>WBZL01001608.1_pt1 | contig 23266 bp, 28 predicted proteins | sample 5204291 | NCBI WGS metagenome assembly WBZL01 (sample SAMN12344345, study PRJNA552823) | activated sludge metagenome | biome: Activated sludge suspended growth; feature: Nitrification reactor; material: Wastewater; isolation source: activated sludge from nitrification reactor of wastewater...
AAGAAATCCCTTTCAGCCGTTTTATTCGAGAACCCTCCGCTGTCCGGGAAAATCGTTTTGATGTCAATTAGTCCTGATTGATTGTCCTTTTTCATCTGCGTATAAAATTAAGTTTTTACTGTCAAAATCCGTGGAAACTCCCTTACCCTGAAATTCTCCGGCCACTCATTCATATCTCCACCTTTCCTGTCTCTGAAACCATGCCGTTTTGATAAATGCGTACCCGTTTGTTTGATAAAGAACGGGATGTCAAAGGAAATACATGATTGAGCAATACCAGCAATCCACTCCCATTCACAAGGCCGGTATTTCCATTTCCCAATATCGTTTCCACTCTCCCCGCCGATTATAACCCAATCAATTTTTAAAATCGCTGGAATAGTGGTGGGGGTTACCATAGAACCAAACGTCTTTATCCTGAATGATGAAATATCAACTGATTCCAGAAGCGGCTCCATACTCAGGAACCTAACCCTTGCAGGAACTCCCGCTAAAATAGGAACCCTTTTGTCGAACGTCTCCTGATTTTCCACACTCGTACCCAACCAAACGTTTTTATAACCACGGCCCCAATCTGACGGCAAATGGTCCGCGATTCGTTCAGGTCTCTTGGTCAATATTTGATAAACCAGGTTTGGAGTTTCCCGGATAACCTTCCACATTTCGTCGCGGTATTCATCCGCCTCTGAAATGAAGAAATCACTCATCGAACAAGTGAACACCAGGCGCTCCCTGATCGGCTCGTTACCTGTCAACAGCCGGTTTAATTTGTATGGAGCGGACCAAACCGATTTGCCCGTTCTCCTTATTGCACCGAATTCGGCGCCCTGCCTGCCCGCTATCATCCTTTCAGCGTAGCAAAATTTGCACCCCGGCGAAACTTTCCGACACCCCCAAACGGGATTCCAGGTGTGCTTTGTCCATTCGATATTGCTATTCTCTGCCATTATTTTGAATTGAAAATCAACGGTTCAAACCCTATTTCCTGCATTCTTTCTGTAAACTCCGAATCTTTGTAATATGGCTTTGGTGAGCTCGCAAATTTCGTTTTCGGAAAATCCTTCTCGATCACAGACTTTGCAAATCCAACCAGCATGAATAAATGCACCGGATTATCACCAGCACACCAATTGCAATAATACCAGTCCTCACCTTTTTCTCTTATTGCAACTCGGCGCCCGCCGAAAATTGTTGGCAGTATTTCGATATAGTAGCCTCTAAATTCAAAGCAGTGTAAAATGCAATTTTCCTGCCCTTCATTTTCCTGCGGCCAAATTTCGATTAACTCATTTTGTTCGATGCCTTCCATAACTTACGAAAATGGTCTGTTTTCCATGTTTCCGATTGAAGCCAACTCGCGACCGCAAGTTTTTTCGCAACCTCAACAACAACGCTCTGAGGTGCGCTTTTACTTACCAGGCTTTTGGCCTTTTCCAGGTATCCGGAATAATTCAAACCCGCGTATCGCTCACTCTCGGGCTGCTGGTTTGAGTATTCCAAAATCAGTTCGTAATCATTCACACCAAGCAGCAATTTCTCCTTGTTCAGTTTGCTGTTGATAACACGCATCACGGTCTCAACCCGCAACTCGGCCCGGCTTTTTATCCGTTCCTCTGGCTCGATGTTACCGCTCTTGTCATTTGCTACTGTCGTGCCCTGAGACCGCCATTTTTTCGCATCCTGCAAATAATCCTCCATGTGGGTAGGTGCAAATAGTGTCCGTGGACGCAGGAACTTCGACCAATAACTGTCTGCCTGCCATTCAGCCTTTTTGCAATCAATTACCGCTTTGAAGTCGGCTATCGTAAAGCCCTCCTTCATTCTGGCGTTTATGTGGTCAACGGTATCCTTCCTCTCAGGTTTGAAATCACTACCAACTGAATCGTTTAGGTATTGAATGATCTCAGCGATAGCGTCCCTATTTTCATTGGTTTTTGATTGTTTCTTTCTTTGGTATTTATGGTTCGGATTTTCCGAAGGTTCATTCGGATTTTCCGAAGGTTCATTCGGATTTTCCGAAGGTTCATTCGGATTTTCCGAAGGTTTCTTTTCATCCTCGGTAAAACCCCACCGCTCACGGTTGTAAAACAACCGGCGACTAACCCCTTGCCCCCTCGATTCGACGTAATTTTTTGAAATCAAATTGGAAATGTGCTCGCTCACTGCTGGTTCTTTACAACCCAGGATTTTAGCGAAGTGGGCGTTCTGAGCAAAGCAGCCTTTGCCGTATGGGTCCAGTGAATGGATCTCGCCCAAAATCTTCATCTGAGACGGCGTTAACTCTGTGTCGTGCCAGATATGTGCCGGGATGAATACCCCGGAAAACTCTCTTTTTTCCCTACTCATAATCTGCGTTTTAGGTTAGGGTAACGATTGATCGGTGTAAAGGTAAGATTGTACCCTTTAATTAGCAAATTAAAGTGCAAAAAAAAACCGCCCTCCGAGGAGTGCGGCCAAAACGCAGATGCCAAAACTGGCAGGATCAATCGGTACAAAGATACCCCTTTTTATTTCCCGCGCAAAAAAAATCTCGTTTATCTCAAAAAAAATATCAACAATCTCGCAACCATAGAAGATGAAACCTCTAACAAATGGGTGCCGAAATAAGCGTCAATTAAGTACAAGTAAGCAGCCCAAACTCCGGTAATCAATCCAAGCGCTGGAATAGCAGCTGGAAACCAAAACGTCTCCGTATGTCCACTGCCACTGTAAAATGAAATCCTGATCGGATCACAAAGCGAATGCAATGACTGTTCTACTTCGTAAGCAAACGGAATCGGAACAAACGCTATCGGTATCGGAATACCTGGCATATCCTCATCTATACCTCTTGCTCGCTTTAGAACACCAACTCCCGTAATGCCGATTTTAATGAAGAACACAAACGGAAGGTTTACCATCACATATAATAACCCAAACCCGAGCGGCCACCGCTTTGCGCCGTTTTTCTTTTTTCTCTTTCTCACTGCTTAAACGTCTCTGTTATGGTCGTCGTGCGAACAATTATTTCCGGTTCGCTGGCAGGTTTACCGTTATCGACTTGACTGCGTAGTGATTGAATGAATGATAAACCACCGAGGATCAAAACAACCGCCCCCATAATGTAGGGAGCCGCAATAACCAAAGCATTACCAACAGCGATTAAGGCCGGGATTATCACAAAAACAAACACCGCAACAATTCCCCCGATTACCAAAATGAATAGCGATAAATGGCCCAAGGCTTTCCAAAAAGCCCTGATCTCCTCTTGAGTCATTTCCCGTATTTGACGCATAGCGGCAGGCTTTTCGTTCAGGATTTTATTCCTGCGTTCCTCCGCTAACCGTAACTCAACAATCGCGGCCTCCATAAAACTGAGAACTTCATTCGGAACATCACCAGATACGCGCATAACCCCTATGAGGTTTGCGCGTTCTTCCGGAGGTATCGTTGAAAGTTTCAGCCGGATTGCTGCCTTATGACGTTCTGTTAATATCGCACTCATTTTACATCGTATTCAAGTTCATTTTCTGACCCAGGATGAATTGCCCGTGTAATGCTTCATTTTGTCGCTGCATACGGGTGGACCATTCCTGGAATGCTGTCTGTTCTTTTTGCAGACAAGCGGCCCGGTATTGCTCCCATGTTGCAATGATCCCTAATTCCTGCCTGGCCAGTTGGAAAGGATATTCGATCACTGGAATCGCCTCAGCATATTTATTTCCGGATTTCACCAATGCCTGCTTCCATTCAAAAGCACGTTGGCTTACCGTATTATCTGCCGGGTGATTGCTCGTTACCACTATCGGGCAACAAATATGCTCGAACACCATTGCGGCAGCTTTCGCGTCTCGTTCACGCTGCAACCTCATGGCATTTCTCACGATCAAAAACAAGGTTATAAGCGCGGCGGCTGTGATTAGAATACTCATTTTGCAATAAATTGAAAGGTGATTGAAAAGACCTGTTTACTCTGTAACTCACTGATTCTCAGTTTTCATCGCTTTCAATGCTTTCAAATGAAAGCCTAAGCGTTTGTTATTCGCATTGCGACAAAATGGAGTAGACCTTCCCAGCGTATGAAGGAGAACAACCGGCGTCTTTAGCGGCCTCTGCTATTGTCCTTCCGCGAACCCTCGAAACCTTGATCGACGCATTCCACGGGCCATTTTTGCACTTCTTTTCGACCAACATTTCAATCTCCCTATTGGTCAGGGTGGTGTCTGCATTCGCATTCACATTTACCCTCGATTTAACGTCCCACTCCCATGTCCTTGTTTGAGCATTCGCAAGGCGCCCCGTAATTGGTTTGGGCGCCTCTTTTCTTGCTTGTGGTTTATGAACTGGATCCGGCAGACCTACGCCCGTTTTAATCGGACCGCCATATACTACCCACTCAAGCGCATCCATAAATAGTTTCTCAATATTCCTCACCATGTGCTCTTGTAAAATCTACTGAGTTAATAATTGCTTGCGTCATTTGATACCGCATATACATTGCGAAAATGCTCACGAACGCGATCAGCGCGGAAGATGCCAATGCAACCGTATCGTAAACCTGATCCTTCGTCCCCCAGGGCAGATCCGGCACTTTCTCCTTTAACGTCATATAGATGAATGAATATTCCAACATACCCGCTACCGATTCGACAATCACCACAAACGTTATCGCAGTCCATGCTGCATCTCTCAACTTCCGTGTTTTCACGATCCGGAGCGCGTTCAAAATTACCGTGGTAAACACACCCCAAAAGAAAGGCCCAATGACCCAACCGAAAATCCCAACCGTTGATACACCGAAAAGGCAAATACTCAGGTATGTAACGAGATCAACCGGAGCAAAATCTCCGAACGTTTCAACCATCCAAACCGGCCACTTTTCCTTCTCTTTCCTTTGCCGGTCCTGCATAATCGGCTTCGATTTCGGTGCATTTTCTTTCGGCCTTTTCGTATCAATCACCTCTTTATTCCTTTCTGCTCCACCTTGCTTTTCATTGGAAAGAGAACCTGCATTCCCGTGGGTTTCTCCTTCGACTTTTCCTTTCTTTTCTGTCCAGAAACCCAATTCAACCAGCATTTCTTTCGCGGCATTTATCGGTATCTGTGACTTCCCATTTTTGGGTGTTGCAAGGTATTCCAGAAGTGGCAAGCACAACTCGCTCGCCAGCTCCTCGTACTTGTTTGGAAACGCAACCTCCGGGTGAACGTGCTTTTGCCATACCTCCCGGATGCCATTTACACTGCTGTAACCGCAGCGCTCGCGTATTTTTTCGATTGTGACCATGATCTGCGTTTTTGATTCAAAGATAAAGGCGGTATTCTCGTACCTCCAAATTTTGCGGTATCTTTTTTCTTTCTTTTTCGTTTTCCTACATCAAAGAGTTAATTTGCTCCGTCCTTTCTCCGTTTGGTGCATACTTTTTTGTCTTTCCTTTTGGCTCCGAACGGATCAATTCTAATTCTTCCAAGTCTCTCAGGTATTCCCGTACCATGCTTTCACCGAGATCAAACACCTCACATACCTTTTCTTGAATTGCCTTTCCATCGTTTCCGGTCAAAGCCATTTTGAAAGTGTAAAGCCGGGATTTCGTTTGAAACACACGGATCACTCGGAATGCGTACTCAAGTTTCCTTTCGTGAAAGAAAAAGTCTCCTTCACTTGTCTTTATCGTATGGTCATACGGACCGCACTCGATGCTCTCATTATCCGGATGACCGGCAATCCATAACTTGTCGCAAAAGCCCAGGGCAATGCCAATGAAGGCAGGCTCAATCGAATATTTATTCGCGCCCGATTCTCTGGCCTCCTTCCTTGGAGTGATTTTCAAAACCCCCATCAACTCCAACTCCTTTGCGTATTTGCTGAGGCCGGAAGCATCAACTTCCATCGCTTTGGCGGCCTTCTCCAAGCTGTCGTGCTCTGGGAGAACCTGCATCATTTTCTTAATGGTGTCCAGGTTTAACAGGGTAATCAAACGGTACTTGCTTTCCTTTTCCATTGTTTAAGGTTGAATGAATGAATAATCTACTGGCTCACAAACGGCAACCCGGTTGCCGCCTCTTACAATTTTTGGTAACACTTTGTCCAGGTCGTAAGAAACAAACCCGATAACCTTTACCATCTCTCCATCAATTTCCCGATCAAAACACTTTTCGCTCAGGCATTTTTCCACGGTCTCGGCATCGGTTCCAAACGTCTCGAAATAGTCGGCGGTACGAATTAAAACTACCGTACCGCCTCCGTATTTCGCCTTCAAAGAATTGTGCAGGTCAAAAAGTTGCTTGCTCATTTTTACTCGCTATTTCGGTTAAAGCCTCGTTGTCCCAATTTGCAGGCAAATTCTCTACCACATCTTCCCAGGTAGGTTCTCCTGGCGCCGTCTTTTTGAAGTAAATCACTAACTCTCCGTATTTCCCGAAGTCATGCCGTTCCCATTTTGTCCGTATGTATCCCTTGAAGTGCGGGTATATCCGCTCCAACTGGTGTTTGTAGGCGGAAAGTTCTCTCCGCATTTTAGGAAGATAGTCCTCACCAGGTTCAACCTGGACACAATCTTCATCGTAGGGGCTACTGCCAACGTATTCGTATGGAGTGCCTGCCGGAATTGAAATTTCATCGAACATGATCTGCGTTTTTTATTCGTGAATGATTAAGTTTTTAAAATTGGCTTTCGTATATCATCTCCGAAAGCAAAATGATTTGAAATTGACTCGCGCCGGCGTTTACCAAATCTTCTACAAATCGCCGGTCTTTTAAGTGACGCTCTTTTATGGTGTCACCTGGCCGGTATCGGTGTTTCCTGGCTATCCCGTAGAGACGCTTGAAGGTTGCCCGGTCGAACAACCTTCTCGCTATCTCATGGTCCGCAGGTGTCATATCCCTCATTTCCGGACAATGTTCACCAGGATTTTCGTATCGGTCGCATATTCGTGGACCCAAAAAACTACACCAATCGCGCTACTGAATGTTTTCAGAAAATCCCACCAAAAAGAAACACTTTTCTCATCAACCATGCAGAACTCGGGTTTCCCCTTGTTATCCAGGATAACCCCGGCGATTTTTACGAACTGGTATTTCTCTCCAACATCTTCCCCACCAAGTGCTGCGAGTGCAGCCCAAAAATCGGCCTCCTCGGAATTACTACGGCTTACCGTTATCTCAACCATGTGAACAAATTGGTTGCTCGTTGGAGCGATCCGCTCAACCTTCGTATTCGGCCTTGCAAAATCCATGACGTTGAAATCTGAGTGCTTTTTCATAATCTGCGTTTTTTATGCCTCGCGGCGTTATTTGTTGCATTTGCGAACCTCAAGAGCGATGCCTTTGACATCTTTACGACCAAAGTTATAATCGGTCCACCCACGGCTACCGGGCTTGTCGCTCCAAACTTTGACGGTCCATTCATTAACCAGGTGGATGCTGCATTGTCCGATCTGTTCACCGTGGTTGTCGGTAAGAAGGCTTAATGCCTCCTCAACCTTCTCACGATATTCGGACGCCCAAATATCTTCCACCTCATCAGTAGCCTCAACATCTATCCAGGTATTCCCACCCATCAGCACCTCACCAGAAACCTCGCACCGATCAACTTTTTTAAATCCCATAACCAAATCTTCGATCTGCTCGATCTCGAAACGCGGGTCTCTTATTGTCAACTCGAATGCCCTATCGTAACCGCAGCGCGGCTCTCTGATTGATACCTGACGGCTGTTGATGCCTGCGTTTTTCAGGACTTCTTGAATTTTCTGCTTGGTGTTCATAATCTGCGTTTTTGATGCTGAATTAAATACGGTTAAACACTCGTTTAAATCTTGCAACCTCGCGCTTGGCGGCATTGACTGCGATTGATCGCGTAGGAAGATTGCCAGAAGAAACCGTCATACGGCTCTTTTCGGTTGTTTGCACGATGAAGTAATCGTACCCGGTTCCCTTTTTCGCTTTTTTGGTGTGCCAAGTGAAGACGGAAGCTGCCATGATCTGTATTTTTAAAGTGGTGTGTGGTGTGTTTGATTAACAGTATAAAGGTAAGATTGCACCCTTTGTTGTGCAAGTATTTCGACAATTATTTTTCAGTTTTTTTTAAATAAAAAAGCGGGGCGCCTTTTCGACGCTCCCGCTTAACCAAATGAAAGAACAGGAAGTTTATCCCTTTCACATCCTACCCACCTTCCGGCAAATTCTGTGCCGCATCTCCCGACGTAATCATTGAAGCCCCAAAACTTCCCATGATTACCGGCGTCAACCTGATAACCGGATAGTTTTTGCCCTCGCTCGACTTCATGGTGTAGTCCAATGCAAAAAACGACGACATCCGCATCATTTCCAGGGTGCTCAGAATATTGTCCATCGTTTCCTTGCCGTGGGTGTAGAGACGGAAAGCCCCGATTGTCATAACGGTATCCCTGTAAGGCATCTCGAAAATGTTGTTTTCCTCGTCCCACTTGGTAGGAACAATTAAGAACTGAAACATCAGCGCTTCCTTCCACTCGTACCCTTCATGGTGCTCAACCATCATCTGCTTTGCCTTTTCGATCCCGCCAACCTTTCGGATGTCTGCCGGATCCGACATTTCGTATTTTCCATCGGTCAACTTCCAAAGGTTCACGTTGTCTGTCTCGGCTTTTATTTTATCCCGGTTGCGCAGTTGCAGCACGTTGTGAACGGTATCGTCGAGGTTCTGAGAAGGGACCGATATAAACAACCGCGTAGGCGTTTCACCATAGCAGTCAGCGATCACCTTCTTCCAAATTGGATCCTCCGTCTTTATCACGAAGTAGCCTGTTGATCGAGGTGCACCGTTCCTCGATTCGTCTTTTATCCCCAAGGATATGGTGCCCAATTTCGGCATGAAGTTCACACGCCGTGGTAATTTGCTTCTGTCAAGTAGTGCCATTTTAAAATCTGTTGTTGGTGTGGTGTTTTATGAAATCTTCGACTGAATCGAAAACCAATTCTTCGCCTTTTAAATCCTCGTACTTGAACCCGTCGAACATTCGGCCAATCCGTATCGCAAAGTTTCCTCCCTGGTTTACTTTCTTTTCCAGGATTAAGGCACCTGCGCAAAATTGCTCTTTACCGTTTGGGTTGTATCGCGCTTCTCCTTCATCATCTAAAAACTCATCCCGGTCTTGAAAGTTGGTTGTTTCGTGACACCAAAAAGGAGAATCACCCAATATCACATCCTTCGCAAGTTCATCAGCCCGGCTTTCTCCTAACCACCCTTTCAGGCAATCTTTCCGCCACGGGCATTTAGCGCATGGTCTCTTTAGTTTGAACGTGCCGCTCATTCCATTGCCATTTCAAGACATTCGATAACTGTATCAATCGTTCCCAAAGCCTCCTCCAAATTACCGGCTGCCTCCTCCATTTTCAGCCCACGTTCGCTCATTTGAAGGTTCTCTGATAAATTGTAGAAAGCGGTTTCTTCATCGCTTTGAAGCCCCTCGATTAAATCCCTGGCTTCCCTTAATATTTCAATAACCTTTTCGATTGATTTTCTTCTCTGCTTGTTCATTTTTAAAGATTTAGGACCGCCTTTACCGCTGATATACACTCCTCGGAAAGCCGGTAATTATTGAAGTTGTTTTTAGGCGCACACATTTTAGCCATCTTAGAAGCCCTGGCCGTGCTCAACGTTTTCGGATCGTATTCATCCTGCTCAAGAATCCACTGGATAAACTTGTGCTGTGCGAAGTTTGACTTCTCGCCGCCGTTCCCGTAGATGAACCAAAGGCGCTCAAGTTCCTTCCGCTGATCGTTGTCAATGACCACCTTCATATCCTGAAATCGTTTTGCCATTTCTCCAACCATTTGAGCGGAGAAAGCGATTCTGAAATATACTCCTCTGCATCCGGGCTGTCGTAATACTCTACCACACCCCCGCTTGGTACGTTGTATTTCATTATCCGGTTCGTTCTGCCCAAGTGTATCAGTTGCTCCTCGGTGAAATACCCGCTCTGATCTGTCAGGATAAATCCACCTGGCCGAGTAGCCCTTGGAGACGGGCGCCAGTTGAAAATGTGCGTCATCTCGTACTCAGTGCCCTTAAACATTTGATTCCACTGGTAACGCACAAACTCAAGTTGAAGCCGGTAATTATCGTAGCTCGCACTCTTGTCGCCGCTCTTGAAATCAATCCCTGCAACCACTCGCTTTACGAATTTCTTTTTGCCTTTCGCCTCGTTCATCGAAATCTCCATCTCAACTACCATGTCACCAGGTGTTGCCACCATAAAATCGTAGTTCATCAACGGAACCTCTACTGCGAGCACTTTCACCTTGTGGTTTCTTTTCCAGGTGAAGTAACTCGCCATGTCGTTTTGCAGTTGCTTGCACCAGGTCTCAACTACGGTCACCGGCAATATGTTCGCCTTCGCCACCTCTATTGCCATATCACGCCACCAGGTATCATTAAACCGGAACTTCACCGGGTTGTCCACCTTTTCGTGCATCGCTATGACCAAATGAAGCAGGGAACCGTACTCTCTTGCCGCTGTGCCGATTAACTCTGCCCGGTCTGCACCTACACTCATCTCCCATGTTCTAAGCGCCTTCGACTGTCTCAGGACGCTTTTAGTCCAGGTTGAATAGCCGGTAAAGAACTCCGGGCTTTTGGTGTTGAAGTAGAACCGGTCGCCGTCCCCTCCAAATGGTGAACGGAACAATGTCTCAAACGTCCCCAACTTCGTCATTCCGAAGTCCAGGATTATCGGCTCTACCTTTTCAGGCTCCACCGAATAGAAACTTTGAACCATGTCAGTGATTACTTTTTGATCGACCTTTTGCTTTGCGTTTTTCCTTTTCATACGTTGACTTTAAATGATTGAACTGATTGCTATTTTACAAAGATTTATGAGCGCGTCGCTCTCGTTGAAATCCGCATCTGAATTGTAAGCCAGATCACCGCTCTCTACCCACTCCACAACCTTTTTCAATTGGTCCTTACAATCCTTGGTTAATTTCAGGCTGTACTGGAAAAGGCTGTCCCCCTCTGATTCCCGAGTATGAAGTTTTTTCACCTCAAACTCAGGCACAAGTTTTCTTACACGCTCATCTGTCATCCACTCGTTTACCATTCCATACCCGAGCGCGACCAGGCCCATCACCACATCGTTTTGCCTGGCTTTGTTCCTGGTCGGTCGTTCATCCAGCGCCAACTGAATCTTTACAAATTTTGTCACGTCTGACGGCAGCCAGATGTTCTTGTTGCTTTTCCCCTCTACCCGGTCAAATTGCAGGCTCGGGAAATCGAATGTTACCTCGTTCATCGTTCTGAAAGTTGTTTATCAAATTCGTGTAAATAAATCCAAATCTTCCTTAAAAGCCTCGGGCACTCATCCCGGTCATCTCGCTTCATCATCTCCTTGATCTCCTTGTCGCTCAGGTTCGGGATGTTTTCAAGTTCATCTATGAAGTTGAAAATCATCTCAAGAGATGACCCAGGCTTTATTGTTATTTTCCTCCGGACCACTTCTGCCCGATCCTTTAGCGTTTCGCCACCAGCAACAAAATAATGATCGTACCAAGCCATCCTGCAAGCGTACCAATACAGATCGCTCAGCGTGTTCCTGATTCGTGCCTTGTCGTTACCGGTTAACATACTCAATGGCATTTTTAGCGGCACCTGCACCGTAATAGGAGTGCCAAAGCATACCGGGCAGCACATCTTCATTCAGCGTACCTACATACATCCATTCACTGCTCAGTCTGTACCCGCATGGTTTTTTCATATACACATTCCATTTCTGGATAACTTTAACTCCCGCGCCTGAATACTCGCACTGTTCCAGTTTTATCGTTTGATCGAACACCAGGAACTCCTCGCCAATTTCAGGCAGGGTCTCCTTCTCTACCAGGTTATCAATGCCGACCTCCTCTTTGATCTTTTCGATCATACTCAGGTTGATCTCGCGCATCTGTTGCCATTTCTGGCGGTTCAATTTACTCGTTTTTACGTTTGACATGATTGCGTTTTGAATTAAAAGACGGTGTAAAGATAACTTGTTTTTTGGATAGATGCAAAAAAAAATGCCCAGGCCGAAGCCCAGGCACCCTAAATGGAAACAACAGAAAATGAAGCGCATTACCGGGGTTTATTCATCAACCTCGGTCCGGTTATTGTATCAAAGTCCTTTGGCCGTGGATTTATTAACCACCCGTCGTATAATCGGCAAAATAAGGCTTATAAACACGAAACTTAACAATTCCCACCACTGCCGGTCAAAAATGTATTGAACGATCTTTTGTGTCGCCTCCGGTGGAATGTCGATGCCTGTAAACAATTTAAAGGCGCCTGCAACGAGGTTCGCTACGTTAAACCACCAGTTGATCGACTTGAGAAACGCAAGGAAGTTTGGCCGGTCGGTGTTCCACGTTTTGATCCAGTAGTAAAACATGGTCCCTATGTTCGTGATAATCAATCCCACGAACGGCCAAGATTTCATAACAATAGCATTGGTCAAGTCCGTTGCTGTTTGGTCCGCATTGATTTGCAGACCCGCGAAAGCGAGCACCCATAAAATAGCCGTCAGGATTTGGTTTATGGTGTTCACGTTCCAAAATGAGTTACTCGTTGTTTTCGCCATCGTATTGTTTTTTAATGATGAACTCGTTTTTCTTCAACCGGTCTCGCAGTTGCATAAATCTCTCCGTTTCCAATAGCTTCCCATTCGAGCGTCCGGTAAAGACCATCTGCACAAAGGTATCTGTTTCTGAAACGGAATACCTCACCGCCGCTCTTTAAACTCGCCATCGCTTCCAGGGTTTTCACATGGTCGTCCTGGTGGATCAACCGCATGAATTTAATCCCTATCAACTCTGACTTTTCGTAACCCAGGAACCGGATAAGCGCCGGGTTCACGTCTACAAACACACCTTCGTGGTTTGCGATACAACATAGCACATGGGTTTTCTGAAAAAACCGCTTGTACCTTCCGGAGCCGAAATACGGAAGTATATCCCTTATTACTTTCAGGCCGTCCAGAACTGCGGAGTAGGTAATCAAACTCATAGTTTTTGTTTTCTGAATACCTGAAAAACCGTGCCAAAACTCAATTCTTTCCCTTCTTGAGTTCGGCATTTTCTCGCCTTAATCGCTCGATCTCGGTTTCAACCGGCTTCTCTGTTTTGATCGGGTTAATGATGTTTTGAAGTGCTGTCCTTATTTCACTCAACTGTCTCTTGCTTACTGCATTCTGCCTTTTAAGGCGCTCGATCTCCGTACTGTCGTTTCGTATGGTTTCCTCCATATCCCCAAGCGTCGGTAATGCGTCTGCTGGCTTTGCGAATCGGACCGATATAGCCCTGGTCTCTGTGCTGTCTCCAATTTTGGTAGTGATCTGACGGATTAGATACACCTGCCCTGCGCTGTCGATGTTTGCTCCGTAGTTGACTACCGTTTGGCCCTGGCAAATCACTGCCATCGCCATCATCAAAATCATTGTTGCTCCTTTCATAATTTTTTGACCCAAACATAAACAAAATGTACGCATTGCCCAAGAAATCAGTCTGCGCCGCCTTCAACCTCGTCGCCTTGTTGTAGATGCTGTCGTATTGCATCCGATAGTATTGGATCAAACTGTAAAGCGCATCGGCCTCGGCCATCGCTTTATCAACATCCGCATTGAACTGATTCACGTCACGGTATAAAATCCGCCTGGAAAACGTGTCGAATGAAGTGGGCGTTCTGCTTATCACCCGCTCGTTCAGGTAAAAGGAATCCAATCGAATCGAATCTACCGAATAGGTATAGGAAGTTGAATAAATCTGGCCGTACATTTTATAGGCAGCCAGCACAATAAACAAAATCGAAACAATCCATTTCATAATGATGACACTTTGTATCCGAACCAACCCGTACCATCTGACCAGATGTGCGCAAATTGCCCGGCTGTTATTGTATTGAAAGTTACCCCGTTTGACTTCGTAACCGTTGCGGAAAGTGTAATTGTTCCACCGGTCCCTATGTGATAAATCCAGTATTCCCGACCGCCTACTGTCGAGGCCGTTGGTAATGTGTATGATGTCGCTGCTGATCCAGTATAACCTATCTTCCAATTATCCTCTCCAAGCGTAAGCGAAGCGGCCCCCGTATGAATTACCGGCCCGGCAAAAGAACCTGCTGTTTGCAGTGTGGAGTGCATTGTTACCGGGCTGGAATGTCCTACGCCAAAACGCACCCCAGCTGTTGACGTGCTCAGGGCCAAAATCGCCTTGTCCGCTGTTTCACCACCAATAGCAAACCTGATCGTACTCCAAGCCGGGTTTATGTTGTTCGTGTTTCTGTTTACAATACGAAACGCATCTGTTGCATCCCACCAGGTAGTCTCTGCATCGACAACCGATGAACCCGTAGTGGTATATGAACACGCCACCTTTCCGTTTCCTTCGCTATTCTCAAGGTGCAGAACGGAGCCGTCAATCCCTGTCCCTGTCCAGGTTGTTGCCGACAACGTAACCAATGCTTGCAACCCGGTCAATTTTCCAACGGACAGCCGGCCACCCCGAGGGTTTAATTTGATCGGGTAGTAGGTGTTCTGTACCGCCTGGCTGCGAGATTGAAGCCAAACACCTTCTGTCGCCGTCGTAAACACACCCATTGTCAATGAATTTGCGTACTGAGTAGCACCGGCGTTATTGTACCCCTTTACGGTAAACACCCCATCCTCTGTTGGCCCTGCAACGTTGTTCGGGTTTGCGCCTATCCCTTCAACCTCCAATGCCGAAAGAACATTGGTTATCGCATTATTATACCTCGAATGTGCAAACCGTCCGTCTTTGTATGACACCTGGAAACTATTCTGGTCCAGTGTCGTCGTATTTATGAAGGTGCCGCCCTGTTGTGCCTTTGTTCCCACAACCTGCAAACCGTTCTCGGCGCCATCCAGAAGGCCAGCCGACGCAACACTTGTCCTTACCAAGGTTCCACTTGCATTTGCTGCAACCAATTGCGTTCCAGTGCCGGATAAATTCGGTATTGTCACCGTTCCTGTATTTGCCACCGTAACACGCACAACATCGTTCGTTGAAATCGTAACCGGGAACGACCCTATATTGGTCAACTCCAACTCCCCGGCCCTGGTTGAATGCGTTGTCCCGTATTTCCTCAAACCGGCCCTGATCGAATTTATATTTGCCTCCTGGTTTAGGCTAAAAAAAGTCGTCCCGTTCGTGCTCAGGTTACTCAGTTGACCATACACCACCGACGCGCTGCTGCTCGTACCGTAGAAATTCATTGGCAGCGGAACGAATGAACTCCCTGCGTCAATATCAACAGTCCCGACCGGAGTCGTAATTGCTGACCCGATGCCAACCTTTGATGCCCGGTAAATTGCCCCCCCCGTTCCGTCAGTCCATTTTGAACCGCCTCCACCAATCGTCACTGTACCTGCCGAATGGCTGATCGTAATACTTCCAGACCCTTGCAACGTAAAAGCGCCGCCGCTCCCGCTCAAGGTATTTGTGTAACTCGTTGTGCCACTATGCGAATATGTCTGTAACTCGTTCGTTACAGACCCGTCTACCTCGGTCCCTGTTATTACAATCGTACCGCCGTTGGCCGATGTCGTCTCTGTTATGGTGTTGATACCACCTACCTGGATAGTCACGCCCACCGCGCCGCTGGTATTCGAGGTGACAACCGAAGTATTTGACGCACCAGCGCTTACACCAAGCAAACCCTCGTTCGTTACTGATCCATCGACCTCCGTTCCATTGACCGTGATCGTACTGCCCGTGGTGGATACCGTGTTGATGCCTGCTCCCGCTATGGTCATCGAGCCACCGCCCGCGCTCAACGTCGTCGTATTTGTAGCCACCGAAAGCGTCTGCAACTCGTTGGATGAACTAAGGTCTCCCGTATTGGTAATGGTCAACGTGTTCACGCTCCTTGCCAAGTCAATACCGGCGCCCTCTGCAAATGTGATCGAACCGCCACCATTGCTCAAGTCCACCGTGTAGTTTGTCGGACCTGCGCCGCCAGCGCTAATTGTCTGCAACTCGTTCGTCACAGACCCATCTATTTCCGTACCTGTCACCGTGATCGTACTGCCAGAGGTCGAAACCGTGTTCGTCCCTGCCCCGGCTATGGTCATGGAGCCGCCGCCCGCGCTCAAGGTAGTCGTGTTGGTCGCCACTGAAAGCGTCTGCAACTCGTTGCTGGTTGAACCATCCACTTCGACCGCGCCAACCGTCAATGTATTCGTGGCCGGCACATAGTCTACGGTCGCAATGCCAGTTCCAGAAACCGTCAATGTTTGACCTCCCAGGTTCTCCGAATCGGTCCCGTCCGAAATGGTAAGGTTCTCATTGCTCACCGACCCGTCTACCTCTGTCCCGGTCACCGTGATCGTACTGCCAGAAGTGGAAACCGTGTTGATACCTGCCCCGGCTATGGTCATGGAGCCGCCGCCCGCGCTCAAGGTCGTCGTGTTAGTCGCTACTGAAAGCGTCTGCAACTCGTTGCTGGTTGAACCATCCACTTCGGTCCCCGTTATCACAATCGTCCCGCCGTTTGCCGATGTCGTCTCTGTTATGGTGTTGATCCCGCCAACCTGGATAGTCACGCCAACGGCGCCGCTGGTACTTGAAGTGACCACTGACGTGTTCGCAGCTCCCGCGCCTACACCAAGCAAACCCTCGTTCGTCACAGATCCATCGACCTCCGTTCCCGTGACCGTGATAGTACTGCCGGAAGTGGAAACCGTGTTGATGCCTGCTCCCGCTATGGTCATGGAGCCACCGCCGTTACTAAGTGTCGTCGTATTAGTCGCTACCGAAAGCGTCTGCAACTCGTTTGTCACCGATCCATCGACTTCTGTACCCGTCACCGTGATCGTACTGCCGGAAGTTGAAACGGTATTGATACCGGCCCCGGCAATGGTCATGGAGCCACCACCATTGCTCAGTGTAGTGGTATTAGTAGCTACCGAAAGCGTCTGCAATTCATTCGTGGCACTCGCATCCAAAGCGGCTATTGTGATCGTATTCACGCTCCTGGTCAAATCAACACCGGCACCCTCAGCCAATACTACCGATCCACCGCTATTACTCAGATCAACATTGTAACTCGTCGGACCTACACCGCTCGCGCTGATAGTCTGCAACTCGTTGCTGGTGGACCCGTCCACCTCAATCGCGCCGATGTTCAACGTGTTCGTGGCCGGTACATAGTCTACCGTAGCAATGCCGGTTCCCGAGACCGTCAACGTTTGACCGCCCAGGTTCTCCGAATCGGTCCCGTCTGAAATAGTAAGGTTCTCATTGCTCACGGACCCGTCTACCTCGGTCCCGGTCACCGTGATCGTACTCCCGGAAGTGGAAACCGTGTTTATCCCGGCGCCTGCAATGGTCATGGATCCGCCGCCCGCGCTCAAGGTAGTTGTATTGGTCGCTACCGAAAGCGTCTGTAACTCGTTCGTTACGGAGCCGTCAACCTCCGTCCCCGTTATCACAATCGTCCCGCCGTTTGCCGATGTCGTCTCTGAAATTGTGTTGATCCCGCCTACTTGGATAGTCACGCCCACCGCGCCGCTGGTATTCGAGGTGATTACTGACGTATTCGCTCCACCTACTCCAACTCCAAGCAAACCCTCATTCGTCACGGACCCGTCCACCTCAACCGCTCCAATGGTCAGCGTGTTCGTAGCCGGTACATAGTCCACGGTTGCAATGCCGGATCCCGAGACCGTCAACGTCTGACCTCCCAAGGCTTCCGAATCTGTGCCGTCTGAAATAGTCAAAACCTCGTTCGTCACAGACCCATCTACTTCCGTACCTGTCACCGTGATCGTACTACCAGAAGTCGAAACCGTGTTCGTCCCTGCCCCGGCTATGGTCATGGAACCGCCACCCGCGCTCAGGGTAGTGGTGTTTGTCGCTACTGAAAGCGTCTGCAACTCGTTGCTGGTAGAGCCGTCTACCTCGGTCGCTGTAATCACAATCGTACCCCCATTGGCCGATGTCGTCTCTGTAATGGTATTGATCCCGCCTACCTGGATAGTCACGCCCACCGCGCCGCTGGTATTTGAAGTGACGACAGAAGTATTCGCTGCGCCAGCGCCTACGCCAAGCAAACCCTCGTTCGTCACGGACCCGTCTACCTCGGTCCCCGTCACTGTTATCGTACTGCCGGAAGTTGAAACGGTATTGATCCCGGCGCCTGCTATGGTCATCGAACCGCCTCCGTTGCTCAGGGTAGTGGTATTAGTAGCTACCGAAAGCGTTTGCAACTCGTTTGTGGCACTTGCGTCCAAGGCTGCTATTGTGATCGTATTCACACTCCTGGTCAAATCAACACCAGAACCCTCTGCAAATGTGATCGAGCCGCCGCCGTTACTCATGTCAATGTTATAACTCGTCGGCCCGGATCCGCTCGCGCTGATCGTCTGCAACTCGTTTGTGGTGGACCCATCCACCTCCGTTGCTGTCACCGTGATCGTAGTCCCGGAAGTTGAAACTCCGATTATCCCCGATCCCGCTATTGTCATGGATCCGCCGCCGTTGCTTAGGGTTGTTGTGTTGGTAGCCACCGATAAAGTCTGCAACTCGTTGCTGATTGAACCGTCTACCTCGGTGCCCGTCACCGTGATCGTACTCCCGGAAGTGGAAACCGTGTTGATTCCTGCCCCCGCTATGGTCATCGAGCCACCGCCGTTGCTGAGGGTTGTTGTGTTGGTTGCTACGGAAAGCGTTTGCAACTCGTTCGTATTGCTCACGTCTCCCGTGTTGGTAATGGTCAACGTGTTCACACTCCTGGTCAAATCTATACCGGCGCCCTCTGAAAATGTTACCGATCCACCGCTATTACTCAGATCGACATTGTAACTCGCTGGCCCGGCGCCGCTCGCGCTGATCGTCTGCAACTCGTTACTGGTAGACCCGTCTACCTCGACCGCTCCAATAGTCAGCGTGTTCGTGGCCGGCACATAATCCACTGTCGCAATGCCGGTCCCTGATACCGTCAAAGTCTGCCCACCAAGCGCCTCTGAATCTGTCCCGTCCGAAATGGTCAACACCTCGTTTGTGGTGGACCCGTCTACCTCGGTCGCCGAAATAGTGATCGTATTGGCGCCGTCATTCGGTGTAATGGTGACAATACCACCCGCAATTAAATCTATGTCACCACCGTCGTTTGTCACGCCGTCAACACTGGACACAACGTTTACCGCCAAGTCGGTTGCTGTCAACGTATTATCTGCCACCTCTGACGTTCCAACCGCGCCCGTCGCAATATGTGTAGCCGTGATCCCGTCCGTGGCAACATCCAGCGGGCTGCCCCCTGTACCGTTACCGGTCAGCGTACTTCCGTGCTGAACAACCTGGCTGCCCCAATTATCTCCGCCAACACTCGGGTTTGCCCAAGTGCCGTCCCCTCGAAGAAACTTCCCTTCATCACCCGCAACCGGCTTTGGCACAAGTCCCTTTTCACCAGCCACCGACGACGTGGCACCAGCCATGTTTAGGATGGTTACCGAATTACCACTGCTGATACTCAACACCCCCGTGCTCTGTACCCATGTCAGGGTTTGCAACTCGTTCGTATTGCTGGTGTCTCCTGTGTTCAAAATCACATACGGATCTGCCGAAGTACCAGAACCAAAAACCTGTATCCCTGTGCTGTCCTGCACAATTGTCTCAGAACCATCTGCTGACCCTGCCGGTGTATAAATAGTAACCGTGTGGTTTGCGCTATCCAACTCAACCGTAGTAACGCCACTCCCAACAAAATAAAGTGTGTCTGAAATGATCCTCCGAAAATTCAGGCTGTCAGAAACAACCCAACCGCTATCCGGAAAAGCCTCGTTACATGGACACCATAAAGAATCTCGGAATTGAGGAACGGAATCGAAGTTCGTGCCCTCGATGCCAATTATCAACTTTTCCGGATTTGGGTAAACGAGTTCTTGAATGATTGCCGTGCTGTCCTCAAACCTCACGACATACGGGCTTTCGATCCATTTATATGCGGTCCCGTTCCTGCGAACCAGCAAACCTTTGAACAATCTGCTTTGAACCGTTGCTGAACACACATCGCAATTACTGTCAGCCGCAGTCAAATATTTACACGCACACTCAAACGTGAAAACAACCTGGCCATCCAACTGGAAAGACAAAAATGCGAAACAGAAAATAGCAAATATCTTTCTCATTCAAAACAATTTATGGCGCTATTGCCGCACCAATTAACCGGTAAACATAAACGGACCTCGCCGATGTGCCAGCTGTTTTCTCAAGCTGTGTAGATGGACCGCAAATGGCCGCAGATGGTAGATTCGTTGTTATCCGACCAACAACACTGCCATTTATGAAAAAAGTCGCCTCGTTCAGGCTTTTATTTACTGTCACCATCAGCTCGTATTCCGTGTTCACCGCGACAGTAACTCCCGAATCTGTCTCTGTTGAAGTTCCTGACGTATTCGTTGATCTCAGCCACCATTTACCGCTGTTGTCACTGTACCGATAGTAAATCCCTATCGAGTTGTTCTGAGTAAAAAATCCGGAAGATGGGTTGTTGGCAATCCTTAAAAAATAATAATAGTTATTGGTTGCATCCCCGAGGGTTGCCGGGCTTTTTATGATCGCCTTTGCAACGATATGTGCCCCACCGTAATAAGCCATACTTTCTTGCTCCCTCACATACGCAATACCTGCACCTCCCGAAGCTGTTGACCCTGTGTTTAAATCCCAAGACATAAAAGGTATTGTACTCGTTGGGTCGGTATTACTGATCTGGATTGAACCCCACATAAAAAGCGGGAAGTTTTCGCCAACAGCTGTTGGAACCTTCGTTGGCATTTGATCGTAAAACACCGACTTCCGTGTATTGTAATACCCCGGAGAAGGGACATCAAATGGAACCCACCTCGAAAGCGTACCATCGTAATATATTTGGCAAGTCTGTCCTGGCATCAAAAATACCTCCTCAAAAAATGCTATTCGATTACCTGCCGTAGTGCTCGCGTGTTCTGGTGATAGGTAAATCGGGTAGCTTCCAACATTTGCAAGAACCTTTATCTCGCCATTCGTTTCAGAAGAAAACCCGTGTATAGCTCTAACTCCATTATCCCCTGACAATCTCACCAATGTTGCATCCGCCCAACCTGTCGGTGTATAATTGTCCTGGTCGGAAGTAATCTGGCTCGGAGTTATTACCGAAGGACTGCCGCCGCCGCCGCTTGCGTTTATGGTAAGGTTGTTACCGCTCTGGCTCAGCGTGACATTGGTGCCAGCCGTCACAGTCACGTCTGCACCAGTGGATGAAACAAGCGTAACCGGAGAAGATGACCCGCTAAATGTCAGGTCGGTTGCGCCACCACTCGCTGTTTGTGGCTCCCACTTGCCTGCCGTATTGTTCCAGGTCATTACCTGGCCGTTTGTTGCACCAGCCTGTTGTAGTTGGATCGGAGCCGGTTTTGTGTCCTGCGAAATTGACACAAATGGTATCAATAGACACCCTATGAAAAGTATTTGTTTCATGTCTGCTTTAATTGATAATGAACACTCTTTTTGCTGCTGACGTATATGTAAGCCTCAAATATCCGCCTGCGCCAGAACCACCATTTCTATTCGTTGTACCATTTGCTTTACCTCCCGAACCGCCTCCACCATAATTTGATCCTGTTCCACCAACCGAACTATTTCCAACTCCGGCAGCGCCATTGCCACCATTTTGGCTTGTCCCTGTACCTGCTGTATTACCGCTCGCATTTCCACCCGCGCCAGTGGAGCCAGCGCCACCACCACCTGCTCCTGACCCACCCACTCCCGAGGTGTAGTTTCCTGTACCGCCGTTTCCACCAGCATACTCTGTATCCCCAATCGTAGAAGCCGATGAACCGGTAGCGCCTGCTCCGTTGGTGCTATTTGAAGTGCCGGCAGTACCGCCTGCCCCACCTTCTGCAAATACCGTTCCTGTTGTAGAAAACCAGGTTGGGTTTCCTGCTCCTCCATTTGCTGTTGATACGCCTCCCGTGCCGCCTGTGCCAACCGTAATCGTATAACTGTTGCCGGGCGTGACTGATAGGTTAGTTTCGATTGCGTAGGCGCCACCAGCGCCACCTCCACCCGTTGCCGGGTTTCCTGATGCTGCGCCGCCACCACCACCTGCACCCCAACATTCAACCTGCACCGAGGTAACACCTGCCGGGCAAACCCATGTGGTAGAGGCCGTGAATGTTTCAACGGTCTGGCCTTGTAACACAAAAGGCAAAAACACCAATAGAATTAAATTTCTCATCAGTCCTCAGTATATTGAATTGTAATGTTGAAATCCGCGACCGTTCCTGACTGAGCGGAAGTTATCATCCAAACCCATGACGCCGCTGGTATCGTCGCATCGTTGAAGGAAGTAGTAGTTGTGCCCGCTGTGCTGGTAACCGCCCTGTTCGACGTGAAAACGTCCGTTGGTGATCCTGAATCTCTCGCAGATGCAAACCGTATATTGTAGGTGACTGATGGCGACGTTCCACGAACAACGTCCGCAATTTTGCTGATCGTAATTGCCCTGTCAATGTAAAACAGCGCGATGTTCTCCGAAGATGTCGGGTTTTGAATAGTGATCCCCTTCACCTGCAACTGCCTGTTTCTCGGGGCGTATTGTGATCCGTTCCATGCCAATACCTGCCCACTCGTTGCACTCTGCTGCGCAAGTTTCAGCGTATTGGTAGAAGTTCCGGATCCGCTTAATTCACCGCTGGTATAAATGTCCAGTGCAGAACCCGTAACACTTTGAACAATAACCCGGTCTGTTGTGGCAAGTGCTGTGTTTAGAGTGATGCTGTTTGCCGTTGCGTCTACGGAATAGTCCCTGGTCGTTCCGGTCCCTGTCACATTTAACTCAACACCGTTTTTGTAAACCCGAAAACTCTGGATGTCTGTCGGAATATCAAATGCCAAGTTTGTTCCATCCTTATCCTTTGTCTTTCCGTCCAGCACATCCAAGTCAAAGGTTGTTCCAGTTTGACCTTCGATATACCCGCGAACGATTGAATACGCTGTCGGCGTTCCACCAGCCGCCGCTATGGTAATCGTACTACCTGATTCGGTTACGGTCACATTTGTGCCACCCGCTATTGTCACATTTGTCGAGCCACTGGTATTGCTCGAAATCTGCGAATCGTTTGACCCGCCTGCCGCTACGCTCAAACTACCCTCATTGCTTGCGCTGGCATCCGTGGCTGTCAACGTTATGGTGTTACCTGTTTCGCTGATACCGATACCTGTGCCAGCGGTCAACGTCACATCCGTGGACCCGCTGGTATTGCTCGAAATCAATGACGTTGTTCCACT
>WBZL01001609.1_pt1 | contig 23262 bp, 18 predicted proteins | sample 5204291 | NCBI WGS metagenome assembly WBZL01 (sample SAMN12344345, study PRJNA552823) | activated sludge metagenome | biome: Activated sludge suspended growth; feature: Nitrification reactor; material: Wastewater; isolation source: activated sludge from nitrification reactor of wastewater...
GATGAGGATGTTGCCGGGCTTGATGTCGCGGTGGCAGACGTTGCACTCGAGGTGGGCGTACTCCACCGCGGCGGCGATGGGCAGCATGTACTCGAGCACGCGGAACAGGCGGTCGCGCAGCGGCAGGCGCAGCAGATCCTCGCGCTCGCCCCCGCGGGTGCCCTTGAGCCGCTCCTCGAGCGACATGTCGCACAGCTCGATGATCATGAAGTCGTTCTCGACCGTGTCGCGCACGTAGGGCGGGATGAAGCCCTCGTTGTCGGACTCGCCCGAGGCGAAGAGCTGGATGATGTTGGGGTGGCCCTGCACCCGCTCGAGCAGCTCCTTCTCCATCTGGAAGCGGAGCGCGTCCTCGGGGGTGACGCCGCGCTGGAGCATCTTGATGGCCACGTGGCGGCGGAAGGCGGTCTTGGACTGCAGCCAGTGCTCCTCGCCGAGGAACGCCTTGCCCGAGCGGCCCGAGCCGAGCTCGATGGGCAGGCCCGCCTGGTCGAGCACGAAGCGATAGGCGCGGGCGCGGGTGATGTTGGGCTGGTGGCTCTGGGGTGCCTGGCCGCTGATGGGGCCGGTGGCGGCGATGGGGCGCGAGGGGTGGTCGTAGACGATCTGGGGCGCGCCCGCGGGCGCGCCGTAGCCCACCGCGGCGGGATAGCCCATGCCGTCGGTCATGGAGTGGTGGGGGCCCGGGTAGACCCCGCTCTGCGTGCTGCTGCCCGGGGCGTAGGCCTGGGGGGCGTAGCCGTCGTGGGGCTGGGGCTGGGGGGCGTAGCCGTCGTGGGGCTGGGGGGCGTAGCCGTCGTGGGGCTGGGGCTGGGGGGCGTAGCCGTCGTGGGGCTGGGGCTGGGGGGCGTAGCCGTCGTGGGGCTGGGGCTGGGGGGCGGGCGGTGCGTAGCCGCCCTGCGTCGGGTGGCCCTGCGGCGTCGGGTGGCCCTGCGGGGCGGAGTGGCCCTGCGGCGCCGGCCCCTGCTGCGGCTGCGCGCGCGCGTGGCTCGAGTAGCCGGGCGGCGGCGGCAGGCCAGGCGGTCCTTGGCGATGGTTGGGCGAGCTCATCGGAGGTGACCTCGGTCGGAGGGGCGGAGGGGCGAGTGGATGAGCAGGGTGTCGCGGCCGTTGCCGGCCTCGAGCACCACGACCCACCGCGCGAGGCCGGCGGGGACCACGAGCACGACGTCGGACAGCTCGAGCTCGTGGCCGCCGTCGGGGCGCGTGCCCATGGTGATGCGGAGCTGGCCGCGTGCGCCCGTCTGCGGGTCGAGCAGCTCCACGGTGCGGGGGCGATCGATGTCGAGGCCGCTCGAGGGCCGACCCTCGAGCGTGCGCACGAAGCAATTGAGGCCCTTGAGGTGGGCCTGGCCCACGCCGAGCTCGCGCGGGGTGACCCGCAGCCGCGCAAGGCGGCCCTCGAAGGCGCCTGCGAGCTCGATCGGGGCGTCGCCCGAGGGCAAGAGCCGCACGCGGCGGTTGCCGACCACGAGCATGGGGGCGTCGAGGTTGGCGAGCGGCAGCCGAGGCTTGACGGGCGCGCTGCCGTCGGAGGGCTCGGACGGCGAGACGGGGGGCACGAGCTGCGGGGCGGGGCGGCGGTTGCCGATCGGCTCGGTGACCGAGGGGATCGAAGGGAGCCGATCGGCCGGGGGCGCGGGCTCCCTGGCGGGCGGGGGCGCGGGGGCGGGGGCCTGCACGGCCGTGCGCAGGGCCTCGAAGAACGCCTCGACGGTCTGCGGGCGCCGGGCCGGGTCGTCGGCGCTGCTGCGCAGCACCAGCGCCTCGATGGCCGCGGGCAGCCCGAGCCCTCGGATCGAGCGCTCGAGGAACTCCGAGCCCTCGCTGCGCAGGGTGTAGAGCGCCATCACGTCGTCGCCGGGGTAGGCCATGCGCTCGGTGAGCAGGTACGCGGCCACCAGGCCCAGCGCGAACACGTCGGCGGGCGGGCCGATGGGGCCGCCCAGGATCTGCTCGGGGGCGGCCCACGACAGCGAGTAGAGCGGGGCCTGGGCGTTGGTCTCGGACGCGCGGTTGGGCAGGTCGCGCTGCGCCTTGGCGATGCTGAAGTCGGCGAGCTTGGGCTGGAGCTCGCCGCCGGCCGAGGTCAAGAGGATGTTGGAGGGCTTGATGTCGCGGTGCAGGATGCCGGCGGCATGGGCCTCGCGCAGGGCGCCCACGATGGGGCCCAGCAGGCGCAGCACCTCGGCGGGGGGCAGGCCCCCGGTGCCGCTCACGAGCTGGCCGAGGTGGCCGCCGTCGGCGTACTCGGTCACGAAGAACGGGCCCTCGCGGGCCTCTTCGTCGAGGTAGCCGAAGTCGTAGATCCGCAGGGTGGCCGGGTGCTGGAGCCGCGAGAGGGCGAAGGCCTCCTGCACGAAGTGCTCGAGCACCACCGCGTACTCCTGCTGGTGGGGGCGGAAGCCGAAGAAGAGCTTCACGCACACCGGGCGGTGCAGCCGCTGGTCTTGGCCGCGGTACACCACGGCCATGCCGCCGCGGGCGAGCTTGTCCGTCACCGCATAGCGCCCCATCAAGCATTGCCCGACGAGGTCGCGGTTGCGCCTGGACTCCTCGGTTTCGGGGTGGCTCGCCAACCAGCCTCACGATCCCGCCCCGGCTCCGAGGTGTCAACGAAGGGGCGCTGCGTCGGGTGGTGGGGTGACCTTGGGAGAGGGGGACCGGTGGCGGCGAGGCGGTCGTGGATCTGGGGCTGCAAGCCCCCAGCGCTGGCGTTGCGCGATTCTCTGGCAGGGCTGGGCATGCGCGCAGTGCGTTGCGCGCAGGCGCTAGGGCTCGTCGAGGAGGTACGCGACCGAGGCGGCTTGCAGCCACCGGGGGAGCAGCGCGACGAGCCTCGCCAGCACGCGGTTGAGCCGGCCGGGGATCACGAGCGATCGACCCGCCATCATCGCGGCGACCCCTTCACGGGCCACCCGCTCGGGCTCGAAGACCGGCAGCAAGGAGAACGCGCGGGCGCGCGCCATGCCGGTCTTCTCGATGAACGGCGTCCTCATCGAGCTCGGGGCCAGCACCGTGACCGACACGCCCCGGCGCCCGAGCTCGAAGCGCAGCGCCTCGGACAGCATGATGATGTAGGCCTTGGTTGCGGCGTAGGGGAGCAGCAGCGGCGACGGCTGGAGGCCGGCCACCGACGCCACGTTGAGCAGCCGCCCTCGGGACTGGACCAGCTGCGGCGCCAGGCGGTGGGTCAGCTCCGTCAGCGCGCGCACGTTGAGATCGATGATCTCGCGGATCTGGCCGAGGTCCTGGTCGATGAACGGTCCATGGCTCGCGACGCCCGCGTTGTTGACCAGGACGTCGAGCCGGTCGCCGAGGGCGTGCACGTGGGCTTCGACTCGCGCCGGACCCTCGGGCGAGGCGAGATCGACGGGCAGGACCGAGGCCGCCGCCTCGTGCTCGCGGCAGCGCTGCGCCACCTCGGCCAGATCTGCCTCCCCCCGGGCCACGAGCACGAGGTCCATGCCCCGGCGGGCGAGCTCGACCGAGAGCGCCCGCCCGAGACCGGTGCTCGCCCCGGTCACCAGCGCGAGGGGCCGTTGGGTCGCCGACATCGGCTCAGCCCTCGAAGAGGGTCAAGGCCGTGCCGTTCTTCATGAGGGGGAACGTCTCGTCGACCCCATCACACACGTAGTGGCCGCGTGCCTCGTCGAACACGCGATCGGCCAGGATGCAGAGCGCGCGGTTGACCATGGTGTGCCCCACGAACACGAGGTGCAGATCCTCGAGGTCGATGGACGCGGCCTGGTCGACGATCTCGTCGACCAGGAACCCCACGCGCACCAGCAGGTCGGCCAGGCACTCCGCGAGGGGATGGGCACCCAAGGCGTCGCCGTGGACGAACAGGCGCTGGAAGCTCTCGTTGCTCTGGATCAGCTCATCGAGCCGCTGGCCCTCGAACGATCCCAGGCACATCTCGTGGCCGGCCTCGATGGGCAGGAGCGCGGCGGCCTCGTGCATCTCGGCCAGCGCTTCGGCCGTCTCGCGGGCCCGGCGAAGCGGGCTGTGCATGATGACCGCGCCCCGGGGGACGTCGAGCGCGCGGAGGGCCTGGAGCCCGGTGCGGCTGACCCCCATGTCGGCCCCGAACCATGCGCCCGCGAGCCGGCGATTGCGATTGTGGATGGTCTGGGCGTGTCGAACGACGGTCAAGGTGAGCCGTCCACTCAGGCCTCGCAGCAACCGCGCCTCCGCCAGTCGACGCATCTGGGTCTCGAGCCAGGATGTGTCGAAGTTGCGAGCTCGGGTGATCCGGTGGACCCGTCCTTCGACCATCGGGAGGCTCGCTGCGACGGGGACGCAGCGCAGCCCCAGCCGTGCCAGCCACGGGCCCATCATCCCATCGGGAGCGTACGAAAGGGCGTTCTTGCGCGTCTGGGCGAGGAACTCGTCGTCGGCCCGTCGATGGAGGGGGTGTGCGCCCGACTCTGACGGATCGGCATCTTGCCAGGCGTATGCTCGCCAGGCGCCGAGGTCCTTGACCCCGGAGTCCCGGTCGTCTCTCCGCTCCACGCGGGCAACCAGCGGCTCAGACAATCGAACCCCCCACCAGGGACAACCATACAGAGACCTTACGCAAAAAACCATGCCGAATTGGCGTGCAGACCGCAGCACTGGGCGTGCTGACTACAGTGACACCCATGTGTACGCCCGTGCACGTCGAGCGCGACGAGCCTCGTGCTCGCGCGCCTTCGACCTCGAGCCTGCTGGTTGTCAGGGAATCACCAAGGCCCCCCTCAATGGCGAGGGGCATCGCTTGCCGCTATCATCCACAACCCGACATGGGGAAGATTGGCACGATCACATTCGAGTGGGTGGGACCCGTCTCCGTCCGTTCCAAGTCTCGAGGCGTGCTGCAAGAGGACGAGACGTCCGAGTTCCTCGATGCCGTCGAGGCCCAGGTCAAGGACGCGCCGTACTTCCTGTGGGAGGTCGATGTCACCGAGCTGACCGGCATGACGGCGTCGACGCGGCGCATCGTCGCCGAGCGGCTCCAGCGGCTGCCCGATCGCGCCATCGCCGTCCTCGGGGCGAAGTTCGCCCAGCGCACCCTGGCCAAGCTCGTGTTCACGGCGGTTGCGATGCTCGACCGCTCGGGCCGCATCAACGAGCGCGAGTTCTTCAACGACACCGAGAGCGCTCAGGCGTGGCTCAACGCGCGCGCGGTCCGGTTCCTGGCGGCGAAGCAGAAGTGAGGCGCGCGGGCCCTCAGTGGGTCGCGCCTGGCCACGCGGGCTTGGGCGGCTCGGTCTTGCGGCCAGGGCGACCGGCGGCCGCGCCCTCGAAGCGGGTGCAGTAGCCGTCCCACAGCGAGAGCACGCGGGTCACCTCGGGGTCGCGGCTGTCGGCCGCGAGCTCTCGCAGCTGGGCGCGCGTGCTGGCGCAGTCCTCGAGCGCGTCGGGGTCGAGCCACGTGCCGGGCCGCGGCTGCCAGCGCGCCGGGGTGCCGCGTGCGGCCTGGCGCTCGATGCCCTGCACGAAGGTGGTGATCACCTCGGCCTTGCGCACGTTGTCGGCCTCGACCTCGGGGCCGGCCTCGGCCCCGATGGCGCCGAGCGTGAAGACGTGATCCTCGACGAGGGTCTGGCCGCTCTCGGGGTGCTGGTACTCGATCTCGAGCATGACGTCGTCCTGCGGGCGCAGGTGGCCGTCCCAGGCCTCGAGGTCGGCGAGCAGGAGCTGCGAGGTGTCGGCGAAGAAGTGGACCGCCTGCACCTCCTGCTTGGAGGTCGAGGCCTCCTCGCCGTGGAACGCCTGCATGCGCAGCGACGGCGGCAGGTGGAGCCGGAAGTGCACGTCGTTGGCCACCGTCTCCACGAGCGACGTGAATCGCTCGCCGAACACGGCGTCGACCTCGGCCTCCGAGCCGAGGAACACGTAGGCGCCGCGGCCCTTCTCGGTGAGGCGATCGAGCAGGGCATCGTCGAAGTCGCGGCCCACGCCCACGCCCGACAGGCGGATGCGGCGGGCGTCGTACCAGTCGGAGACCATGCCCATGGTGGCGGCATTGGTCACGCCGGTGTTGGCGAGCGCGTCGGTGATGACGACGACGCGGTTGGAGTGCTTGGGCTGGTAGCTCGCGTCGGCGAGCTGGTAGCCGAGCTCGAGGCCAGCGTGCAGGTTGGTGCGGCCCGAGGGCTCGATGGCGTGGATGGTGCGGGTGAGCACCGAGAGGTCGTCGCGGCCCACCACGAAGTTGCGCAGCGGGTTGCAGACGCGGTGATCGAAGGTGACGACGTGCACGACGTCGCCGTCCTCGAGCTCTCGCACCATGCGAAGCAGGCCGCGCTTGAGGAAGTCCATGCGGCCCTCCTCCTTCATGGAGCCCGAGCGATCGACGACGAGCGTGAGCGCCACGTTGCGCCGGCCCTTGCGGCCCACCGGGCGGCCGGCGACCGCGAGGCCCAGCGTGTACAGGCCCGGCTCGACGCGCGAGGGCGCGATCTCGGCGCGGACCGAGAAGTCGTGGCCCTCGGGGACGGCGCTCGTCTGGAACGAGAAGTAGTTGAGCAGCTCGTGCGGGCGCACGTGCTGGGGGGGCAGCGGCAGGTGCTCGTCGATGGCGAACAACACCCGCTGCGCGGACGACAGGCTCATGCTGTCGTCGTTGGAGAGGTAGGTGGCGGCACCCCAGCCCTCCTCGGGGGGCGGCCACGCGAGGATCGGCTCGGCGATGGCGGGGGTGGCGGGCATCTCCATCGCGAGGTCGGCGGCAGGCTCGGCCGCGGGGGCGCTGGCGAGCGGCTGCGCGCGCTTGGCCTCGCGCCGCGCCCGTCGATCGTCGCGCTTGTTCTTCGCCGAGCCTTGGGCGACCTGGACGTTGGTGGCAGGCGGCGGGCTCGCGCCCGGCTCGGGGGCCATGCCAGCGCCGGAGGCCACGTCCCCGCCGTCGGCGTCGGCGCGTGCCTCGGCCTCGGCGGTCTTCGAGGCCGACGCGTCGTCGGCAGGGACGGACGGCGCCGCGGTGGCCGTGCTCGCGCCGCCGGCATAGGGCACGTGGCCGAGCGTGGTGCCCTTGGTCTTCTTGGCCTTGCTGGGGCCGGTGGGTCGTTGGGGTCGGCCCTCGGCCACGGCCCCGGCGTCGGTGCACCGCTGGCTCTGCACGAGCTTGGGCAGCGTGTCGAACGCGACGCGCTCGGCCACGGGGTACGCGTTGCCCGTGGGTGGGCGCGCGAAGAAGCGATGCGGCGGGAGCTCCCCCTGGGCGACGGGATCGGGCAGGGGCGGCGGAGGGGGCGGGGCCTGGTAGGCGCGCTTGGAGGCGCAGCCGGCCAGGATCCAAGCAGCCAACCACATCGTTCGCGCGCGCATGCTCGTGCTCTCCTCGGCTCGTGGGGGGTGGCCGTGGCGTCCGTCGCTGCGGAGCCCTCGGCCAGGCGGGCGACGAACGCCACTCGCCCTACCATCCCTTACACCCACTCGGGCCGGGCGCACCAGGGCCAACGGCGTGGCCGGCCTGGGCGGCGTGGGGGCGAGTTGCGAAAATTGCGCTTGCCGGGCGAGGCCGCGCACGAGACCGTGGGGGCCGATGCGGGTCGCCAACGTGATGACACCGTTTCCCTACGCCGTGGATGCGCACGAGGACCTGCGCACCGCCCACGCGATGATGCGCGAGCACGGCATCCGGCACCTGCCGGTGATGCGCGAGGGCAAGCTCGCGGGGATCGTGAGCGCGCGCGAGCTCGAGGTGGCGCTCGAGCTCATCGCGGAGCGCGATCCCGAGGTGCAGCTCCCGGTGTGGGCGATCTGCAAGCGCGATCCCCATACGGTGGACATCGAGGTGCCGGTCGCCGACGTGGCCGATGCGATGGCCAACCAGCAGATCGGCTCGGTCCTCGTCACGCGCAAGGGCAAGCTCGCGGGGATCATCACCACGGTGGACATCTGCCGCGCCCTCGCCGAGCTGCTGCGCAAGCCGTCGCTACCCGACGAGCCCGCGTGAGCGCGGGCCTAGGGGGCGAGCACGATCACCTTGACCTGGCTGGGCACCACGCGGGCGCCCGGGCAGTTGGTGCCGTTCTGCAAGGCCACGCTGCCCAGGCGCGTGGCCGGCATGCCGCCGATGAGGCAGGTGAACGCGGCCGTCACGTGGCGCGACGGGCCCATCACGGTGCCCGAGGCGACACCGGTGGCCACGCCGGCGTTGTCGCCGTTGGTGAGCGGCACGACGGTGGCCAGGTTGTGCGCGGGCGTGCCCATCAGCAGCACGTTGTAGGCCGCCGGCACGCCCATGGGGCCCGCGGCGATGTTGGGGTAGGGCACGGGCACGGGCCCGGCCGGGGTGGGGGTGTTGCAGACGTCGGGGAAGCCCACGTCCATGCCCATCATCTGGCTGTTGGCGAACATGCGATCGGCTCCTCGCGTGGTGGTGGTGGGGCTCAGCCGAGGTGGATCTGGCCGCCGTCGAGCTTGACGAGCTGGGCGCCGTCGACCACCGCGTGCTCGGCTCGCACGTGGGCGGTGTGCTCGGCGCGATAGTCGATGTCTCCGGCGCGCGTCTGATCGAGGCCCTCGATGGCGCGCACGCTGTGCTGGCTGCGCTGGGTGACGCGCTCGACGAGCAGCTCGAGCGCCGTGCCGATGTGCGTGACCTTGGCGAGCGAGGCGAGCACGGTGCGGGAGAACAGCGACAGCCGCTCGATCGCGGCCCGGCCCTCGCGCGCCTGCACGTCGAGCTGGCCCGCGCTCACCCCCAGCGCGGCGGGGGTGCCGAGGTCGAGGCCGGCCTGCGCGGCGAGGGTCAGGCGGCCGCCGGCCGCGAGGGCCACGTCGCCAGGGAACGCGAGCGTGGCGGGTGCGTCCGGCCGGGCGCGCTCGAGCACCGCGAGCACGTACGCGTGGCCAGCGGGCTCGCCCACGACCCACACGCGATCGCCGATCGCCGGCGCCACCAGGCAGCTGGCCGCCTGCCGGGCGGTGCGACGCTGGCGGCCGTCGTCGACGATCCACGCGCCCTCGGTCGCGTGGGCGGTGACGGTGGCGAGGGCCTGGTAGGGCGCGACGGGCAGGGGCAGCGGGGCGTGGTCGAGGTCGTGGGCGTGCATGGCTCGGGCTCGGGCTCGGGTGGAGGGCGCGTGGCGGCGGGCCGGGGAGCGCCCGCGGCTCGGCGTGGCTAGTCGGGATCCTCGGGGAGCGGCCCCGGCTGCCAGCGCTCGGCGGCGGTGCGCTCGGGGTCGGGGCGCAGCGCGGCGCTGCGGTTGGGGATGCGGGCCTGCGCGTCGCGGGTGCCGTGCAGGCTGGCGCGCTCGAGCGTGGCGCCGCCGAGGTCGGCCCCACCGAGGTCGGCATGGGCGAGGTCGGCGTACGTGAGGTCGGCGTCGACCAGGCGAGCCTCGCGGCAATCGGCGCGGTGCAGGATGCACTGCTGCATGTCGGCGCCGGTGAGGTCGGCGCGCTCGAGCTTGGCGTCGACGAAGATCGACTGGGCGAGCCTGGCCCCGCGCAGCGACGCGCCGGTGAGGTCGGCCTCGACGAACAGCGCGGCCGTGGCCTGGGCGTCGACGAGCGAGGCGCCGGCCAGCTTGGCGCCCTTGAAGTTGCACTGCGTGAGCACGGCCTGGCGCAGGTCGCAGCCCGAGAGGTCGGCGCCGGTGAATTGGGTGTGCACGAACGCCACGCCCCGCAGCGAGCGGCGGGCCAGGTTGGCCTCGATGAGCGCGACGCGCTCGAACGACGCGCCCTCGAGCGCCGCGCGGCGGAGATCGGCGCGCACGAGGGTCACCGCCACGAGCCTGGTGCCGCGCAGGTCGATGCCCTCGAGCCGGCACTCGACCAGCACCGTGCGATCGAGCCGCGCGCCGGTCAGGCATGCCTCGGTGAGCGTGCAGCGGGTGAGCCAGGCGATGCGCAGGTCGGCGCCCTGCAGCCGCACGCCGGCGGCCTCGCACCCGTCGAGCTTGGCGCCGGTCAGGCGCGCGTGGGCCAGGTCGGCGCGGCCGAGCGACGTCTGCCGCAGCACCGCCTGGTGGAGGCTCGCGCCGCGCAGGTCGGCGCCGTCGAGCTGGCAGCCCACGAGCACCGCCTCGCCGAGATCGGCGTCGCGCAGGTCGGCCCCCCGCAGGTCCACGCGCTGGAGCACGCCGCCGCCCAGGCACGCCTGGCGCAGGTCCATGCCGCGCAGGTCGAGGCCGTCGAGCGGCTCGCCCTCGAGCACGCGATCGACGAGCGCGGCGGCGTCGAGCGGCTCGCTCATCGTTCGCCTCCCGACGCGGGCGGGGCGTGCTTGGGGTGGATGCGCACCTTCGCGAGCACGGCGTCGTCGAGGCGCACGTGCGCGTCGGAGCGCACGCGGGCCATGTCGGCGCCGTAGAGGTTGGTGCCGCGCAGGTCGGCGCCGCGGATGGTCGCGCCCACGAACGACGCGTGCATGAGATCGGCGGTGGCGAGGCTGGCCTCGGTGAGGTCGGCCTTGTCCAGGCGCGTGCTGCGGGCGAGCGCGCGCCGCAGGCTCGCGCCGGGCAGCGCACACTCGCTCAGGTCGGCGTCGGAGAGCCGCGCGTGGTCGAGGTCGGCGCGCGCCATCGACGTGCCTCGCAGGTTGGCGCGCACGAGCGACGCGCCGGTGAGCACGGCCCCGGTGAGGTCGCAGCCGCTCACGAAGCGCGCGCCGTCGAGCACCGCGCCGGCGAGGCTCACCCCCGGCGCCTTGCAGGCCACGAACGTGGCCTGCTCGAGCACGGCGCGCGAGAGGTCGGCGTCGGTCAGGTCGAGCTGCACGAACGTGGCCCGCCGCAGCGTGGCCCCGCCGAGCCGCACGCCAGTGGCCTCGACCTCCACGAGCACCAGCTGCTCGGTGATCACGTCGCTGCAATCGGCGCGGGCGAGCCTCGCCTGCAAGAGGCTCGCGCCGCGCAGGTCGGCGCCCACCAGCGCCGCGCCCGAGGCATCGGCGCCCATCAGCTCGGCGCCCGCGAGGCTGGCCTGGCGCAGCGACGCGCCGGCGAGGGTGCTGCGGCCCAGGTTGGCGCCGTCGAGGCGGGCGCCGTCGAGCCTCGCGTCTCGCAGCGACGCGTGGGCCAGCACCGCGCGCGAAAGATCGGCGCGCCGCAGGTCCGCGCCGTCGAGGCATGCCGCCTCGAGGAACGCGCCCGAGAGGTCGGCCCCCTGGAGATCCATGCCGCGCAGATCGGCGCCGGTCAGATCGAGCGCGGCGAAGCCGGTCTTGGCCGCGAGCGCCGCGCGCACGGCCGCGCGCGCCTGCTCGCTGCGCGCGGCCGGCAGGGCCGGGGCCGGGTCTTGTAGGTGCGCGGTGCGGCGGTACTCGTCGCGCAGCTGCTGCTCGGCGGCCACCCAGCGCGCCTTCGCGGCGGGGTCGAACAGCAGCTCCTCGAGCGCCTCGGTGGGCGCCCCGGCCCGCCGCGTGCGCTCGACCACCTCGGCCAGCGCCGCGCGCTGACCCTCGGCGGTGAATTGCGGCGGGCCGCTGGGGCCGCGCTCGTGCTGGTGGAGCAGCCGCTCGCGATCCTCGGGGGGCAGGCCCATCGCCTCGAGCCGCGCGCCCAGGGCGGCCTGGCGCGCCTCGAGCTCGGCCGCCTCGCGCTCTTGGTGCTGCACGGCCTCGTCTCGCAGCTGCTGCACGAGCTGCGGCAGCTCGTCGGGCGACGGAGCGGGCGGCGGGGGCTTGGGCGGATCGAGGGCGAACGCCGCGGGGTCGAGGCCCAGGCGCACGAGCGTGTCGATGGCGCGCTGGTGCTCGCGCAGCGCCCGGCGGTGCAGGTTGTGCTCGAGCCGGCGCTCGGTGTGGTGCAGCGCGCGCTCCTGCGCGAGCTCGTCGTCGGGGGCCTCGGCGATGCCCTCGGGCAAGAGCTCGTGCTCGCGCAGCGCGGCGATGGATCCGTGCTCGCGGTCGAGGCGGGCCTCGAGCGCGGCCGCGTAGTGCTCGAGCGGCCGCGGGCGGTCGCGGTGCTCGGCCGCCACCACCAGGTGCAGCACGTCGGTCGCGTCGTCCTCGGTGGTGGCGGCGGTGCCCTGGTACACGAGCACCGCCCGCTCGGCGTCGGGGAAGAACCACAGCGTGCGCAGCGACAGCTCGACCTCCTCGAGCGCCACCACGCCGTCGGGGGCGGCCTCGGCGAGCGCGACGTCGTCGGGCGCACGGCGGCCCACGAACGCCCGCGCCACGAGCCCCGGCAGGCGACCCTCGAGCCTCGGCGCACGCGGGTGCATGTTGTCGAAGCACCACGCCTCGTCGCCGTCCCAGAAGCCGTCGTGCTGCTGATCGGGCTGGGCCACGTTGAAGAAGCGCCAGTCGACGTCGGCCGCCATGCCGGGGAACAGCGCGTGCAGCCAGCGCTCGTCGTAGGTCCCGGCCAGCTCGCGGCGCTGCGGCCACGAGACGTCGAGGGGCAGCATCCCCACCGGCTCGGGCTTGTCGTGGGGCGAGGTCACCAGCGCGTGCGGCCGCTCGACGTTGGGCAACAGCTGCACCCGCTGCCCCATGTAGTCCGACTCGCCGTGGCCGCGGCCCAGCGGGTTGCGCTTGTAGCGGGGGCCGCCGTAGGCCCGGCTCCAGTCGAGCGGCTGCTCGGTGAAGCGCTGCGGCTCGCTGGCCACGCGCCCCGGCTTCCAGAAGCGATCGCCATGCACGGTGAGGGCCTTGTCGAGCGTGCCCACCTGCGCGCGCACCGGGACCATCGGGCGCGGCAGGCCCCCGGGGCTGTAGCACGACCCCTGCACGAGGAACTCCCCGCGGCTCTTGGGCACGCCGGCCTCGAGCACGGCCTGGGGGCCCATGCGCTCGGCCACGAGCTTCCACATGGCCACCTCGGGCAGCAGCGGGGCCTGGCCCTCGGGCGAGAGCGGCACGAACGCGAGCACCGACACGCCGAGGTGGAAGCGCCGCTCGTGCTCGAACGGACGGGTGATCACACCGAGCTTGCTGGGCTTGACGACCTTCACCGGGGCTCCCGTGCCACCGCCGCGCTCGCGCAGCCTACATGAACATGGTCAGGCCGTAGAGGTACAGGCCGATGCCGGCGTTGCGGAGCTTGACCCCGGCCTGCTTGAGCGAGAGGGGCTCGTTGGCCACCTCGACCGCGGTCGCGCTCACCGACAGGCCCGTGGCCGAGACCGACACGCCCGTCAGGCCGAGCGACAGCCCCACGATCGAGATGTCGACGCCCTTGAGGCCAAAGCTGAAGCCGGTGGCCGACTTCTCCACGCCGGTGGTGCTGTCGAAGAAGCCGTGCACCTCGGTGGTGTTGGCGGGGTCGACCATGGTCACGCCGCCGGGGGCGGCCACGGTCATGCCCGCGGGCGCGGTGATGTTGACCCCGGCCACGGCGGTGAGGTTGTAGCTGCCGGTGACGTTGCTCGTGACGGTGCCGTTGTGCGCGAGCGTGGTGGCGCCGTTGACGGTGGACGTGAGCCCGCCGGTCACCGTGGTCGTCATGCCGCCGGTGATCGTCTGCTGTACGCCCGCGTCGAGGGTCTGGGTGAGCCCGCCGCTCACGGTCTGGGTGACGGCGCCGGTGACGGTGTGGGTGGCGCTGCCCTGCACGGTGGTGGTCTGGTTGGCCAGCACCGTGACCTCGCGGTTGGCCTGGACGGTGAGCGCCTGGTTGCCGCTCACCGACTCCACCTGGTTGCCGCCGATGGTCTGCGTCTGGTCGACGGCCACCGCGAGCACCTGGTTGTTGCCGACGGTGAGGGCGTGATCGTTGCCGACCGCCTCGTTGAGGTCCTTCTGGGCGTGGAGGTAGACCTCCTCGGCCCCGGCGGCGTCGTCGAAGCGCAGCTCGTTCGAGCCGCCGCCCCCCGGCGAGCTCTCGGACTTGATCCCGCTGCGCGAGCGCTCGCCGGGCAGCCCGTAGGGCGGCGCGTGGGTGCCGTTGTAGAGGCAGCCGGTCACGATGGGGCGGTCGGGGTCGCCGTCGACGAACGTGACCGCGACCTCCATGCCCACGCGGGGCAGGAACAGGGTGCCCCAGCCGTTGCCCGCCCACGGCTGCACCACGCGCACGAAGCACGAGCTGCCCGCGTCGTAGGCCCCCGCGCGATCCCAGTGGAGCTGGATCTTGATGCGCCCGTGCGCGTCGGTGAACACCTCCTCGCCGGCGGGGCCCACCACGGTGGCCGTCTGCATGCCGGGGATGCGCGGGCGCGGGTGCACCCGCGCCGGTCGCCACTGCACCGCGGCGGGGATGCACTCGAAGCGGTTGTGGTAGGCGCTCTGCGCCGAGCTACCCGCGAAGGTGCCGTAGAGGTGCTCGACGGCGACGAGCACGTAGCGGCCGCCGAGGTCCTCCTGCGGGTGCTCGAGCAGCTCGAACGCGAGCCCGGGGGTCATCTGGGTGGCGGTGCTGCGGCCGCGGCAGCGCACCGCGTCGCGCTGGTGCAGCGCCCGGCGCAGCTCGAGCTGGCGCTGCACCTGGGCGAAGTCGAGCGGCGCCGTGCGGAACCCGTGGAGCGTGGCGGGCTCGTCGTGATCGTAGTCCTCGCGCTCGGGGCCCAGCTGCGCGCCGTTGGGCGAGCCCAGCGCGGCGGCGCTCGGGTCCTGCCCGTCTTGCAGCGGTCGCGGCACGTGCCAGTCGAACACGGCGGTGCGGGCCACGGTGGGGCGCAGCTGGGAGACGCGCTCGAAGCCCTGCACGTCCTCGTGGAGCCCCGCGTCGCCCTCGCGCTGGCGCATGGGCAGCACGCCCTCGGCGTTGCCGGCCGAGCGCAGCTCGCCGCTCGGGGTGGGCCCGTCGCCGAGCACCATGATCTCCGCGCCGCCGTCGCTGGTGAAGCGGTAGCTGATGCCGTGCTCCTCCATCAGGCGGTGCACGAAGTCGAAGTCGGTCTCGCGGTACTGGACGGTGTGCTCCTGCGGCGGGTAGTCGGCGCGCAGGCCCGACGCGTCGACGCGTCGACCGTAGGGCCCGAGGCCCTCGCCGAGCACCTGGGCGAGGATCTCGGGGATGGACGCGTCCTGGAAGATGCGGCTGGTCCTACGGTGGCGGAGGGCCGCGAGCGCGGGCACGAGGGTGAGCGTGACGTGCAGCGCACGATCGCGGGCGTCGCCCTCCTCCACGCGCTCGACGATGCCGCACAGCTCCTGGTGCAGCGCGTCGCGCTCGATGACGACGTGGGCGGGCTGGCCGAGCAGCGCGGCGGGCTCGGCCGCCAGGTCGTCGGTGCGCAGGGCCACCGTGAGCTCGTAGGGCTCACCCAGCCGCTCGAGGGCGCGCAGGCCCTCCACGTGCCAGTGCGCGTCCGTGGGGACGCCGGGGTGGAACGAGACCTTCGCAGGCTTCATGGGGATCGGGCGCCAGGCGCCGAGATCGTGCCTATAGCGGTGATGGGTTGGTGTCAACGAGCGAATCGCGGATCGCAGGGGGCGTGGGTCGAGCTCCGCGCGGGGTGGCAGGAACGGAGGGCGAGCGGCCACTTGCGCGTGATTTCCCGGTGGTGCGCCTTGTCCCGGGAACCGCCCTTGGATCAGCGTCGCGTCCACGGCCAGGCGCGGGCGCGTCGCTGCGTGCGGTGGGGGATCGCCACGATCACCCGGGGACCCCGGCGCACCGAAGCCTCGTGGGATCGAAGCAGGGCGGCAGCGTCGAGCAGCGCCTGCGCCGAGGCCCGCCGCGGGGCCGTGCCTTGCGAGGGGACCGTGGCGTCGCCGGTGGGCACCGGGTGGCCCGAGGCCTTGCGCGACGCCGAGGCGAACGGGAGCGTGCGCTCGACCACGGTCACCGAGGGTGGCTCGGCGCTCGAGGGCGGCGCGGCCTCGTGCGCCAGCGCCAGCGTGGTGGTGCGGGTGCGCGCGACGGCCTCGGGCGTCCCGCGCTCGCCGAGCAGCGGCAGCGTGCGCTCCACGAGGGTGCGCTCGCGGGGCGGCGGCTCGGGAGCGTCGGAGGTGACGAGGGTGCGCTCGCGGGGCGGCGGCTCGGGAGCGTCGGAGGCGACGAGGGTGCGCGTGCGCGGGAGCGCGTCGAAGGTGACGAGGGTGCGCTCGCCCGAGGGGGGATCGTCGTCGAGGGGGATGGCCTCGGTGCGATCGATCGGCAGCGGCAGCGAGAGGGCGCCCACCATCACGGTGTCCTCGGGGACGGGGGCGTCGGGCGCGAGCCGCTCGGGGGTGCCGCGCGCCTGCTCGGCCTGCGCCGCCTCGCGCAGGCGGAACTGGGCGGTGTCGAGGTCGTCCTCGGGGGCGACCTCCTCGGGGATCCCCGAGGAGGCATGCGCGCGCGCGCCGAGGACGGGCGCGAGGACGGTGTCGCGGCGCGGCGGCGGCGGTGCGATCACGGTGCGATCGAGGACGAGCACGTCGTCGAGGGACACCACCTGCGTGTGCCCCGAGATCACGGGCACGAGCACCTCGCCCGACACCATGGTGCGATCTCCGGCGTCGTCGCGTGCGGCCGTGGGCGGCACGCGGTCGGCGTGGGCCACGAACGCGCGCATGAGCTCGGCGTGGGGCGTGCCGTCGAGGCGCTCGAACACCGCGTGCTCGAGGCGGCGCTGGGCGTCGAGGTCGAGGTCGACGAAGGCGAGCCCCAGCAGGTAGTCGCCGGCGTGGCGCTGGCGGCGGACGAGCACGGCCTCGAGCCGCAGGTGCTGGCCGTGCAGGAGCACCTCGAGGCTCACCCGATCGCCGGGACGCACGGCCCGGCTGCTACGCAGGGCGAGGCCGTGGAGGCCGAGATCGATGCAGCGCCCCTCGAAGGCGTCGCGATCGGTGCGGATGCGAGCCGTGCCCTCGATCTCCACGCGCAGCGAGCGGCGCCGATCCTTGACGATGGGCATGCGAGCCGTCCTGGGCTCACGAGGCTATCAGCTTTCGCCCTCGAGCCCGAGCGCGTGGGCGCGGTCGCAGGCGGCGGGGAACTTCTCGGGACGTGGCGCGTACCACCACGCAGAAGTCCCATGTCCCGGCATTCAAGCTCCGGGGGCACGGGCGGGGTCGAGGCGTCCTCTCGCCGCGACGATCGCTCGGGTCTCCTCGACATTCGTGCGCTCTCCTCCCTCATCGACGATCGGGGTCGAGGCGGTGCCTCGAGCAGCAGCGTGGCGCTCCCGGCCTTCGGCACCCCGTGGGCGCTGCGCGACATCCAGCCGGTGCCCAAGGCGGCGCCGATCCGCGCCGCGGCGCCGGTCGTGGTGGGCCCCGATCACCGCCCGCTCTACGCGATGATCGCGGCGCTCAGCCTCGCCGTCGCGAGCCTCGGCGCCTACGTGATCATGCGCCCGCCGCCCACCACCACCACGTTGGTGGAGCGGGCCGTGGTCGTCGCGCCCGAGGTCGCGCCGGCGGACGAGCCCGCCGACGAGCCCGCGCCGAGCGAGCACGAGGAGGCCGCGCCCGAGGCCGCGCCTGCGCCCGAGGCCGCGCCCGCGCCCGAGGCCGCGCCTGCGCCCGCGGCCCCGCGCGCTCGTGGGCCCCGCAGCCCCCGCTCGTCCGGCCCGAGCCCCGCGCCCGAGCCCAAGCAGGCCGCCCCCAAGGGCTCCGGGGTGATCCCCGTCGAGTGCGTCATCGATCCCAGCGCGTGCGACGGGGGCACGCCCAAGCCGGGCAAGCCCAAGCCGTCGCGGGCCGACGCGCCCGAGCCTCCCAAGGGCGCGCTGCCCGAGGCGCCGAGCTCCTCGCAGATCCGCGACGCGATGGCGGTGGTCAAGCCGCAGGCCAAGGCGTGCGGTGGTCGCATGGGTGGCACGCCAGGGCAGAAGGTGCGGGTCAAGCTGTCGGTCGCCGGGGCCACGGGCAAGGTCACCTCGGCGCAGGCCCTCGACGATCATGCCGGCACGGCGCTGGGGCGCTGCGTGGCCGATGCGCTGGCCAAGGCCGAGCTGCCCCGCTTCTCCAAGCCCACGGCGGGGGTCGTGTACGCCGTGACCTTGTGACGCGCACCGGCTCGCGCGGAGCGGGCTACCCCCCGCGAGCGCGACGCCCCTTGCCACCGCCGCCCTTGGCCACCACCAGGCGGAACGTGACGCGCACCTTCCCGGGGCCGAGCGAGCGGCGGGCGTCCATGGCCAGGCGCTGGCCGTGGGTGGCCTCGTGCGCGGCGCGGAAGGCCGCGATCTGCTCGTCGAGCTCGGCGTCGGTGGCGAACGCGAAGTCGTGATCGAGGGTGACCTTGGGGGGCTTGCTGGGCATGGGCGGCGGCCTCGTCCTTGCTGGGTGGGTCAGGCCGCGGGCACGAGCGCGGCGAGCCGCTCCACGCCCTGCACGAGCTCGGCCTCCTCGTAGAACGCGAAGCTCAGGCGCACGAACCCGCGGAGGTCTCGCTCGACCGCACAGCGCGGGCCGGGGGTGAAGCGCACCCCGGCCGCCTCGCCGCGCTCGAGCAGCACGGTGGCATCGCTGCCGGGCGGCAGCGGCACCCACACGAAGTAACCCCCCAGGGGCTCGGGCACCGGGCACTGCGGCAGGCACCGGCGGAGCGCGCCCCACAGCGCCTGGGCGCGGGCGCCCAGCACGGCGCGCAGGTGCTCGACGTTGCGCTCGAGCCCGCCGCCCGAGATCACGCCCTCCACGATGGAGGCGATCACGGGGTTGAGCCCGCCGCCGCTGCGCAGCGCCCCGTGCTGCGAGAAGCGCTCGACGAGCGCAGGGGCGGCGTGCACCCACCCGAGCCGCAGGCCGGGGCCGAGGATCTTGGACAGCGAGCCCAGCGAGAGCACGCGGGCGCGGCCCTCGTCGTAGGCCATCATGCACGGCGGCGGCGCGTCGCCGAAGCCGAGCAGCACGTAGGGCTCGTCGGCCACCACCAGGAAGTCGTAGCGCTCGGCGAGCTCCACCAGCCGGCGCGCGCGGGCGGGCTCGAGGCAGGCGCCGGTGGGGTTGTGGAACGACGGCATGCAGTACGCGAACGCGGGCCGCAGCCCGGCGGCGAGGCGCTCTTCGAGCACGTCCACGCGCAGGCCCGCGGCGTCGACCGGTACGCCCACGACGGGCAGGCCCTGCGATTCGAAGATGCCCTTGGCCAGGAAGTAGGTGGGGTCGGAGCACACCACGGGCTGCCCCGGGCGCGCGAAGAGCTGGCTGGCGAAGGCGAGCGCCGACGAGATCCCCCCGGTCACGAGCAGCTGCGCGGCCTCGACCGGGTGCCGGTACCCGCGGGTGAGCACGCCGGCGAGCGCGTGGCGAACGCTCTCGGGCCCCGCGATCGCGCCGTACTGCAGCACGAGCGGATCGGCCCCGGGCCCGAGCCGGCGCGCTGCGGCCTCGTGCACGAGCGGAAGCGGCAAGAGGCTCGGCGAGGGCTGCCCGAGGCCCAGGTTGATCGCCTCGGGGCCCGCCGTGGTCTGCGGGTACTGGCCGGTCTGCGTGGTGAGGGCCATGCGTGCGCTGGCCCTGCTACGGCACGCACACCTTGCGGTTGGCCGAGCCTCCGCCCGAGCTGCGGCAGCCGAACGCGGGGTGGGCCTGCTCCTGGCAGAACGAGCCCTCGTCGTAGTCGCCGATGTCGGCGGGCTCGCAGCTGAGGAAGCACATCATCATGCCGGTGCTCTCGAAGGGGGCGCACACCTGCGGGAAGTCGCTGCGGCACTCGCCCTCCACCGCGCAGCAATCGGCGTCGGTCTGGCACACGTGCGTGCAGTAGCCGCCCTCCACGCGATCGAGGCAGAAGGGGTCGCCCCGGAGCGCACCGGGCTCGACCTCGTCGTAGCACTCGTCGACGCTCACGCACGCCTCGCCCGCGTAGTCGGGCGAGCTCTCGTCCTGGCCGTCGTCGTCGTCGCCGTTGCAGGCCACGCCCACGAGCAAGGCCGCGAGGAAGCCGAGGGAGAGGGAGGTGAGGCCGTGGCGCATGGGCGCGATGATAGCCGGCGCCCGGTCGGGTGTCTGCCGGCGCGCGGCCGGGCTACTGCGCGCAGGCGCGAGCGAGCGCCACCAGGCTCCAGTAGGGGGGCCGGCGCCCGTGCTCGGCCTGGTAGGCCTCGACGCGCTCGAGCACGCACGCCTCGATGGCGCCGTGGCGCGCCGCGAGCCACTGGGCGCGCAGGGCCGTGGTGGCGCTCATGCCCTCGGGGACGGGCCCCTCGCCGCCCAGGGCCACCCGCACGGCGCTGTAGGCCTTGGCCACGCGCGCCACCGGCAGCATCCACGGATCGTGCCCGAGCGGGGCGCCGGCCTCGGCCTGCTCGAGCATCGCGTCGATGGCCGCGTTGTGCACGTGGTCGCGAAACAGCGTGTCGGGGTCGTGCCACTCGGCCACCACCCGTAGCTGCGGGTCGTACTCGAGGTCGGAGGGGCCGTGGGTCTCGAGGTGGCGGACGCCGAAGCCGGCCATCCAGCGCGCGAGCCCGGGGCTCGAGAACGTGGAGGTGTGGCGCCACAGCTCCACCCCGTGCGCGCCGTAGGCCGCCGAGGCCACCTCGGAGCAGAAGCGCGCGGTGTGATCGTGGACGTCCATCGCGAAGTCGTAGGGGATGTGGCGCGTGCGAGCCTCCTCGAGCGCCTCGCTGGCCGCGCGGTGGGGCAGCCGGGGGTCGGCGACGAGCGCGGGGTGATCGGCCCGCAGCCGCAGCACGAGGATGCGCAGCTTCTTGTCGGCGAGGTAGCCGGCCGCGTCGGTCACCGTCACGCCGCGCTCGATGTGCGCCTCGATCACCGAGCCCACGCCGTCCTCGCTCACGTGCACCAGCGCCACGTGGGAGAAGTTGCCGGGGTAGTCGCTGCCGCGCGAGATGAACGCCGACGTGGGCGCGCCGCCGCGCGAGAGCAAGAGGTCGCCGCTGTGCACCCGCACGCCCTCCACCTCCACCCACGGCGTGCTCGAGGGCTCGTCGTCGCCGAGCTCGAGGGCCAGCGAGGGATCGGCGGGCACCTGAAGGAGCACCTCCTCGACGGCCGCGCGGGCGCCGTAGAGCAGCCGGTACAGGCGATCGCGGGCGGCTCGGTCCACGGGCCAGGCCTGCGAGGCGTCCTTGGCCGCGCGCCGCAGGCGGGTGCGCAGCGCGAGTAGGGCGGGCAGCCCCTCGCCGCACGCGGCCACGATCGCCGCCCCCTCGAACAGGCTCGCCTCGAGCTCGGCCCAGCGCGGGTCGTCGGGCCCGGGCTGGTCGCGCTCGAGCGCGCCCACGAGCGCCTCGAGCGGCCCCAGGCGCGGCACCACCGGGGCGGTGCAGCCCTCGGCGCGCGTGCGATCGACGAGCGCCTCGAGCCCGGACCACAGCGCGTCTTGGTCCCACACGAACGGCGCCACGCCGGGGCCCTCGGGGGCGCGGGGCGGGCACTCGGGGATCATGAGCCCGAACCACGCGACGGCCAGGCCCAGCCCGCCGCGGGCCAGGCGGCGTCGCCACGCAGGGACCGCGCGTGCGGGAGCGTCGCTCATCGAGCCGCTCCACGGTACCACGCGGCTGGCCGCGATCGGCGAGCCGTGAGCCGCCTCAACGGCGAGCCGGTGGCGAATGGAGTATGGGACGCCGATGAACGCTCGCACCCTCGCTCGGCCCTTGGTCCCCGTCCTCGCGCTCGCGCTCGCGTGCGGGGAGCCGGCGCCGCAGGGCGAGGCGGGCAGCAGCTCGGACGGCACGGCCGACGAGGGCACGACCGCGCAGGCACCCGCCACGTCGCGCGGCTCGGAGGGCGACACGAGCGAGGGCTCCACCACGGCGGCCGCGACCACGACGACCACGACGGGGCAGGTCGGCAGCACGGGCGAGGGCAGCAGCACGGGCGAGGCCAGCAGCGGCAGCACGGGCGAGCCCGACGACCCGCGGCCCCCGGCGCCCGCGGGCATGTCGCTGTGGGTCACCGGCGATCCCGACGACGCCGACGTCGACCCCACGGGGCCGGGGCTGGTGCTCATGGGGGGCGGCACCGACGTAGACGAGGCGTTCGCGTGGTGGGGCGACTACATCGCGGGCGGCGACGTGGTGGTGATCCGCACCAGTGGCGCCGACGGCTACAACGACTACCTCTACGGCTTCGGCAACGCCGACTCGGTGGAGACCATGCTGGTGACGGCCGAGTTCGCCGACGACCCCTACGTGAGCTGGACGCTGCGCCACGCCGAGGCGATCTTCATGGCGGGCGGCGACCAGGCCACCTACCTGCAGGGCTGGATGGGCACCGGCGTGCAGCAGGCGCTGCACGACGCGTGGGATCGCGGGGCGGTGCTCGGGGGCACGAGCGCGGGGCTGGCGGTGCTGGGGCAGTTCGTGTTCGCGGCCTACGTCGACAGCGTGTTCTCGTACGAGGCGCTCGAGGACCCCTACAACGTGTACATGACGCTCGACCAGGGCTTCCTCGCGCTCCCGATGCTCGCGGGCGTGATCACCGACAGCCACTTCTACGAGCGCGATCGCATGGGGCGGCTGATCGGCTTCCTCGCGCGCATCCACGCCGACGGCTGGGCCACGGCCGCGGTGGGCATCGGCGTCGACGAGCAGACCGCAGTGGTGGTGGGCCCCGACGGCGAGGGCACCGTGCTCGGGATCGGGCACGTCTACGTGGTGCACGCCGACGCGCCGCCGCAGACGTGCGAGCCCGGGGTGCCGCTCGAGTACCAGGGGCTCGTGCTGCACGGGCTCGGGGCCGGCGACACGCTCTCGCTGCCCGGCGCCGAGGTCCCGGGGCTCGCGCAGCCGCTGGCGGCTTCGGGCGGGGTGACGATCCCCGCCGATCCCTACCTATAGGATCCTCGACCCCAGCGCCGACGCGATGAGCTCGACCGCGAGCACGGCGGTGGCGTTGCGCAGGTCGAGGGTGGGGTTGACCTCGACCATCTCGAGGCTGGTCAGGCGCTCGGTCTCGGCCATCATCTCGAGGGCCAGGTGGGCCTCACGGTAGGTGAGCCCGCCCGGCTTGGGGGTGCCCGTGCCGGGGGCCTCGCGCGGGTCGACGGCATCGATGTCGAAGCTGCAGTGCAGCATGTCGGTGCCGTCCAGGCACAGGCGCAGCGCCTCGTCCATCACGGCCGCCATCCCGCGGCGGTCGATGTCGGCCATGGTGAAGGTGTGGATGCCCGACTCGCGCAAGAGCCGTCGCTCGGTGGCATCGATGTCGCGCAGGCCGATCTGGCAGAAGCGCCGAGGGTCGAGCTTGGCCCCGGGGTAGCCCACGTCGGTGAGCGCGGCCGGGCCCTGGCCGAGCAGGCACGAGACGGGCATGCCGTGGATGTTGCCGCTCGGGGTGGTGTCGGGCCGGTTGATGTCGCCGTGGGCGTCGAACCACACCACGCCCAGCCGCGGCGGGCCCGCGGCGGGGGTGCCCTGCCGGCGGTGCTGCTCGAGCGCGAGCCCCGAGAGCGTGCCGATGGCGATGGAGTGGTCGCCGCCCAGCACGAGCGGCAGGCCGCCGTCCTCGAACATGCCGGGGATGGC
>WBZL01001610.1_pt1 | contig 23259 bp, 18 predicted proteins | sample 5204291 | NCBI WGS metagenome assembly WBZL01 (sample SAMN12344345, study PRJNA552823) | activated sludge metagenome | biome: Activated sludge suspended growth; feature: Nitrification reactor; material: Wastewater; isolation source: activated sludge from nitrification reactor of wastewater...
TCGCCGCACGGCACGCGCCGCCACCCGCCCAAGCATGCGCGGCTGGAGGCCATCCGCCAGGGATGGGAGGACGCGCGCCGCCTGCGCGGAGGACTGCCTCCCGAGCCGACGAACGACCCGGATGCGCTGCGGTACATGATCACCTTCGTGAACGACGAGAACATCTACTACGCCGACAGTGCTGGGCGCGTGGTGTGGTTCGATGCGGGCGCGTGCCCGATCAATCTGGGCGTGCTGCGCGAGGAGCACCCGGCGCTGCGCCGCGGCGCCCGGCACAACGAGGTGCTCGAGCCCTACTTCTGGGTCTACCGCGTGGAGCACGAGGGCGACGTGGTCTATGTGGCGATCAACCGCGACGCCGACAAGGGCTGGGACCCGCCTGCAGGCTACGTGGACGCGCTCGGCAACTGCGACGGCGGCAGCGTGCCGTCGCAGCGCAGCTGCGTGTTCGTGGCCCAGTAGCGCGCAGGCTCGCGGTACGCTGCGGGCATGCCCTCACCGCTCCGCCTCGCGCTCGGGCTCGGCTCGTGCGTCGCGCTCGGCTGCCACCGCCCCCCCGGCGGCGACGCGCCCGAGCGCGGCGGGCCACCGCCGGCGCAGCCCGCCGACGAGGCGGCCCGGATCCTCCCCGCCTCCGATCTGCCGCCCGTGCAGCCCGAGCCGCAGGCCGGCGACCCCATGGGCGTGACCGTGCACCGGCTCTCCAACGGGATGACGGTCTACGTCTCCACCAACCGCCAGCAGCCGCGGTTCCACGCGTGGATCGCCGTGCGGACCGGCTCGCGCAACGACCCCGCCGATTCCACGGGCCTGGCGCACTACCTCGAGCACATGCTGTTCAAGGGTACCGACGAGCTCGGCACCCTCGACTTCGACGCCGAGCGGCCGCACCTGCAGCGCATCGCCGAGCTCTACGACGCGCTGCGCAAGACCGACGAGCCCGCGGCACGGGCCGAGATCTTCGCCGAGATCGATCGCCGCACCCAGGCCACGGCGAGGTGGGCGATCCCCGAGGAGATGTCGCGGATCTACGGCCTGCTCGGCATCGAGGGCTTCAACGCGTTCACCGACGACGACTCCACCGTCTACGAGGCCGACGTGCCCGCGAACCGGCTGCAGGCGTTCGCGACCGTGGAGGCCGAGCGCTTCCGCGACGCGACGTTTCGCCTGTTCTACCCCGAGCTCGAGTCGGTCTACGAGGAGAAGAACCTCTCGCTCGACGAGCCCTGGGATCAGCTGGACGAGGCCATTCGCCTCGCGCTGTTCCCTCGCCACCCCTATGGGACGCAGCCGACGATCGGGCTCGCCGAGCACCTCAAGACCCCGGCCCATGGCGACATGGTCGCGTACCACCAGCGCTGGTACGCGCCCAACAACATGGCGGTCCTGCTCGCGGGCGACATCGACGCGGCCACGGCCCTACCGGTGCTCGAGGCCACGCTCGGCGAGCTCCCGCCGCGACCGCTCGAGGCGCCCGCCCCCGGCGACCTCGCGCCCGTCCACGGTCGCATCGCCCGCGAGGTGCTCGCCGAGGGCGAGGAGTCGGTGACGATCGCCTGGCGCACGGTCGCCAGCACCGATCCCGACGAGCCGACGATGGAGGTGCTCGACCTCGTGCTCGACAACGCCACCAGCGGCCTGCTCAACGTGGAGCTCGAGCTGACGCAGCAGGTCCCCGACGCCTCCTCGTGGACGACCCACCTGCGCGAGGCGGGCTACTTCGTGGTCAGCGCCACCGCGCGCGAGGGGCAGGGCCTCGAGGAGGTCGAGCGGCTGCTGCTCGGGGTGGTGGCGAAGCTGCGGGCCGGCGAGATCGATCCGCGGACGATCGAGGCGATCCTGCTGCACGAGGGCATCGACCAGGCGCGGCGCCTCGAGTCGAACGAGGGCCGCGTCTCGCGGCTCTACGACGCGTACATCGGCCGCCGCACGTGGCCCGAGGTGCTCGAGCGCGACGCCCGGCTGCGAAGCATCACCAAGGACGACGTGGTCGCGGCCGCCAACCGCTACCTCGGCGACGACCACGTGGTGGTGGTACGCCGCCGCGGAGCGCCCACGCGCCCGAAGATCGACAAGCCGAAGATCACCCCGATCGCGGTCGACGAGACGCGCCGGAGCGCCTTCAGCCGGGCCGTCGCCGCGATCCCGGCCGAGCCGCTCGAGCCGCAGTGGCTGGTGGAGGGTGAGCACTACGAGCGGCGCACGCTGCCGTCGGGACCGCTCGTCGCCGCTCGCAACCGTCGCAACGACCTCTACCAGCTCGGGCTCGTGATCGAGCGCGGCCACCGCAAGGATCGCCTGCTCTGCCACGGCCTCGAGCTGCTCGAGCTGTCGGGGAGCGGCAGCAAGAGCGCGAAGGCGCTGCGCGACGAGCTCTACGCGCTCGGCACGTCGATCACGTTCGACTGCGGCGCCGACGAGACCACGATCCACGTGGAGGGGATCGATCGCACGATGGACGCGAGCCTCGAGCTCTTGCGGCAGTGGCTCGCGGGCGCGACGTTCGAGGCCGAGACCCTCGCCGCGCTCACCGACAACGTGCTGTCCGAGCGCCGGGACCTGCTCGACGACCCGGCGTCGCTCGAGCGCGTCCTGCGTGCGCATGCCTTCTACGGCGCCGCGAGCCCCTACCAGGCCGAGCCGAGCGACCGGGAGCTGCGCGCGGCCAAGCCCCGGGCGCTGGCGCGGCTCGTGCGGGGCCTTCGAGACTACCGCCGACGCACCTACTACTTCGGCCCGCGCGACGCCGATGCGGCGGCGGAGGTGCTCGAGCTCGGCGGCGCCGCGGCCGACCCCGGCCCGCGCTTCGTCACCGAGTATCGCGCGCTCACCGAGCCCACGATCTACTTCGCGCACAAGGACGTGACGACGGCGTCGATCCGCCTCGCGATCCCGCAGGGCGTGCAGCCGCCGGAGCGGCGGCCGCAGGCGCTGGTGCTCGGTGAGTACCTCGACGGCAACATGGGCTCGCTGCTCTACCTCGAGCTCCGCGAGGCCCGAGGGCTCGTCTACACGAGCGGCGGCTACGAGCACACGGGCGCCTCCCGGGGCGATCCCTGGGCGTTCGTGGGCGCCATGGAGACCCAGGCCGACAAGACGGTCGAGGCGCTGAGGACGTACCTCGAGGTGATCCGGCGGCCGATCTCCGAGGCGCGGCTCGCGGTCGCGAAGGAGTCGCTCGAGCAGGGCTACCGCGGGAGCGGCATCGATCCTCGCGCGGTGGTCTGGTGGGTGCGCGAGTGGGACGACCGCGGTGACGCGGGCGATCCGCGCCCGCGGGAGCGGGCCGCGAGCGCGGGGCTCGGCATGGAGGCGCTGGGATCGCTGGTGGCGACGCTCGGCTCGACGGGGCTCATCGTCTCGATCGTCGGCGATCGCGAGCGCGTGGATCTCCGCGGGCTGGCCCGGCTCGGCAAGGTGGTCGAGGTGGAGGAGGACGCGCTGACGAGCTTCGGGGCGGGGCGATCAAGGGCTCGATAGCTCGGCCCACGCGCGCTCCATGTCGTCGGGCACGGGGGCGACGAGCACCAGGCGTCGGCCATCGCGGTGATCGAGCTCGAGGCGTGCTGCGTGCAGCAGCGGGCGAGCCCCGGGCGGCCAGTGCCCGGCGCGCGGCGGGCCGTAGACGTGGTCGTACACCAGCGGGTGCCCCACGGCGGCCAGGTGGGCGCGGATCTGGTGCTTGCGCCCGGTGTGCAGCGTGACGGCGAGGCGCGAGGCATGCTCGCACGCGGCGACGGTGCGCCAGTCGGTGCGCGAGGGCTTGCCGCCGGGGCCCACCTCGACCGGCCGCAGGTCGGGGGTGTGGATGGGCAGCGCGACCGTCCCCTGCCCCTCGAGGCGCCCGTGCACGATGGCCACGTACTGCTTGGTGGTGGTGCGCGCCGCGAATTGCCGGGAGTAGGCCTCGACGAGCGCGCGCCGCTTGGCGAGCGCCACCACGCCCGAGGTGGTGCGATCGAGCCGGTGCACGATGCTGGGCTCGACGCGCGGGTCGGGGCGCTCGTGCTGGTAGTGGTGGCGCAGCCGCACGAGGAGGTTGCGGACCGGGCACGTCGACGCCGGGTGCATCGCGAGGTCGCCGGGCTTGTCGACCACCACGAGGTCGTCGTCCTCGTAGAGGATGCGCAGCGGGATCGCCGACAGGTCCACCTCGGCCTCGGCCGGGCGCGGCAGCGCGAGCGCCACCACGTCGCCCGCGGCCAGGCGGTGGGCCTTCTTGACGCGGCGGCCGTTGACCGCCACGGCCCCGCGGGCGAGCAGCGCGACGAGCGAGCGACGCGAGCGCCACGGCATCGCCTGGGCGAGGAACGCGTCGAGGCGCAGCCACGCGTGCTCGGGGGCCACCGCGAGGGACACCGTGTGCATCGCCGCCGCCACGCCACGACCATGGTAGACCGGGGGCGATGGCCCGGCCCATCCCGCCCAAGCACTACGCCGACGACGCTGCGTTCCCCGAGCGGCTCGAGCTGCGGCCGATCGGGGTCGTGCGCTCGCCCCACAAGGAGCGCCACGGCACGCCGCGCCAGGCCGTGCTGCCCGCCGACCCCGCGCTGCGCCCCAGCGAGGGCAGCGTGCTGGAGCTGTTCCCCGCGGTGCTCGGCGAGGTCGCCGTGCGCGACCTCGACGGCTTCGAGATGCTCTGGGTGATCGCGTGGATGCACCTCAACCATGGGTGGGGCGACACGGTCGTGCCGCCCGGCGAGGACCCCCGGCGCCCCAAGGGGCTCCTGTCCACCCGCGCGCCGCACCGGCCCAACCCCATCGCGCTCTCGGCCGTGCGGCTGTGCCGGGTGGAGGGGCTGCGGCTGCACGTGGAGCGCTGCGACCTGCTCGACGGCACGCCCATCCTCGACGTCAAGCCGTACGTGCCCTACGCCGACGCGTTCCCGGGGGTGCGCGCGGGGTGGCTCGACGCGCGCGCGGTGCCGCGGGGCTGAGGGCGCGCGCGGGCCGGCCTCACGCCAGCGTGAGCAAATCGAGCAGCATGGGCCCGCCGATCGCCACCACGATCCCCATGCCGATCGACGCCCCGTAGAGGAGCGGCGGCGCGAGCTCGAGGCCCGAGACGCTGAGCACGGTGAAGGTCAGCCCCGCGCCCACCAGGCCCCAGAAGAGGCGCCAGACGATCTTGACGGGGTTGCCCTTGCTGCGGCCCATGGTCGCCAGCATACACCCGCGGGCTACGGCGTCAGCAGCCGGATCCCGCCGTCCTCGATCGCGATCTTGCGCGCCTTGTAGAGCCCGCCCACGCCGCGCTTGAACGCCTTCTTGCTCATGCCGAGCGCGCGCTCGATCGCACCGGGCGGGCTCTTGTCGTGCAGGGCCAGCGAGCCGCCCGCGGCCACGAGCGCCGCGAGGATCACCGCCTCGGCGTCCTTGATGCCCTCCACACCGGGCCGGGCGAGCGTGATGTCGAGGCGGTTGTCGTGGCGCACGTTCTCGATGAAGCCGCGCAGCTCCATGCCGACCGTGAGCTTCTTGTGGACGTGGGAGTCGTGGACCAGGCCGCGGTGGCGGCGGTCGACCACCACCTGGATGCCGGCCTCGTTGCGGCCGTAGACGAGCAGGTCGACCTCCTGCCCCGGAGAGACGTCGTCGACGTCGTAGTCGAAGTGCTCGGCCACGTGGGCCGAGCCCATCAGCCGCTCGCCCTTGCGATCCATGCACACGGCGACCACGTAGCGGCGCCCCTCGACCATGCGCGTGGCCTGCTGGTCGGGCGGCACGTAGAGATCCTTGGGCACGCCCCAGTCGAGGTACGCGCCGGCGCGCGTGACCGCCACGCACCGCAGGCACGCGATCTCGCCGAGGACCGCGGCGGGCCGCCACGTGGTGGCCTGCGGGGCACCCTCGCGGTCGGTGTAGACGAAGACCTCGACGAGGTCGCCGACCGCCACGTGGGGCTCGACCAGGTGCGAGGGCAGGAACAGCTCGCGCGGGCCGGCGCCGAGCAGCACCCCGCCCGCGACGAGCTCGACCACGGGGAGCCGATTGTGCTTGCCGATCTCCATCACGCCGGGGCGGAGGGTAGGGCCATCGCGCAGCCGCGACCAGCCCCACGCGCGCGGGGCCTAGGCCCCCCGCGCCCGCAGCCGCACGTGCACGCCCTGCCGCGGGCTGATGGTGGGGATCGTGCGCGCCCCGAACGCCTGCGCGGGCAGCAGCTCCACCTCGAAGCGCCGCAGGAGCGCCACCGCGATCGCCTTGACCTCGAGCTCGCCCAGGCGCCGCCCGATGCAGATCCTCGCCCCGCGGCCGAACGGTACGTAGGCGCCCGGCGCGATGCCCTGCGCGCGCGCGGGGCTGAAGCGCTCGGGGTCGAAGGCGTCGGGGTGCGCCCACTGCTCGGGCAGGCGATGGGTGACCCACGAGCAGTAGGCGACCTGGGTGCCCGCGGGGATCTCGTGCCCGTGCAGGGCGAACGCGGCCCGCGTGCGGCGGGGGCCGATCCACGCCGGCGGGTAGAGCCGCAGCGTCTCCTGCAGCACCTGGTCGAGGTAGGGCAGGCCGCCGGCGAGGTCGTCGACGGTGGGCGGCCCGGCGCCGAGCCGCGCGTCGAGCTCGTGCTGGAGCCGCCGCTGCACCTCGGGGTGGCGGCCCACGAGCGAGAACATCCAGCTCACGGTGGCCGCGGTGGTGTCGTGGCCCGCGAACAGCAGCGTGAGCGCCTGGTCGCGGATCTCTCGCAGCGACAGCCGGTCGTCACCCTCGCGGGTGTGCACCAGGGTGTCGAGCACGCTGCCGTCGCGCGGGAGGCCGGCGCGGCGCCGCTCGATCTCGGGCAGCAGCACGCGATCGATGGCCGCGGCGTGGCCGAGCATGCGGCGGTACGGCGTGCCCGGGCCGCGCAGCACCAGCGCCGCCACGAACGAGCCGCCCCACAGGCCCAGGCCCTGCTCGAAGTGGTGCGCCAGCTCGCGCGCGAGCGCCTCGCTGGCGTGCATGCCGAGGATGACGTCGGTGGCCACGCGCAGGGCCAGCGCGCGCGCCCACGCGTGCAGCTCGAGCGCGCCGCCCCCCGCAAGGCGCCCCGCGGCCTGGTCCACGATCCGCACGATGTCGTCGGTGTAGCCGCGCACGCGGGCCATCGTGAAGCTGGGCATCAAGAGCCGCCGCGCGCGGTCGTGCTCCTCGTCGTCGGTGGTGAGCAGGCCGCGGCCGATGAAGGGGACGAGCTCGCCGAGCAGCCCGTGCTCCCAGGTGAAGTCGCGCGCGTGCGTGACGAGGATCCGCTGGTTGGCCTCGGGGCTCACCATCATCACCAGGTGCAGGCCCGGCATGCGGATGGTGAACACGGGGCCGTAGCGCTCGGTCCAGCGCATGAGCTCGCCGAGCATGTCGGCGCGCATGCGCATGCCGATGCGCGGGTGCACCCACGGGAAGTGCCCCGGCCCGGGAGGCAGGCGGTGTCGCAGCCCGTGGAGCGTCAGGCGCATGGCCGGCCCGCCCAGGGTCGTCGCTCACGGCCACGCGCGCAACGGGGATCCGCGGGCCGCCAGGCCGCGATAGCATGGGCGCGGAGGCAGTCGGATGCACGAGGTGACGAGGTGGCAGGGGCTCGGGCTCGCCGGGGTGCTCGCGGGGCTCTCGGGGGCGATCGCGGGGTGCAGCGACGACGGCGCGGGGCAGGGCGGCGACGCGTCGGGCCCGACGAGCGGCGGCCCGACGAGCGACGGCTCGGCGAGCGGCGGCCCAGCGAGCGACGGGCCGAGCGACGGCGGCACGGCCACCGGCGATCCCGGGGCCGACTCGGGCGACACCGGTGACACCGGTGAGCCGCCCCCGCCGCCCGCGACCGGCTGCGCGCCGCTGCCCCCCGCCGAGGGCGACGTGGTGGAGATCGGCCCCGAGGACGACCTCGCCGCCGCGATCGCCAGCGCGCCCACGGGGCGCACCATCCTCTTGCGCGACGGCACCTACGACGTCTCGGGGGCGGGCTACATCGTGTTCCGCACGCCGGGCGTCACGCTGCGCTCGCAGAGCGGCGACCCGACCGCGGTGGTGCTCGACGGCGGCTACGGCATCGGCGAGGTGCTGAGCGTGGCGGCGTCGGACGTCACCATCGCCGAGCTGACGGTGCAGCGCCCGCTCTACCACCCCATCCACGTGACCGGCGCCAGCGATGCCAACACCACCGGCACGCGGATCTACCGGGTGCGCGCCATCGACCCGGGGCAGCAGGCGATCAAGATCAACGCCTCGGCCGAGGGCTTCTACACCGACGACGGCAGCGTGGCGTGCTCGTACCTCGAGCTGACCGACGCAGGGCGCCCGATGGTGAGCGACTGCTACACGGGGGGCATCGACGCGCACCTGGCGTGGGGCTGGGAGATCCGCGACAACCACATCGAGGGGTTCTGGTGCGACGCGGGGCTCTCGGAGCACGCGGTGCACTTCTGGAACGGCGGGCGCGACACGGTGGTGGAGCGCAACACGATCGTCGACTGCGCCCGCGGGGTGGGCTTCGGCCTGGGCGACATGGGCAACGGCACCACGCGGGAGTACGACGACGACCCCTGCCCGGGCGTCGACGGCTACGTGGGGCACTTCGGGGGCACCATCCGCAACAACACGGTGTGGGCGGCGCGGCCCGAGCTGTTCGGCTCGCAGTCGGGCTTCGACTCGGGCATCGCGCTCGAGCAGGCGTGCGGCACGAGCGTGGTCCACAACACGATCGTCTCGCTCGAGCCGCCGTTCACCACCATCGAGTACCGCTGGCCCAACACCAGCGTCGACATCGCCAACAACCTCACCACGCACGGCATCGTCGCGCGCGACGGGGGGCAGGCGGCGCTCGCGGGCAACCTGAGCGACCAGGGCACCGAGCACTTCGTCGACGCGGCGGGCGGCGACCTGCACCTGGCCGACGGGTCGAGCGCGATCGATGCGGGCGTGGTGCTGCCCGCGGGCGCGGCCGACGAGGACATCGACGGCGACGCGCGCGACGGCAGCCCCGACGTGGGCGCCGACGAGCGCTGAGCCACGAGCACGGGCGCCTCGTCGCCGCCCGCACGGGCGCACGACGAGGCCGCGAGCACGGGCCCGCGGCCTCGCGGTGCCGCGCTAGTAGAGGGTGGAGAGCGCGGTCCCGTCCTGGCCCCTGAACTCCCCGTTGGTGTTGAGCGAGGTCAGGCACGCCGCCATGATCGAGTCGGTCGTCTGGTCGACGGTGCCGGGGATCTGCGAGGCGCCGCTCTGGCCCTCGTTGACGTTCTGGCCGCAGCTGACCCGGGTCTTCCAGTCGCTGTGGCGCAGGCCGATGGTGTGGCCGATCGCGTGGGTGGCGATGTGCTCGAACACCTGATCGTTGGCGCTGCCGCTCATGAAGATGAGCCCGTAGGGCGCACCGCTGCCCGACGGGAAGCCCGACGAGCCGCCGAGCGGGTTCCAGTTCTGGATGATGCCGATGTAGTAGGTGCAGCCCACCTGCTGGGCCGCGGTGATGTAGAGGCCGCCGTTGATGCTGAGCTGGCCGTCCCGCAGCTCGAGCTGGAGGTTCATGCTCGGCAGGAGGTTGTAGTTGTCCCGCGCGAACGCGACGCCGTTGGCCATGTCGGTGGTGAGCAGCCCGTAGATCGGCGGCCCGATCTCGCCGGGCACCCACGACGAGGCCCGCACCAGGCAGATCGTGGTGTTGTTGGTCACCAGGCCCGGCGTCCGCCACATGCGGAACGCGTCCTCGTCGTCCGAGGCCAAGAGCGCCCGCGAGGCCTCGAGCGTGACGTGGACGTCCCCTCCCACGTACACCTGCGGCCCGGCCGAGAGCACCTCGACGCCATTGACGGAGATGGGGTCCTCCACCTCCACGATCTCGATGTCGTCCTCGGTGTAGCCGGCGGCGAGGAGGTTCTCGGTGATCTCGGCGATCCGGTCCTCCACCGCAGCGTCCTCGTCGTCGGTCGCCACGCACCCCATGGCCAGCGCGGCGGCGAGCACCCACACGTTCTTCATCTGCATCGATCGGTCCTTCCGTAGACGAGCGGGGGATCGAGCACGACGAGCCCCCACGGCTCTGCACCCGCCCCCACCCCTCGCCGACGGACCGAGGCCCTCGTTATTCCAGCCGTCGTGGGGCCGACGGCCCGCGGTGGGTAGGATTGCCCATGGGGCGCACGCACGCGTCAGGTGAGCCGCAGGCCGACCGGCAGGCTCTCGCCGAACATCCGCTTGGCGTCGCCCTCGGTGCGCGCGGTGGGGCGCGTGACCATCTCGATCCAGCTCCCCGGGGCGCCGGCCCTGGCCAGGCGATCGGCCACCGCCGCGCGCAGCGTGGGGCCCACGTCGCGCATGGGGTCGCCCGTGGTGGCGGCCAGCGACGCGGCAGCGAACGAGGCCCCCTCGGCGGTGGCCCAGTCGAGCGCGAGCAGCCGCCCGATCCACGCCTCGGCGACGGCGGGCGCGACCACCTCGACCGCGTCGCGGCAGAGGGGTACGCGCGCGCCCACGCGCCCGAGCGACCAGTACGAGCCGAGCTTGCCCGCGCGCTCGAGCAGCAGCTCGCCGATCGTGCGCTTGTCGGCCGCGGGCAGGCGCTCGAGGGTGGCCAAGAGCTGCATCATCTCCACCGGCCCGTGCACGGCCGGGCCCGCGGGCGGCTTGCCGCTGCGCCACAGCCACGGGCGCACGTGGTCGTAGAGCGCCTGCTGGCGCTCGGCCGACAGGCCCGGGGCGAGCCGGCGCCACACGATCCAGTGCTCGGACCAGTTGGCCTTGGTGGGCTTGCGCAGGCCCTCGTCCCGCAGGGCCCACATGGCGTCGAGGCGCGCCGCGTCGCCCGGATCGCCGAAGCCGGGGCGCAGGCACCACCCGGCCAGCCGCAGCCAGTTGAGCTCGTGCTCGTCGCTGCCGCCGCGCTTGGGGGCGAGCTCGAGCACCGCGTCGCCGAGGGCCCGGCACGTGCTCACCGACCACTCCGCGCGCGGCCCGAGCACCTTCTCCACGTCGCGCCGCAGGCCCTTGGCGAGCGCGGGGGCCTTGTCGCCGAGCGCCTTCTCCACCACGCGGCGGGCGTCGGCCACCCGCGGATCGGGCGGAGGCGGGGGCTCGTGCAGCGCCATGGGGGCGGTGGTGGTGGTCGCGGCCGCACCGGCCGAGCGCAGCACGAACTCGAGCCGCCAGCGGCGCGGGGGCAGCTCCACCGTCACCAGGTAGAGCTCGAGCGCGCCGGTGGTGCCGAGGCTCGCCGACAGCGTGACCGGCACGGTGCGGCCACCCGTGCTGCGATCGCGGTCGCGGAGGATCGTCTCGAGCGGCGGCAGCGGCTCGAGCTCGCCGGCCGTGCCCTCACCCTCGAGCTCCACCAGCGCGCCGGGCGGGTCGATACGATCGCCGGTGTACGCGTGCAGCGGGAACGCGACCAGCCGATCGAGCACCAGCTCGAGCACGCGGTGGGGCACGCTCACGCTGGTGCCCTCCTCCATGCCGCGCGGGGCGATGCAGAGCGCCTGCTTGGTGCCCGCCGCGTCCTCGAGCTCCACGTAGTAGGCCCGCGCCGTGCCGCCGCCGATCACCTCGCCCACGCCGCGCCGGGCCAGCGCGGCGCGCACGGCCCCGTGGGCCACCGCCGTCTCGAGCGAGGTGTGCTCGAGCAGCGGCACGGGCTCGCCGTACCAGCCCGCGAGCACCTGCCCCAGGCGCTCGATCATCGCCGGCGCATTGAACACCCCGCCGTTGAGGAGCAGGAGATCGGGCCGGGGCAGCCCGTCGTGCACGCGCGCGCCGGCCTCGGTGGCCGCATGCACGTGCCGCCGCAGGAACGAGCACACGTGGCGGCCGATCGCGGCATCGGTGGCGTAGGGCAGCCCCAGCGTGGTCAGGCCCGCCCGTGCGGCCCGCTGCGCGACCTCGGCGGGGCCGGTGCACGGCAGGAAGCCGTCGAGCAGCACGCGCAGCACCTCGTCGCGATCGAGCGTGAGGCTGCGGGTGCTGCCCACCAGCCGCGAGCCGCGGCCCACGTAGGAGATCACGGCCTGCGCGGGCGGGTCGGCCCCCAGGAGCCGCTCCTTGGCCTGCCGGGCCGACTGCACGAGCCCCGACCACAGCGCGGCGTCGCTCGGGCGCTCGAGGCCGGCCTTCTCGAGCGCGTAGGTGGCGAGCGCGGCGTCCATGTTGTCGCCGCCCAGCATCAGGTGGCCGCCCACCGCGATCCGCTCGATGTGGGGGTGCGCGCCGTCCCCCCCGGGAGCGTCGCCCGGCCGCACGCGCAGGAGCGTGAGATCGGTGGTGCCGCCGCCCACGTCGACCACCAGCACGAGCCGGGCCGCCATGAGGCGCGGGTCGAGCTCGGCCGCGTGCACGCCGAGGTAGTCGTAGAACGCGGCCTGCGGCTCCTCGAGCAGGCGCACCTCCCCCAGGCCCGCGGCCTCGGCCGCGTCGGTGGTGAGCGTGCGCGCGCCCTCGTCGAACGAGGCGGGCACGGTGACCACCACGTCCTGCTCGCACAGCAGCGTGCCCGGGTGGCGCGCCTCCCAGGCCTGCCGCAGGTGCACGAGGTAGCCCACCTGCGCCTCGAACGGCGAGACGTGCGGCTCGTCGTCGGGCGAGTTCCACGGCAGGATCGGCGCGCGGCGGTTGACGCCGCCGTGGCACACCCAGCTCTTGGCCGACGCCACCAGCCGCCCCGGCACCTTGGCCCCGAGCCGCCGCGCCGCCTCGCCCACCACGTGGGCCGCCGCGCCCCACGGCAGCGTGCGGTCGGCATCGGACAGCTCGCCCGGCGCCGGCAGGTACGTGAACGAGGGCAAGAGCGGGCGCTCGGCCACCTCGCCGGGCGCGATCAATTGCGGCACCTGCAAGAGCCGCACGACCGGGTGCTCGAGCCGCGCGGTCGAGAGCGCACAGTGGGTGGTGCCGAGGTCGATGCCGACCGCGTAGCGAGGCTCGCCCATCGTCTCCGTCCTACCCCTGTCCTCGCGCGTCGAAGCTCAGCTTCCAGCGGCGGTCGGTGCCCTCCTCCACCGCCGACAGCTCGAGCATGCCCACCTCGGTCACGTGCGCGTGCAGGCGCACCTGCACGACCTCGCCGTCGCCGGCGTCGGCCGGCGTCGCGCCGGCCGCGGGTGCCGGCCCCGGCGCGCGGTGGGGCTCGAGCGTGGTCTCGATGGGCGGCAGCTCGGTCAGCTGCGCCGGGGAGGTGACGGTACCGACCGCGTCGTCGCGCCGGGTCGAGGAGCCGAAGAAGCGGAACGATACCGGCTCGCCCACCACCAGGCCGAACGGCTGCGGCAGCGCGACCTCGGAGCCCTCCTCCATGCCGAACGGGGCCACGCACACCGCGTCGACGCGGGGCGGCACGCCGGGCACCGCGAGCTCCGAGCGCTCGATGCCCACGTAGAACACCTGTGCCGTGCCGCCGCGGATCCGCACCCCGCCCTCGCGCCGCACCTGCGCGTAGTAGGCCGCGCCGTGGCTCACCGCGAGCTCGGGGTCGATGCCCTCGAGCACCTTGGGCGCCGTGCCGCCCTCGGCGGTGGCCCAGCCGCTCACGATGCCCACGATGCGGTCGCGGATCATCGGCGAGCGCGTGACGCCGCCGTTGAACAGGATCGCGGTGGGGTGCACGAACGTGCGGCCCGCGTCCTCGACGGCGGCACGCCCTTGGATCGCCGCGCCCAGGAACTTGGCGAGGTGCCGGGTGATCGCGGCATCGGCCGGGTACGGCAGGCCGAGCGTGGTCAGGCCCATGCGGCGCGGCACCTGCGGGCGCGCGTCGGCGGCCACCTCGGGGAAGAAGCCCTCCACCAGCACCGCGTCGAGCTCGCTGCGACGCAGCTCGCTGCGCAGCGTGCCGCCGATGAGCCGGCTGCCGCGCCCGGGGATCACCAGCGGGCAGGACTCCTTTGGCGGCCCTTGAGGCTCGTCGCCTGCGGCGCCGAAGGCCTTCGGCCCCCCGTCGGAGAGCAGCGCCTCCTTGGCCGCGCGGCAGCCGTGCGTGAGCGCGCGCAGCTGCCAGTCGTCGAGCTCGGTGCCCTCGGCCTCCATGCGCGCCCGCACGGCGTAGGCGAGCGCGAGGTCCATGTTGTCGCCGCCGAGCAGGATGTGGTCGCCCACCGCCACGCGCTCGAGCTGCAGCGTCCCCTCCTCCTCGCGCACGGCGATGAGCGAGAAGTCGGTGGTGCCGCCGCCGATGTCGACCACGAGGATCACGTCGCCGACCGCGACCTCACTGCGCCACGCCGCGCCGCGCTGGGCCACCCAGGCGTAGAGGGCCGCCTGCGGCTCCTCCAGGAGGCGCGGCGGCTCGTCGAAACCCGCGAGCGCGGCCGCCTCGAGCGTGAGCTCGCGGGCCACGGGGTCGAACGACGCGGGCACGGTGAGCACCACGTCTTGCTCGGCGAGCGGCGCATCGGGGTGGGCGTGCTCCCACGCGGCCCGCAGGTGGCCGAGGTAGCGCGCGCTGGCCTCGAGCGGCGACACCCGCGGCACGCCCTCGGGGGCCTGCCACGGCAAGATCTCGCCGCGCCGGTCGACGCCCGCGTGCGACAGCCAGCTCTTGGCCGACGACACGAGCCGCCCCGGCGTCGAGGCCCCCTGGCTGCGCGCGAGCTCGCCCACCACGTCGCCCGCCGCCGGGTACCAGGCCAGCGACAGCGAGCCCGGCGGGAACTGGGCCGCGGCGGGCAGGTAGAGGAACGACGGCATCAGCCGGCGCGGCGCCACCTCGCCGGGCGCCACCACCTGCGGGATCGGCAGCGCCTGCGGCGGCGCCTCGGCGCTCGTCATGAACGACAGCGCGCAGTTGGTGGTGCCGAGGTCGATCCCGATCGCGTATGTCACGGCGCTGCCTTCCGTCACAGCTCCACCTCGGCGGGGGCGATGATGGTGGGATCGTGGCCCGTGGTGAGCTCGGGCAGCGCGAGCGTCTCCACGCGCCAGCCGTGGTGGGCCAGCGTGCCCTTGAAGGGCGGCTCGCCCGTCACGTTGCCGGTGACGCGGGTGCGGCTCGGGTCGAAGCCCACGGGCAGCTCCACCTTGGCCCCCTCGGCCTCGGTGCGCACGGGCGCGAGCGCCAGCACGTCCTTCAAGCCGCGCTTGCAGCCCTCGTGCACCACGCGGGCGGCGGCGCCGATGTCCGCGTCGGAGAAGCTCGACACGTCTTCCTGCAGGAAGTCCACGAAGCGACCCTCGCGCTGCAGGATGGCGAGCAGCTGCAGCGCGGTGTGATCGGGCGCGGGCGCGACCGGCTCGGGCTCGACCTCCTTGGGCGCGGGCTTGGGCGCGGGCTTGGGCGCGAGCTCGGGCTTCGTCTCCGGCCTGGTCTCCACCGCCGACGGCAGCGGGGCCAGGGCCTGCCCGCGCGCGACCGCAGCCACGCGGGCGGCGAGCGTGGCGTCGAAGAGCACCCGGAAGGGCAAGAGGAAGGCGAGCCAGAGCCGGGCGCCGAACGAGAGCGGTTCCATGTCGGTGACCTCCTGCGGGGGCCGTGATAGCGCTGTTTGGGCGCGGGCTGGTAGGGGTGCAGCCGCGGTCGGGCGGGAGGGGGCTGGAGCGGCGATCTCGGCGGGATTGCGGGCGCCGGCAGCATGTCGGCGAGGACGCCGTGGGGAGTCCGCACGCGCGGGCCGCCGATGTGCCATGGCCCGCGTCGACGTCGGGCGGCGCGCGGCGGCCCACTGCAAGGTCGAGGGGCCGGGTGGCAGCCTGTGCAGTGGCGAGGCCAGCGGCACGCGATCGAGGTCGAGCTGCGCCGCGACACCGAGACCGAGGAAGACGCGCTCGACCAAGTCGCGCGCGACCTCGACCATGCGGGCCTCGCCGAGGGGTGGCTGGTGATGTTCGACCTGCGCGAGGGCCCGAGCTGGGGGGAGCGGCTCTACGTGCGCGAGGTGGAGCACCGGGGCAAGCGGGTGCACGTGGTGGGGTGCTGAGCCGCCCTACGGCCCGGTGAGCTGCAGCAGGGTCTCTTCCGAAGCGATCGCCGTCGGCCATTCGAACGTCGCGAGCGCGTCACGCAGCGCATCAGGGATCGCGACCCGCAGCAGCAGGTTCTGGTGCGGCACGTCCTCGGCCCACTGGCCCGCGACGTCGGCGGGCTGGAGCAACCCGGGGAAGGCTCCCTTGCCGGCGGCCAGCTCGCGACCGTGGTGGGCGAGGCTGTCGGTGGGCGAGTTGTGCTCGAGGTTGGTCACGTAGATCGACAGGAAGCCGGTGCCCTCGTCGACGATCTCGAGCATGCGGGTGTGCATGGGGAAGTCGACGGTGGACGCGAGCATGAGCTCCCAGTAGCCCTGCTCGGGGCTGGCCATGATGGGAGCCTGCAGCTCCGAGCGGTTGGCGTGGCCGTGGCCGGTCAGGTGCAGCACCATCCCGGGGGTGCTCGCGAGGGCCTCGGCCAGCTGCGCGCCGCTCACCGGGCTCTGGTTGGAGAAGTCGGCGATGCGGTGGTGGCTGACCACGATCACCAGCTCGAGCGCGGCCGTGGCCTCGGCCAGCGTGGTGGTGAGCCACGCGAATTGCTCGTCGTCGACGTAGCCCTCCACGCCCTCGCCCGGCGAGACCGCGGCGTGGTGCACGGTGTCGAGCACCACGAGGCGAACGGGGCGCCCCGCGATCGGGTGCACGGAGAAGTAGCCGATCGCCTCGGTCACGTGCTGGGGGGTGAGCCCGTGCCCCGCGGGCTCCCCCGGGGCCTCGTGCAGGGCCTCGAGGACCTCGGGGTGGCGCAACGGAATGCGATCGGGATCGGGCGGGGTCGACCCCGAGGTGCGCAGCTCGGCGTTCTCGGTCGAGCCGTCGCAGTAGCCGTTGACGAACAGCCCCGACTCGTAGACCTCGTCGCCCATCGCGGCCATGCGCACCTCGTCGGTGAGCGCCCCGAAGCCACCGTTGTAGAGGGTCTCGTGGTTGCCGAGCGCGGCGTACCAGGGCACGGCGAGGCCGTCGGACACGAACGGATCGCTGTAGTCGTTGCCGGGGCCCGGCACGGGATCGTCGTCGATCCCCGAGTCGGGGTCGATCACTCCGCCGGCGAGCGTGTCGATCATCCAGTGCAGCTCGTTGTGCTGGCCCCCGTCGGTCATGTCGCCGGCCACCACCGCGAAGTCGAGGCCGCGCGCCCCGAGCGCGTGCAGCCGCTGGGCCGAGCGCACGTGGGCCTCGAACACCTGCGTGGACAGGTGGCCATGCGGGCGATAGATGCTCTCCACCGCCTCGAAGCGGATCGGCGACTCCTCGTCGATGAGCTGCGAGTCGGCCGATTGCCACAGGTACACCAGGCTGCGGCGCTGGGCGGGCGGGCCCGCCACGAAGCCGGGGGCGAGCTCGTCGTGCTCGATCCACGGGTTGCCGCCCACCAGCTCCACGCCGAGGCCATGCTCCGCGAAGCGGTGGTGGTCGTACACCGTCAGCTCGCCCGCCTCGATCGCAGCCTCGGTCTCCGGGCTCGGCACCCGCGGGGCCCACACGGCCTGCAGCGTGGTGTAGGGCTCGTCGACCAGCGGGTACACGGCCGGGCCCGCGGGCTCGCCCGACGAGGAATCGAGGCCGGTCGCGTCGGCGGAGGAGGTGGAGGAGGTGGTGGTGGTGGCGCCCGTGCTCGTGGCCGGGCCGCCGCTCGACGACGAGCTCGACGTGGTCGACGCTGCGCTCGATCCATCGTCACCCGCACACGCAAGGCCGATCACTCCGGCCAGCGCCACCGTTCCCCACCCTCGTCGTCCCATCCCCCGAGCATCGTCGACGGTCGCGAGGGGGTCAAACGGTGGACCGGGTGGCTCGACGGCCCGCGTCGGTCGCTACCCCTCGGCCCGAGGCCCGTCCAGGCCGATCGCGACCGCCCCCGCCGCATCCTCCGGCGCCCGCTCCAGCCCCGCAAACCCCCACGGGCTCGCGAACAGCTCCCGCATCATCCTCGCCAGCGTGGCCAGCTGATACCCATCCACGAACCGGTGATCGATCGTCGCCGTGATCACCACCTGCGGCCGCAGCACGAGCTCGCCGTTCCACTCCGCCGGCACCCGCCGCTGCGCGCCCACGCACACGTAGAGCGGCACGTGAGCGAACGGCGTGGGCGGCACGAGCCCCTCGTCGATGCCCAGCATGCCCACGCTCGTGACGATCGCCGCCCCGAACGGGTACGGCTCCACCCCCAGCGCAGGGATCGAGAAGCCGCCGCACCCCCCGAGCCACCCCACCCAGCGCAGCATCGGCCGCAAGAGCCACGTGGGCAGCAGGCGGATCACGCCCTTGCTCTTGTTGTAGGCCGCGTCCTTGCCCTGGTGCAGCGCGCTCGCGCGCTCGCGCAGCTCCCGAGCGATGCCCTGCGGGCCCTTCTCGTCGGCGCGCTCGATCTTGGCCTTGCCGAGGTCGCCGCCCTCCTCGAGCGCCACCAGGAAGCTCACCGCCACCGTCTCGTGCGGGACGTAGCGGCCGAGCCAGATCCGGCCGTTGAGGCTCGGGGTGGCGGCCAGCGCCCGCGCCACGCAGGCGCCCACGAACGCGGTGAGCGTTATCTTCTCGCCGCTGGTGCGACGCACCCACGCGAGGTAGCGGTCGACCTCCTCGGTGTCGAGGGCCAGCCGGCCGTAGATGTTGCCCTCGCGCGGCGCCCCCCAGGTGGCGATCGCGAGCTTGCGACGCGTGCTCATGGCTTTCATGGTGCTGTGCTGATCGTCGAGGTTGGTGACGCGGGGCTCATCCGGCGGGCTCGGGGTTGATGAGCCCCGTGCCCGCGCCGCCCATGTACGCGTAGCTGTCGGCGGTATCGTACCCCACCACGGCCACCGAGAACGCGGCCGTGCCGAGCAGCTGGTGCACGCCGTCCTCCACCTGCACGCGCGCGACCTCCCAGCCGCCCGCGCTCGGCACGAACGCGGCGTCGTCGAGCGGCGCGCCGTCGAGCTCGATGCCGGCGCCGGCGGGGCGCGTGATCACGAGGAAGTCCCAGGTCCACTGGTCGGGCACGAGCACCACGTAGCGATCGAGGAATTGCTCGGTGGGCGTGAGCTGCAGCATCGCCGGGTCGCCGATCTGCGTGCCGAGGTGCTCCCAGCCGGTCATGTAGTCGAACACGGCGATCGGCTTGTCGGCCTCCACGTAGAAGTCGCCGGGGGCCGCCGGCGGGCCGCCGGCGAAGAATTCGAGGCTCTCGCCCGCATCGAGCACGAGCGGGCTCATCGGCAGCCCCATCACCGGCACCGGCGCGTCGAAGGTGATCGTGGTGTCGTCCTCGCTGGCGTAGATCTGCCACATCGAGCCCTCGGGATCGCCGGGGTCGCGCGGCGGCACGCGCGAGGCGGCGAAGCGCGTGCCCCACAGCCGCAGGCCCGCCACCTGCTCCTCGAGGTGATCGCAGGCGTAGAGCTCGCCCGGCACGAACGCGCACTCGTGGCCGGTGAACACCCCGATGGGCTGGTCGGCCTCGATGCGCGTGCCGGTGAGCGCGGTGCCGTCGGTGGTGACTGCGATCTGCGCCACGTCGCCCTCGTCGAGATCGAACGAGAACACCCCGCCCGCCACCCCGGGCGGCACCCCGGGCCCGCCGTTGGTGCCCACCGCGGGCTGCACCTGCACGTGCGTGCCGTCGTGCGCCGCGACCACGGTGGCGTAGGCCTTGCCGGTGCCGGGGCCCCAGCCCACCACGTGCGCCAGCGTGTCCCAGGCCACCGTGGGATAGAGCAGCGAGGCATCGGAGCTCCACCACCCCATCACCAGCGGGTTGAACTGGTAGGCCACGATCGGCACGTCGGCGGTGATGCGGTAGCTGCCACCCACCGCCACGCCGCTGCCCTGCTGCACCTTGTTGGCGAGCGGGAACACGTGCAGGTCGAGCGCGCCTACCTGCACCGGGCCGTCGACCACCACCCAGGCGCCGGCCTGCTCCTCCTCCACCACCACCGAGGCGGTGAGGCTCTCCTGCACGTTGGACACCACCACCGCGAACTGCTGGCCCTCGAAGATCTGCGCCTGGTCGAGGTCGACGGCGAAGAACTGGCAGCCCACCGTGCTCCCGAGCGCGAGCGCGTCCTCGCAGCTGGCGGGGCTCGGACCCTCGGTCTCGCCCGAGGGCACGTCGAAGATCGCCCCACCGCCGGTGGTCGTGCCGTCGGCCGGGGCGGTGGTCGTGCCGGCTGGGCCGCTCGTCGACGGGTCCGGCACCACCGTGGCGCTCGCGTCGTCGTTGCCGCGGGTCGTCTCGGTCACGCTGCCCACGCTGTCGATCGACTCGTCGCGGATCTCGCTGCCACCGCAGGCCGCGAGCGCGAGCACCAACCCAGGGGCCTGCCGAGAGAGCATGGTCTGCATCGCCTCCGACGTTGCCACGTCCGCGGCGGGCTGCGGGCGAGGGCGCGCATGGCCGCGCCCGCCCATGCACACGCCGGCCTTGCGGTGTGTGCGCGCATTGACGCCCGGGCGCGGCCCTTCGATGCTCCCCGCCATGCGTACGCGCGTGCCCCTGCTCCTCCTGGTGCTCTCGCTCGGCGCCTGCGACCTGCGCTGCCGCGGGCAGAGCGAGCTCGACGTCGCCGTCGATGCCCACAGCAAGCCCGAGGTCAACGGTGGCGCCGAGGTGGAGGTGCAGCGCGACGGCAAGACCATCCTCGAGGGCAAGCTCCCCGGCGCGCCCAAGCGCACGGTCGAGGTGGAGGTGGAGCCCACGCCCTGCGACGCGCTCGACCTCGAGCTCGAGCGGATCGTGCGCGTGCCCGCCGATCCCCCGTTCCACGACGTGCCGCGCGAGCGCGTCTCGATCCGCATCACCAACGGCGCCGACGCGGCGGTCGAGCTCGACAGCGGCACTCGGGCGGTGTTCCTCGACGAGCGCCGCACCGTGATCAAGGCCGACCTCCACGACAGCGACTGGTTCATGCCGCTGACCGTGCCGGCCAGGGCCACCGCGGTGGTGGAGATCGTGGTGCCGGAGGGCGGCGGCAAGGCCCTGCGCATGGTGGAGGTGGAGGCCTCGCCCGCCGCCGATCCCTTCAAGGGCTGCAAGGTCACCGACGATCTGCTCGGCACCGCCCCGCCCACTGCTCCGACCCCGCCCACTGCTCCGACCCCGCCTCCGACGGTCGAGCTCTGACCCATGGAACGGCTCGCCCTCGTCACGCTCCTCGTCGCCTGCGGCCCGCCCTCGAGCGGCCGCGAGCCATCGGTGAGCCCCTCCGCCGATCCGAGCCCGTCGACCGCAGCCCCCGCGACGCCCCCGAGCCAAGCGGCCACGACGGCCACGGGGCGGGTGCTCGCGGGCTACCCCGAGCCGTGGGATCCGAGCAGGCCCGTCGCGCTCGCGACGCTCCCGACCAGGACCATGTTCGTGACCGCCGCGCTCAGCGGGCTGTGCCCCACGCGCTCGGGTGCCGAGGCCCGCGAGTGCGGCAACAGCAAGGAGCTGGAGGACCAGGGCGAGCGCCTGATGCTCGGCCAGCGCGTGACGGTGGTCGGCGACGCGCCCTTCGACGGGCACTGGCGCGCCATTCGACACCAGGTCACGGGCAGCCTCCCGGCATGGATCCGTGCCGACGACGTGTCCGACCGCCCGCGCATGGACGCGCTCGAGGCGTTCGAGCGCCGCGCGGACGTGGGCGCGGCGCTGGCGGCCGATGGCATGACCAGCAAGGAGATCCGTGCGCTGCGCCCCGGCACGCTGGTTCGCTGGACCCGCAAGCGAGGCATCGAGCGTGGGATGTACCGCAGCGCCTCCGAGGACGATCCCTTCGAAGGCCTGGTGATGTTCGTGCCCACCAAGGGCAACCGGGCGGTGGCGATCGAGCTGCTCGAGCACAAGAGCCCGGACGACCACTACGTCGACCGCCACTCCATCTCGATCGACGTGCTACGGCTGGACTACGGCTGCCCCGCCGATGGCCACTGCGACGAGACCTCGATCCTCGCGCGGACCACCCAGCGTCGCACGCCGCCGCCCGAGCACGACCCGGAATTCGAGCTCGATCCCCCGTGGCCCGAGCGCTGGCGCGAGCCCGTGCCCACGCTCGAGGCGGTGGTGATCGCCGACCGCTTCGGGCTGTGGGAATTCGCGACCCCCGAGTAGCAAGGGGCTCGCTGGAGCCGCTCGCCGCGGCGTGGTAGCCATCGCCCATGGCCCCCCCCGACGAGCCCTTCCGTGACGTGCACGAGCAGAACCGCCGCTCGTGGAACGCGGTGACGCCCGCGCACAACAGCCACAAGCTCGACCAGGCCGGCTTCCTGCGCGGCGGCGGCAGCACCCTGTTCCCCGAGGAGCTCGAGCTGCTCGGCGACGTCGCGGGCAAGCGGCTCTTGCACCTCCAGTGCAATTGCGGCCAGGACTCCTTGAGCCTCGCAGCGCTCGGGGCCGACGTCACCGGGGTCGACATCTCCGACGCCGCGATCGAGTTCGCGCGCACGCTGTCGCTCGAGTCGGGCATCGCGGCCCGGTTCGAGCGCGCCGACGTGCTCGACTGGCTCGACGAGGCCGCCGCCCGCGGCGAGCGCTACGATCGCGTGTTCTCGTCGTACGGCACGATCGGCTGGCTCGCCGACCTGCCCCGCTGGGGCCGCGGCGTGGCCTCCATGCTCGCGCCCGGCGGCACGCTGGTGCTGCTCGAATTCCACCCGCTGGGCTGGAGCTTCGACGGCCAGGGCAAGGTCGTCGAGTCGTACTTCATCGACGCGCCGATCCCCGAGCGCGGCGGCGTGAACGACTACGTGGGCAAGAGCCGCGGCCTGCTCTCCCCGAGCGGCCAGGCTCCGGGCGTGCAGGGCTTCGAGAACCCCGAGCCCGCCACGGCCTACCAGCACACCGTCGCGCAGACGGTCCAGGTGCTCGCCGACGCGGGGCTCTTCGTCGAGCAGCTGCGCGAGTACCCGTACGCCAACGGGTGCCTGCTGTTCGACGGCATGGAGCAGCTCCCCGGCCGCCGCTTCGGCATGCCCAAGGGCGTGCCCGCGATGCCGCTCATGCTCGGCGTGGTCGCGACGCCGCGGTGAGCTCGCGCGCGCACGGGCTCACCACGAGGCCGCGGCCCGGTGCTGGGCCAGTCGTGGGCCAATGGCGAGCCAGCCGTGGGCCAGTGCTGGGCCAGTCGTGGCCCAGTGCTGGGCCAATCGTGGGCCAGTGCTGGGCCAGTCGTGGCCCAGCCGTGGGCCAGTGGTGACCGCGCGTCGGGTTGCAACGGCATCGATCGCCCTTCGGTCGATTCCCATGCAACGACGAGCCGCGGCGGTCGATGAGCATGAGCGCCCCGTCGTGGGCGCTCGCGTCTCCCATGCCGTCGCGCAAGCACCAGCGCTTGGTCGTGCTGCTCGCGGAGCACCCCCGGCTCTTCGTGGAGCTGGTAC
>WBZL01001611.1_pt1 | contig 23218 bp, 14 predicted proteins | sample 5204291 | NCBI WGS metagenome assembly WBZL01 (sample SAMN12344345, study PRJNA552823) | activated sludge metagenome | biome: Activated sludge suspended growth; feature: Nitrification reactor; material: Wastewater; isolation source: activated sludge from nitrification reactor of wastewater...
ATCGCCGCCCCAGTTGCCGCCCACGGCCTGGTTGATGGCGATGTCCCACGTTCCGGCTTCAGCGCCCGATGCCCAGTTGTGTTGGGTGTCGGTGTAGGTGTGGGTCAGGTTCCCATCGAGCAGGAAGTCGAACTTCACCGCGCCGCCCTCGACCGGGCTGATCTCCACGGCCCAGGTGTGCCAGCCCGGGGTGGGCACGCCGGAGCTCTCGAAGGTCGAGGACTTCTTGGACAGGTTGTGGCGACCGTCGAGGTGCAAGGTGTTGGTGGTCTTGCCGGGGACCTGGGAGTGGAAGTACTCCATGATGTCGACCTCGGCCACGCTGGCTCCGTTGCGGTGACGCAGCCAGAACGCCGGCCACAGACCCTGGTTGTGGGGAACCCGGGCCCGCATCTCGAAGCGGGCGTAGCGGGTGTAATAGGTGCCGGTCTCACGGGAGCCGATGAAGCCCGAGGTGTAGTTCCGGGCCTTGTTGCCGGGGCAGGTGACCGTCTCCTTCTTGGAGGTGATCTTGAGGCTGCCACCGGTCACCGCCACGTTGTTGGGGGTCAGGCAGGCGTACTCGTTGTTCCCGTCGCCGTAGGTGTTGTTGTAGGCGGACCACTTGGAGGTGTCGAGGCTGGAGCCGTTGAACTCGTCGCCGCCGACCAGGGTCCAACCGGTGGGGGGAGGGGTCGGGTCGACCGGAGCCGGATCGCAGGCTGCGAATCCGGTCACGGCGATTCCTGCCGCTATCGATACTGCCACCTTGCGGAGAGCTGAGAGCTTCATGGTTTCTGGCCCCGTTCCTACTTCTCGACGACTGGGTCGGAAGGGGTAACGGCTCGCCCTGAAGCGGACTCAAGACCAAATTTGGGCCTCTTCGACGATCTTCACATAAAACCGTGGACCGTGGTTTTCAGCCCACTCCAAGTGGGATTTCGACCACTCATTGCAGTCGCAAAACCGCTGTTCGTGATGGGTAGTTTCGCCCTCACTCTGACAGCGTTCGGGCCACCACGATCAGCGATCTACAGGACTTTCGGCGGGGACTCCCGCTCGAACCCCAGCGGTGGCCCTCGGCCCCCCGGCGGCACCGTTCAGGTTGCCGCTCCGAAGTCCTTCGAGGTCGACGGTCACATATCGATATCCGGCGGCCTGCACCGCCTCCACCACATCCAGGCGGCGATCGATCACCTCGGCCAGCCGGTCGACAGGAACCTCGATACGGGCGGTTTCGCCGTAGTGGCGGACTCGCAACTCGGTGAATCCGAGATCGTGCAGAGAGGCCTCGGCTGCCTCTACCTCCCGCAGCACGGTGAAGGTCACGGGGGTTCCGTAGGGAACCCGCGACGCCAGACAGGCAGCGGCTGGTTTGTCGGCCGTCTCAAGCCCCAACACCCGCGAGCAATCACGCACCATCGACTTGGTCAAACCGGCCTCGACCAGTGGAAACAGCGCTCCGCGTTCGGTGGCGGCCCGCTGCCCGGGACGGTGGTCGCCCAGGTCATCGAGGTTGACTCCAAGCACCACCACCGCGTCGCGCGCCTCGGCCAGAGGCTCCAACGCGCGCGACAACGCGTCCTTGCAGTGGTAGCAGCGCTGCGCGTCGTTGCGCTGGTAGGCGGGGTCGTCCAACTCGTCGGTGACCACCTTCGACCAGTTCAGGCCCCACGAGGCCGCCAACTCCGAGCAACCTGCCAACTCGGACTCGGGCAACGACGCCGACACCGCGGTCACGCAGTGCGCTCGCTCAGGCCCCAGAACGTCGTTGGCCACCCATGCCACCAGCGCCGAATCGGCCCCACCCGAGAACGCCACCACCACGGCCGGCTGATCCGCAAACCAGGCCCGCAACCGCGACAACGCGGCATCCGGGTCGATCACCGTGGCCAACTCGGCAGGTTCCACGACCGTCATGGTTTCACGTCGCTTCCGGTCGCGTCCCATCGCCAGCCCATCTGATCAGCGCGCCACCCCGGCCGCGTCGAGCACTTCGTCGAGCGAGCCGACCATTCCAGTGACGAAGGGACCGAAGTCGGCGTAGAGGGCCGACGCCTTGTCGAAGCGCATCTTGTACACGACTTCCTTGAGGTCATCGGGCTTCTGGGCAAACAGGGTCACGCCCCACTCGTAGTCGTCGACGCCGGCCGAACCGGTGATGAGCTGGAGGATCCGCCCGGCGAAACCGCGCCCGGTCGAACCGTGTTCACGCATCAGGGCATCACGATCCTCGAACGGAAGGGTGAACCAGTTCTGTCCCTCCCCACGACGCTTGGACATCGGGTAGAAGCACCAGGCCGGCTTACCTTCGGGCGGAAGCTGGGGGTAGAGCCGGGCCTGCGCCATGGCCTCTGGCAGCCCCTGGGCATACTCGGACAACTCGGTTAGCGACACGTAGGAATCGACCACGGTCAGGCCTGCGGCCACCGCCTCGGACTGGAAAGACCGAAGGCGCCACAGATCCGGGCCCAACGCCATGAGGGCGACATCGGCCTTGTGACCTAGCACCGCAACCGGCACCACCTGAACACCGTCGACCCCCGCCGAGGAGACGGCCTCGGCCAGCGCACGCCGATCCACCCCCGCGGTAACCGTGCAGAAGAGGTGGATCACACCCAGGCCGACGGAGGGGGAAAGTGGCTCAGACATGGCATCGAAGCTACCGGTACCAGATCAGCCGACCATGATCTCCGGCCACCGGCAACTCGTCACCGGAGCGGGCCGAACTGGTTGGAAGAAGGGTGTCGGGGGTAGGTGCGGGATCTCGTCGGGGCGCTCCACGGCACGGACCCCAATCCTGCGAACGGCCGTCGATCGCGCTTTCGGGAGAACCGTGCCCACCCACCGCCTGATTCGCCACCACAACCACGACCTGGTCGTGACCACTTCCGACCCCGATGCCACCATCGCCGATCTCGTCACCGCCCTCGATCCGACCGCGCCTCCTGGGCCGGCATGGATCGATGGGCAAATCACCACACCGGCCACGCCAATCGACCGGGCTGGCCTGCTCCACGGCTCAGAGGTGCACACCTCCCCGCCACGGCCGGGTTGGGACGGAGGCGATCACCGCAGCGACCTCGGCGATTACGGCACCAATCCGTTCACAGCCGGGCTTCGCCTCAGGTTCACCACTGGAGCCGCCTGTGGGTTGATCGTGAAGCTCAGATCCGGTGACCAGATACTGGGAAGTCGCCCACCGGCGGACGGGCACCTGGTTGCAGACCCGACCGTATCGGGCACTCACGTCCGCCTGAATGTGAGCGCCAGCCCAGGTGTCACGGTCACCGTCACCGATCTGAACAGCTCCAACGGCACCCTGGTCAACGGGCTCCGCGCCGTCGAACCTGTTCGGCTCGAGGTGGGGGAAGCGATCAACCTCGGCAACGCCAGAGCCGTGCTGGAGCACAACCCCCGCCCACCGGCCGCGGCGATGGTCGGGGCGAGCCCTGAAAGCGACGGTCCAACGATCGCCCACCACCGCAGCGGGCGACGGCCGACCGATCCCGATCCCTCGGCGGTGGCCCTACCCGAACCGTCGCCACCACCGATCAAGCCGGTGCCGTTCGGCCTGGTGGCCCTGGTGGTGTCGGGCGGTGGGGCGCTGGCCATGGTGATGCTGCTCGGTTCGTGGCGTTACGCCGCCTTCGCTCTGCTTGGACCGCTCACCATGTTGGGCCACCTCGCTGACGGTCGCCGCAACCGTCGGAGGGGACGACGACGCGAGCAGCGTCGTCTCCGACGCGAACTGCAACGTCTCGGAACAGACCTCGCCACCGCGGCTCACCAGGAGCGGCGAAACCGTCTTCACCGTTTCGCCGATGCCTTCACCATCGACCTCACCGACACGAACGGTCCGCACCTATGGGAGCGCCGAGCCGACCACTGCGACTTCGGCCTCATCAGGGTGGGCCACGGTACCGGGCCGTGGGCGCCTCCGGTGACCGCTTCGCTGGACGGGGCCGACCCCGCGGTGGTCGACATGGTCGCCCGGCACCGCGCTTTGGCCGACACCGACATCGGGATCCGCCTCCTGCCGGGTAAGGCGATCGCTGTAGTCGGCCCTGCGGACCAAGCTCGAGGATTGGCCCGGACCATCGTGTTGGGAGCGGCCGCCGCGCACGGGCCTGTCGATCTGGGCGTTGCCGGGATCTGGACGGATCACCACTGCGACTGGGATTGGCTGGCCTGGCTTCCTCACACCACCAGCCACGCCGGTCAGACCCTGCTGGCCAACGACCCCGATGGCGCCGCTCAGGTGACCGAGACGCTTGTCGACTCGTGCTCGCCAGACTCCGCCGGCGTCGGGCCCCACTTGACGCTCTGCATCATCGATGACCCCCGAGGCTTGGCCCAACGGAGCTCGCCGGCTCGGATCGCGCTCCAACGATGCACCGAAACGGGATCGACGATGGCAGCGGTCGTCGTCCTGGCCGAGGGAGCCCCGGTGCCGGCCGCGTGCGTCGAGGTGATCCGCGTCGCACAGGACGGCACCTTGACCGGCCCGCCTTCGGTCTCGGCCGGCTACTCGGTGGCGGCTTGCACCGCTCGAGGTTTGGCCGCGGAGCGGGCCCGGGCCATGGCCCGTTTCGAGGATCCCGAGGTCCGTAACCCGAGCAGAGATCTGCCCACGGTGGTGTCGCTGCGTTCGGTCCTCGGCCTGTCTCACGCTTCACCGTTCACGATGCTGTCTCGGTGGCGGGCCGGTGGTCCGGACCCGGCCCCCACCGCCACCTTGGCCGTGTCCGCCGATGGTCCGCTCGTGATCGACTTGGCCGCCGACGGCCCCCACGTGTTGGTGGCCGGCACCACCGGATCAGGCAAGAGCGAACTGTTGCGATCACTGGTGGTGTCCCTGGCGGTCGGATCGAGCCCTGACCACCTGAACTTCGTCTTGATCGACTTCAAAGGGGGAAGCGCATTCGACGTCTGCGCCCGCCTGCCCCACACCGTGGGCGTGGTCACCGACCTCGACGAGGATCTTGCAGCCAGGGCCCTGCGGTGTCTGGAGGCCGAACTGCGCCACCGCGAGTCCCGTCTGCGCGCCGAAGGAGCCAGCGACATCACCGAGGTTCGTCTCAACACCTCACGGCCCGACGACCCACTCCAAGCGCAGACTTCGGCCACCGATCCGTTCCCCCGTCTGGTAGTGGTGATCGACGAGTTCGCGGCACTGGGGTCGGCGGTTCCCGACTTCGTTGACTCCCTGGTCGACATCGCTCAACGGGGGCGCAGCCTGGGTGTCCACCTGGTGCTGGCCACCCAACGCCCAGCCGGGGCGGTGAACGCCGCCATCCAAGCCAACGTGGGCCTTCGACTTTGCCTGCGAGTCGCAACCGCCCAGGACAGCGTGGACGTAATCGGCACTGCCTCGGCATCTGAGCTGCCCCGTTCCATTCCGGGCCGTGCCCTGGTGCGACTCGGCCCTCGAGATCTGACCACCGCCCAGGTGGCCACCGGAGCTGGGGCTGGTGACATGGGCGCACTGGGGTCGGTTTCGGTGAGACCGCTGGGTCCCACCCCAACCAGTCGGGGTGGTTCCACATGCCATGGCACCGGCTCGGTCGATCATCTGGCTGACGGAGCCTCCGATCTCGACAGGCTGGTCAACCTCATGGCCAAGGCCTGGCACGAGGCCGAGGGCCGCACGCCCCGATGTCCGTGGCCACCGCCGCTGCCCAACCATGTCACCTGGCCGGTCAGCGGCCCGGAAGCTGGCCCGGTCGGCGGTCCGGAAACCGACACCGTCGGCGCCCTCGGGCCGAGTCGAAAAGTTTGGAGCATCGTGGCCGACGGGCCTGGACCGACGTCTCGGTTGGTCCTGGGTCTGGCCGACGAACCCGACCAACAGCGCACCGGCCCCTTCACCTGGGACCCCGCTCGGGGTCCACTCCTGGGGCTAGGGCTGCCCGGGACCGGGCCGGCCACGCTGGCCGGCACCGTCACGCTGGAGGCGTGCCGGCGATGGGCTCGACCTCGGCTGGACGTCCACATAATCGACGGCGGGGCCGGGGACCTCGCTCCCCTGGCCGGGTTGGAACCGGTGGGTGCCGTGGTAGGACCCACCGATCTCGAGCGTCAGCGTCGAGCCATCGGCGCGCTCGCCATTGAGCTGGCCCGACGCAAGGCCGACCCTGGACTGGAGCGTCCGCCGGCCCTGCTCGTGGTCCACGGGGTCAATCGCTTGCGCCTGGCCTGGGAAGAGATCGGCGACACCGAGACCTGGAGTCGCCTCGTGATTCTGGCCACCGAGGGCTCGGCATGTGGGATCCACCTGTGCATGACGAGTGAGGCCGGCGTACCCCAGCAGCTGTTGGCCGTCTGCGAGCAGCGGTTGCTGTTCCGATTGGGCGATCCGGGCGAGGTGGCGGCCCACGGCATATCACCGCGGGCGGTCCCGACCCTCGGCGTCGACCGTGCCGTCACCGTCGTCGATGGTCAGGTCACCGTGGTCCAGGTGGCCCGACCCGACCTCGGCCTGGCTGGCGCAGTGGCCCAACTGAGTGGACCGGGTGGCGGGTTGCCGACCACGCGCTGGGTCGGGGTGCTGCCTCGCCAGGTGAGCGACTCGGACCTGTGGACCGAGCTCGAGGCTCGGTGTGTCGTCTCCTCGCGCTCAGCAGGGCACTCGGAACGGGGTGTGACCATCGATGGGCCCGAAGGCATTGGACTCCCGCTGGGTCTCGCCGACCGAGACCTGGGGCCGGTGTCGCTGCACCTGGCACCCGGGAGCCATGCGCTGATCGCTGGGCCTCCCCGTTCGGGGCGCACCACAACACTGGTTCGGTTGGCGGTCGACGCAGCTGGGCGCGTGCCGACGTACTGGATCAGCCCTCCGTCATCGACGGCCCCATCGCTGCCGACCGCCGTTCGTGTTCTCCCAACCGTGGCCGGGGCCGTCCCAGCCGGGGCGTTCACACCGGAGCATCTCACCGCCGGCCCTGTCCTGGTGTTGGTCGACGATGCCGAACGCATCGACGCCGAGGACCCCGTTCTGGTTGGCCTCGTGAGTAGCCGAAACCCGGGCGTGCACGTGGTGGCGGCGTGTCGCAACGACCGGGCCCGTACCCAGTTCGGGCACTGGACCCGAGAGGTGCGGGCTCATGGAACGGGGCTGTTGTTGAACCCGGACCTGGATCTGGATGGAGACCTACTGGGCGTTCGGTTGCCCCGTCGGCCCATGGTCGACCTGGTGGTGGGTCGGGGTTGGCTGACCGGACCGGACCAGGACGTGTCCGGCTTTGTCCAGGTGGCCATGCCACCCGTTGACGAAAATGGATCTTTCATGTAGTTTCATGTCATTCCAAACCCGAGACAGGAGCAAAGATGACCAGAGTCCTCTCCACCGATACCGCCCGCACCGCGGTCACCACCATGGCGTCGATCATCAACGGCGGGTTGGCCGAACAGATCAGCCAACTCGACCAGCAAGGACGCCAGCTCTCCCAGCCCGACGTGTGGGACGGGGCGTTGGCCACCCAGTTCCGCAGCGCCTGGCCCGAGACCTCACGCTCCCTCCAGACCGTCCGCACCGAACTGGAGGACCTGCGTCAGCGGGTCGAACGCATCAACGCCGACATCATGGCTGCCGGCGGCAACTGACCGGAGCGACACCGCCCGGGCCGCCGCCGGGCCAGGTGTCCCCGCAGCGTCGGGTCTCTCCCCCCAGGCCCGATGCGCGAGAAGGCCGGCCCCATCGGGGCCGGCCTTCTTGGTACTTCGGGTTCAGGTCAGGGCGACGATCGAGCCGTCACCCCATCAACTCAGAAGTCCTCCATGCCTCCGCCGGGCATGGCCGGGGCCTTGTCCTCGGGCTTGTCGGCCACCACGGCTTCGGTGGTGAGGAACAGAGCCGCAATGGAGGCGGCGTTCTGAAGGGCCGAACGGGTCACCTTGGCCGCGTCGGGAACGGTGGGCAGCATCGGCCCGTACTCGTCGGTGGCGGCGTTGTAGCCGTCGTTGCCCGACAGCTCCTTGACCTTGGCCACGACCACGCCACCCTCGAGACCGGCGTTGACGGCGATCTGCTTGAGGGGCTCTTCCACGGCGCGGGCCACGATGAGCGCACCGGTGGCCTCGTCGCCCTCGAGCTTGCCGGCGGCTTCGATCACCGCAGCCTGGGCCCGGATGAGGGCCACGCCACCGCCCGGCACGACGCCCTCTTCGATGGCGGCCTTGGCGGTGGAGACGGCGTCCTCGATGCGGTGCTTCTTCTCCTTGAGCTCCACCTCGGTAGCGGCGCCGACCTTGAGCACGGCCACGCCACCCGACAGCTTGGCCAGACGCTCTTGGAGCTTCTCGCGGTCGTAGTCGGAATCGGTGTTGTCGATCTCGGTCTTGATCTGGCTGATCCGACCCTTCACGTCATCAGCGTCACCGCCACCTTCGACGATGGTGGTCTCGTCCTTGGTGATGATGACCTTCTTGGCGGTGCCGAGCAGGTCGAGGGTGGTGTTCTCGAGCTTGAGGCCTACGTCCTCGGAGATCACCTGCGCGCCGGTGAGAATGGCGATGTCTTGGAGCATGGCCTTGCGACGCTCACCGAAGCCGGGGGCCTTGACGGCCACCGAGCGGAACGTGCCTCGGATCTTGTTGACCACCAGGGTGGACAGGGCCTCACCCTCGATGTCTTCGGCCACGATCACCAGCGGCTTGCCCGACTGCATGACCTTCTCGAGCACCGGGACCAGGTCACGGACGTTGGACACCTTCGAGGACACCAGCAGGATGAGGGCGTCGTCCATGACGGCCTCCATCCGCTCGGGGTCGGTGACGAAGTAGGGCGAGATGTAGCCCTTGTCGAAGCGCATGCCCTCGACGAAGTCGGTCTCGATGCCGAAGGTGTTGGACTCCTCGACGGTGATGACGCCGTCCTTGCCCACCTTGTCCATGGCCTCGGCGATCTGCTCGCCGATCTCGGCGTCGTTGTTGGCCGAGATGGAGGCGACCTTGGCGATCTGCTCCTTGTCGTCCACGTCGATGGCCAGGGCGGCGAGCGACGCCACGGCAGCCTCGACGGCGGCCTCGATGCCCTTCTTGAGGACCATGGGGTTGGCGCCGGCGGCCACGTTCTTGAGGCCTTCGCGCACCATGGCGCGGGCCAGCACGGTGGCGGTGGTGGTGCCGTCGCCGGCGACGTCGTCGGTCTTCTTGGCGACCTCCTTCACCAGCTCGGCGCCGATCCGCTCGTAGGGATCCTCGAGGTCGATCTCCTTGGCGACGGACACGCCGTCCTTGGTGATCGTGGGGGCGCCCCACTTCTTCTCCAGCACCACGTTGCGGCCCTTCGGGCCGAGGGTGACGGCAACGGCGTCGGCAAGCTGGTTCATGCCGGCCTCGAGGGCGCGGCGGGCCTGCTCGTCGAAGGCGATGATCTTGGGCATCTGCAGGTTCTCCCAGAGACGGAAAGGGGACGGACGGTTAGCACTCTCGTTAAGAGACTGCTAACAGCAAACCACTTGCGCGCCGCGTTAGCAACCGGAGGCCGAGACTGCTAACCGCAGGGCCGGCCGACCCACCGCCGGGCGACCCGGCCAAAGGGCCGAACGACCCATCATGAGCGGCGGCGGAACCGACGATCTTCCCTGGTAGTTGGAGCCACGGCTCCACCGCACGAGAGCGGGGCATCGATGGGTCGGAGGGAGACCATCGGTGTCCCGCTCGTTGCGTTCCCGGCCCGGGAGAGCCCGTGGTGGCGCAGTCAGCCGCCGGCGACCGCAGGGATGATCGAGACGGTGTCGCCGTCGGCCACCTCGGTGTCGAGCCCCTCACGGAACCGGACGTCGTCGTCGGCCACGTAGAGGTTCACGAACCGGCGCAGGCCGCCCTCGGGGTCGAGCAGGCGCTCCTTGAACCCGGGGTGGGCGGCCTCGAGGCTGTCGAGGACCGCTCCGACGGTGCTGCCCTCCACCTGCACCTCCGACTCGCCACCGGTGAGGGTGCGCAGGGTGGTGGGGACTCGAACGGTGACGGACATGGGCCGGTGACCTCGACTGGTGGACGGCGGGTCCTCGGGGCGAGGACGGAGCGGGGCCGATGGTAGTAGTGGATCCCGGGGGATCCACCAGCGATGCCCGCACCCGAACAGGGCGGCGTCGGCCCCTGGTGGCCCGTCCGCCCGAAGGTGGCACCGGCGCCCGGCTGCCCGACCGTCCGAAGGTGGTACCGGCGCCCGACTGCCCGTCCGCCCGAAGGTGGCACCGGCGCCCGGCTGGGGCAAGCTGGGGGGGTGACCAACGGGACGAGCGGGGCCATGACCGGGCGGGGTCCGCGCTCGTTCGCGGTGGGCCACTTCCAGCCCGCGGCCCTGGCCGCCGCCAAGGGGACCACCACCGTCTCGGTGTGCCTCCCGGCGCGCAACGAGGAGACCACCGTCGGCGCCGTGGTGGGCTCGATCCACCGCCACCTGATCGAAGCCACCCCGCTGGTCGACGAGATCGTGGTGGTCGACGACCACTCCACCGACCGCACCGCCGAGCGGGCCCGGGCCTCCGGAGCCCGGGTGGTCGACGCCAGCCAGGTGCTCACCGACCACGGGGTCGGCCACGGCAAGGGCGAAGCCCTGTGGAAGTCGCTCCACGAGAGCACCGGCGACGTGATCGTCTGGGTCGACGCCGACATCGTGGACTTCGACCCGGCCTTCGTGGTGGGCCTCCTCGGCCCGCTGCTCACCGATGCCGACATCGACTTCGTGAAGGGCCACTACCACCGCCCCGAGACCGACGGCGTGGGTGGTGGTCGCGTGACCGAGCTCCTCGCCCGGCCGCTGCTCTCGCAGTTCTTCCCCGACCTGGCCGAGGTCGCCCAGCCGCTGAGCGGCGAGTACGCGGGCCGCCGACGGCTGCTCGAACGCCTGCCGTTCATGGCCGGTTACGGCGTCGACGTGGCCCTGTTGATCGATGCCGCCCGGGCCGTGGGCGTCGACCACATCGCCCAGGTGGACCTCGGGGTGCGCCACCACCGCAACCGCACGCTGGACGAGCTCGGGCCCATGGCCCTGGCGGTGAGCCAGGCCATCCTCGACCGGGCCGGTGTGCGGCCGCCCGGACCGGCCATCTTGTGCCGGCCGGGCAAGTCGCCGCTGGTGCTGGCACCCGACGAGCGCCCCGCGCTCGCCGGGCTCGCTGCGCCCCTCACCTGAGTCGTCCCGCCCGCCTGACGTGTCCGGGCCGTCGGGCGCACGGCGCCGTGTGCTCGTCCCCGAAGGGGATCAGCGGCGGTCGAGGATGCGGTCGAGCAGACCCGCCAGCCGGGACACGTCGGCCCGCTGGAGGTGCACGGTGGCGAGCATCGGTTCCACCAGGTGACGGCTCCAGGTGACCCACACCTCCTGGAACTCGAAGGGGCGCTCGAGCCAGCCGGGCGGCGCGTCGTCGAAGCACAACACCTGGTAGCGGGGGATCGCCTCCAGGGGCGAGGCCAGCAGGGCCCGGGCCACCGACGCCTCCCCCGCCCCGCACCGACCCACCACGTCGGTGCGGTCCAACCCCCCCACGAACAGGCGCGGTTCGGGGGTGAACCAGTCGCCCAGGTCGCGGCGCTCGACCCGACCGGAGGGTGGCGCCTCCACGCGCACCAGCCACAGCCCGTTGGGCGACAGCGCCACGTGGTCGATCGACTGCCCGTCGGGCGTGGTGCGGGGCCCCAGCCAGACCAGGCCGCGGTTCTCGGCGGCGAGCAGGACCCGGCCCACCTCGTCGGTGGGCGCGGCCCGACCGGCGCGCACGCTGCCCGGTACGGATTCGAGGTCGGTCTCGACCGCGGGAAGCGACGTGCTGTGGTCGTCGGCCCGCACCGTGGTGGTCTCCGGTGGCCCCTGGAACAGGTCGTCGGCGGCCCTCCAGGTCAGCGGGGCCGGCGCGGCGTCGTCTTCGGCCGCGACCGACGGCGCGTCGGCCGGCGCCTGGGAGAGGGGCAGGTCTCCGGCGAGGGCGCCGGCCTCGAGGGGGGCCACGTCGGTCGTGGGCTCGGCGGCCGCCGCGAGCGCGGCGGCCCGGGCGGCGGCCTGCTCGACGGCCTGGGCGGCCGCCGCTGACGCCGACTCCTCCACCGATCGCGCCAGCGACTGTGCGACCGACTGCGCCACCGACTGGGCCACCGCCTCCACCGCCGCCTCCGAGAGCGGGTGGGCGGGATCGCCCGACACGTCGGGACCCCCCGCGATCACCGAACCGGCGAGCCCCGCCGACGCCGGCAGGGACGCCGTGGGGTAGTCACCCACGCGGTAGCAGGACTCGCACACCACCTGGCCGCGGCCGTCGTCGGCGCCGTCGTGGACCCAGGCCTCGGTGCGCGGAGGGAGCTTGCTGCCGCATCCACTGCACAGGGCTCGATGCCGAAGCATCCGGAGTTCCACGGCGCCAGTATCGACGCAACCAGCGACCCGGGGCACGCCGAAGGGGCGAAAGGGGCCGAGCGGCCCACCGGGGCGTCGGAGCGTGTCAGACCCGGTCGAAGTCGGTCCAGCGAACCCGGGCGGTGCGCAGGCCGTACCGAAGGGTGGTTCCCGACCAGTTGTTGGTGATCTTGCCGGTGGCGGTCTTGTACCAGGAGTGGCAGGACGCCGCCCACACCGTGCGGGCGAGCTCGCGCTGCAGGCGGCGGTTCGAGGCGGCCTGGGCGCCGGGGCGGACGTCGAGCGGGCGACCACCGTCGACCAGGGTCCTGATGCAGGTGAGGGCGTAGGAGATCTGGCGCTCCAGCATGAAGATGATGGAGTTGTGGCCCAGGTTGGTGTTGGGGCCGTAGAGGAGGAAGAGGTTGGGGAACCCGCTCACGGTGATCCCCAGGTGGGCCTCGGCACCGTCGGCCCACGCCTCGTGCAGATCGGCGCCGTTGCGACCGGTGACGGTGATCGGGGCGAGGAAGCCGGTGGACTCGAAGCCGGTGCCGAAGATGAGCGTGTCGACCGGGTACCGCTCGCCGCCCACCACCACCGCGTCGCCGTCCACCCGCTCGACGCCGCCGCTGACCACGGTGACATTCGAGCGCAGGAGGGTGGGGTACCAGTCGTTGGCGATCAGGATGCGCTTGCAGCCCAGCGGGTAGTCGGGCACCACCGCCTCTCGGGTGAGCTTGTCGCCCACCAGGGGCTCCAGGCCCTTGCGGAACATGTCCTGACCCAGCCGGCCCAGCAGCGAGCCCTGGCGGAGGGCGAGGAACCGGGCGTCGAAGCGGGCCCAGATGGAGAAGCGGTACGCCTTGCGGAGCGGACCGATGCGCAGAAGCCGTCGGGCCCGGGCGCTGAGCGGGGCGTCGGCCTTGGGCCCCACGTAGTTGGAGCTGCGCTGGAAGAGGGTGAGCGACCCGACCCGGTCGGCGATGGCGGGCACGAACTGGATGGCGCTGGCCCCGATGCCCACCACGCCCACGTGACGGCCGGTGAGGTCGAGGTCGTGGTCCCAGCGGGCGGAGTGGAAGACCGGCCCGTGGAAACCGTCGAGGCCCTCCACGTCGGGGAGGTGCGGACGGTTGAGCTGGCCGGTGGCCGCCACGACCGCGTCGAAGTCCTCGGTGCGCTCGCCGGACTCGTCGGCGACGGTGACCCGCCAGGTGCGGGTGTCGTCGTCGTAGCGGGCCGAGCGGACCTCGACGCCGAGCTGGATGTGGTCGCTGGTGCCGGTGCGGCCCGGGATGCTCTCCAGGTAGGCCTGGATCTCCGGTTGGGTGGGGAACTTGCGGCTCCACTCCGGGTTGGGCACGAACGACAGCGAGTACAGGTGCGACGGCACGTCGCACGCCGCCCCCGGATAGGTGTTGTCCCGCCAGGTGCCGCCCACCCGGTCGGCCTTCTCGAAGATGGTGAAGGTGTCGATGCCGGCTTGGAGCAGCCGAGCCCCCATGCCCAGACCACCGAAGCCCGTACCGATGATCGCCACCCTCGGCGTGCGGGTGCCGGCGGGCACCGGCGGGGCGAGCGGGCCGGGCAGCCGCTCGGCGCGGCGACGCAGCGGCAGCGGCAGCGCTGCGCCCAGTCGGGCCAGCCGGCCCGGGCGGAGTCCCCTGGAAGCACCCATCGGGGCCGGAGCGTACCCCTCTTGACCCACCGGTCAAGTCGAGGTCGGCGCCGGTCAGCGTTGGATGGCTTTGGTCTCCAGGAACTCCTCGAGACCCTGGCGGCCGTACTCGCGGCCGATGCCCGACTGCTTGTAGCCGCCGAACGGGGCGAGGGGGTTGTAGCGCCCGCCGTTCACCTCCACCTGGCCGGTGCGCAGGCGGCGGGCCACGGCCAGGGCCTCCTCCGCGTCGGCGCCCCACACCCCGCCGGACAGGCCGTAGTCGCTGTCGTTGGCGATGCGCACGGCGTCGTCGACCGTGTCGTAGGGCAGGATCGACAGCACCGGCCCGAAGATCTCCTCCCGGGCGATGGTCATGTCGTTGCGCACGTTCGCGAACACGGTGGGCCGCACGTAGTAGCCGGTGGGCAGGTCGTCGGGCGCCTCGGCGCCGCCGGTCACGAGGGTGGCCCCCTCCTCCTCACCCCGGCGGATGTAGTCGCGCACCCGCTGGCGCTGCACGTCGGAGATCAACGGGCCCAGCCGTCCGGCCCCGGTGAGCGGGTCGCCCAGCGTGTAGGTGGACTCCACCTCGTTGCGCACCAGGTCGACCACGGTGTCGTGGCGGTCGGCGGGCACCAGCAGCCGGGTGAGGGCGCTGCAGGTCTGCCCGGAGTTGAGGTAGGCGCTGGCCACCGCGGCCCGGGCCGCCTTCTCCAGGGCGGCGTCGTCGAGGCTCGGGAGCAGGATGTTGGCCGACTTGCCGCCCAGCTCCAGGGCCACGCGCTTGACGGTCTGCGCCGCCACCTCCTGCACCCGCCGGCCGGCGCGCGTGGAGCCGGTGAAGCTCACCATGTCCACGTCGGGGTGGGCGGCGATGGCCTCGCCCACCACCGGCCCGGTGCCGGTGACCAGGTTGAACACGCCGGGGGGCAGACCGGCGTCGTGCACGATCTGGGCCAGCACGAAGGCGTTGAGGGGCGCCACCTCGCTGGGCTTGAGCACCACCGTGCACCCGGCGCAGAGAGCGGCCGCCACCTTGGCCACGATCTGGTGGAGCGGGTAGTTCCAGGGCGTGATGGCGCCCACCACACCGACCGGCTCGCGCACCACCAGGGAGTTGCCCACCTCCTCCTCCCAGTCGAACGCCTCCACCACGCCCGGGTAGCCGGCCGAGACGGCCTGGGGCAGACCGGCCTGGATGATCCCGGCCAGCTTGATCGGCATGCCGACCTCGCCGGCGATGAGCTCGGCCAGCTCGTCGCGTCGGGCCCCGATGCCCTCGGAGATGGCCTGCACGAAGGCGGCCCGCTCGGCCGGCGGGGTGGCGGCCCACCCGTCGAACGCGGCGCGGGCGGCGGCGACGGCGCGGTCGACGTCGGCCGGCGTGCCCTCGGGGATGCGGCCCATGACCTCCTCGGTGGAGGCACAGGTCACCTCGATCGTGCCCGACCCGGCCGGGTCGACCCACGCCCCGTCGATGTACAGCTGGCGGTGCTCGTGCACGACTGACCTCCGGTACTCGGCGCGCCGGAAGCGGGCGCACGCTGGTGGCGCCGAGGGTACCGCCGACCCTGCCGGTCCCACGGGGTCGCCCCTGCCGTCCGAGATCCACGGCACCTGCCACACTGCGGGCCGTGGACGACGAGGTGACCCTCCCGGGCGGCATCGGCAACGGAGGTGCCGTGGTGCGCGTGGGTGACCACGTGCTGCGACCCACCAGCCCGGCCACGCCCGCGGTCCACGCCCTGCTGCGCCACCTCCGGAGCCACGGGTTCGCCGGGGTCCCGGCCGTGGTCGGCGTGGACGCCGACGGGCGCGAGCGACTCCGCTACATCGAGGGCGAGGTACCGGTCCCCCCCTTCCCCACGTGGTCGATCACGGACCGCGCCCTGGTCACGATGGCCAAGCTCCTGCGGCGCTACCACGACGCCGCGTCCAGCTTCACCCCGCCCCCGGGTGCGGTCTGGAACCAGGAGCTCGCCGATCCGACTCCCGGTGACCAGCCGGTGCTGTGCCACAACGACGTCTGCCCCGAGAACGTGGTGTTCAGCGAGGCGATCGCCGTCGCCCTGCTGGACTTCGACTTCGCGGCGCCCGGTCGCCGGGAGTGGGACGTGGCCGCCATGGCCCGCATGTGCGTGCCGGTCGAGACCGCCGAGGACGCGGCCCGCACCGGGCGGGGCACGTTGGACCCGGTCCGGCGGCTGCGCGTGGTGGCCGACGCCTACGGGCTCGACGAGCCCGGGCGCGACGGGCTGCTCGACGCGCTGGCCGTCCAGTTCGACCAGGGCGGTGCCTTCGTGCGCCGGCGGGTGGAGGCCGGCGAGCCCGCCTTCGTGGCCATGTGGGAGGCCATGGGTGGCCAGGAGCGTTACGACCGCCGTCAGGCCTGGTTCGACGCCGAGCGCCCCCAGTTCCTCACCGCCCTCCTCGAACCCCGCTGACCCACCCGCCACGACCCGAGGCGTGTGCGGCCACCGACGCCCGCCGTCGATGACCGCACACCCCCCCCGACGACACGGTCCGCCCCGGACCGCTGCAGGTGGTGGGCCGGTGGCGCGGTGAGGGGTGACGGGCGTCAGGTACCCGCCGGGCTGGTCCGGGTGTAGCCGTCGAAGGGCCAGCGGTAGCAGTACTCGGGGCGGACGCAGTACCGCTCCGAGGGTTCGAGCGTGTCGGGATCGAACGTGAGCGCCCACACCTGGCCGTAGTCGTCGTGGACCTCGATGCCGGTCGGGTCGACGAAGCGGACCTCGACCGGAGCCGGCCCCTCGACCCCGACCCAGAACCACTCCCGGCCACCGCCGTCGACGCGTTCGACGGCGAGCGTCCAGCCGGGGTCGATCATCGCCGACCAGTCGTAGGTGACCACTTCGAACCGGCCGTCGGGCGAGACCACCCGGTCGCCCGGGTCACCGAAGTCGGCCACCCGGAGCACCGGCAGAGCCGCCACCGCTCCGGCCACGAGCACCAGAGCCAGGAGGTGGACGGCCGCCAGCGTGACCAGGGTGGGCGCTCGGCGGTCCCGCAGACGTCGGAGGAGCAGCATCGCCACGGCGATGGTGACCGCGGTTCCCGCCCCGGCGACCAGGACGGAACGGATGAACGAGGCCCCGGCGAGCCACAGGAGACCGGCGCCGACGACGCCGTAGACGGCGCACAGCAGCGCCACCCCGACGACCTTCAGCGCCCGACCGCCGGCGCCGCGAGCCTGGTCTGGTCCGTCGCCGTCCACCGAACCGAGCGTACGAGCCCGCGGGCCGATGTGGCGGTCGGCGCTCCACCGCCGCCCGACGGGCCGTGGCTCAGCTGGTGGCGACGGTGTCGGTGTGGGTGCCGCTGCGCAGGACGGTGCCGGGGAGCTGGCCGGTGGAGGCGCCGTCGACCACGGTGACCACGCCGTTCACCAGCACCTTGCGGACCCCGATGGAGTCGGCGGTGAGGCGCGGCGAGTTGCCGGGCAGATCGTGGACCAGGGTGGCGAGCTCGCTGCCGACGGTCTCCGGGTCCACCACCACCAGGTCGGCGTGGAAGCCCTCGACCACCTGGCCTCGACCCTTCAGCCCGAACAGGGCGGCCTGGTCGCCGGTCATCATCTGCACGGCTCGCTCGACGCTCACCAGCTTGCGGCCGCGCAGGCAGTCGCCCAGGAAGCGGGTGGGGAACGGGGCGCCGCACATGCGGTCGAGGTGGGCGCCGGCGTCGGAGCCGCCGAGGATGGCCCGGGGGTCGGCCCAGGTCTGGCGGCGCAGCTCCCACGACTCGGCGTCGCCGTCGGGCGGGATGGGCCACAGCACGGTGCGCAGCTCGTCGGCCACCACGATGTCGATCAGGGTGGCGAAGGCGTCGGTGCCGCGCTCGGCGGCCAGGTCGCCCACCCGCCGGCCCTGGAGACCCTCGTTGGCGGCGGCGTAGGTGTCGCCGATGATGTAGTTCTCGAAGTCGGCCAGGCGGCGGAACACCCCGGCCTCCTCGGACCCGGCCCGCTCCAGCATGAAGGCCTGGACCTCGGGGTCCTGGAGCTTGGCCATGCGCTCGGGCACCGGCAGGCGCAGGATGTCGCCCCACCCGGGGATGAGGAACAGCCCGCAGTGGTTGAGGAAGCTCATGTTCATGGGCACCTGCACCGGCAGGGTGAGGGCCACGATGCGCCCACCCCGCTCGGCGGCCACGTCGCCCGCCGAGAGCTGCCGGGGGATGCGACCGGGCTCGCGGGAGTCGATGGTGAGCACGTTCCAGTTGAGGGGCCGCTTGGCGGCGGCCGACATGTTCGCGAACAGGTCGATCTCGTCGTCGCTGAACTTGTCGAGGCAGCCGTCGGTCATGCCCTCGAGGGTGGTGCCGGGGTAACGGCCCACCACCTCGCACAGGGCCAGGATCTCCTCGGTGGACGCCCACCGCGAGGCCACCGGCTGGCCGTCGCCGTCGGAGTGGGTGCGGCTCTGGGTGGTGGAGAAGCCGAGGCCGCCGGCCTCGATCGACTCGGCGAGCACCCGCTGCATCTCGGCCACCTGCTCGGGGGTGGCCTCGTTACCCACGGCGTCGGCCCCCATCACGTAGCGGCGCAGGGCGCAGTGACCCACCAGGAAGGCGGCGTTCACGCCCACGTTGCCCTCGAGCCGGTCGAGGTAGTCGGCGAAGGTCTCCCAGTCCCACGGCACGCCCTCTTCCAGGGCCGCCACCGACATGCCTTCGACGCTGGCGAGCATCTCGCGGGTGTAGGCGGCGTCGTCGGCCCGGAGGGGGGCGATGGTGAAGCCGCAGTTGCCCGCGATCACGGTGGTGACGCCGTGGACGTTGGAGGGCGAGGCGTAGGGGTCCCAGAAGATCTGCGCGTCGTAGTGGGTGTGCGGGTCGATCACGCCCGGGATCACCAGGTGGCCGGTGGCGTCGGTGACCTCGGCGGCCTCGTCGGTGATGGTGCCGGGCTCGGCCACGGCCACGATGCGGCCGTCACGCACGGCCACGTCGGCCGGCCGGGGGGCGGCGCCGGTGCCGTCGACGACGGTGCCGCCCGTGATCAGGTGGTCGAGCATGTGGGGAACCTCCGGGGACGCCGGGACGACCCGGGCGTTTCTGACGGACCGTCAGATGGTACCCAACGGTGGGGGCCGGTCCCACGCCGTCGCCGGACGGGCACGGTGGACGGGGTCGGTATGGTCGGGGGACCGTCCAGACCGCCGCGCAGGGAAGAAGCCGTCCGCCATGACCGACACCGCCGACCCGAAGATCGTCTACACCCTCACCGACGAGGCGCCGGCCCTGGCCACCCACTCGCTGCTGCCGGTGGTGGCGTCCTTCGCCCGCCAGGCCGGTGTGCCGGTGGAGACGGCCGACATCTCCCTGGGCGGGCGCATCATCGCCGCGTTCGGCGATCGACTCGCCGAAGGCCAACGCCTGCCCGACACCCTCGGCGAGCTGGGCGCCCTCGCCCTGCGCCCCGAGGCCAACATCATCAAGCTGCCCAACATCAGCGCCTCGATCCCCCAGCTCAAGGCCGCCATCGCCGAGCTGCAGACCCTGGGCTACGACCTCCCCGACTACCCCGACGAGCCCACCACCCCCGACGAGGTCGACGCCGCCGCCCGCTACGACAAGATCAAGGGCAGCGCCGTGAACCCCGTGCTCCGTGAGGGCAACTCGGACCGACGGGCGCCCCGGTCGGTCAAGGAGTACGCCCGGTCCCACCCGCACTCCATGGGGGCGTGGTCGGCCGACTCCAGGACCAACGTGGCCACCATGTCCTCGGGAGACTTCCGCACCACCGAGCGCTCGGTCACCGTGGCCGCCGCCGGCACCATCCGCATCGAGCACGTGGCCGGAGACGGCACCGTCACGGTGCTCAAGCCCGACTTCGCGGTGCTGGCCGGCGAGATCATCGATGCCGCGGTGATGCGGCGCAAGGCCCTGGTGGCGTTCCTGGCCGAGCAGGTGGAGCGGGCCCGCACCGAGGGCGTCCTGCTGTCGGTGCACCTCAAGGCCACCATGATGAAGGTGTCCGACCCGATCATCTTCGGGCACGCGGTGGAGACCTACTTCGCCGAGCTGTTCGCCGAGTACGGCCCGGTGCTCGAGGAGGCCGGGGTCAGCGCCGACAACGGTCTGGCCGCCCTGTTCGACGCCCTCGACGACCTGCCCGCCGAGACCGCCGCCGGCATCCGGGCCGCCATCGACGCCGCCTACGCCCGCGGCCCGGCCCTGGCCATGGTCGACTCCGACCGCGGCATCACCAACCTGCACGTGCCGAGCGACGTGATCGTCGACGCCTCGATGCCGGCGATGATCCGCACGTCCGGCCAGATGTGGAACGCCGCCGGCGAGCCCCAGGACACCCTGGCCGTGCTGCCCGACAGCAGCTATGCCGGCATCTACCAGGTGGTGCTCGACGACTGCCGGGCCCACGGCGCCTTCGACCCCGCCACCATGGGCTCGGTGCCCAACGTGGGGCTCATGGCCCAGAAGGCCGAGGAGTACGGCTCCCACGACAAGACGTTCCAGATCGAGTCGCTCGGCGTCGTTCGGGTGGTCGACGGCAACGGCGCCACCCTCCTCGAGCACCCCGTCGCCCCCGGCGACATCTGGCGGGCCTGCCAGACCAAGCACGCGCCGGTGCTCGACTGGGTGAAGCTGGCCGTCACCCGGGCCCGGGCCACCGGCGCCCCCGCGATCTTCTGGCTCGACGAGACCCGCGCCCACGACGCCGAGGTCATCGCCAAGATCCGCGCCGAGCTGCCCAACCACGACACCACCGGCCTGCAGATCGAGATCATGGCCCCGGAGGCCGCCATCGCCTTCTCGCTCGAGCGGATCCGCCGGGGCGAGGACACCATCTCGGTCACCGGCAACGTGCTGCGCGACTACCTCACCGACCTCTTCCCCATCCTCGAGCTGGGCACCAGCGCCAAGATGCTCTCGGTGGTGCCGCTGATGAACGGCGGCGGCCTCTTCGAGACCGGCGCCGGAGGGTCCGCCCCCAAGCACGTGCAGCAGTTCGAGAAGGAGAACCACCTGCGCTGGGACTCCCTGGGCGAGTTCCTGGCCCTGGCGGTGTCGTTCGAGCACTACGCCGGCTTCACCGGCAACGCCAAGGCCCAGGTGCTGGCCGACACGCTCGACGCGGCCACCGGCCAGGTGCTCGACCACGGCCGGTCGCCGTCGCGCAAGGTGCACGAGCTCGACAACCGCGGCAGCCACTTCTACCTGGCCCTCTACTGGACCCAGGCCCTGGCCGCCCAGACCGGCGATGCCGAGCTGGCCGCCACGTTCGCCCCGCTGGCCGAGCAGCTCGCGGCCGCCGAGGACACGATCGTGGCCGAGCTGAACGACGTGCAGGGCCAGCCGGTGGACATCGGTGCCTACTACCGCCCCGACGAGGTGAAGGTCACCGCCGCCATGCGCCCCAGCGCCACCTTCAACGCCGCCCTCGCCCTCCTCCCCTGACCCCCACGTTCTGGCGTACCTCAGGACCAAGGGGTGGACCCCAGGTACGCCGTTTCGACGGGGTTGGGGCGCTGGTTGGGCCGGGCGCCGTCAGTCGGTGAGGTCCCATGGTTCGGGGGGTGCCACCTGGACGGCGGCGTACTTGTACGACGGCTGACGGGACTGGGGGTCGAAGGCCGGGAACGTGAGGCGGTTGGTGCGGGCGTCGTGCATGGACACGAACACCCGGCCCCGCCCCACCGTGGGGGTGACGTGGGCCCGGGCGGTCATCCGGCCCCGGGCTGAGCGCACCACCACCTCCTGACCGCCCTCGATGCCGCGCTCGGCGGCGTCGGCCGGGTCGATCTCCACCCAGGCACCGTCGGGGGCCAGGGCCCGCAGGGTGGCCGACTTCGACGTGCGGGTGCCGGTGTGCCACTGGGCGCTCGATCCCCGCCCGGTGAGCAGCACCAGCGGGAACTCGACGCTGGGGCGCTCGAGCGGCACCGACGGTTCGCCCACGACCAGGCGGGCCCGCCCGTCGAGGGTGAAGAAGCGGCCGTCTGCGAACAGGCGGCGCTGAGCCCGTGGGTCGGTGGCGTCGATCTCGCCACCCATCTCGCCTCCGGTCCCGGGCTCGATGCGGTCCGCGACCCGGTAGGGCCACTGCACGACGGCGGAGTCCACCTCCTCGTAGCCGCGCACCCCGGTGAGGTCGCACGGTTGGCCGGCGCTGAGCTCCTGGAGGAGGCCGAACACCGCCTCGGGGTCGGTCCAGCGGGCGAACTGCCCGCCACAGCCCCACGCGTCGGCCACCGCCCGGAAGATCCAGAAGTCGGCCAGCGCCTGCCCGGGCGCGCGGGCCACCCGCTTGACCAGGCCGAGGCGGCGCTCGGAGTTGATGAACGTGCCCTCCTTCTCGGCCCAGCCGGCCGCGGGCAGCACCAGGTCGGCCCGCTCGGCGGTCTCGGTGGTGGTGTAGAGGTCCTGCACCACCAGGAAGTCGAGCTTGTCGAGCAGGCGGCGCACCTCGTCCTGGTTGATCCAGGAGTGGGCCGAGTTGGTGGCGATGATCCAGAGGCCGCGGATCTCGCCCCGGTTGATCCCCTCGATGATGCGGTCGTAGGCCCAGCTGGGTCCGTCGGGGATGACGTCCTCGTCGATGCCGAGGATGCCGGCCACCTTGGCGCGGTGGTCGGGGTTGGCGAAGTCGTGGCCCCCGAGCAGGTTGGTGGTGTTGGAGAACAGCCGGGACCCCATGGCGTTGCACTGGCCGGTGATGGAGTTGGCCCCGGTGCCGGGGCGACCGATGTTGCCGGTGAGCAGGGCCAGGTTGATGATCGCCTGGGCGGTTCGGGTGCCCTCGTGGCTCTGGTTCACGCCCATGGTCCACCACAGCGACACCCGGGCACCGGTGCCGATGAGGCGAGCCACCCGCTCCAGGTCGGCGCGGTCGATGCCGGTCTCGGCGCAGGTTCGTTCGGGCGGGTAGGCGCTCAGGTGGCGGACCAGGTCGTCGTAGCCGGTGGTGTGGTCGCGCACGAACGCCTCGTCCACCCACCCGTTGGCCACCACCAGGTGGGCGATGCCGTTGAGCAGGACCAGGTCGCTCTTGGGGTGGAGCGCCAGGTGGAGGGTGGCGGCCGACGCCGTCTCGGTGCGCCGGGGGTCCACCACCACGATCTCGGGCGAGTGGGGGTTGCGGGTGATGCGCTCCCACATGATGGGGTGCGTGAGGCAGAGGTTGGACCCCACCAGCACGATGACGTCGGACTCCTCGAAGTCGGCGTAGCTGTAGGGCGGGGCGTCGAACCCGAACG
>WBZL01001613.1_pt1 | contig 23207 bp, 16 predicted proteins | sample 5204291 | NCBI WGS metagenome assembly WBZL01 (sample SAMN12344345, study PRJNA552823) | activated sludge metagenome | biome: Activated sludge suspended growth; feature: Nitrification reactor; material: Wastewater; isolation source: activated sludge from nitrification reactor of wastewater...
GACCCAGCCGACGAGCACCCGGGTGGGCAGGTGCAGGCCGCCCGACCACGCCGGCACGACCCCCGCCACCACGCCGGCGGTGAGTCCCCAGGTGCTGATCGGTCCGGCCGCCGGCACGGCGAGGAGGTTGGCCAGGGGGGCCACCACGGGGAGCCGACCGAACGCGGCGAGGAGGAGCGGGCCCACCCCGAGCTGGGCGGCGAGGGACACCGCCACGGGCGCCCGCAACCACTCGGGCCCCGGCAACCGGTCGGCGAGGCGGCGGCCCAGGGCCACGATGCCGAGCGACGCCGCCACAGAGAGCTGGAAGCCGAGGGACCGCACCAGGAGCGGGTCGACGAGCACCAGGGCGACGACGGCGAGGGCGAGCACCCGCAGCCCGGAGGCGTCGCGCCCCCAGGTGGCGGCCGCGACCGCCACCGCGGCCATGGCCGACGCCCGCAGCACCGACGGCTCGAAGCGGGTGACGAGCGCGAAGGCGGCGAGGACCGCCAGCGTGGCCGCCAGACGCCCGGTCAGGCCGAACCGACGCACGACGGGGTCGGCCAGGGCGAGCACGAAGGCCACGTTCTGCCCGGAGACGACGAGGAGGTGGGTGAGGCCGGCACCCCGGAAGTCGTCGGTGACGAGCGCCGAGCGACCCCGGTCGTCGCCCAGGACGAAGCCGGCGAACAGGGCCCGGGTGTCGTCGTCGAGTCCGGCGGCCCCCGTCGCCAACGTGCGCCGCAGGCGGTTGGCGGCCTGGCTGGCCGGATCTCCCGGCGACCAGCGGGAGACCGACTCGATCTCGAGCACGCCGGCGAGGTGGCGGGCGACGCGCCAGTCCGCGGCGTCCGGCGCGGGGCGCACCCGCCCGACGACCCAGACCCGCTCGCCCCCGAGGCGGTCGACCAGCGCCCCCGCCGCCGCGCCCCTCGCCCACGCCTCGAGGTGGTGGGTCCCGGCGCGGACCTCCACCCGCTGGCCGGACGCCGTGGGCGCCGGATCGGTCAGCAGCGTGACGGGGCCGTCCACCCGATCGGGCAGCGCCCCCACGAGCCCCGACAACGCCACCGCGGCACACCCGGAGGCCAGCGCCGCGGTGGCGAGCGTGAACAGCACCGGCCGGCGCAACAGCAGGGCGCCGACCACCAGCGCGAGCGCCGCCGAGCGGGGCACCGGCGCGGCCAGGCGCGCCCCGGCCCAGGTCGCGACGGCCAGGACGACCACGCCGGCGTCGGAGAGTCCGGCCGCTCGCCGGCCCCCGCCTCTACCATCGCCCCCGTGACGCCGACGCGGGGACACCGGCCCCACGGGCCGTCCGACGCCGCCGTCGTGGCCCGGCCCGGCCGGATCCGCCTGCTCGGGCCCGTCGCCGCCCTGCTGATCCCGGGCGCGCTCCTGGTGGTGGCCGCGATCGCCTACCTGCTGTACCCGTGCGAGGGCAGCGCCTGCGTGAAGCCCACGCTCTTCGCGTACTTCCTCGTGCTCCTGGCCGCCCCGACCGCGCTGCTGGCGGGCCTCCCGTGGTTCCTCAACCCGCTGAACCTCGCCGTCGCCGTCGGCACCAGCCTGGTGCTCTGGCTGTTCCTCGGCCGCTTCGCCTCGCGCCGCGCCACCGAGGACGTCGACGCCACCTGGCGGAGCTACGCGGCGGAGCTCGCCCTCGTGCTCGCCGGGATCTGGGGCGGGATCGTGGTCGGGCTGGCCGTCGTCGGGCTCTGGCTGTCGCACTGAGGCCTCGCGGGCGTCAGACGACGACCCGGTCGCGCAGCTCCGCGAGCTTGGCGTCGCCGATGCCGCGCACGTCGAGCAGGTCGTCCACCGACCGGTAGGGGCCCTGCTGCTCCCGGTGGTCGATGATCGCCTGCGCGGTGGCCGGCCCGACCCCGGGCAGGGTGTCGAGCTCGGCCAGCGAGGCGGTGTTGAGGTTGACCGGGCCGGGGACCGCGGTGGTGCCGGTGCCCGCGCCGGTGCCGGCGACCGCCCCGGTGCCCACTCCCCCCGTGGCGCCCACGGCCACCGGCGGCACGGGCTGGCCCACCGCGGGGACGAAGATGCGCTCGCCGTCGGCCACGGGCGCGGCCAGGTTGATGCGGGCCCGGTCGGCGCGCTCGGTGAGCCCGCCGGCGGCGTCGATCACGTCGGCGATCCGGGCGCCCGGCGGCACCCGCCGGACGCCGGGCTGGCGGACCTCACCCACCACGTCGACCACCAGCTCGGCCACCGTGGTGGTCGTCCCGGCGCCGTCCGCGGGCTCGGCCCCCACGGCGCCGGCCGTCGCCGCCGGCAACGAGAGGGTGGTCGAGGCGCGGGGCAGGACGAGCTCGGGGTCGGGCGCGGCCGGGCGGGGCCAGAGGACGATGCCACCCACGACGATCACCGCGGCGACCGCGAGCCCGGAGAGCACGCGACCCGGGGTGAGGCCGCCCGCAAGGGGGCCGGTGAGGCCCGTGGTCAGCCCTGCGGGGCGGTGCGCGTCGAGCAGGTCGCGGAGGCCCGGGCGCGCGGGCGGGCGCGCCGGGTCCTCGGGCGGGAAGGGGACGGTGGGCATGGAGCCTCCCGGAGCAGGCGGGTCACGGGAGGGGGAAGGTGGGGGCACCGGCCCGGTGGGCGGTGCGTCCGCTCAGAAGAGCTGGGCGGTGAGGCGCTTACGGTACTCCGCGGTCCGGGGGTCGTCAGCCCCCATCACGTCGAGCAGGTCGACGAACTGCTGGCGGGCGTCGTCGTCGGTCTTCACCCGGCCGAGGAGCTCGTCGAGGGTGGCGGTGACGTCGTCGCCGCCGGCCTCGGGGCCGGTGCGGGCCAGGGCGGCGATGCGCCGGGTCTCGGACGTCTCGGGGATGCGGGCCAGCAGGGCGAGGGCCTCCTCGGCCCGCTCGTCGCCGGGCGCGCCCTCCTCGGAGACCAGGAGCTCCGCGAGCGCCAGCACCGCCGGCTCGTGGCCGGGGTCGAGCTCGAGGGCCTGGCGCAGGGAGGCCTCGTCGCCGGCGGCGACCAGGGCGCCGAGCTCGGTCTCCTCCTCGGTGGGCAGCAGCGAGTCGACGAAGGCCTGCACGGCCTCGCGGCCCTGTGCGCCGACGAAGCTGTTCGCGACCTGGGCGTCGACGATGCCGAACACCGCCGGGATGCCCTGCACCCGGAACGCCTGGGCGACCTGGGGGTTCTCGTCGACGTTGACCTTGGCGAGCACGACCTGGCCGCCCGTGGCCCCGACGACCTCCTCGAGCAGCGGGGTCAGCTGGCGGCAGGGGCCGCACCAGGGCGCCCACAGGTCCACCACGACGGGGTGCTCCTTGGAGCGCTCGAGTACCTCGGTTCCGAAGGTGGCATCGGTGACGTCGACCATGGGCCCTTCAACGACGGGGTCGGGGGCGGCATTCCCGGTAGGTTGGCCGCCGTCGCAGGTCGCGAAGGAGAGGATCCGCACGTGGGGGCACGGCCATGAGCCACGAGGTCGAAGGTGTCGACGCCGAGCGGGTGACCGCCTGGTTCGCCGAGCACGTCCCCGAGGCGACGGGCCCGCTGACGTTCGACCTGATCGCGGGCGGCCACTCCAACCTCACCTACCGGGTCGAGGACGCGACCGGTGCGGCCTGGGTGCTGCGCCGACCCCCGCTCGGCCACGTGCTGGCCACCGCCCACGACATGGGCCGCGAGCACGCCGTCATCACCGCCCTCGGCCCCACGGACGTGCCCGTCCCCCGCACCCGCGGCCTGTGCACGGACGAGGCGGTCAACGGCGCCCCGTTCTACGTCATGGACTTCGTCGAGGGGCAGGTGATCCGCAACGGCGACCTGGCCCGGCAGCTCACCGAGGGGCAGCGGGCGAACGCCGGCCGCTCCATCGTCGACGTCCTCGCCCGGATCCACGCCGTGGACGTCGACGCCGTCGGCCTCGGCGACCTCGGTCGCCGCGAGGACTACCTCGCCCGCCAGCTCAAGCGCTGGCACGGCCAGTGGGAGAAGTCGAAGACCCGCGAGCTCCCCGTGGTCGAGGATGTCCACGCCGGCCTCCTCGCCGCCATCCCACCGCAGCAGCGCAGCACGATCGTCCACGGCGACTACCGGCTCGACAACTGCCTCGTCGGCGACGACGGGGAGGTCGTGGCGGTCCTCGACTGGGAGATCTGCACGCTCGGCGACCCCCTCGCCGACGCCGGCCTGCTGCTCGTCTACTGGTCGGAGCCCGCCGACGCGCACCAGATCCCGGCCAACGCCCCCACCGCGGTCGGCGGCTTCCCGTCGCGCGCCGAGGTGCTCGGCCGGTACGCCGAGGCCTCGGGCCTCGACGTGAGCCGCATCGACTACTACGTCGCCTTCGGCTACTGGAAGCTGGCCTGCATCGTCGAGGGCGTGTACGCCCGCTACGTCGGCGGGGCGATGGGCCGCGAGCGCAGCGGCCCCGAGTTCGACGTGTTCGCCCAGCAGGTCGAGATGCTCGCCCAGGCGGCGGCCGCGGCCCTCGAGCGGTCGGCCTGACCGTGTCCCTCTACGAGATCCACGAGCGGGTCGACCTCGACGCGCCGCTGCTGATCATGGCCCTCGAGGGGTGGATCGACGCCGGCGCCGGCGCCGCCCGGGCCACCACCGCCCTCACCGAGCAGCTCGACTCGGTGCTGCTCGCCTCGTTCGACACCGACTCGCTGCTCGACCACCGCGCCCGTCGGCCGGTGATGGAGCTCGTCGACGGGGTGAACACCAACCTCGTCTGGCCCACGATCGAGCTGCGCGCCGCGAGCGACGGCGCCGGCAACGACGTGCTCCTGCTGATCGGCGCCGAGCCCGACCACTCCTGGCGGGCCTTCTCGAGCGCGGCCGTGGACCTCGCCCTGGACTACGGCACCCGCCTGGTCCTCGGCCTCGGGGCCTACCCCGCACCGGTCCCCCACACCCGGCCCACGATGCTGTCCTCCACGGCCACCACGCCCGAGCTCGCCCGCCTGGTGGGCACCACCGGCGTGAACGTGAGCGTCCCCGCCGGCGTGCAGGCCGCCATCGAGCGCCAGTGCGCCGAGGTGGGCCTCCCCGCGATGGGGCTGTGGGCGCAGGTGCCGCACTACGCCGCCGCCATGCCCTATCCGGCGGCGGCCGCGGCCCTTCTCGACGGCCTCGGCGACCTCGGGGGCCTCACCCTCGACAGCCAGGACCTCCACGACGAGGCCGTGGCCACCCGCGTGCGCCTCGACGGCCTCGTCGCCGAGAGCGACGAGCACGAGGAACTGGTCGCCCAGCTGGAGGCCCACATCGACGCCCAGCTGCGCGGCGAACCGCTCCCCGACGCCGCGTCCGACGACCGGCCGCTCGAGATCGCCAGCGGCGACGAGCTCGCCGCCGAGCTCGAGCGGTTCCTGCGCGAGCAGGGCGGCTGAGGCGCCCACCCGCGTGGGGCCGGCCCGCCGCCGGCCCGTCAGCCCGCTGGTGAGGGGTAGTCCGGCGGGGCCTCGTCCGCCGGGGGCTCCTCGTAGATCGCCACCGCCCCCCGCTCGTCGAACAGCTTCGGGTCGTCCTCGGGCCACTCGTCGGGCAGGTAGCGGGTGCCCCCGTCGACGAACTGCCACATGCCCCGGGCCACGTCGCCGTTCTCGTCGGGGCCCTCGGCCTCCGGGTCCCACCAGATCAGGGTGGCGTCGTCGATGCCGAGCCAGTCGGTCTCGGGCCAGATGCCCTTGTCGCCCCAGCTGAGCGAGGGCTGGGTCACCGCCGACGGCGTGGGCTCGGCCGCGAAGATCGTGTCCCGGAAGGCCTGGCGGGTGAGGTCCGGCCCGACGCCCTGGACCACGTTGTAGAAGGTGTTGAGCTGGGCCGAGAGCAGCGCGACGGTGTCGTCGGCCAGCGGCGCCTCGCCGAAGTACCACTGGTACAGGAACGCCGAGCCCTGGTTGGAGGGGTCGACGTGGACCGCGGAGGTGCTCACCCCGAAGGCGTGGGCCCACTGGTCCTGGTCGTAGGTGCGGGAGAACACGTTCGTGTCGACGAGGATCGACGACGGGGTCACGACCCACTCGGGGAACCAGTCCTGGGCGGTCGCCTCCCGGGTGAGCTCGCGGGGTGCCACCGGGTCACCGGCGAACAGCACCGTCGTCACCCCGGCGTCCTTGAGCTTGGCGATGACGTTGGGCGCCGTGGTCTGGAGCGTGATCGGGCTGTCGTAGCCCACGCTCTCGGCGAGGTCCACGCCCTCCTCGGCCAGGCGGTCCTCGAGCTGCTGGACGCCCTCCTCGGCGTTCTCGACGGAGTTGAGGTACACGAGGCCGAAGACCCGCTCCTCGTCGGCGAGGTCGTCGCCGGCGAACGCGGCGGGCTTGCCGGCGAGCTGGCGACCGAGGAACGCGGCGGTGTGGAACTGACCCTGCTCGCTGCTCATGTTGATCATGAGCAGGTAGGGGTCGGCCTCCTCGTAGAACCCCTGGGGCTGGGTGGGCCCGCACTGGATGCACGAGACCCCCCGCGCCGCCAGCTCCTCGGCGAACGCACTCGTCAGCGCGGGGCCGTTCATCACCATGAAGGGCTGCTGGTCCTCGGCGATGGCCACGGCATCGGCCCGGGCGGCGATCTCGTCGTCGGCCGTCCCGGTGGCCTCGTAGAACTCGAGGTCGACCTCGCGGCCGTAGGTCTCCGCGAAGTGGCCGAAGAACTCGTTGAACCCTTCGACGGTGGCGCGGGTGTCGGCCGCGGTGTCGTCCGAGATGCCCTCGGTGATGAAGTCGATGATGGGGTCCTCGTCGGGGCCGAGGTACCACACGATCTTGATGCTGTCCCCGGTCACCCCCTGGTCGGTGGCGCCGCCGTTGTCACCCTCGAACGGGGCGTAGCAGGTGGGCGCGAAGAAGCTCGGGTAGGCGACGGTGCCCCGCTCGGTGTCGCAGGTGTCCGGCCAGTCGACGTCGATGCCCTCGGCCTCGGCCACATCGAAGGGCAGCACGCCCTCGGGCAGGTCGGCGGAGGTGAACGACCCCGGCGCCACCGTGGTGCTCGTCGGGTCGGCCTCGTCGTCCCCCCCGCCGGAGGTGAGCAGAAGCGCGCCGCCCACGACCACCACCACGGCGACGATCGCGACCAGCGGGCCCCACCGCTTCAGCCCGGATCGCCCCGGCCCCTCCGACCCCGCACCCGCGTCGCTGCTCGGCAGCATGGCTCCCCCTCGCTCGAGACCCTCGGTCGGCCGCCCCCCGGCGAACCGTGCCCGGACGCTAGTGCGTGCGACTCAGCGGACGTCGGTGCGCGCGAGGGCGGCCTCGTTGTCACCGAGGTAGCTCTCCACCACCTCGGGGTGGCGCAGCACCTCGGCGGGCTCACCGTCCACGACGACCCGTCCCTGGTCGAGGGCGACCAGGCGGTCGGCCACCGAGCGCACGAGGGCGATGTCGTGCTCGATGACGACGAGGGCGGACCCCATCTGCTCGCGAACCCGCAGGAGCAGCGGCGCGAGCGCCTCGGCCTCTCGCTGGGCGATCCCGCTGGACGGCTCGTCGAGCAGGATCACGGTGGGCCGGTGGGCCACGAGCGCGGCGAGGTCGACGACCCGTCGGGTGCCGGTGGAGAGCTCTCGGGTGAACTTGTCCCGGTACGCCCCGAGGCCGAGCAGCTCGACGAGCTCGTCGACCCGCGCCCGCACCGCGGCCTCCGAGTCGTAGGCGTTCGGCAGGTGGAGCGCGGCGCTCACGGGATCGCGGACCTCGACCCACCGCTCGAGGGCCACCGCGATGGTCTCGGCCACGGTGAGCGACGGGAACAGTCGCCCGTCCTGGAACGAGCGCCCCAGGCCGTGGCGGGCCCGGTGGTCGGGGCCGTCGCGGGTGACGTCGCGCCCGCCGAGGAACACCTGGCCGGCGCCGGCGGTGGTGTAGCCCCCGATCAGGTCGAACAGGGTGGTCTTGCCGGCGCCGTTGGGCCCGATGAGCCCCACGATCTCGCCCGGGGCGATCTCGAGGCTCACGGCGTCGACGGCGCGGATGCCGCCGAACGAGACGCCGAGGTCGACCGTCGCCAGCGCCGGCGGCCGGCCGTCAGGTTCGGGGCCCGTGGAGGACGCGCCGGGGGCCGCCTGCCGGACCTCGACCGGCGACGGGGCCGGGGCGGCGGCCGAACTTGCGGTCGAGCTCGCGGTCGTGCTCGACGCCGATGCCGCCGCCGGTCCCGAGCCGACGCCCTCGAGGAACACCGAGCGCAGGATGTCCGGGCGCTCGAGCAGCTCGGCGGTCGGTCCGTGGAAGCGGATCTCGCCCTTCTCCATGAAGTAGGCGGTCTCGGCGAGGGTGAGGGCCAGGTTCACCGACTGCTCGACCAGGATCACCGTGGTCCCGGCGTCCCGGAGCTCGCCGATCACCGGTACGAGCTCGGCCACCACCACCGGCGCGAGACCCAGGGTCAGCTCGTCGATCATGACCAGCCGGGGACGCGAGAGCAGGGCCATGCCGAGGGCCAGCATCTGCTGCTGGCCGCCGGACAGGTTCGCCGCCGGCTCGTCGAGCCGTCCGGCGAGCACCGGGAACCGCTCGAGCACCCCGGCGATGCCGGCCCGCCGGTCGCCGCCGGTCGGCGCACCGTCGGTGCCCTTCCCCCGGCGGTCGAGCCAGGTCGCGACCTGCAGGTTCTCGGCCACCGTCAGGGTCGGGAACACGCCGGCGCCGCCGGGCATCAGCACCACACCGTGGCCGGCCACCTCGTCGGCGGGCGCGAAGGTCGTCTCCCGGCCGTCGAAGATCACCGCGCCCCGGTCCGCCGGCACCAGGCCCGCCACGGCCTTCAACAGCGTGGACTTCCCGGCCCCGTTGGTGCCGAGCAGGGCGATCACCGAGCCCTCCTCGACGTCGAGGTCCACGTCGAAGAGCACCTGGACCCCGCCGTAGGAGACGTTGAGCTTGCGGACGAGGAGGATCTTCGTGCTGCCGTGACGCCGCTCCCACAGCGCCTCGGAACGGGCGGCGGCGGTGGTCCACACCTGGGCGATGTCCCGCCCGATCACGCTGCCGGCCCCGGCGATCATGATCCCGCCGACGAGGAACACCGGGGTCATCACCGCCATGCCCAGGCGGATGCCCCAGGTGTCGCCGACCCAGCCGATGATCGGCAGCACGATCAGGCCGGGCAGCACCCACAGCGACGCCACCGAGAAGCCGAGCGAGCGGGCCCGGGGCGGGATGGCCAGCGACAGCGCCGCCAGCACGCCGGGGCCGATGATGGCCAGCGCCGCCGAGATCAGGGCGTTGGCGACGACGGCGACGGCGAGGTTCGGGGCGAGGGCGAACACGAGGGCCAGCCCCGAGGTGACCAGGGCGACCACCGAGACGAAGCGCAGCACCAGGCCCGGGTCCTTGGCGATCAGCCGGGTGCCGATGCGGGCCCCGATGACCAGGCCGGCGAACTGCAGCGGCTCGACCGCGGCGGCCACGACGCCCCGCGCCCGCTCGTCGAGGTCGAACACGTCGGCGTAGAGCAGCGAGGCCAGCGACACGAAGCCGATGAGCGAGGCGGCGAGGAACGGCAGCGCGTACCAGATGCGCCGGAGGGCCTCGATGCGCCAGACCATCCGCCAGCTCTCCGCGAACGACGGCGGCAGCTCCTCGGTCTCGATGGCCTCCTCCCCCGCCCCCTGCGCCCGGCGCTCCTGGGCGCCCCGGACGGGCTCGTGGAGGCGGAAGGCCAGGGCCACGAAGACGAAGGTGGGGATGGCGAAGAGGAAGAACGGCGCGCGCCAGCCGAAGGCGTAGGCCAGCACGCCGGCGAGGAGCGGCCCGAGGATCTGGCCGACGACGTTGGCGGCCCGGTGCACGGAGTACACCCGGGGGCGCACCTCGACCGGGTAGTAGTCGGCCAGCAGCGAGTTGTGGGTGGGGTCGACGACGGCCTTGCCGATGCCCGAGCCCGCCCGGACGATGGCCAGCATCACCACCGAGGTGGCCAGGCCGGTGAGCACCGAGAAGATGCCCCAGGCGATCGCGCCGAGGATGGTGATGACCACCCGGTTGTGGCGGTCGGCCAGGTGGGCGATGGGCACCTGGAGGGCGAGGGCGCCGGCCAGCACCAGGGCGACCAGGGCGAGGACGCCCTGGAGGTCGAGGCCGAAGCTGGCCTGGATGTCGGGCAGGAGGATCCCGAAGGCGGTGCGGTCGAGCTCGTCGACCGCGTTCAGCCCGAACAGCACGACGAGGGGGAAGACGGGGCTGCCGCCCGTGATGCCGAGGAGCCAGGCGCCCGGGTGCCGCACGGCGGCCGTGCCCCGGGACCACCACGAGCCCGGCGGCGAGGTCGTCGGGGCGCTCACGCCGCCACCTCGTCCTCGTCGGCGGGCGCGTCGGGCACGTCGGGCCCGCCCGGGTCGGGCCCGTCACCCTCGGTGCCGGCGTCGCGCGTGAGGCTCGGCACGACGAGGCCCCGCCGGTCGGACGCCCACCGGAGGATCGCGTCCCGCGTGCGGAACACGAGGCCGCCGATGCCCTCGGGCACGACGAGCAGCACCAGGAGCACGCCGACCGGCGCGGCCAGCGCCCGCCAGTCGAGGGGCAGGAACCACTGCGCGCCCCGCAGGAACAACGCCCCGAAGATGGCGCCGGCGAGCGTGCCCAGGCCACCGATCACGGTGGCGATGAACACGTTGACGCTCTCGAAGGGGCCGTAGAGCTCGGGGGTGAACGCCTGCTGGTGCTCGAGCAGCAGTCCGCCGGCCAGCGCCGCGATGGCGCCCGACATCGCGAAGGCGAGGAGCTTCACCCGGGTGGCGCTGACCCCGAAGGACTGGGCGGCCCGTTCGTTCTCCCGCAGGGCGATGAGCACCCGCCCGGTGCGGCTGTGGCGCACGCCCTGGAGGCCGGCCAGGCACAACACGAGCACCACGAGGACGAGGTAGTAGATGCGGGTCGGCGAGTCGAGGTCGATGCGGCCGAACAGCGGCGGGCGGTCGACCCGGCCGCTCGGCACCCAGTCGAAGAAGTCCTGGTTGAGGAAGTACGACGACATCGCGAGGCCGAAGGCCAGGGTGGTCACGGCCAGGAACAGGCCCCGCAGGCGGAGCGCCGGCAGGCCCACGACGAGGGCGATGAGCCCGCCCACCACGGCGGCAAGGGGCAGGGCGAGCGCGAGGTCGAGGCCCCAGTCGGACGTGGCGACGGCGGTGACGGCGGCGCCCGCTCCCACGAACCCCATCTGGCCGAGCGAGACCTGGCCCGCCCAACCGGTGAGCACGACGATGGACAGCCCGACGAGGGCGAAGATGAGCACCGCCGAGGCCTTCAGCGAGTCCTCCGTGCCGAGGAGGTGCGGCAGCGCGAGCGCCCCGACGACCAGCACGGCCAGGCCGACCCCGCGGGCGATCCGCACCTCGGGCAGGCGGCGCAGCACGGCCGGCACCGGCCGCACGTCCTCGCTCGCCGCCCAGCTGGACGCGTCGTCCTGCGCCGCGCGCGTCCTCGGGCGGGGCTGGAGCAGCAGGCCCACGAAGATGACGAGCCCGATGATGGGGTCGATGAGGAGCGGGTTATCGGCGTTCCAGTCGACGGCCACCTCCAGGACGCCGAGGCTGATCGCGGCGAGCCCGATGGCGGGCAGGTGGGTGAACCGGCCGAGGGTGAGCGCGGCCAGCGAGCTGAGCAGCAGAGTGAAGGTGAACGCCGACCCGAAGGGCAGGCCGATGATGCCCGCCCGCAGGAACATGGCGAGGAACGACAGGACGGTGGCGACCACCCACACCACCGTCTGTAGGCGCCGCACCGGCACCCCGAGCAGGCTGGCCCGGTCGGCGTTCTCGGCGCTGGCCCGGACCGCGATGCCGACCTTCGTGTATCGGAGCCACAGGCCGACCGCGACCATGGCCAGCGGCGCGAGCACCAGCGCGAGCACGTCGTCGTCCGAGAAGATCACCGGCGCCACCTCGAAGGTGAGGTGGAGCGGCCCGTCGATCCGGAAGGTGTCCGGGCGCTCGTCCCAGAGCTTGGGCAGGAGCAGCGCGCCGACGGCCAGGAGCTGGGAGAGCCCGATGGTGGCGACGGTCAGCACCAGTCGCGACGACCGGGAGAACCGGCGGATCACGGCCAGCTCGACCACGGCGCCGAGCAGGACCGCTGCGGCCAGGCCCGCCCCGAAGGCGAGGAACCAGTTCAGCCCGCTGAAGGTGATGAGCAGCACGGCCACGGCACCCGGCACGGCGCCCAGGTCGCTCTGGGCGAAGTTCACGATGCGGTTGGCCCGGTAGATCAGGGCCATGCCCACGGCGAGCAGCGCGCCGAGGAGGCCGACGACGACCCCCCGCAGGAGCACCCCGGCCGGGACCGGGAAGAACACCAGTTGCACGACGAGGACCGCGGCCGCCGGACCGACCGCCGCCAGGACGCGGGCCGGCGCCCGCCGATCGGTCAACAGCCTTCGCAGCGCGTCCACCCCGTCCGCTCCCCCCACGGTCACCACTCCCCCCCGGCGGAAAGGTAGCGTCGCCCCGGCCCTGGCCCCGGACAGACGAGGTGACGTGACGTGTTGGTGGACGGAGGGCTCGGGCTCGACCTGGGCAAGGCGGCGGAGAGCGCACGCGACGGCGAGGCCGCGGGCTACGACGGCCTGTGGACCGCGGAGACCAACCACGACCCCTTCCTGCCGCTCGTCCTCGGGGCCGAGGCGACCGAGCGGGTGGAGCTGGGCACGGGCATCGCGGTGGCCTTCGCCCGCAGCCCCATGACCCTCGCCAACAGCGCCTACGACCTCCAGGCGTTCTCGGGTGGGCGCCTGCTGCTGGGCCTCGGCTCGCAGATCAAGGCCCACATCACCAAGCGCTTCTCGATGCCGTGGTCGCACCCGGCGCCCCGCATGCGTGAGTTCATCCTGGCCATGCGGGCGATCTGGACCGCCTGGGAGACCGGCGACAAGCTGGACTTCCGAGGCGACTTCTACCAGCACACGCTGATGACCCCCTTCTTCGTCCCCGAACCGCACCCCTACGGCCAGCCCAAGGTGTTCCTCGCCGCGGTGGGCCAGCTCATGACCGAGGTGGCCGGCGAGGTGGCCGACGGCATGCTCTGCCACGGCTTCACCACCGAGTCGTACCTGCGCGAGGTCACCCTCCCGTCGATCGAGCGGGGCCTGGCCAAGCGGGGCCGGACCCTCGCCGACGGCGACTTCCAGCTCTCGCTCCCCGCCTTCGTCGTCACCGGCACGACCGAGGAGGAGGTCGCCCGCAGCGCCAAGGGCGTCCGCGAGCAGATCGCCTTCTACGGCTCGACGCCGGCCTACCGGGGCGTGCTCGAGCACCACGGCTGGGGCGACCTCCAGACCGAGCTCAACGCGCTGTCGAAGCAGGGCAAGTGGGTCGAGATGGGCGAGCTCATCGACGACGACATCCTCGGCACCTTCGCCGTCCGCGGCGAGCCCTCCGAGATCGCGCCGCAGCTGCACCAGCGCTACGGCGACGTCGTCCACCGCCTCAGCTTCTACGCCCCCTACAAGGCCGCCCCCGACACCTGGCTCCCCATCATCGAGGCGCTCAAGGCCATCTGAGCGACACCGCCGGCCCGCCCGGGCGGGCGGGCGGGTCAGACGACCAGGTTGACGAGCTTGGGCGGGCGGGCGATCACCTTGCGGGGCTCGGCGCCGTCCAGGAAGGCCCGGACCTTGGGCGACGCCAGCGCGGCGGCCTCGGCGTCGGCCTCGGAGATGTCGGGCGTCACCTCGAGGGTGTCGCGCACCTTGCCGTTGACCTGGACCACGAGGGTGACGAGCTCGCGCACGGCCTTCGACGCATCGGCCACCGGCCAGGGCTCGGCGTGGACCTCGCCGCCGCGGCGGCGCTCCCACAGCTCGGCCGCGAAGTGCGGCGTCATGGGCGCCATCAGCAGCAGGAGGGTGTCGACCGCCTCGTCCAGGGTCGCCTGGCGGGCGCCCTCGTCGGACTGCACGTACTTGTAGAGCGCGTTCGTGTACTCCATGAACCCCGCCACCGCGGTGTTGTAGGACCAGCGCTCGTACTCGTCGGTGACCCGCAGGATCAGCCGGTGGCGGGACGCGTCCACCTCGGCGTCCGCGGCGGTCGGCTCCCGCTCCTCGGTGGTGCCGGCCACGTCGCCGGTGGCCAGGCGCCACACGCGGTGCAGGAACCGCGAGCAGCCCTCGATGCCGGTGTCGCTCCACTCCATGTCGTCCTGGGGCGGGCCCGCGAACAGGTGGAACAGGCGCAGCGAGTCGGCGCCCATCGAGTCCAGGTAGGGCTCGGGGGCGACGAGGTTGCCCTTCGACTTCGACATCTTGGTGCCGCCCATGCGGATCATGCCCTGGGTGAACAGCCGCTCGAAGGGCTCGCGCAGCTCCTTGGGGGCGACGCCCAGGTCGGCCAGCGCCTTGGTGAAGAAGCGGGCGTACATCAGGTGGAGGATGGCGTGCTCGATGCCGCCGATGTACTGGTCGACGGGCAGCCACTCGGCCACCGCGGCGGGGTCGAAGGGGGCGTCCTCGTTGGTGGGGTCGGCGAAGCGCAGGAAGTACCACGACGAGTCGACGAACGTGTCCATGGTGTCGGTCTCGCGCGTCGCCGGGCCACCGCAGGTCGGGCAGGTGGTGTTGAGGAAGCCCTCGTGGAACTTCAGGGGTGACTCGCCCGAGGGACGGAACTCGACGTCGTCCGGGGCCAGCACCGGGAGCTGGTCGTCGGGTACCGGGACGGCGCCGTGCTCAGGGCAGTAGACGACGGGGATCGGGCAGCCCCAGAAGCGCTGGCGCGACAGCAGCCAGTCGCGCAAGCGGAAGTTGATCGTGCCCTCGCCGTGGCCCTCGGCCTCCAGCCACGCGATGGCCTTCGAGATGGCCTCCGCCTTGCCCAGGCCGTCCAGCCACTCGCTGTTGATGGTGGGGCCGTCGCCCGTGTACGCCTCGCCGTCCCAGCCCTCGGGGGGCTGGACGGTGCGGATGATGGGCAGGTCGTAGGCCTTGGCGAAGTCCCAGTCGCGCTGGTCCTCGGCGGGGACGGCCATGATCGCCCCGGTGCCGTAGCCCATGAGCACGTAGTCGGCCAGGTACAGCGGCACGGGCGTGCCGTTGAAGGGGTTGATGACGGTCGAGCCGGTGAACACGCCCCGCTTGTCGAGGCCGCCCTCGGACGACACCCGCTCGAGCTCGCTGGCCTGGCGGACCTTGGCCACGAAGGCGTCGACCTCGGCCCGCTGGGCGTCGGTGGTCACCTCGGGGACCAGCGGGTGCTCGGGGGCCATGACCGCGTAGGTCATGCCGAAGCTGGTGTCGGGGCGGGTGGTGAAGACGCGCAGGGCCAGGCCGTCGGCCCGGGGCGTGCCCTCGCCGTCGGCGAGGGTCAGGTCGAACTCGGCGCCCTCGGAGCGGCCGATCCAGTTGCGCTGCATGGTCTTGACCCGCTCGGGCCAGTCCAGTCCCTCGAGGTCGTCGAGCAACTGCTGGGCGTACTCGGTGATGCGGAAGAACCACTGCTCGAGGTCGCGGCGCTCGACGAGGTCACCCGAGCGCTCGCAGGTGCCGTCGGCCAGGACCTGCTCGTTGGCCAGCACGGTCTGGCAGCCCGGGCACCAATTCACCGGCGCGTTGCGCCGGTAGGCCAGGCCCGCCTCCAGGAAGCGCAGGAAGATCCACTGCGTCCAGTGGATGTAGCTCGGGTCGTGGCTCTTGACGACGCGGCGCCAGTCGTAGACCGCGCCCAGGCGCTGCAGCGACGACGTGAGCTCCTCGATCTTGGCGTCGGTGAAGGGCCGGGGGTGCTCGCCGGTCTTGATCGCGGCGTTCTCGGCGGGCAGGCCGAACGAGTCGAAGCCGATGGGCGACAGCACCGCCTGGCCCTGCATGGTGCGGTAGCGGACCAGCAGGTCGCCGAAGGTGTAGTTGCGCACGTGGCCCATGTGGGCCGGCCCCGAGGGGTACGGGTACATGCAGAGCACGTACGACTTGGGCCGGGGGTCGTCGTTGTCGACCTCGTAGGTGCCCTCGTCGCGCCAGCGGCGCTGCCACTTCTCCTCGATGGCGCGGAAGTCGTACACGTCACTCATGCCGGGGATCGTACCGACGCGGGTGTTCGTCCCAGGAACCCGTTCCCGCTTGGCGGAGGCGGGGGGTCCCCCTGCTATCGTGTGCCCCCGCACCCCAGGGGGCGTAGCTCAGCCTGGTAGAGCGCCTGCATGGCATGCAGGAGGTTTCGTGGGTTCAAATCCCATCGCCTCCACCCTGGACGAAGGCCCAGGTCAGCACCGGAAGCTTCCGGCCCTGACCTGGGCCTCGTGCGTTCTCCGGGGCCGGTCGCCGGGCGCGCTCAGGGCAGCTCGTACCCCTGGGCCGCCTCGATGAGGCCGTAGACGTCGGCCCGGTCGAGACGCACGCCGGCCGCCGCGGCCAGCTCGGCGAGCCGCTCGGGGCGCTGGGTGCCGACGATGGGCACGGGCCGCGACGGGTGGGCGAGCAGCCAGGCGAGGGCGACGACGGTGGCGGGCCGGCCCTCGCGGGCGGCGATCGCGTCGAGGCGCTCGGTCAGCGCCGGCGGCACGTCGCCCCCCGCCGACCCGAGGCGGCCGCTGGCGAGCGGCGAGTACGCGAGCGGCACCGCGCCGCGGCGCCGGCACCAGTCGAGGACCCCGTCGAAGAGCGGCCGGCGGTCGAGCAGCGAGCACTCGGCCTGGATCGCGGCGATCGGGAACGGTAGGTACCGCTCCAGGTCGTCGAGCTGGGCGACGGTGGCGTTCGACACACCGACCTCGCGGATCTTGCCGGCCTCGCGCAGGTGGGCCAGCGCCGCCGCGGTCTCCTCGGGCGGCGTGTAGAGGTCGACCCGGTGGAGCTGGAAGAGGTCGATGGTCTCGACCGCGAGTCGCCGGAGCGAGGCCTCGCACGCCGCCGTGAGGTGGTCGCCGCTGCCGTCGTAGGGCACGCCGGGCCGGATCCCGGCCTTGGTGGCGAGCACCAGCTCCTCGGCCCAGCCGGTGCGGCCCGCGAGCACGCGTCCGAGCAGGGTCTCGGCCGCGCCGAGCTCGTGCTCGCCGTAGACGTCGGCGTTGTCGACGACCACCCGGGCGCCCGTCGTGGCGAACGCGGCCAGGGCCGCGTCCAGGGCCGCGGTGGCGCCGGCCAGGTCGCCGTCGCGGAAGCGCCAGCAGCCGAACGCCAGCGGGCCGATGGGCCCGAGCCCACCGAGGGGTCGGGGCGAGGCGTCGACGAGGTGGGTGGCGATGGCGGACCCGCCGCCTACTCGGCGCCGGCGGCGTCGCCCTGGGCGGGCAGCCGGTCGACCCAGCCCGGTGCGGGGGCACCGCCGCGCGCCGCCACGAAGTACGGGGGCGACAGGTACGGGTCGGCGTGGTCCAGGCTGACGTACTCCACCACGTAGGCCCAGCGGAGGCGGTCGGTCACGTTGGGCAGGGTGGCGTGGACCGTGTGCGACGAGAACAGCACGACGTCGCCGACCTCGGCCGGGATGCAGATCGCGTCGTCGGTCGGCTCGAGCACGTGGACCACGCCGTCCACGTTCTCGTGGGTCCACTGGCGCCGGTGGCTGCCGGGCACGAGCCACAGCCCGCCGTTCTCGGCGTCGGCGGCGCTCAGGCCGATCCACACCTGGAGGTGCTCGAAGTCGACCTGGCTGTAGCCGTTGTCCTGGTGGAACGGGAACAGCGGGGCGCCGGGGCCCTTGGCCACGGCCTGGTCCCAGCGGATCCACACGTCCGGACCCAGGCGGGCGCACACGAGGTCCAGCAGCACTGGCTGCGTGACCCACGCCTGCAGGTCCGGGCTGCACGGCAGCAGGTTGCTCGCGAAGCGCATCGACCCGGCGTTGAGCTGGTCGTGGTGCGGGTTGACGGCGTCGGCGGCCTCGATGAGGTCGACGACGTGGGCCATCTCGGCGGCGTCGAACACCCCGCGGTGGACCGAGAAGCCGTCCTCGGCGAGCGTGGCCCGCTCGACGTCGATCGTGCTCACGCTTCGACGATACTCAGCCGCCGACGGACGCCTCGCCGACGGACGCCTCGCCGGCGGCCCACTCGACGCGGGGCACGTCGCTCCACAGGCGCTCGAGCTCGTAGTAGTCGCGCTCCTCGTCGAGGAAGACGTGCACGACGAAGTCGCCGTAGTCCATGAGGACCCAGCGCAGGCCGTCGAGGCCCTCGATGCGCAGTGGCCGGGCCCCGCCGGCCTCCGCGACCCGCTCCTCCACCTCCTCGGCGATGGTCTTGACCTGGCGGGTGTTGCGCCCGCTCGTGATCACGAACCAGCCGGTGATGGAGAGCACGTCGGAGACGTCGAGGACGAGCGTGCGCTCGCCGAGCTTGCCATCGGCGGCGCGGGCCGCGGCCACGACCAGGTCGAGGGTCGGGACCGACGGGTGGGGGGACGGGCGCTCAGCCAGTGGGGGCCTCCGTGGGCGGGGTGATCGATGGCGCCACCCCGAACGGCAGGGTGGTGGTCGGCGAGAGGGGATCGATGGGCACCGTGCCGCCGACGGCCACGGTGGTGGTCGTGGTGGCCGAGGCACCCGGCGCGGTCTCCGGGTCGAACCGGCTGCCGACGATGATGGTCACGTCGACCGTATCGGTGACGCCCTCGCGAAGCAGCAGGCGACCGCCGCCGAGGGCGTCGAGCAGGCGCTGGGCCTGGGCCTCCTCCGCCGGGTCGTAGTAGCGGACCACGGTCTCCTCGTGGTCGAAGCTGTCGGCGTTGCCCACGAAGGAGATCTCGGCGCCGGCGGGCACGATCGTCCGGGCGGCCTCGACCGCGAGGCCCTCGGTGCCCGTGCCGTCGAGCACCCGCGAGCGCAGGCGCCCCACGCCCTCGGGCAGCGGGATGGTCTCGGCCACGAGGGCGTCGACCGCGGCCTGGTCGGGGCGGTAGAGGTTGGAGTCCGTCGCCCCCACGCCGGGGATGCCGATGGGCGTGACGGGCAGCGTGTTCGAGACGGGCTCACCCTTGGCCAGCTTGCGCACGAAGCGGCCGAGGCCGGTGGTGGTCTCGCCCGGAACCACGTTCGGGTCGTTCGAGGCCTTGACCGCCGCCAGCCACGCGGTCCAGAAGGCCTGCTGGCGCTCGAGGCGGGTGAGGTCGTTCTCCTCGGCGCCGCGGGTGTTGACGAACAGGCCGATCTGCTCCGGCGGCACCTGGATCGTGCCCTGGGCGAACGAGACCGGGGCACCCGCGGCGTCGGTGGTGGTCAGGGCGACCGGGTTGTCGATGGTCAGCGGCCCGATCGGTGCGACCAGCGCGGTCCACTGGTCGTTGCCCTGGATCTCGACGTTCTCCTGGGTCGCGGCCACGAGCAGGGTCTCGATGCGCTGCTCGAGGCCCTCCTCCCCCGCGCCGGCGTAGATCTCGTTCATCGGGGCCTCGCCGTTGGCGGTGAACGGCAGCTCGAGCACCGTGCCGGCCGGGAAGAAGGTGAGGAAGCCGCCGCCCGACTTCTGGAGCGAGAGCACGGTCACCCCCGAGATCACCCCGGCGTCGTCGGTCTGCAGGACCAGCATGGTCGGCGTCGGCTTCACCGCCGCCTCGAACCCCGGCGCCGAGGGGTCGGTCTCCACGTTGAACTCGCGCCCCGCGTTGCTGCGGCCGACCGCCTTCACGCCGACGACGGTCAGCACCGGGATGGCGACGATCAGGACGATCCACACGCCGATGAAGGCCCACCGCAGGACGGGGCGCGCCCGGCGACCGCCGTCGTCGTCGCCGGGGCCTGCGCCGGCCGGGTCGGGGCGGCGGGGCGGGGCGGTCGGGGCCACGGCACCGGGGGGCGCGGTGGGGCCGGCCTCGGACACCGGGGGCGTGCCCGCCGGGGTGGCGGCGCGCTCGCGGCGCTGGCGCCGTGCCGCCCGTTCACCCGTGCCGCTCGGCGGCAGGACGAGGGGATCGTTGCTCAACGGTCCCGGTCCCTCATCGGCGGTCACGATAGAGGCCGAGCCGCTCGATCCCCGAAACGACCGAGGGCGGCACCAGGTAGTCGAGGGGGCGGCCGTCGGCCACCCGGGCCCGCAGGTCGGTCGAGGAGATCTCGAGTCGGGGCACCTCGACCCGCTCGGTCCGCCAGCCCGACGGCGGGCCCCAGGTGCCCCCGGGGCGGTCGACCACCACGATGACCGACCGCGCCCGCACCTCGTCGATGCGCTCCCAGGTGGGCAGGCCGGCGGCCGCGTCGCTGCCGACGATCACGAAGACCTCGCTCGACGGGTCCTCCTCGAGGAGCTCCGCCACCGTGTCCGCGGTGTAGGAGTCGCCACCCCGGCGGATCTCGCGGTCGTCGACCTCGAGGCCCTCCACGTCGCCGACGGCGAGCCGGACCAGCTCCAGGCGATCCGCGGCGGGGCTGACCGGGCGCTCCCCCACCTTCTGCCACGGCACGTTCGCCACGACGAGCAGCACCAAGTCGAGGCCGAGGCTGTGGCGCACGTTGACCGCCGCGGCGAGGTGGCCCACGTGGGGCGGGTCGAAGGTGCCCCCGAAGATCCCGATGCGGGGGCCGGCGCTGGTCACTGCGGCAGTGTAGGAGCGGGCCGGTTACGGCTTTCCGTCGGCCCCCAGCACGCGCGACCAGTCGACGAGCGACTCCCCCCAGGACGTCGGCGCGAACTCCTCGGGGCCGTTCGCGATCCAGAGCGATCCCGTGCAGGTGTCCACGCTGACGGCCTCGCGCTCGGGTCGGGGGGCGCACGGCGGGCCCGCCTCCGGGAAGGTGAGCCGGAACGCGGCGTCGGCCCCGCCGTACGGCGACTGCGCCCCTATGACGTTGTTGCGGTAGCGGGGGGAGGGCCCGACGATGAAGTTGGTGTTCGCCGGGTCCGGATACGTGCGTTCCAGGTAGTTCAGCAGGGCCACGACGTCGCCGCCGGCCTCGCTCCACGACCGGAGCGACGCGAACTGCCCGATGGCGAACAGCACCAGCAGCGCGACCGCCGCCAACGCGGTCACCGCCGGGATGCGGGCCCACAGGAAGCGGGCGACGCCGCCGAGGATCATGGCCGCCCCCACGCTCGAGACGGCGTAGAGGCGGTCGTTGAAGCCCAGGACACCCGTGGAGGCGGTGAGGGAGACGACGAGGCCGAGCAGCAGCACGCCCACGCCGGCGACCACCAGCGAGGGGCCGTCGGTCCGGGCGCGCTCCCCGCGCACCCACCAGACCACGCAGACCGCGGCCGCCGCCGCGACGAGGGCGCCGACCAGCGCGGCCAGCTTCTCGGGAGCGTCGAGGCTGCCGAACAGGCCGAGGCCGAAGTGCCCCGACCACAGGGTCGCCGGGCTCGGCATCCGGAGGTCGACGTCGTAGACGGGGTGGGCCCGCGACCAGGCGGTGGCGGCGACCACGAAGGCGGCGGCCCCGAGCCGGGTCCGCCAGGTGATCGGCACCCGGGGCGGGGCGGCGGCCGGGTCGAGCGGGGCGAGGCGCGTGCCCACGAGGACGAGGGCGGCGAACGAGATCGGGACGGTGAGCTCGTAGCAGAGGATCGAGGCGCCGAGGCCCAGGCCGGCCAGCAGCCAGCGCCCGTGGGTGAAGGCCCAGAGGCCGAGCAGGAACAGCAGCGCCGCGACCGCGATCTGGCTGGTGCCGGACCAGACCACCATCGACTGGTGGATCGGCACGAGGACCCACACGGCGGCGACCAGCAGGCTGAGCGCCGGCGAGAAGAACCGGGTGAGCACCACGTACAGCGCGAGCACGACGCCGACGTTGATCGCCGTGAGCACCAGGAACTGCACGAGCGGGTGCGGGCCCACGATGCCGTGCAGCAGCGTGAAGGTGAGCCACGCGCCTGGGCGGGCGTGGACGAGGTCCTGGCCCGTCGGCACGGAGCTCCACGTGCCCGCCACGGCCCGCTGGTACTCGAGGCTCCAGTCGTCGAGCACGAAGTTGACCCCGAGCACCGCGTAGACCAGCGCCCGGGCGAGCACGAGTCCCGTCAACAGGACCGCCGCCGGCCGGCGGCGGTGGGTCCAGTCCACGCGGTAGGGCGAGCCGTCGGCGCGGGTGAGCGTGACCTTGGGCAGGGCACCGAGCGCGTCCTCGCGACCGGACCGGCGGAGGAGCCACTCGCGCAGCGCGGCGACCACCAGGCCGGCCACCAGGCCGACGAGCAGGCCCTTGGCCGCAGCGCGCCACGGGTGCGGCGCCACGGCGTCGCCGGCGGGGGTGGGCTCGAGGGTGAGCTGGGCGGTGTCCCCCACCGCCGCCAGCCCGGCCTGGAAGTCGGCCAGGCGCGCCTGCTGGTCCGCCAGGTCGGCGGCGACGTCCTCCCCGGCGGCCTGGCGGGCCGTGAGGTCGTCGATGATCCCCTGGGTGAACGAGACCGCGCTGTTCGCCAGGCCGGTCGCGGTCTCCTGGCGCACGGTGAGGTAGGTGGTCGCCGCGGTGTCCGCCACCGACTCGGCGAAGGGGCCGCTGATCGACTGGCCGACGAAGGCGAGGGTGTCCTCGTCCACCTGCTCGACCCTGATGGTGTGGTCGAACTCGATCTGCGCGTCGGCCCGACCGGCGACCGCGTCGCTACGGGCGAGCTGCAGCTCGCGGGCGATGGCCGCCTCGGGGGTGGCGGGGGCGTCCGGCGCGCCGAACCGCTGGTCGAGCGACACGGGCGAGATCGTCACCTCGGCCCGGGACTCGTAGGTCTTCGGCAACAGGGCCGACGCGGTGCCGAACAGCGTGGCGCCGGCCACCGCCGCCGCCACGAGCAGCCAGGCCTCGCGGCGGAGCGCGACGGCAAGGGACCGGGGGGCGGGCACGGGCCGGGAGTCTAGGTGGGGGTACGTCGTCACCCGGCTTGGGTCCTTGTGCGGCGTGTCCGTTGTATGTCATTCTGGTTACGGAGCCCGTCCCCGCGCGCTCGTCCCCGCCCCTCGTCCCCGCTGGCGACCTCCAGGGTGGGGTGAGCGTGACCGATGTCACCCTGATCCCCGGAACACCGCTGGTGCACCGGGCGTTCGGTGGGTAGTCGTCCCCCGGATCCGTCCCGTGGGCGGCCCGCTCCGGAAAATCTCTCGAGCTGGGAATGACAGCGCAGTAATTCTCGTTAACAACACTGAAGTTCCCACGGAAAAGGTGTCATGAGCGATTCAGTCGGCCAGTACCTCAACGAGATCGGCTTGGTGCCGCTTCTCACCGCCCAGGAGGAGCGCGAGCTCTCCCAGGTGATCGAGAAGGGGGTCGCGGCGCGCGAGCGCCTGGCCAACGGCGAATCCGGCATCGAGCTCACCCGAGCGGTCCGTGAGGCCGAGCGGGCCAAGGACCGGTTCATCCGGGCCAACCTGCGCCTCGTGGTCAGCGTGGC
>WBZL01001614.1_pt1 | contig 23202 bp, 19 predicted proteins | sample 5204291 | NCBI WGS metagenome assembly WBZL01 (sample SAMN12344345, study PRJNA552823) | activated sludge metagenome | biome: Activated sludge suspended growth; feature: Nitrification reactor; material: Wastewater; isolation source: activated sludge from nitrification reactor of wastewater...
GTGTGTCAGTTAACTTTGAGCTGCATTTAAAAGAATCTGAATGGCGATGGAAAAAACAACCTGATGAACTTGCTAGCGAACTATGGCAGCTCATCAGATATTATTAATCTCTGCTAGTCTAGAGCCTTTGAAAAATCCAGAATATCGTTAATAATGCCGAGCAAATGCTGACCCGATCGTTGCACAGTATCTGCAAATCGATACTGATCTTTAGATAGCTCAGTATTCAGTAACAATTCTGTCATTCCCAGTATGCCATTCATGGGTGTGCGTATTTCATGACTCATCGTAGCGAGAAACTCGCTTTTGGCTTTACTCGCTGCTTCCGCTGCTTCTTTTGCGAGAACCAACTCTGATGTTCGTTTTGAAACTTCATCTTCTAAATGATCAAGATGGTTGGCTAATTTGGAATCTCGTTCTTGAATGACTTCCAGCATGTTATTGAACCCATTCGCTAGCATATCGAGCTCTACGATATTACTTTTGGGAGTTCTTGCCTTATAGTCTGCTTTGCTCGTAACATGTTCAATGACTTCTGAGAGCTGATTGAGTGGATTCAATACTGAGCGATTTAAATGTTGCAATAGTCGATAAGCAACATAAAGTGCAATAGTTGCAGCAGCAATTGTGATTAAAACCTGCCATAACATTTGCCAATATAAAGGCAACATAGTGACTTCTAAATAGAGCGCCCCTAATGATTGATCATTGAAGCGGATTGGTTGAAGTAATTTGATATATTGTGCATCGATTAAGACTTTTTCTTCATTTAAAGAATCAAAATGGGGAAAAGCATGATGGTTATTTGGGTATTCTGCAAATTGGTGATGATTCTCACTGAAAATAGCCGCCGCATTGACTCGGCTTAGGTTATTTAGTGAATAGAGTAATGTTTGTGCAGAATTTTTATCTTGAAACATTAAAGTTGCAGTTGCATTTTCTGCCAGGATTTTCGCGGTGGACTGGCTCGTCTCCAAAAGTGAGTAAAGATTAATGATAAAGCTACTCAATATGACCAATCCAGCAAGTAAAAACATTGCTGTACTTTGTGAAATCAAACTAATTTTTTGTAGTTTATTTTTTATTGTGGTTGTAGCAGGTAATAGGGGATTCATTATTGATAAACCTCTTTAGCAAAGCGGAGTAATTGTGAGCTGAGTTCTAATTTTGCTGTGTGAGCAGGCGTCAAATTTGCTTCGAACGTGATTTTGCCTGCATTAATCCCCATATTAGTTACAACTTCTTTTTGGCAGGTTCCCGTACTATCAGCAACCGTTAAAATAGGGCCGCTACTTATGTGGTCAAGAGTGCTTTCAAGCTTATTACTAACAGCAGAGCGGGAAATATACAAAAGATGGCATTCACTTAATTTATCGGGATCAGACTTCAATAAAATGGTAACTTGCAAGTCTTTTACTTTTCTTTGAGCGATGTAATCGAGGAAACACATATTGAAAGTACTGTGTTTATCAATCTTAGTAGGTGGCTCGGGAAAGCTTGCAAAATTATAAAGAAATGCAGCCTTCAACCGGTATTCAGTCGGTTCTTCGGGTTGTCCAAAAGAATGGGGTGAATAAAGCACAGCGGTAAGCCAAATGGGTAATGTTATTATTAAATTGACTATTAGTATAAGCCCATGACAGCTAGAGTTCTGTTTACATTTAAAAGGTTTTTTTGGCTTATTTATGCTGATCGATTGCATTAATTGCTATTTGTTTTGCAATCGATGTTAATAATCCGACTAATCATTGTTAATTAAAAACGGTACTCAAGCCTAAATCTAACCGTTCTACCAGGTTGCAATAAACTATTGTGCCAGCTTGAGTCTGAAACCGGATGTAAATAGTGCTCATTAAATAAATTATAAACAGCGAGCGATGCCTCTAATCCTTTCACCCAACGAATATCTGTCATTAAGTTTAAGTTAGAGAGAAAATAACTATCGGTGTTGGGACCATTTAACGTTTTTCTTTCACCGAAATATTGAAGCTCATAGCCGCCTTTTAGGCCAGACATAAGTGGAATTGGAACCAAAACGTTAATCTTTCCTAATAACTGGGGAGAATTAGGAATATGCGATCCTTTTTGTGAAGCATCTTGAATACCCAAGCTACTTCGTAGGCGAGCTCCCCAATTCCAGGTTTTATCAAAATAGAGTTCTACCCCTCTTGCGCGTACTTTGTCGTGGGTTTGCTGATACTGGGAAGCTTCCAACAACGGATTAAAACCCAATGCGATAATGTTGTAAACATCCCAAGCATATAGCGAAGCCCGCAAATTTAGATTGGGTTCAGGAAAGTAATCTGCGACTAACTCCGCTGCATCAATGGTTTCTCCTCTTAACCCTGGGTTTGAGATTTGAGAAACGCCATCTCCATAATCACGCTCATAGGAATTGGGGGATCGGTGTGCACGACCGTAAATGGCTTTAAATGCAGCTTTAGGTGTAGCTTGCCAGATTAAAGCGCCACGGGGGCTCAGGCGATTGCCGATCCAATTGTTGTAATCGTATCTCACCCCCAATGTTGATGAGAGGGTATCGGTAATGCGCCATTCATCTTGAAGATATACCCCTGTTCTAACTACTGAGCTTCTAACGGTAATATTGTCCGCGGGGCTCTCCAAATACTCGAATGTCTGCTTGATATGTGTATTATTCTGGTATTCAACACCGGTCATCAATTTATGGTTTGTGATTGCGCTTGAAACTAACCTTAATTCAGCACCATGCCAGAAACTTGGACCCGTTGATAATGTTTTTTGCCCCTCATAAACTAATGGGCTATCGTAATCGTATTTACCGATGAAAAGTCGCCCAAGTACATTAAGCGTGTCATTGACAAAATTATCGTTATATTGCAATTGAGAATTCAGACGCCGATCTTTAAGGTATTGCCCAGAAATGAGCGGGTCTGAAAAATAAATTGCCGTGGGGTCGTCTTTTTTGCGATTACCGTAGATAAAATCAAAGGAAACAGGCCCTTTTTCTGCTCTTGCAAAAATCTGCTTAATATTTTCGCCATCCATATGGTGAGCAACACCTGAAATAGCAGCATCACGAAAATCAAAAAAAAGATTTTCACCGCGTGCTTGAACGCCTGAAACCGAAACTAAAGCATCGACACCGTTATCGAATTTTTTCCCTAAGGTAGCACGTTCTTGGGGCATTACTTCTGCAGTTTGATAAGACCCAGAAAGTTCAACGCCATTCACATTAGAGCCTTTGCGAGTAATAATGTTAACGACACCTAACATTGCATTCTGCCCATAAACCGCGCTCCCCGGCCCTGGGATGAACTCGATGCGTTCGATTAAATCGACATCTAGCGGAAAATCCCGCCCCATAGGACCTTGATCATAAGTCGCATCATTGATTCGGTTACCATTGATTGAAACTAAAATACGCGTATTAAAATCGCCGAGAACATTAAAACCCCTTACACCGATATAGTTGTAGCTAAAATCATAAGTAGCAAAAACACCTGGAAGGCTTGTTAATATCTCACTTAATGTTCTCCAACCATAAGCTCGAATATCATTACGCGTAATAACCGTAACCGCTGCAGCCACCTCGCTTTGTTTCTGCTCATACTTGGAGGCGCCTGTAATACTGACATTCATTAATTGTTCCAGACTCATATCTTCAAATTGCTTGGAAGCTAGCACTTGAAACGAAAAAAAAGTCAAAACTAAAGTTAAATAAATACAGCGCATGATAAGAACTTAAGAGTGATAATTAATGCCAATAAGTAGCAAAAGGACTAATTTGCTAATTTATCAGTTGAGGTATGCGCTTGAATTGAATTGAAAACGCTAAAATCAGGGACATTTCACAGTAACCATAGCAGGTGACTGCTATTGAGCCTACTGGTCCTATGAAATACTGCGAAACGTATCGGTGGATTGGGTAATAATTTACCCAATGTTAAGAAATAAATTTTATTGCGATGGAGCGCGAGTGATGACGCCCGTATAGAACTGAATGCTATTTTGACGGCGTTCTTCTATAAAGCGTTTTAAAGAATCATGAATGACTTTGAAGGCAATATCACCCCAAGGAATCTCGTGCTCATGGAACAATTTGGTTTCTTGACTTTCGATACCTGGAAAAAAATTGGTATCGATTAATTTTGCCCGATACAAAACATAAACCTGACTGATATGGGGCAAGCTATAAACTGCATAGAGGTCACCAATTTCAATATTTGCATTGGCTTCTTCATTGGTCTCACGAATCGCAGCCTCTGCTAATGTTTCTTGATTTTCCATAAATCCAGCTGGAATTGTCCATAATCCAATCTTTGGTTCTATTGCGCGTCGACATAATAGGATTTGATTGTTCCATTCTGGGATACATCCCACAATAATTTTAGGATTTTGGTAATGAATGGTGTTGCAGGTTCCGCATACGAAGCGGGGTAGGGAATCGCCATCTGGAATTCTTAACTCAACGGGAGCACTGCAATGGCTACAATAATTCATGTGTTTGCTAATTGTAATTTAGGTTAAAACTCACGCCATGAGATGAATCAAGAACGGCTGCTGACCGAGAAAAATTGCTCGGATAAAATATTGCCTAGCTGATCCATTGCTGTAACACGCCATCGACCCAAGCTTGTTTTAGTTAAAATTTTACTTGAGTGAGCTTGCCAGTCATTGGTATTGATTGAAAACGGAATTTTAGCAACCTGTTTATCTTGGTAATACCAATTCACGAATATTTTTTCCCCCTTTAGATTACGAATATGCAAGGAGTAATAAATAGTCTGATTCATTCCTCGTTGGAGTTCAATATGATCAATTGAATTAATAGATTCTTGTTTTCGGATTGATGTAGTCAATTGTGCTTTTATAACGTAATTTGACTGCGTCTGCGTTGGTTTTTCTTTGGATTGCGAATTATTCAATTTCAACCCTTTTGACTCGGGTTTGGATGAAGGAATAATCATCGCTTGCTGAGCATGATTTTCATTGCTAGTGACAGCATTACTTACGGACTCAGTTTGTTTCCCTAAATCACTGGGGACCACTATCGTTCTGGCTGTTTCGGGTGAAGTCGCGTCAACGATTGATTCTAGATCAGAAGTTGCTTGTTGATTGCCGCTAGTTGATTGACTCCTATCTTCATTTGAGAAAATCGATGATTCAGCTGATTCCTTCTCGCTACCGGTTAGTAACCAATAACTCACTCCTAATAGCAGGAATAATAGCAATAAGGCTGCTGAAATCTTAAACCAATCAAAGGGCAGTTTTTCTTCATCATGGCTTTCAGTTATTTCAGAATTATCGGCAATCGTAGATGCTGGGGACTGAGGAATTTGGTTAAGCTTGATAAGGATTTTAAGTTGCTGATCATTCATTTTGCAGTATATCGATAGTATGGTTTAAGAAATATTCTAGGCTATTGTTGCAGAGAGATGCTTATCGGTGATTAATTCCGAGCCTTGGTCATGAAGGCTAAATAATTACTAAATTATATCCAAATTCCGTGTGGCTTATTCAACTTAGAAAAAGAATCCACAAACGCCATGGCTACTGGGTGAGAGTATGGTGTTAATGGCAATAAAAAAATTATTTTTTGGAAAAATCTTTGTGTTTTTTCTCACGGTTAATTTCAATTCTTCCGTATAGATTAATGGTAAGCGCATTGCACTTCATTATTAAAATTCTATATGGAGAATATTTAAAATGAGACCACAAATTATTACTCAACTATCTGATTTTCCGGAATCAATCGATGAACAAATTCCGGACACTCGAGTGATGAAAGTTATTGATGATACTGATTTTACTGACGATGATTTTGAAGTAGAAGAAATTGAAGTAAATAAGGTGATAAATGACCTGTTATTACATTAAACAAGCCATGAAGTGTCTGATCCAATGACAGTACAAAGAAGTTGCTTACTTTCACCGATGATATGGACTTAGATTCGTAGTTGTTTTCAGGAAATTTCAAGAAGATTAAACTTCTTCTTCAGGTGGAAGTAAGCGAGCTTCATCCTCTAGCATAATTGGAATGCCATCACGAATAGGAAACGCCATTCGGTCACGTTTACAAATCAGCTCTTTTTCCACTTTTTTATAGATCAAAGAACCCTTACATAAGGGGCAAACCAAAATATCCAATAATTTAGTATCCATAAATTTTTCTCTCAGTTTGTTCAATAACGTTACTTGTAGCGCTGTATTTGCAACGATCGATTCTTTCAAAATCCAGAAACGATCATCAATAAAACTCAAACATTTAACCGCATCTTCTTCTTTGATCAAGATAATATCTGCGTTAAGTGAATCAATATAACGTTTGGTAAATTGTGATTCATTCAGTATCGATTGTTTGCTTGCAGTAATATTCAAATAAGCAAGCTGGTCAAAAAAACGTTTAGCATGTTTAATGCTGGCAATAGCGTGTAGTTTCTGGCCCGATGTAGTTAATTTTTTAAAATGATCGCTAGTATGAAAAAAATTAATAAATTCGCTACTACTGGTTTTGACATAGTAAATTTTTGAGTTATCGACTTGTTCAAAAGACTGCCTATTTTTTTCGTTTAAAACAATTGCATCGGCCAAATTTAAACGCGTAAGATTATCTCGAAGTGGGCCAGCTGGCAAAGTAAAGCCATTTCCAAAATAATGTTTATCGCTATCTAAAACTAATATTTCTAAATCGCGAAACAAACGATAGTCATGCAACCCGTTATTGCATATCAATACATTCCGATCAGGGTGAGCCTTTAGTAAATCGAATCCAACCGTACTAATATCCTGTCCGATCCAGACAGGGCAATGATGCTTACTACAATGAAAAGCCAGGAATGAAGCAGTATCTCCAACTTGAGTTTTATCGCTCGAAGTTGTCACTTCAATTGGCGATTCCTGATAGCTATCAGGGTAGCTACAGCTAATAACAGCAGGTCGCAACCCATTAGATGTTAAAAAATTTACTAACCAGACAGTGAACGCCGACTTATCAATGCTATTAACCGTTATGCTATCAACAATGATAATCGGAACGGGATATCGTATTGGGGAAAGCAGGCCATAGCGATAAGTTGAGCGTTTAAGCTTAAATGATAGCTCAAGCAGTATACTAATTGGCCATAAAACTGCATGAAGTGGTGTTAATCGCTGCCAGTATAATTCAGACCAGCTTACATGCATAAATTTAACTAAATACCTAAAAGTTGATTCTGGTTAAATTTTATTATGCGTACCATCACAATAGGGTTTATTAGCAGTTTTTTTACAGGTACAAAGCCAGACAGATTTAGTTTGTTCAACGCTGAAGGCGAGGGGTGTAAAAGCAGTTCCTTTGTGTGAACCATCACAAAAAGGTTGCGATTTGCTTAAACCACATGAACACCAATAATATTGCCGATTGGCTTCGAGTGTTACTTCAATCGGAGAAAATTTTTTAATTTCGCTCATTGGATGACCTTCTTAGTTCAGTTATTAATGTTAAACAAATAGCTTAAGTGCAACGTCGCTGCCGGCTGGAATGTTATGGGCTGACATTGCAGCTTGAATATTTTTCAATTGCTGTTTACTTCGTTTTAGACCATTATCACTCAGTGGCACACGATTATCGTCAACCATAATGCCATTTAAGGTTGAAGCAAAAAGTTTGGCAAGATGGGCCATTTGCTCAAAGACTTTTTCACCATTTGCAACGCGGGGTACATCAAATAAAAAGGTGATACCGTGAGTGGTAAGCGTCCGCATATTAGCAGGGGAGAATGGTGTCGTTTCATAATTACAAAGTGAAAATAATGTTGCATTATTCTCATCCCGGAATCTAAACATGCCTTCTGATTCAAGTTTAAAACCCGATGCTTCAGCCATCGCTCTAATTTTGGTACCTACAAAGGCACCGCCATCCTTACTGACGACATTGATTCCTAGCACGACATCAACATCAGCACAGAATTTATCAAGTGTTATCGCGTTCGTATGGGATTGAGCAATATCAGGACATTCTGCAATAACATTTAACTGTGATGCAAAATCTTCAACCATATCGCGAAATTTTGATAAATTGACCTCACTCACAGGACCTGCCCGGTCTGCAAGTTGGAGACATCCTTTTAATTGAGAATAAAATCCTCTGCCATGAAGGGTTTCAATGGTAATTTCTTCCCACGCTTGTAAGTCACGATTCAGACCGTACCATGTTACGGGTTTACCAAAATCAAATTTTTGTTGGAGTAACTCAGTTAATTTATCGTGAGTAATCAAATCAGTTGTGGTAATTGATGTGATGTAATTGATCACACTATCAATATGAATTGGCTTTTGTTCATGCGTTGGTGTGACAGAAATATGTGCAGGAATTGTAGGAATATCTTCAGTTGCAATCGGTACAATTGGCTCTAACTCAGACTCATTCGCTTGATGGTTGAATTTAGGTTCGATCCGTTCTTCTTTCGATATAAACTTATTCGGTTTCAGTAGCGCATCTTCGTGATCATGTTCAAATGCTTTTTTAATATTTCGTTGATATTGGATCTGTTGTACCCAATTAAAAATAGCAACACCGGCAATAATAATCGCGCCAATAATGATTAGGCTAATTTGTAAATCACTCATACTTTGATCCATTCAATATTATTAAACTTGATTAAGCTTTTTTAAATACCAATTATAGCCACTAATAAGTAATCTGATAGTAAGTTTTAGACAAGTCTTGCTTCCTGATCTTGTGCAGGATTTATCGTATCCTCAAAATTCACGGAGACGATACGAGAAACTCCTTGTTCTGCCATGGTAACGCCAATAAGCTGTTCTGCCATTTGCATGGAAATCTTATTGTGGCTAATAAATAAGAATTGTGTTTCATTGGCCATGCGCTTTACTAGCTCACAGAAACGCATTGCATTAATATCATCCAATGGCGCATCGACTTCATCCAAAAGGCAAAATGGTGCCGGGTTCAGTTGAAATAATGAGAAAATGAGCGTAAGCGCTGTTAAAGCTTTTTCGCCACCAGACAAGAGATGAATTGAGTTATTTTTTTTGCCGGGAGGTTGCGCGATTAATTGGATCGTAGCATCAAGAATTTCTTCGCCGCTTAACGTTAATTTAGCATTACCTCCACCAAAAACCGAAGTAAATAATTCATGAAATAACAAGTTTACGCGATCAAATGTTTCTTGTAAGCGTTCTCGAGTTTCTCCATCAATTTGATGGATTGCGTTCTCCAAAGTCATTACCGCATTTTCTAAATCTGCAGATTGTAGATCAAGAAATGTGAAACGACTTTGAATCGTTTGTAATTCTTCGATTGCCGCAAGGTTCACAAGTCCCAAGGATGTCAGCTCAGCATTAATTCTATTGAGTTCAGCCTTCAATACTGATGGTTTAACTTTTTCTATTTGAGGCAGAAGTGTACTGACATCCGAACCGCTTTCCATTAATTTTTCTTTAAATTGATTTTCAATTAAACACGCTTCTTGCTGTTTGAGCCTTAATTGATTCAGTGATTCCTTATATTGGTTGATAGCTTGCTCTGATTTCATCCGGACCAATTCGGAGTTACGTATAATTTGAACAGTTTCTTCAAGAACTTGACGGAACTTAGTAACTGATAAGTCACACTGATGGCGCTCATCGGTTTGCTCAGCGAGGTGAAGTTGTAGATCTTGGTTCTCAAGTAAACATAACGATTGGCTTAGTTTTTCGATATTATTCCGGTATGTTTCAGCGGATTGATCAAGATTGTTGATATTATTTTCAGTTTGAACAATTCGATTTTGGCAGTCCTTGAATTGAACTGAAGTATCTCGCCATTGATTTGATAAATTGTGAACTAACTGACGATGCGTGATCAAAATTTTTTCCGCTGATTCAACTGATTCATTGAGCTGTTCTATTTGTAAACTCAATTGGTCAATCTCAGATTGATGTGCTGCTAGCTTTGATTCTATTGCTTGCTTTTGTATGAATTCAGTCTCTAATTCGGCTGAAATATCAATCAATTCTTCATCGATTTGTTGATTTCGATCGCGAATACGCTGCGTAAATTCTGATAGCTTTATCAATTCCAGGGATAGATCATGTTTCGCTTGCTTTATTTGAGCTAACTCATGTTGCAGTGTTGAACGCGATTGTTTGCAATATTCATTACTTTTTTCTATTTCAGCGTAGATTTCATCTATATCGAGAAATTCTTTTTGATATTGGTCAATTAAATTTTTAAATTGAACGATCTCGCGTTGGCGTTGCAAAACACCATGATACTGAGTATGAGGTGCGTAATAAAATAAACTATTTTGTGAAATTAAATGTCCCTGAGACGTAATAAATCGCTCAGTTGGCGCCAATTCATGGCGAAAACGCAAAGCCGTTTCAATGTCATCGATTGTAAAAACATCCAATAGTAATTGTTTAACGATTTCTTCTATACGTGAGTTTGTAAATTTAACAAGCGAACTCAACGGTTTCTTGTACGGATAGTTGTTTTTGCTAGAAGTGTTTGTAAATTCAATCGATAAAGCGTTATTGTCTTTAATCTTATCATTCAAACATTCTTCTACTATGCACCATGGGCCTGGAGCAGGCTCAACCCAGTTTAGTGCAATATCTAAGCGATTTACCAAAGCGGCATTGAGATGTTCTTGTAAAATCGATTCTAATGCATTTTCCCATCCCGGTTCGATTTCGATGTGCAGCCATAACCGCGGTAATTGATCGAGTTGATTATGAATTATCCAGCTTGTTAGTGCCTCATTATTTTCAAGTTGGCGCTGTAATTGAGCTAATGCATCGTAACGTGCTTTTGCCGATGTCAATCGTTGTTGTACCTGCTGCACTGTGTAAAGTGTTTCTTTTCTAGACTGTTCTAAGAGATTTAGCTGCTCCTCAATTTCGGTCAAACTGGTTTGTTTTGATTCAATCTCAAACGTGAGTTGCTCTAGCTCGGTTTGCAACACATAAATTTTATCTTGCTGACTATCAATTTGGGTGTTTTTTTCTTGAAGTAACCGCGTTTGCTTTTGTGTTAGCTGATTAATAATTTTTTCACTATGCGTTAATTGATTCAGAAAAAGCTTGCTAGCTTCTTGGGTAACAGCATGTTTCTGTTTTATCTGAAATAATTCATCTTGCGAGATTCGGAATCGATGATCAAACTCAGGTAATTTTTCATTTTCTGTTTCGTGCTGCTGCTGGTGGGCTTTTTGCAAATTATCAAGTTTTTCTCTTTCAAGCGATAAGTGCGTTAATTCAGTCTGAAATTGTTCTTTATTAGATTGATTACGATGCAGTTGCGTATTAGCTTCGTCAATTTGCAATTGGATCGCTTGTTTATTCTCCTCGATATGTCTGAGTTCTTGTTCAGTTCGAGCAAGCCTTGCTTCGATGGCATATAGCAAAGCTTGCGCGCGTTGATGGTCATCGCTGATAGCAGCGTGTTGAACCCGTAACGCTTCAAGGTTTTTGTCGGATTCCTGCCAGTTATTGGTCTCTTGTTCAAGCTTAAGCATTAATTGCTCAATTTCGGCTGTAGTTCTAGTGCGTAAATTGATTGCTTCTTGTTGACTATGAAGCCATAACAAACTGTTAATTTGACGTAATTCTGTTTGCAGCGCATTAAAACGTTGGGCAGCAGCAGCTTGTTCTTTAACATGAAGTAGCTGCTTCTCAAGCTCCTGTAAAATGTCTTTTATACGCAGCAAGTTAGCGCTTACATCGATCAAACGTAGCTCGGTTTCATGACGACGTTCGCGATATTTTGCGATACCGGCAGCTTCTTCTAGAAATGATCGTAATTCTTGAGGTTTAGCTTCCACAATGCGGGAAATCATCCCTTGCTCAATAATGGCATAGCCGCGACTGCTCACACCCGTTCCCAAGAAAAGGTCAATAATGTCACGACGTCTTACATGGGTGTTATTGATGTAGTAGGCGGAATCGCCATCTCTTTGCACGACACGCTTAATGGAAATTTCTGCATAAGACGACCATTGATTTGTGATTTTGCTTAAGGAGTTATCGAAAACCAATTCGACACTAGCTCGACCAACTGGTTTTCGGTGGATAGAACCGCTGAAAATTACATCTTGGATTGAATCACCCCGTAAAGTTCCAGCACGAGATTCACCTAAAACCCAGCGGATCGCATCGATGATATTGGATTTTCCACACCCATTCGGCCCAACGATACCAACTAATTTACCTGGGATCGTGATCGTTGTAGGTTCGACAAACGTTTTAAAACCAGCCAGTTTGATTTGGAAGAGGCGCAATTGAGAGGGTAAATAATTGGTATAATTCAGAACTAAATCGTTTTAATCTATTTTATCTGAATTCACTTAATCAATCCTAGATGGAAGTAACGCATGCTGAATAAACCCTCCAAAAAATTGGAAGCTTTTGATAATCCATTTCCAAATCGGGATTATCGTATTCATATGGAGATACCTGAATTTACGTGCCTTTGTCCTAAAACGGGGCAACCTGACTTTGCGCGTTTGATATTGGACTATATTCCCGATAAAAAATGTGTCGAGTTAAAAAGTTTAAAATTGTATGTTTGGTCTTTTCGTGATGAAGGTGTATTTCATGAAGCCGTTACGAATCAAATTCTCGATGACCTCATCGCGCTTCTAAAACCACGGTTTATTCGGATTACTGCAAAATTTTTTGTTCGAGGTGGAATTTTTACCAATGTAGTCGTAGAACACCGCAAAAAAAATTGGAAACCAGCAGTACCCGTTATATTAGAAGTGATTACCGAACAATCGAATACACGCTAGAACGTTTAACATTGCTTTAACTCAACGGTCGATTTATTTATATGAGTAATTTCAGATATGAACATGATTCGATGGGTGAAATTCAAGTATCAGAAGATGTGTTATGGGGAGCACAAACACAACGTTCACTCCTCAATTTCAAAATATCTACTGAAAAAATGCCTATCCACTTGATTCAAGCGTTGGCCTTGGTCAAGCGAGCAGCAGCTAAAGTAAATCTTGAACTGGGATTGCTTGATAAAACACGGGCAGAGGCAATTATTTCAGCAGCAGATGAGATCATTGCGGGTCAACATAGTGCTGAGTTTCCATTAGCAGTTTGGCAAACTGGCTCCGGCACACAAACCAATATGAATGTAAATGAGGTGATTGCCAATCGTGCTTCTGAAATATTAGGAGGAGAGCGTGGAAATTTACGGAACATTCATCCCAACGATGATGTTAATAAAGCTCAATCTTCAAACGATGTATTTCCAACTGCGATGCATATTGCGGCTGTTCAGGCAGTTTGTAATCACTTAATGCCGGCGTTAGCGCTGCTTCGTAATACGTTGGCTTTAAAAGCTGAATCATTTAAACATATCGTCAAAATCGGACGTACACATCTGCAAGATGCAACACCGTTGACGCTAGGCCAAGAATTTTCAGGATATGTAGCACAATTAGATCATGGAATGGCGCATTTAAAAGCAGCTTTACCGCATTTATATGAAATTGCACTGGGTGGAACCGCAGTGGGAACCGGATTGAATACGCATCCTGAATTTGCTCACCGAGTTGCTAAAGAGATAGCAGGTCTGACTCATTTTCCTTTTATATCAGCGCCTAATAAATTTGAAGCGCTAGCTGCAAACGATGCACTCGTGCATGCACACGGTGCTTTAAAAACGCTAGCCGCATCCTTGATGAAAATCGCCAATGATATTCGCTGGTTAGCTTCTGGTCCTCGTTGTGGAATTGGTGAAATTAAAATTCCTGAAAATGAGCCAGGTAGCTCCATCATGCCAGGAAAAGTCAATCCAACTCAATCTGAAGCAATGACGATGCTGTGTTGCCAAGTAATGGGTAATGACGTCGCGATTAATATGGGTGGGGCGTTAGGAAACTTCGAGCTGAATGTAATGAAACCACTGATTATCCATAATTTTCTACAAAGTGTACGGTTGTTAGCGGATGGCTGTATTAGCTTTCATGAACACTGTGTAAATGGAATTGTTGCTGATACTAACCGCATTGATCAATTAATGCGAAACTCGCTCATGTTAGTGACGGCATTGAACCCTCATATCGGCTATGACAAAGCAGCCGAAATCGCAAAAAAAGCTTATCACGACAATAGTTCTCTAAAAGAGGCGGCGGTAGCGCTTGGTTATTTGTCTGCTGAACAATTCGACAATTGGGTTATTCCTGAAAAAATGGTCGGTTAATCAGCTATGGTTAGTACCAATCCTATATTAATCAGTATTACCTTATTGATTATTAGCAATATTTTCATGACTTTCGCTTGGTATGCGCATCTCAAAGAACTCAATTCATCACCGTGGTTTATTGCGGCGCTGATCAGCTGGTTGGTCGCTTTTTTTGAGTATCTTTTCCAAGTGCCAGCAAATCGAATCGGTTATACCGTTTTAAGCGTCGGGCATTTGAAAATTATGCAAGAAGTCATCACGCTCAGTATTTTTGTACCATTTGCTATTTTCTATCTCAAAGAACCGCTCAAGTTAGATTATTTATGGGCGGGACTGTGCATGGTTGGTGCGGTTTATTTCATGTTTAGAGATAAGATTAATTAGATTAATAAAAAAACAAGGCTGAAGTTTTACCGCCTACTTAGGCTTCTTGAAAGCAAGCGGGTTTCTTTGAATCGTTCGTAATCGATTGGTTTAAATGGCTTGCGTTTGTAGCAACGTTTAATCATGGCTCTCGACATCCTCACGGGAACCGGGATAAACCAACGACGCTTTGAAAAGCTGTAAGAAGCTCCAATGAAACGGCCCTGGACACACAAATCTAAAACATCGCCAAGCTTCATACGATAACGCCTAGCAAGTGATTCATCAGAAACGAATTTAGGAGTTTTCATGATCAAACCTCCGTTGCTGATCACAATGATAAAGATAGTTTTCAAGTGAGCCATACTTAAACTTAAGTTCAAGAATAGAAAGCTTAACCGGAAGCCATAGCAAGGCATTAATCCAAAAATCACTGAAACCCAAAGACCTAAAGAACTTGATAAACGCCAAACCGTAAGAATTTATAAAACTTCCAAATATTCCAACTGCGGCTAAATTACTATTTAACATAACTAAAACCTCCAGCAATTTGGGGCGGAAGAAAAAGACCCTTAATTGCGTATAATGTATATTATGTTAAATAAAATTATTTTCGAAATAAATAGTGCTGTAAAGCAGATAACATTCCCCTTTCTTTATCAGACATCACAAGTTCTTTTTATATTAATATAGCTCCCCATATATTAATCATTCATTTTCGCTATCTAATAGATAAGGTTTACATTCGTGTTTATAAGTGTTTTGGATCTCTTTAAAGTTGGAATTGGCCCTTCAAGTTCTCATACCATGGGACCGATGCGGGCTGCTCATGATTTCCTATCGCGTATTGATGAAATCAGCTCCTCATTCTCACGTCAATCGGTTTATAGTGTTCGCTGTATTTTGAAAGGGTCCTTGGCTTATACGGGTAAAGGTCATGCAACCGATCGTGCAGTTACGCTTGGTCTTCATAACTATCTACCTGAGGAGCTTGCGAAAGAAGACGTCAATGCGCTAGTAACGCGGCTTGAACTGGAAGATACGCTCGTACTGAAGAATGGGGTCAAACTTAAATTTAAACCTGATGAGGACATTGTCTTTGATAAAGGCGAACCGCTTCCACAGCATCCAAATGGAATGATTTTTACCGTCGTTGATGAAAATAAGAAAATTTGGCTTACCGAAACTTATTTCTCGATTGGAGGTGGATTCATCAATACCTTAGCAGAAATTGATCAACTCAATGCGCCCCTTAAAATGGAAACTGCGGCATCATGCCCCTATCCATTTGATTCAGCGCGAAGTATGCTAAGGATGTCTCGTGAAAGCACTCTTTCCATTGCAGAAATGAAAAAGGCCAATGAGTTACAAAAGATAACTGCTGATGAACTCAATCAGGGGTTAGATAAAATTTGGTCGGCAATGCAGCAATGCGTTGAAAACGGCCTTAAGGCAGAAGGCCGACTGCCCGGTGGACTTAAAGTAGAACGGCGTGCAAAAAAGCTATATAACCAATTAAATCAAGACCCAATCAAAGCCACGCTGAATGACTGGCTATGTGCTTATGCGATGGCGGTTAATGAAGAAAATGCGGCGGGTCACTTAGTTGTAACTGCCCCAACGAATGGAGCAGCTGGTGTCATCCCAGCCGTACTGTATTACATGACACGCCATGAAAATGGCAGTATTGAGAATGTAAGAGATTTTCTATTAACTGCCGCAGCCATTGGAGGCATTATTAAACATCGCAGCTCGATTTCAGGTGCTGAAGTCGGTTGTCAAGGAGAAGTAGGTTCTGCAGCAGCGATGGCAGCAGCAGGATTGTGTGCAGCTCAAGGTGGAACAGCACAACAAATCGAGAATGCCGCTGAGATCGCACTTGAACATCATTTAGGTATGACCTGTGATCCGGTCGGTGGTTTGGTACAAGTTCCCTGTATCGAGCGTAATGGGTTTGGTGCTATTAAGGCCCATACAGCAGCTGCCCTTGCAAAACGGGGCACTGGAGAACATTTCATGCCTTTAGATAGCTGTATTGCTGCAATGAAGCAAACTGGTTTAGAAATGTCGCACAAATATAAAGAAACCTCATTGGGTGGCTTGGCAGTGAGTGTTACAGAATGCTAGCTAGCTATTTTTACAAACTGACTACTCATACCAACAGTCATTCATAATTTCAACCCTTTAATTTTTTCGACCATCAATTAGGTTGTTCATGTCTGAAGCAATACAACAAAATAATGAATCTCGTTCTAAAACATTACCTGCCACTGAACCTCTTACTACACTTGAATACGGTGGCAACAAAATAACGATTTTAGGCACAGCACATGTTTCCCAAGCAAGTGCAGATAAAGTTAAGGAATTAATTGCTACTGGACAATACGACGCGGTTGCAGTGGAGTTATGCCCTAGTCGATACAAAGCGATCGTTAATCCTGATGCATTAGCGAAAATGGATTTACTTCAAGTGATCAAAAAGGGTCAAGCAAGCATGGTTGCTGCAAGCCTAGCTTTAGGGGCCTTCCAGCAAAGAATGGCCGAACAACTAGGTGTTGAACCTGGATCGGAGATGAGAACCGCCATTAAAGATGCAACTGATGCTAAATTACCGGTATTGTTGATCGACAGAGAAATTGGTACAACATTAAAGCGCATTTACTATAACGTACCTTGGTGGAGAAGATTCGAGTTATATAGCGGATTACTCGCAAGTATTATCACGCGTGAATCTGTTAGCTCAGAAGAAATTGAGAAATTGAAAGAAGGTGATGTTTTAGAAAGCGCTTTCTTGCAATTTTCCCAAGATCAAAAGGATTTATTTAAACCGTTGATCAGCGAAAGAGACGAGTATATGTCAGCGCGCTTGATCAAGGAGTGCAAGGAAAATAATTATAAACATACCCTTGCCATAGTTGGTGCTGGGCATCTAAAAGGCATCAAAGAACTCTTAATGAATCGTAGCATCTCCAATACGAATCAAAAACTTGAGGAACTTGATACGATTCCGAACACTTCTTCCTGGTTCAAATACCTACCCTGGATAATTGTTATTTTAATTTTAACTGGCTTTGCTTTTGGTTTTGATCGTAGCTCAGATATAGGCATGGCAATGATCATCGATTGGGTCTTCATTAATGGCGGATTAGCTGCCCTCGGTGCCATTATAGCCCTGGCACACCCATTGACTATCCTAACTGCTTTTTTAGCTGCACCGATTACCTCACTCAATCCAATGATCGGTGCGGGCATGGTTGCTGCTACTGCAGAAATATTCATACGTAAACCCCAAGTAGAAGATTTTGGTCGCTTAAGAAGCGATGCTGCTACCTTAAAGGGATGGTGGCATAACCAAGTGACTCGAATATTACTCATTTTTCTTCTTTCGTCTTTTGGCTCAGCATTAGGTACCTATATTGCAGGCTTCAGGATATTTGAAAGGCTATCAAGTGGTTAATAGCATAAGATAACTCGAATCCTTCAGATGCGGGTATCTTCCTACTTCTTTGCCAGCTTCGGTAAATACTATGCTTAATTTTTTTGAGCGTCTAATCAACCCATTCCCGCCTGAGCACCCTACTCAACCGCCCAATGGGCTCTTTCAATTTTGTAAGCACTATATTCGAGGTATAGAGCGCTATCTCGTCATGATGGCCATACTAACCATTGCAGTCGCTGTAGGTGAAGCAATGCTCTATGGTGTGCTTGGAACAATTATCGATTGGTTATCAGAAAAGGACCCTAGCCGTTTTTTGCAAGAAGAATATTACTCACTCATTGGGTTGTCGATTTTTATCCTGATAGTAATGCCTATGTTAGTGATCGCTCACTCACTGGTTATGTATCAGACATTGATGGGTAATTTTCCGATGATCATTCGCTGGCAAGCGCATCGCTACTTAATCAATCAAAGCTATGCATTTTTTCAGAATGAATTCAGTGGTCGTATTGCAACTAAGGTCATGCAGACCGCGCTTGCTGTTCGTGAAACTGTAATGAAAACGATTGATGTGTTGCTGTTCGTATCGGTTTACTTTGTTACAACGCTTTATTTAATTGCGAGCGCTGATTTTCGCTTATGTATACCGCTATTTTTCTGGCTTTGCATATATCTTTGCACGCTTTATTTTTTCATTCCAAGACTCAAAGATATTTCTAAACTTCAAGCGGATGCGCGATCAGTCATGACAGGGCGGATTGTTGACAGCTATACCAATATCCTGACTTTGAAACTGTTCTCACATACGCATCGTGAGTCAGAATATGTCAAATCCAGCATGGTCAACTTTCTTGGAACAGTCCATCCACAAATGCGTTTAGTTACTTGGCTCCATTCCTGTGTTTGGAGTAACAACATGTTGCTCGTGTTTTGTATTGGAGGCTTAGGCATATACTTATGGATTGAAGGGGATATCACGATTGGTGCAATTGCTGTCGCACTTAGCTTGGCGATTCGATTAACTGGTATGTCGCACTGGGTTATGTGGGAAATCAGTGCATTATTTGAGAATATTGGTATCGTACAAGATGGTATTGATACCTTGTCTAAACCATATACTGTAACTGATGTAAAAGCGGCCCCTGCATTAACAGTTAAATCAGGGTCAATTCATTTTAAACAAGTTAGCTTTTCCTATCAGCCCAATTCACCGAATGAAATTAATCAACAGCAAATTTTTAATCACTTTGATTTAACGATCACTGCGGGTGAGAAAGTAGGAATTGTTGGCCCCTCCGGGGCAGGCAAATCGACATTAGTCAATTTATTGTTACGTTTTTATGATGTTCAACGAGGTAATATCTACATCGATGAGCAAGATATCAGCTTGGTTACTCAAGAAAGCCTGCGAGCGCATATCGCAATCGTTACTCAAGATACTTCCTTACTCCATCGATCGATTCGGGATAATATTTTATTTGGTAAGCCGGATGCGACCGATGAACAATTGCTAGAAGCTTCTAAATTAGCCCATGCACATGAGTTTATTACAACGCTTGTCGATAGCAATGGTCGCAGTGGATATGATGCGTTTGTGGGAGAACGCGGTGTCAATCTATCGGGTGGTCAACGGCAGCGTATCGCCATCGCACGCGTATTACTTAAAAATGCCCCAATTCTTATCTTAGATGAAGCTACCTCTGCCTTAGATTCAGAAATTGAGGCGAGCATTCAGGAAAATTTATACCAATTAATGCAAGGCAAAACAGTCATTGCGATTGCACATCGGCTATCTACAATTGCAGCGATGGACCGACTCATCGTCATGGATAAAGGCCGTATCATTGAACAAGGCAGTCACGCAGCGCTTTTATCGCATAATCAACTTTACGCAACACTCTGGAATCGCCAATCAGGGGGGTTCCTAGGTCATTTATAGTGAGTAATAGCTAAGGTTTATCTACCCAATATTGCACAACCATACTTCCAACAATATCCCCTTCAACATTAACCATCGTCCGAAATGTGTCTAATAATCGGTCGATTGGCAATAAAATCGCGATCGCCTCAACTGGTAACCCCACAGCCTGAAGTACCATTACCATAGTGATCATTCCTGCACTGGGTATACCAGGAGCGCCAATCGCAGCGAACATTGCAGTAAAAAAAATGATCAACTGCTGAGTAAGATTTAAATCAATACCGGCAAGATTTGCAATAAATAACGCTGCTATCGCTTCATACAGCGCGGTACCATCCATGTTCATCGTTGCCCCCACAGGCAAGACAAATCTCGCTACATCGGGTTTTACATGGAGATATTGTTCCACACAGCGTAATGTTATGGGTAATGTTGCAGCACTAGAACTCGTTGCTAGTGCTGTAATTAGTGCCTCACGCGATCCTTTCCACAATTTAAGCGGTGTGGTTCCTGTCGTCAAATAAAGGATCAATGGTAAAATGATCAAGCCATGAAAAAGCGTTGTGCCAATAACGACAGCCACAAATTGAATGAGCGTCATTAACAATTCAATATCTTGGGAAACGATTAATTGAATCAATAAGGCCATAATTCCGAATGGCGCAAGTCGCATAATCCAATTCACAAGCATTAAGATAAGCTCTAAAAGCTCTTTCATTAAATTCAGAATGTTTGTATAACGATCTCCCCCCACCACCAGCGCAACACCAAATAGTAATGCAAAAACGACAACGGCCAGGATTTGACCTTGCGCCATGGCTGCCAATGGGTTGAGAAATAGCGAATGCAGAAAATGAGCGAAAAACGCTTGCCAAGACATTTGCTTAACTTCGGAGGCTTGCATCATATCCTGAAACATAGCAATTTGTAGTTCTTCACCAGGCCGCAAGCTATTGGTAACAAATAGCCCAAGTAAAACTGCAAGCATCATGGTTAATAGAAAATAGGCTAGCGTAATAACCCATACGCGATTGATTTGGTGATGGGTTTGTAAATTAGCCACGCCCACTACAATCGACGAAAACACCAGTGGAACAAGCACCATTTTGAGCAAATCAATAAATAAAGTGCTTGCTAAGCTAGCAAAGTACAAGCTTTGCTGCGCTAATTGTGTTGTTTGATCTAATGTGGTTAACCAAGCCCCGATTAAAACACCTAATAACACACCAACTACAATCTGACTATTGAGTGAAGCTCTTGATAGCATGGATGATATTTTTGTATTAAATACAGGATGATTGAGCCTCGTTTATTGCTCGACCCTGATGATACGAGTTCCTGCTAGTCGATCATGTAGAAACTTTCGGTCACGATCAAAAAGTGCCCAGATGATTCCAAGTCCAAACGAAGTTATACCGACTACTGCAAATAGGTACCGAGTAATCGCTTGTCGCAAAGTAAGTGCTTTACCATCTTGTGCTACAACACGTAATTTCCAGGTTTGCATTGCAAGTGTTTGTCCTCCATGTGTCCAAAACCAAATAAAATAGATTCCAATAATTGACAGTGAATAGAATTGGTATATGGGGCGGAAGTAGGCAAAGCTGGTATCTTGTACAATTACAATAAAAATCAGGCTTGCAATAAACCAAATTGCTAAAAACAATAAAAAATCGTAAATCAGGCAAAGCGTGCGTCGCCAAAATGATAAAGTATCAGGATTCATTGAATAAGTTAAATTAAACAAAATTGGTAATTTACATCTAGGATGTTAATCCGAAAAGAATCTTAGTAACAAATTCATACTACACTAATTTATCAGCCTCTTTTGTAAAGTCTGTCATTACTCAATATCACAAAAAGAAGCTACAAGGAGATCACAAGTGATTGATAATTATTATTGTTTGCGTTAGTATTTGTTACTAATCAAAATAATAATTTTACCCAATCATTGCCCTAAAAAAATAGCTCATTGAATGACTGGTGCAAAAAATAAACCCCTTATCACTTCACTATCGTTTAACAGTTTGTTACTCGTGTTGATGGTTCATGCAGGATTACTCTATGCAATGTGGCATCATCGTTTCCCACAGCCTTCATTACAAACTGTTACGTTATTTGCAGAATTAATTTCACCCCCTCAAAAAGTTGAGCCAGCAAACCCTACAAAAGTTGATCTTAAAGCTGAGCCTAAGCCTACTCCACCTGAAAAACCTAAAGTTACCAAAAAAATTCAACCTCAGCAGCAAGTCGCAGCGCTTGCACCTGCAAAACCAAAAGATGTAACGATACCGCTACCAGTAGTGAATGAACCCATTAAAGAAACTGATTCATCGCCTCCCCAAGAAGTGAAACCAGCAGTTGCTTCGCGGCCACAATTGTCAGCTGATCCGGTAACGTTATCATCAGAATTGTCTGTTTCTTGCCCTGAGCTCAGTGCCCCTGATTATCCTGCTATTTCACGTCGATTAGGGGAAGAAGGTAAACTTATGTTACAAGTAGAACTCGATGAGTCAGGAAAGATTAGCAATACTCGTATCATCAACAGTAGTGGTTACTCTCGACTCGATAATGCTGCGCTCGCTGCTGTAAAAACTTGGCGCTGTAGACCAGCGGTTAGAGATGGTCAACCCGTCAAGGCTATCGCTTTACAACCTTTTAATTTTGTTATTCAAGGAAATTAATTTAATGGAAAATGGATTAGGATTTTCTCATTTTCTTGCTCAGATTGACCAAGTCGGAACAAGTGTACTTATCTTACTATTGTCGCTTTCTGTTGCAAGTTGGTATTTGATTATTTCAAAAAGTATCAGTAACTTAGTTGCCACAAAGCGCGCTAATTTATTTCTAGAAAACTTTTGGAAATTAAATTCTCTACAAGAGCTGCAATTAAACATAGAAAACTTACCGAATGATAATGCTTTCTCAGAATTAGCAAAGCAAGCAATTGAAACCACCAAAAATTCTCAGAGAGCAGGATTGGAGAAGATAGCTACGAGTGGAACCAACGAATTACTCACGCGTACATTACGAAATGGATTGGAACAAGAAGCCACTCGTATCGAGGGGGGGTTAACCATTATTGCTTCGGCTGGTTCAGCTGCACCTTATATCGGATTATTTGGTACGGTATGGGGCATCTATCATGCATTAATTCAAATTGGACTCTCTGGACAAGGTACTTTAGATAAAGTAGCTGGGCCTGTTGGTGAAGCGTTAATTATGACTGCTTTAGGGCTAGCCGTTGCAATTCCTGCAGTACTAGCCTACAACGCCTTTACTCGACGAAATCGAATATGGATGTCGAAATTAGAT
>WBZL01001615.1_pt1 | contig 23200 bp, 18 predicted proteins | sample 5204291 | NCBI WGS metagenome assembly WBZL01 (sample SAMN12344345, study PRJNA552823) | activated sludge metagenome | biome: Activated sludge suspended growth; feature: Nitrification reactor; material: Wastewater; isolation source: activated sludge from nitrification reactor of wastewater...
CGCCGCCGAGCAACGCGGCATGGTCGTGGTAGCCGCGACCCTGGAAGGCCGTGACGAACCCGGTTTTCCCGCCTCGCTCGAAACGGTGATTCCGGTGATGGCCTGCGACGCGAACGGCCGCATCCAGGCTCCCCGCTGGCGGGGTCCGAGCTTCGTGGCGGCGGCACCCGGTATCGAAGTGGTCGCCCCCATTCCCCACAGCCGTCACACCCTGATTTCCGGCAGTTCCCTGGCCGCCGCGCATGTCAGCGGCGTGGTGGCGCTGCTCCTGCAACAGACGCCGGACCTCACACCCCGCCAGATTAAGATGTTGTTGCAGGCTACTGCCCGGCCGGTGGCCAACCCCCCCGCATCCGCCGATCCCGTCATTGGGTTGGTCGATGCCTGCGCCGCGTTGGCCCAACATGCGCCAGGGCTGACTTGCCAATAATGCAACATTTTGACTTTCCAACGTTTCCACCACCCGGCTGTATGACAAGCGGAAGAACAGGCCAGAAGACAGTCCGACCTTTCGGGTGGATTACTGAGGCACCTGGACATGGGCATGAATCCATGCCGCCGCTTGCGCCAAGAGGACGCCGCCGCATCACCACCCGTCAAGCCCTCCGCTAGGCCACTCGCGGTCGCTTGATCCGACGTCGCCGGGCTGAACATGGGCTTTTTCAACCGCTTCCAACTAGGTTTTCCGTTCCCCAATCCCCTCCACCTCAGTGTTGCGGATCTCCAAAACCCCCCATGTCTTGGCCCAAGGGGCGGGTAAAGGCGTAGTTGGCGGGTTGTCCGACGAGCGTCTGTGCGGCTTGTTCGGTGCTGCCATTGATCAATGTCAAGGGCAGTCCAACCACGAAGATGGCGGTACCGAGCACCGTGGCTACGATACCGCCGGGTCTTGCCAACAGGAGATCAGCGGCTGTGGCGCCAGCGCTCACCTCCGGGTTTGAACGACTCGTTTGAGCACCCACTAGGGTGGGAGTCAACGTCAGAGTGGCCGCCAAGAGGAGGACGGCGCGGCGTGGAGCAATCGCAAAATTCATCGGTGGGAACCCTCTTTCAGTACGGTTTCGGAGGTATCGGCGACTAGAATCCGCTCATGACCATTTTTCCTGATCGTGATTGGTCAGGGTATTGTCAACTTATCGAAAGGAGGTCGTAATTTCTCTGTGACGCGGTGAGGTTTGGAGACTCCATCGGCCTTCTGGGCGTATGTCACCTGCCGCCCGGTGTCTTGTGAGATGGTTTATCCGTTTGTGCAAAATCATCCAACGGCTACCCAACCCAATAGACTGATTGAAAGGTATCTTGATTCATTCCGCAACGGGAGTACCGAAATGTCCGAGGTTCGCACCGAAACCGACAGTCTGGGCGCAGTCGAGGTCCCCCGCGACAAGCTATGGGGCGCGCAAACTCAGCGCTCGCTGGAGCACTTCAATATTGGTGAGGATCTGATCCCACGGGAGATGATGAGCGCCTATGCGGTGCTGAAGAAAGCCGCGGCCCATGTCAACCACGCCACCGGTCGGCTCGATGACCGTCGGCATGGGCTGATCGCGCGGACCTGCGACGAAATCCTGGCGGGGCAGCATCCGGATCAGTTTCCGCTCCATGTCTGGATGACCGGCAGCGGCACCCAGTTCAACATGAACGTGAACGAAGTGATCTCCAATCGCTGCTGCCAGCTTGCCGGCACGCCACTCGGCTCGAAGGACCCGGTGCATCCGAACGACCATGTGAATATGTCGCAGTCGTCCAACGACTCCTTCCCGGCCGCCATGTGTATCGCCGCCGGGGTGGCGACGACGACCCAGCTCTTGCCCTCGGTGCGCGCGTTGCGCGACGCGCTGAACGTCAAGACCAAGGCTTGGGACAAGATCGTCAAGATCGGCCGCACTCACATGCAGGATGCAACGCCGCTGACCCTGGGGCAGGAGTTCTCCGGGTACGTGGGGATGCTCGACGACGCCATCGAACGCATCGAACAAGCGCTCACCGGGGTCCACCGCCTGGCGCTGGGCGGTACCGCCGTCGGCACCGGCCTCAACGCCGCGCCGAACTTCGATGTGGACGTGGCCAAGGAGATCGCCAAGCTCACTGGGCTGCCCTTCGTCACCGCCCCCAACAAGTTTACGGTGCAGGGCGCGCATGATGCGCTGGTGCAGTTGCACGGCACCTTCAAGACCCTGGCGGTGTCATTGTTCAAGATAGCCAACGACATCCGACTCCTGTCCTGCGGGCCGCGTTGCGGCCTCGCGGAGCTGAACATCCCGGCCAACGAACCCGGCTCGTCCATCATGCCTGGCAAGGTCAATCCGACGCAGTGCGAGGCTCTTGCCATGCTGGCGGCGCAGGTGATGGGCAACGATGTGGCGGTCACCATCGGTGGCGGAGCCGGTTATCTGGAGATGAACGTCTACAAGCCGCTGATGATCTTCAACATCGCCAAATCCGCACGGCTTCTCACCGACGGCTGCCATAACTTCCGCGTCTTTCTGGTCGAGGGTACTCAGCCGAACGAGAAGCGGATCGGCGAGTTCGTCGAACGCTCGCTGATGCTGGTGACGGCGCTGAGCCCAGTGATCGGTTACGACCAGGCATCGAAGGTGGCGCATTATGCGTTGGATCACGACAAAACCCTCCGCGAGGCGGCGTTGGAACTCGGCTTGGTGGATGCCGAGGAATTCGACCGGATCGTGGATCCCGCCAAGATGACACACCCCTCGTAACCGTCAGTGGGGTCAGGCGACACAATCACCATGACGAAAAGAGACCGAAGTGCCTCGAATTAACCACCACACGCCCCTTGCCGAATTGGCTGTCGTCGTTCTCGACACCGAAACGACCGGCCTTGATGTCTCGCATGACCGAATTGTCCAGATCGGCGCGGTGCGCGTGGCGCGAGGCCATGTCCAGCCGAACGAGACCTTCTTGACTCTGGTCAATCCAGGGATGTCGATCCCGCCCGCTTCAACGGCGGTCCACGGCATCGATGACGCGGCGGTCCAGGCGGCGCCGTCTTTCGAAACGGTCAAACCGAACCTCAATGCCTTTCTCGGCGATGCCGTCATCGTCGGTCAGAGCGTCGGTTTCGACCTGGCTATCCTGCTGCGCGAAACGCGCCGCATCGGCGGCCGCTGGCACCCACCGCACTTTCTCGACACCAAGCTGCTTTATGCCGCGCTCAACGACGATTCCCGTGAACATCCCCTGGACGACTTGGCGGCGGCGCTCGGCGTGACCATTGGTCACCGTCACACGGCCTTGGATGATGCGCGAGCGACGGCCGAGATCTTCGTCCGTTTGCTGCCCTTGCTCACGGCCAAGGGCATTCACACCCTGGGTGAAGCCGAGGCTCACGCCAACGCCCAGACCCACATTCTCGAACGTCAGGCCCGCGAGGGGTGGTATGACGCAACGTCGGTGCGTCCCGAGGAAGCCTGGGTGGATGGCCGCGACCGGGAAGCGCTGGCATCGCTCGATCCCTTCCTCTACCGTTACCGGCTCCGCCATGTGATGCAGACGCCGGCGTTGTTTCTCTCGCCCCACACCACTGTCCTTGAAGCGGCCCGGCGGATGGACGCCGAACAGCGTGGCGTCGTCATCGTCGGCGACGCCACGGCGGAGCCGGTTTGGGGAATCGTGACCGAACGTGACCTGCTCCGCGCATTGGCTCGTGAGGGGGGCGGCGCGGTTGATCAACGGATTGAAAGCATCATGACCGAAACCGTCGTTTCGCTCCCCGAAGACGCTTTCCTCTATCGCGCTCTAGCCCGCATGCGGCGCGCCGATATCCGTCATCTCGCCGTCACCGATCCGGCCAACCGGATCGTCGGCACGCTGTCGGCCAACACCTTGCTCGGTGAACGAGCGAACCAAGCCATTCTGCTCGGCGACGAGGTTTCCGAGGCCACTCACGCCGCTGACCTGGCTCGTGCCCGTGCTCGGCTACCGACGGTGGCACGGGAACTACTCGCCAACGGCGTCGATGCCGTCGAAATCGCTCGGGTGTTGAGTTTCGAGCTGCGTGAACTGGTCGGGCGGGCGGCCATCCTGGCGGAACGGATGATGGAGCGCGCGGGCGCTGGCCGCCCGCCAGTGCCTTACGCCTTGCTGGTGCTGGGCTCGGGAGGGCGCGGCGAAAGTCTGCTGGCGGCGGAGCAGGATAATGCCCTGGTCTACGAGAGCGACGACCCAGCGGGCACCATCGCTGGGTGGTTTGCCCGCTTTGGCGAACACCTTGCCCGGATCATCCATGAGAGCGGCGTCCATTATTGCGCGGACGGCGTGATGGCTCGGAATCCCGCTTGGCGTGGCAGTCTGGATACGTGGCGTGATCGCTTGCGCAACTGGAGCCAGGCCCCGGATCAAGCGGGTATCGAGCACGCGGATCTGATTTTCGATGGGCATCTTGCTTACGGTAACGCCGATCTCGACGCGGAATTTCGCATCGTCTTGGGCGAGGAAACCAGCGGCAACCGCGCGCTCGCCCAGGTGTTCGCCCAACCGGCGCTGGTGCTCGACATCCCACCCGACGCCGAGACCCGCGTGGATCTAAAGCGTTACGGGCTGTTGCCGGTAACCGCCGCCGCGCGCGCCTTGGCCGTCCGCCACGGGATTGCGGCGAGTTCAACACCGGAGCGCTTCGCCGCCGCCTGCTCGGCCGGTGTCGTTACCCCCACCGTGCGCGATCGGCTCGACGAGGTGCAATCTCGTTTGCAAGGCTGGCTGCTGCGCCAACAAATCGACGACCTGGAAGCCAGCCGAACGCCGACGAAGGTGGTCGACACCCAGGATATGCCGGTGATCGAGCGTCAATCCCTTCAATGCTGTTTTGAGCGAATCCGCGAGTTGCCGACGGTCGTGCGGGCCGGGCTTTCGTGACGATTTTGCCTACCCAAAGCCGCGAAACGAGGATGGTAGGCGCTTGCAAGAAGATATGCTCGACGAGCTCAATCGCAATCCTCGGCGACGGTTTCCATAGCTTTGCTGTACGTGCGGGTCACAGGGATTCCCTGAAACATGCACCCGGCCGAGTTTCCGTCCTCCAAAACGGTCCAATGGTGGCGAAAAATTTGGCTGGCACCGGACGTGTTTCATCACGCCTGGCGGCAGTGGGCTGAACGACATCAAACACCGCACGGGATCAACCGAGATCAGGTTCTCCTCGACGGCTCCAAAAAGCCGGCCAAAAAAGGGGCGAACAAACCGGGCCGTCGCCGGTGGATCGCGCCAAGCGCGGGACCGCCTTGCAACGGGCGTGTGATGGTCGGGCCATGCCGTCGAGGTAGTCGTGACCTCCGCCAACGCCAATGACGGTGGCCACACCCCAGCATCGCTCACCGCGTGGGTGGTGCCACCACCACCGGCTCCGGTCCAACCCCGGGAAGAACTCGATGTCCACAGTTTGCCCACGGCTCAAGCGACGGCGCCGACGGCAACCACCCCAGCCGAACACGCGCCAAGGCCGCCGGCTTTCGCTTGCAGGCGGCCCTGTCGCGGGGCCAGCGCCGACCGGGGTACTGGACTCAAGCCACTGTAATGGCGCTTTTCAGGCCGTGCGGGAGAGGGAGGGACTTTTGCGCCCAACGTGACGTTGAGAATCATGCCGCCTTTTGCATCATCTGGGAGCAAAAGAGTCACCAGGATACACTCAAGCAACAATGGGTCCATCTCTATCTTCCCTTCCCTCCTTAATCCGACTTACAGCGATTTGAGCCCAGTGCCGCCAAGTAAAAGGCCACCAGAACCGGTTTGGTGGCTCGTGTTGGCTTGCGGCTGAAACGCAAAAGGCCCCGCCCTGGTAGGGCCGGTCCCAAGATTGGGAAGCCGCGCTCAGGCGACGGTCACACTGCCGTCCAGATACACGTCCTGAATGGCATTCAGAATGGCGATACCTTCCCGCATCGGTCGCTGGAAGGCCTTGCGACCAGAGATCAAGCCCATGCCACCAGCGCGCTTGTTGATCACCGCCGTGGTCACCGCCGCTTCCAGGTCGCCCGCACCCTTGGACTCGCCGCCGGAGTTGATCAACCCGGCGCGGCCCATGTAGCAGTTGGCGACTTGATAGCGGCACAGATCGATCGGGTGATCGCTGGCCAGGTCAGTGTAGATTCGCTTGTCGAACTTGCCGTAGCTGGAACCTCCCATGTTGAGCGCTTCATAACCTCCGTTGTTCTCCGGCAGTTTCTGCTTGATGATGTCGGCTTCGATGGTGACACCGAGATGGTTGGCCTGACCGGTCAAATCAGCGGAAACGTGATAGTCCTTTTCTTGGGTCTTGAAGGCGTTGTTGCGCAAATAACACCACAGTACGGTGGCCATGCCCAGTTCGTGGGCCAAGGCGAAAGCCTGACTGACCTCGACGATCTGCCGTCCGCTTTCCGGCGAGCCGAAGTAAATCGTCGCGCCGACAGCGGCACATCCCATGTCGTGCGCTTCCCTGATGGTACCCCACAGGATCTGGTCGGTCTTGTTGGGATAGGTCAACAGTTCGTTGTGGTTGATCTTGACCAGGAAGGGGATTTTATGGGCGTACTTGCGGGCCACCATGCCCAGCACGCCGAAGGTCGAGGCCACCGCGTTGCAGCCGCCCTCGACCGCGAGCTTGACGATATTTTCTGGATCGAAGTACATTGAATTCTTGGCAAAGCTGGCGCCGCCGGAATGCTCGATGCCCTGGTCGACCGGCAGGATGCTCAGAAAGCCGGTGCCCGCCAGCCGACCGCCACCGAACAGGCGCTGTAGGTTGACCAATACCCGGTTGTTACGGTCGGACGGAGCAAAAATACGGTCCACGAAATCCGGGCCGGGCAGGTGCAGGGCTTCCTTGGGGATGGTTGTGCAGATGTGCCTCAGCAAATATTCGGCATTGGCGCCCAACAGTTCAGAGACGTTGCTCATGGGATGCCCTCCTCGGGATCAGGAGTGAAACGAACGAGGGATGTGGTGGTCGGTTTCGGGCGAGATGGGATGCGGCGTCTGCTTCCGGGTCGCCGACAGGGTCAAGGCGAACGGCGCGGTGGGCCAGCCGACAGCCGGTTATGAGAATCCCGGGTAGTGTTCTAAATTTGGATATCACACTAAAACGAAGCCTACCGATTTCGCTGGTCGCGTTCAACTTGACAATACCATAAATAATCCGGTCTAAATGCTGGCCCGCCCTTCCCGCCAGGCCCGCAACAACGCCTCGTAATCCACCGTCACGCCTTGACCTTCTTCATCCGCCAGTTTCGGCTTGGGTGCCCCGGGCTGATCGAACCAGTACTGAGGATCACGCGGTTCGGCCAGTCGCGGTTCACAGCGTTTCATGCCTTTCACCTGTTGTAACCGGGCCAAGGTTTGATCCTGGGCGGCCGCCAGATTGTCCATCACCTGTTGGGGAGTCGCCTTCCCGCGCATCGCCTCGCCGAGACGGGTCCACCACAACTGGGCGAGCAGGGGATAATCGGGTACGTTAATACCGGTGGGCGTCCAGGCCACCCGCGCCGGACTGCGGTAAAACTCCACCAGCCCGCCAAGGCGCGGGGCAGCCTCGCTCATCGCCGCCGAGCGGATGTCGCTGTCGCGAATCGGCGTCAACCCGACCAGGGTTTTCTTGAGCGACACTGTCTTGCAGGTCGTGAATTGGGCATACAACCAGGCGGCTTGACGCCGTTGCAGCGGCGTACTGTTCAGCAACGTCCAGGAACCACAATCCTGATAGCCGAGTTTCATGCCCTTTTCCCAGTAGGCGCCATGCGGCGAGGGTGCTACCCGCCATTTGGGTGTGCCGTCGCCGTTGACCACCGGCAAGCCCTCTTTCAACAGATCGGCGGTGAAAGCGGTGTACCAGAAAATCTGTTGGGCGATGTCGCCCCGTCCCGGTACCGGCCCCGCCGTGGAAAAATCCATCTTCATGGCGTCGGGTGGCGCGTACTGGCGCAGCCACTCCAGATATTTGCGCAAGGCGTATTCCGCCGCCGGACCGTTCAACGCCCCGCCTCGGCTGACGCTAGACCCAACCGGATGACAGTCTTCCACCCGCAGGCCCCACTCGTCCACCGGTTGGCCGTTGGGCAAGCCGGGGTCGCCCACCCCCGCCATCGCCAGCCAGGCGTCGGTAAAACGCCAGCCCAGCGAAGGATCGACCTTGGCGTAATCCATATGGCCGTAGACCCGGAGCCCATCCAGCTCCTTGACTTCGTTGGTGAAAAAATCGGCGATGTCCTCGTAAGCCTTCCAGTTGAGCGGAACGCCAAGATCGTAGCCATGGCGCTGGCGGAACCCGGCCCTGAGATCGGGACGCTGGAACCAGTCATGGCGAAACCAGTACAGGTTGGCGAACTGCTGGTCGGGCAATTGATAGACCTTACCGTCCGGCCCGGTGGTGAAGCTCAAGCCGATAAAATCCTCCAAATCGAGTGTGGGCAGCGTGAACGCGGCGCCGTCGCCGGCGATCCAGTCGGTCAGCGGCGTCGCGCTCTCATAACGGTAATGCGTACCGATAAAGTCGGAATCGTTAACGTAGGCATCGTAGAAATTACGTCCGGTTCGCATCTGTTGCTGGATGCGCTCCACCAATTCGCCCTCGTGCACCAGATCGTGGACCACGCTGATGTCGGTGATCTCCCGGAACGCCCGCGCCAGGAAACGGGCCTCGTAGACATGGGTGGGGATGGTCTCGGAGACCACGTAGATTTGCTGGCCGCGAAACGGCTCGGCGGCGCGGATGAAGAACTCCATTTCCCGCATCTGCTCCTCTTGGGACAGGGTCGACGGGGTAAATTCCCCGAGCACCCAGCGCCGCGCGGCGGCGGTGCGGATCGGCGTGCTGCCTTGCTGGGCCAATGCCGCCATGGCCGGCAGGCCCGCCGCCAGCCCGAGGGCGGCGGAGACTTTCAGAAACAAACGTCGATCCTGGTCGAAATGCGGCGGGTTGTAGAATTGGTTCGGCATCACTCCGTCTCCTCCGGTGGTGCTGATCGGGTTCCAAGGTCGCCAAGGACGCGGGAGCGGAGCGAACGCCCTGTTCCCGTCTCCCGAGCCTGCCGGTCAACGGAAGTTGACATTGCTTGGATCTTGCAGGGCCAGGTACAGCAATCCAGCCAGCACCGCGCCGAGGATGGGACCGACCACCGGAATCCAGGCGTATCCCCAGTCGCTGTCGCGCTTGCCGCCCGGCATGGGCAGGATGGCGTGCATGATGCGGGGGCCGAGATCGCGCGCCGGGTTGATGGCGTAACCGGTCGTCCCGCCCAGTGACAAACCGATAGCCAGCACCAGCAGGCCCACGGGTAGCGCGTCCAGAGCGCCCAAGCCGAACACCGACACCGCCAGGAACAGCACGGCAAACACCAGCACGAAGGCGCCGACGATTTCGGAAATCAGATTGGAAACGGTACCGCGGATCGCCGGTCCGGTGCAGAACACCGCCAGTTTCAGGTTCTGATCCTCGGTCGCGGCGAAATGGGGCCGGTACATCAGCCAGACCAGGAAGGAACCGATGAAGGCGCCGATGAACTGGGCCGCCACATAAGCGGGTACCCGCGCCCATTCAAATTTGCCGGCAATCGCCAGCCCCACGGAAACCGCCGGATTGAGGTGCGCGCCGCTAAAGGCCGCCACCGTGAACACCGCCACGAATACCGCCATGCCCCAACCCCAGGTAATCACGATCCAGCCGGAATTTTGCGCCTTGGTCTGGTTGAGAACCACATTCGCCACTACGCCGTTGCCCAGTAGAATCAGCAGGGCAGTACCAATCATTTCGCCAAGAAAAGGGGTCATTAAAGGATCTCCTTTGGGGATTTTTACCATTCTCCGCACTAACGACATTCACGCGACTTCGGCCATTGCGGCTGATCGCCCGGCCGGCTGCTCCTGAAAGTACTCGTCAAATTTTTGCCGGGCCTGGTCGCCGAACAGGATTTCGCAGGCTTCCATCAGCCCCTCGGCGTTGCGAATCTCCTCCCGACGCACCACCAGGGCGATCTTGGAACGCCGACGCAGGAAATCTTCCAGCTTGACGATCATTTCCTGGCGCTTGGCGAGCTGGATTTCACAGCGGAGATAGTCGGTGCCCTTGATCAGCACCTCGGCCTGGCGCGGGTCTTCGCGAATCTCGGCGAGCAACTCCAATGCCTGCTGGTCGTAGCGCCGCCAGAGCCGGCTGCTGAGACTTTCGATCGACTCGGGCGAGGTATAGCCATTGAGGTTCATCAACCGGGCCTGGTGCAGATACTCCTCGCGCACCGAGGGATGCGGTTCGCCGTACCATCGGTAGCCTCGATGCGGCAGGGCGATGCCGAGTTGGGCGACGATGCCCGACACTTCATCACCCACATTGACGCAGTCGGTCAGCTTGCCACCAAAAATACTGAGATGCGCCTTGGCTCGATCCACGTCGATTTCATGCTTGCGCGACAACTGCAACCAATCCTTGATCTCCCCGTCGGCTTTGGCTTTCACCACCAATGGCCGCACTCCGCAGCGTTCGGCGACGATGTCGGCCCGGGTCAGCGGCCGATCGAGATTCAGGCGCTTGTTGATGTTGTCGAGCACGAACTGGCGATCCTCTTCCGTAACCTCGGTGAAGGGCGATTCCACCCGGGTATCGGTGGTGCCGATGCAGGTGCGCACACCCATCGGGATGATGAAGAACAAGCGCCCGTCGTCGGCGAAGAAGGTCAAAATGCGCTGATGAGGGGTAATTCGGGGCACGATCAGATGGATGCCCTTGGAAAAGGCATGGTGATGTTCAGTCTGTTCGCCAGTCAGCGCGTTATGCGTGTCCACGAACGGGCCGGCGGCGTTGATCAACACCTTGGCGCGAATTTCCATCGCCTGAGCGTTCATGACATCCCGCGCTTGAGCCACCCAGAGATCGCCTTCGCGGTGGGCGCCGAGCGATTCCACATAGTTGGCGGCGATACAGCCGCGATCCATGGCCGAGCGCACGAACTGGAACACGAAGCGGGAGTCGTTGTCGTGCAGGTAGGCGTCGGAGTACTCGAAGCCGCCTGCGGCGTTTTCGGTCTTGACGACCGGCTCTTCCCGCTGGATGGTTCGTTTGAAAAACAGGCGTGGGATTTGGGTGAACCCGTTGCCGAACAGCCAGTACACCCAAGTGCCCGCCCATAAAAACAGGGGATGAAAGCGAAACCCCTTGTCGATGGTGGAGAAAAAACGGATTTCCTGAACCCGTGACGGATAATGGCGAATCAGATGATTGCGGCTCAGACACAGCTTGCGAACCAGGGCGTAGTCGTGGCTTTCCAGATACTTGATGCCGCCCCAGGCCAGATTCGATGACTGCTGGCTGGTAAAACCGGCGAAGTCGCGCTGGTCGATCAGCGCGACCCGCGCGCCCTTGCCGGACAGGGCGGCGGCGGAAACCGCGCCGTTGATGCCGCCGCCGATGATCAGAACATCGTAAACGCCCTGACTCAGCTTCTGAATATTGCTTTCGCGGAGTTTCATGGCTGCTCCTTGGAAAAGACGCCGGACTGATCCAACCACCCCGGCGCTGCGCGCCACCTCGCCAGGTCCAAGGCGGGGAAATTAAGAGAGGGAACGTGGCCGAGTTTCCCGTCACTCGTCGTCCAACGCCCAGCCTTTGGCGCGCTCGACCGCCTTGTGCCAGCGCCGAAACAGGCGTTCGCGCTCGACTTCGTCAATGCGTGGGGTATAGCGGTTTTGCAGTTGCCACTTCTTCGCCAGTTCTTCGCGACTGCTCCAGAAACCGGTGGCCAACCCGGCCAGATAGGCCGCGCCTAGTGCCGTGGTCTCGACGATGCTGGGCACCTCGACCGGCACCCCGAGAATGTCGGACTGGAACTGCATGAGCACGCTGTTGACCGAGGCGCCGCCGTCGCAGCGCAGCTCCTTGAGGGTGATGCCGGAATCTCGCTGCATGGCCTCGATCACGTCGCGGGTCTGATAGGTCATGCTTTCCAGCACCGCGCGGGCGATGTGGCCCTGAGTCGTGCCCCGGGTGATGCCGATCAGCAGGCCCCGGGCGTAAGGATCCCAATGCGGCGCACCCAAACCCACCAGCGCCGGCACGAAGTACACCCCTTCGTTGTGAGGCACCGACCGGGCCAATTCCTTGGTTTCCGCCGCCGACTTGATGATCTTCAGGCCATCGCGCAACCACTGCACGGCGGCCCCGGTGATGAAAATGGCGCCTTCCAGCGCGTACTGAACCGGTTCGTCGCCGATGCCCCAAGCAATCGTGGTCAGCAACTTCTCATGGCTGAACACGACCTGGTTGCCGGTGTTCATCAGCACGAAGGAACCGGTGCCGTAGGTATTCTTGGCCAAGCCTGGGCTGTGGCAGCCCTGTCCGAACAGAGCGGCCTGCTGGTCGCCGGCGATGCCCGCGACGGGAATCCGGTGGGTGCCGAAAAACATTTCCGGGTCGGTTTCTCCGTAAATGCAGGAGGACGGTTTGACCTCGGGCAGGATGGCCTTTGGAATGTTGAGTAGTTCAAGAATCTCGTCGTCCCAACAAAGCGCCTGAATGTTGTAGAGCAAGGTGCGTGAAGCGTTCGAGTAGTCGGTGATATGCACCAGGCCGCCGGTCAACTGCCAGACCAGCCAGGAATCGATGGTGCCGAAAGCGATTTCGCCGCGTTCGGCGCGATCGCGCAATCCCGGTGTGTTATCCAGCAGCCATTTGACCTTGGTGCCGGAAAAATAGGAGTCGATGACCAGCCCGGTCTTGTGGCGAATCATCTCTTCCAATCCCCGTTCCTTGAGCTCGTCGCAATAGCGCGCGGTTCGCCGATCCTGCCAGACGATGGCGTTGGCGACCGGTTTGCCGGTGGCCCGATCCCACAGCACGGCTGTTTCCCGCTGGTTGGTGATACCGATGGCGTTCAGGTCGCTGGCGCGGATGTTGGCGGTATGCAGGGCGTCGGCGATGACCTTGATCGTCACCAGCCAGATTTCCTCGGCGTCATGCTCCACCCAACCTGGCTTGGGGTAGTGCTGGGTAAATTCCGAATAGGCCCGGCCCTTGATCTGGCCGTCGTGATCGAAGATCAGCACGGTGGAACCGGTGGTGCCTTGGTCGATGGACAGGATGTACCCTGCGTTCATGTTCGATTCGCTCCTTTGGTCGTTTCTGTTTGGAACATCAAGAGTCTGGAGTTTGACTTCAAAAGTACCGGTATTTCCCATTGTCTTGATTTTTTTCAGACTCTTAGATAAAGGAATCCTGGAGTGGGTGGTATCCCCAGTCATGCCCTCAATATCAATTATATCGAACCCAAAAAAATGTTCAAGTGAAGATTTATGAAAAATTTAGTGAAAAAAAACCAAAAAAAAACTAATAATCTTTCTTTTACGAACTTTATACCGCAAAAAACCAGCGCAAAGCGGGTCCCGCTCAGGAAAGGAACAAAGAAAGCCTCGGCAAGACTCTGTCCGGAAGGGAGGAAGGGGTGGACGGATCGGATAACGAAAAAACCCGGTCGTCGGAGGAAAATCAGGTATTGCCGCTTGAGAGGGAGGCGCCTTCGGAATCGGCCACCAGGACCTGAACCTCGGCTTGTGCGAACATTTCGCTCATGTTGTTCGGGGGAAGGCAGTCCGTGATCAGCAGGTCCACATCCGAGATGTGGCCGAGCCGCACCATGGCGTTGCGGCCGAACTTGCTGTGGTCGGTCACCAGCAACACCTTGCGGGAACTGGCGATGATAGCCTGGGAAACGCGAACCTCGCGGTAATCAAAATCCAGTAGCGTGCCGTCTAGATCAATGCCGGAAATGCCGATGATGCCGAAATCGACCTTGAATTGCTTGATGAAATCGACCGTCGCCTCACCGACGATGCCGTGATCTCGATGGCGCACCAGCCCACCGGTCACAATCACCTCGAAACCCGGCTGGTCGCTGAGCAGCATGGCGACATTGAGATTATTGGTAATAACTCGCAGGCCAGCATGATCGGTCAGCGCCTTGGCCACTTCTTCGGTAGTCGTGCCCAAGTTGATAAACAGAGAAGATTTGTCGGGAATGTGTTGAGCCGCCAGACGGGCAATCCAACGTTTCTCGTCAAGATGCAAAACCTGGCGCGCGGGGTAGGCGATGTTCTCCACGCTGGACGGCAGGCCGGCGCCACCGTGAAAACGGCGCAGCAAGCCCATGTCGCACAGGACATTGATATCCCGACGAATGGTTTGCGGAGTGACGTTGAAACTGCTGACCAGGTCGTCGATGGATACAAAGCCGCGTTGCTGGACCAGCCGCAGGATTTCCTGTTGTCTATGGTTTAAGTTCATGATTTTAGACCAATATAGATTCTAGTCAGTCCGGTTTGTTATGCAACCAGCAAGTGAGCAGGGGGCTGAGTAGGCTTTTTCTCCGGCGGACGTTAGGCGTTGGTGCACAAATACCCTCTGGGCGGTCAACATGGTGAGGGCCCCCTAACGGAGAAGCCGTCATGACCGCGCCGACCCTGCAAGCGATGGAAGCCACCACCCCGAAAAGCCAGTATCGGGTGACCCACTGGCCGCAATAGGATCGTTTGGCGAACAGTCGGAGGACGGCCAAGCCGCGCCAACGCCAGCGGCGATAGGCCAGTCGGAAACTCGCCATGTCTGCCAAACCAAAACATTCCGTGCCGGCTGGCGGTCAGCCGGGCGGCGGGACCGGCTTGATCGTGGCCGGCAGCGCGTCGGAGTCATCGACATTGACCGGAATCGGCGGCAACCATTTCAAGTGCTGCTCGCGCGGGCGCGGTCGATGCAGCGTGGCGTAGCGCCGCGCCGATCCGAACGCCAACATCCCAAACAGCGGTTTTGTCGGGCGCAAACAAGCGCCAGCCGCGCTTTGTTCGTTTTGGCTCCGGGATGTGCGGGCGCTGCGTTCCATTTCCGATCTCGGCGTTCTCGCTGCACAAGTAGAGCAGCAGGCTGCTGGCGGGTCGGAGCCGACATCTCGCCGCCGGCTTCCGATGACCTTCCGCGCTCGCCGCACATCGGGCGGGTACAGCACGCGGAGATCGGGGTGGATGGGCATTATTTAACTATCGCCACCTGCTTGTTTCCGCAGCCAAAGATCGAGAGCTTCCACCAAGATTTCCTGACTTTTTTTATCCAGCTTGACCCCCGCATTTTTCAAAGCTTCATAGCGCGGGCGATCAAGCTTCACGGTGAGCGCTTTATAATAATCCAGGACTTACGCAAGAACCATTTCAAGCGATGGATTCTTAGGATGCGTGCCAAAATAAATTGACTGTTTAGATGGATTCATGATGTGCTTGTTACATGGGCGATGTGGGTTTGGTCAGACAGAAGTTTGAAGCGCTACATCCGTTGATGGATGAGAGAATGCGGCGTTGGTGGGCGGGTTCTGAAGCCATCGCCTTGGGGCGTGGCGGCATTGCCGTCGTGGCCGAGGCCACGGGGATGGCCCGAAATACCGTGGTCGCCGGCATCCGAGAGCAGCGGAGCGGAGCATCTTTCGAGCCGTCTATTCGGCGGCGCGGCGGAGGGCGCAAGCGACTCACGGCGCAGGACCCGGCGTTGCTGGTGGCGCTGGAGTCGCTAGTGGAGCCGGTGACTCGGGGCGATCCCCAGTCGCCGCTGCGCTGGACCAGCAAGAGCGTGCGCAAGCTGGCGGACGAACTCGGCACACAGGGTTATCGGGTCAGCGCGCGCACGGTCAATCGACTCCTGGGGGCGCTGGACTACAGCCTGCAAGCCAACCGCAAAACGCGTGAAGGCAGCTCGCATCCGGACCGCGACGCCCAGTTTGCGTATATCAACGAGCGCAGCCAGCAGTTCCAGCGCCGGGGTCAACCGGTCGTGTCAGTCGATGCGAAGAAAAAGGAATTGGTCGGCGCGTTCAAGAACGGTGGACGAGAGTGGCGGCCCAAGGGCGAGCCCGAGCGGGTCAATGTCTATGATTTCCGTACCCAAGCACTCGGCCGGGCGGTGCCCTACGGGGTATACGATGTGGCCGCCAACCGGGGTTGGGTCAGTGTCGGGATGGATCATGATACCGCCGAGTTTGCGGTCGGGGACGCTGCGGCGCTGGTGGCATCAGATGGGCCAGGGATGCTACCCAGCGGCTCGGGAGTTGCTGATCGTCGCCGATGGCGGGGGCAGCAACGGCTCGCGCACCCGGCTGTGGAAAACCGAACTGCAGCGCTTGGCCGACGATACGGGCCTGGCGGTCTCGGTCTGTCACCTGCCGCCGGGCACGAGCAAGTGGAATAAGATCGAGCATCGCCTGTTTGCTTACATCAGCCAGAACTGGCGGGGGCGGCCCTTGGTCAGCTTCGAGGTCATCGTCAACCTGATCGCCGATACCACGACCGCTACCGGCCTGGAGATTCAGGCCGAACTCGACACCAACGCCTATCCGAAGGGCCGTAAGGTCAGTGACGAGGAACTGGCACGGGTGCGGATTGCCCGAGATGCCTTTCACGGCGAGTGGAACTACACGATCAAGCCGCAAAAACATGGTTAATAGTCAAGTTATTTTGGCACAGATCCTTAGCGTACATTTTCGGTCGATTGGACTTCAGACCCCATAAATTGACCCTTCACAATAGCTGATGTCGGCAAAGGCCAGAAACAGCACGTCGAAGCTATTACCGCCGATAATGCCGCCGACGGCCAGGGTCAACGCCCCTTGTTTGACGGCGGCGATCGCGGTCACCAATTCCGGCAGCGAGGTGGCGACCGCCGTGAACAGTCCACCCACCACGCTCTCGGAAAGACCGGTTCGTTCCGCGATGGCGATTCCGGTTTGGGCGACCAGATAGCCTGCCGTCGCGATGATCAATGCCAACGCGCCAAATCCCGCCCAGAGTTCGATCACCTCACGTTGAGGGGTATGCTGGATCTCGGGGCTGGGCGTATCCAGGCGGGTTTCCCGGGTTTTTTGTGGATGCCACAAAGGCGCCTCGCGCGCTTGGGACGTCAGATGCAATCCAAAAATATAGCCGGCCAGAATCAACAGCGATACCGGATGAATCCCGCCGATCGCCAGTTCCGGTCCTCCCATGGCCGCCAATGGCAACGCGAGCAAGGTCACCAGTAACGCCCCCTGCACCAGGTTTTCAATCGAGGCGGCGGCATGTTCCAGATTAGCGTGCCGGTAGCTCATGTCGGCGAGCGCCAGAAATGCGGTTTGCGCGGCGATGCCGCCGATCGCGTTGCTCACTGACAGCTCGGGATGACCTTGCCCGGCGGTCGTCACCGAGGTCACAATGCCGGGCAGCGACGTGGCGCCGCCCAGCAGCACCGCGCCAAAAATAGCCTCGCCCCAACCGGTGACGTCAGAGAGCCGGTCGGCGACGCGGGCGATGCGCACGCCAACCATCGCGATGACGGCTGCGGAAACGCCAAACAGCGCGAGAATCGTCCAAAGAGGCCAGACGGTAAAATTCAAGGTTTATGCGCTCTTCGCTCCGTGGGGCTGACGAACATTAAACGACGATGGCGACGACCGGCACATGATCGGAGGCGATTCGCGCCAATGGACTCCGATAGGCGTAGAGAGTCCGCAAGCGTCGGCGCGGGCGCAGCCAGATCCGATCCAGTCTGAGCAAGGGAAAGCCGGCTGGATAAGTCGCCGGCGCCGGCGCTGGTTCAAACCAAGTGTTTAACCGGCGCAGGGGCCGGCTCCACGGCAACCATTCGTTGAAGTCACCCAGCAAGGCCGTCATTTCGCCCCCATCCCATTGCTTTAATTGCTGCAGTAACCCGCGTGTCTGACAACGGCGCTCCGCCGGGCGCAGCCCAAGATGCGTCGCCAATACCCGGAACGGCTGACCGTCCGCGTCAAGCATGGCGTCCAATGCGCCGCGGGGCTCCCGGTCGGGGACACTGAGATCGAAACGCGCCACCTGGCGGATCGGCAGGCGCGTCAACAAGGCGTTACCGTAATCCTGGCCCTTGCGCAACAGCGTCGAACCGGCAATGGCATCGAAACCCGCGTGGCGCGCCAGAAAATTCAGCACGTCCAGACCCTGCACCTCCTGCAAGGCGATAAGGTCTGCGTTGAGTTCCCGAATAACATTCAGAATCCGGTCAGGATCAAAGCGGCCATCGCGACCGACCGCGACATGGATGTTGTAACTGCACAGGGTCCATGTTGTCCGCTGGATCGGGACATGGTTCATAGGGAGGTTTTACCACGCCGTCTGATCCAGCGGCGCAACGCCCATAGACCCACGACGAGGCCACCGGCGACGCCCGCCAGTACGGCAAAGGCCGGCAGGTCCGGTTGACGAATCGTCGCCGCCACCTGATCCGTGAACACCGCGATGGCCAGGGTTCCCGGGATCAGGCCCAACAGGCTGCCCATCGCGAAATCCCGGAACCGGATGTGTGAAGCGCCCGCGACCAGATTCACCACGGTAAAGGGTGCGACCGGCACAATACGCAGGGCGGTCATGGTCAGGATGCCGCGCTGGGCCAGACGCCGACTCAGTTGATTAACGCGCCGGCCAGCGAAACGCCGCACCCATGAACGACCCAACCCATGACCGATGCCGAAGGTCGCTAACGCGCTCAGTTCCGCACCAACCAGTGCAAGGCCAACTCCAGGCCAGGGTCCAAACGTCAGGACGGTGACCATGATCAGCAGGGTCACGGGGACCGCGATGAAGCCGCCGATCAGATAAGCCGCAATCATGAAAAACGGTGCACCCGCGTGACTGCTCAGTCCTTGAATGGCGTCAACCAGAACGGTGGCGTTTAACCAATCGCCCAGCGGGGTCCAACGCCAGGCGGCGGCCAGTCCGAGCAGAGTGACCAGAATGGCGAGAATGGGGGCCATCTGCTGTCGCACTGAACGTCGTTCTTCCTCCGGAATCAGTCGATCCGCCAGTTGTTCCGCGGTGACCGGTTTTTCGGGATCGACCACCTCACGATCAGGCAGCAACTCATCGGCTAAATCGGGAACTGCTCCCTCCAGAGGCTCCAGCGACCGTCGACCGCCGCGCAAACTCTCCACGCCCCCGATCAGCGAATCGGTATCCGCGATGCGCGCGGCAACCGTTTCCGGCGCGGCGCCGAGATGTTCAGCCAGCAGGCGATGGCGAAAGTTCATCACGGCTTGACGCGATCGATCGTCCAGCGCCTCGATCGCCAGATTGCACTCACTATCGAAGCCCATGGATCGATTGCTCAGATTAGCCGAGCCCACCAGCAGTAAAAAGTCATCCACCACCATGAGCTTACCGTGCAGGGAAATATATTCTTTCCCCAGTGGCTGATGTTGCGGATAGTAAACGCGCAGGCGGCGATGATGATCCGCCTCCCGCAGGCGACGTAATAGCCGGGAGCGCAACACATCCATGGTGTGCTGCTCCAGCCAGTCGCCGGTCTTCAGCGGCAGAACGATGACGATTTCCGGACCTTCCGGTTCGCGCAGACGTTGGGTCAGCGCTTCGCCGATCCGCCAGGAACTGAGATACTGATTCTCAATGTAAAGGAACCTCTGGGCCGACGCGATGGCTTCCAGATAAAGACACTCCACCTCACGCACCGTTTCGCGACCGTCGGGGAAGGCCTCGGTGCGGGCAATGGCCACGGTCTGATCCGCCAGATCCGGCGTGACGCTGGGCGGCCAGGGCCGGTCATCCCGTTTAGGCGGCGCGCGCAGCGTCTTGCCGGTGGCTCGCCGCCAGCGTTCCCGCGCCAATGCGCCGAGATCGGCCGCGGCTTCGCCGGACACCAGGAGTTGCACATCATGAAACGGTCGGTATGCTTCCTGGTCGGCATTGACGCGCCGCGCATCGTTCGGCGTATGATCCGGCGTGTCCCAGCGATTCTTGCACAGATCCAAACCGCCGACAAAAGCGAGCTGATCATCGATCACGACCACTTTTTGGTGTTGCGAAGCGCCAAACGGGTACTGGTCATCGAGGTGAAAATGCAGGCGAGGATGACGGCGCCATTGAATCTTGTAGAGAGGCATCCATTGCCGCTCCAGGGCATAGAGCAGCGCCCAGTCCCAGTTCAGGATGTGGATGCGCAAGTCCCGGCGCAAGCGCACCAATGCGTAGAGAAAATCGCCCAACGCCTCGGGAAAGGCGTCCGGCTCGCCATCCCGGATCAGGCGCAGACGGGTATCGATATCCCAACTGAGAATGAGCACGGAGTGCCGCGCCTGGCACACCGCTTCCCGGAAGGCGCGAAAATAGGCCGCGCCGTCAATGAGAAACGCCAGACGTTCGGCATGTGACAAGCGCCAGCAATTCACTGGCGGTTGCAGGAGTCGGGTGTTGTTGGGGGATTTCATGAAAGGGTGATTAATTCGAGGACGTCACTTTATGGATGTTCCCATCACGTTTGAGTTCATGGTTGCTTGCGGGCGGATTATTGGAGGAAAAGCATGATGACCCATGATTCCCGTTTCGACGCGCCCGGTCGTTCGCATGAAACGACATCATCGACACCCTCCCTGGCCCCATTGGAACCGGAACGCATCCAGCAGTGTGAACGGCTGTTTGGTCTGGGCGCGCTGGCCACCGGTCTTCTTCATGAGTTGAATAATCCGCTTAACGCGATTCTCATGAATGCTGAACTGGGTTTGCTCCGTTTGCAAAAAATATCCGACCAGGATGAATTGATGCATATCTTGCAAAAAATTAGCCAGGAAGCCAAGCACGGGGGCTTATTGACCCGTCACGTAGCGGAATTCGCCAAAGCAGGGAACTATGCGCCTAATGGATCGGCCGATCTTAATAGCGCCGTGATGCCAGCGCGCGCGCTGGCTCATTCAGTGCTGCGGCGGAACGCGGTTCAACTGGAGTGGGAGCTGGACCCTGAGCCACCCACCCTGAATCTGAACGCAACTGCCATCGCGCTGGCGACCGCCCATTTATTTCAAAACGCCGCCGAAGCGGGGGCTTCACAAGTACGCCTGACCACCGGCAACCATGGAAGGTGGGCGACCATCAGCATGGTCGATAACGGCGCTGGCATAACGCCCGGCAATCTGCCGATGATCTTTGAACCCTTTTTCACCACGCGCCAGGCGCAAGGCCACGTTGGGCTGGGGTTGAGTCTGGCGCGGCGCATTGTTGCGGATCATGGCGGGAAGATCGACGTGCATAGCCTACCGGGAGAGACGCGATTGGTGATTTATTTTCCGCTTGAACGCAACCCAATATAAGTTTGGTGTGCGGCTTGCTTAAAAAGCATGGAATTGATTGGGCAGCGCCGACATGGGAGTACACTATGAACATTTTGAGCAACACCAAAATATTGGCCTTTGTCATGGCGGGCGGCGAAGGATCGCGGTTGCATCCCTTGACGTCCGAATACTCCAAACCGTCGCTGCCTTTTGGCGGTCGCTATCGCATTGTGGATTTTGTTTTAAGTAACCTGATCAATTCCGGTATTAACGCCATCTACCTGTTAGTTCAATATAAATCCCAGTCCTTGATCGAGCACATTCGCAAAGCCTGGGTCGTGTCGCCCACCTTGCTTTCCCAGTTCGTTACCGTGGTGCCGCCGCAAATGCACCAAGGAACGGAATGGTTCCAGGGCACCGCCAATGCGGTCTATCAGAATATGAATCTGATTGAGGAATACGATCCGGATTTAATTCTTATTTTTGGCGCGGATCACGTTTATCGGATGGATGTGAAGCAGATGGTCGATTTCCATCAGAAAAAGCAAGTGGATGTCAGTCTGGCTGCCTTGCCGGTTCCCCTGAGTGAAGCCTCCGCTTTTGGGGTGATCATCACCGATGATGACCACCGCGTGCGTGCATTTCAGGAAAAACCTGAGCAACCGACGCCCATGCCGCACGATCCAAACCGGGCTTATGCATCGATGGGCAATTACATTTTCAATGCCGAGGTGTTGCTCGAAGCGCTTCAGGAAGGGCAAGCACACGGGGAAACCGACTTTGGCCGTCATATTCTGCCACGATTGCTGAAAACGCATCGTTTGTATGCTTATGACTTTACTGACAACCAAATTCCGGGGATTCGATCCTACGAAGAAGCCAGTTATTGGCGCGATGTTGGAACGCTGGATGCTTACTTCAAGGCCCATCAGGATTTGCTGGGATCTCAGCCACGTTTCGATATTTTTAATTCGGAATGGCCCATTTACTCGAGTAATTACCAGGGGCCGGCGACGCGCATCGTCGATTGCAAGATTGACAATATTGTCATGGCGGGCGGCAATTATCTGCGCGGCGCGACCATCCGCAACTCGATCATCCGCCGCGAGGTGGTGTTGGAGCCGGATGTCGAGTTGGAGGATTGCCTGATCATGGATTATGTTCACATCAAGCGCGGGGCGCGCTTACGCCGAACCATCGTGGGTCGCTATAATGTGATTGAACCCAACCACCGCGTAGGTTATGACCTGGATCACGACCGGCAGCATTATTCTCTGAGTCCAGAGGGCGTGGTGGTCATTCCCTCCGGGAAGATCCGTCAGGCAAAGCGGGCTTTCAGCGAAAGTGATTAGCCGGCCTTGCGTTCCAGTATCCCGTTGCTTTCACCCAAAATTACGGCGCTTCGCTCATGTGTGAAACCAGGTTTGATCCAACCTATGGACCTGCTCCTGCAAACAGTGAAGGGCAAGCCTCTGACGCGATGAATCGGCGAATCACTCAGATGGAAGACGCTCTACGCGATGCGCAGGCCGAGTTGAAAAAAACCACTTGGGAACTGGCCGATACTCAAGCGACGCTAAAAGCGACCCAGGAGCAACTGGCTACGGCCAGGAAAGAAATGTCGGCGCTGGATATCGGACATAAGCAGACAGAAAACCAGTTACATGATGCTGCTCGTCACAAGGATGCGTATCTGACCATGCTGGCCCATGAATTACGCAATCCTCTGGCGCCCTTGCGCAACGCGGTTGAAGTCATGCGCGGTCTGGATGTGCCGGATCCCAAACTGATTGAACTCAGGGATATCATTGATCGACAGGTCGACCACATGGCCAGGATGCTGGACGGTCTGTTGGATATTTCGCATATCGCCAGCAGCAAGTTGCAACTTCAGCAGGAAGAAATTGATCTGGTGGCGTTATTTCGGCAGACCACCGAGGATTTTCGCAACATCCTGGAATCCATGGGTCGAAGATTGCTCTTTATAACGGATTCTGTTGATATAGTTTTCCTTTTTAATTCGTGGAAGTTTAGCTATAATTAAGGCAAAATTTTTTATGAAAGGATCTTAATGATGTTAAAGTTAGAAGAAATTATTGACGCTGCGGAAGGTCGTGAAATAAAAA
>WBZL01000986.1_pt2 | contig 23195 bp, 29 predicted proteins | sample 5204291 | NCBI WGS metagenome assembly WBZL01 (sample SAMN12344345, study PRJNA552823) | activated sludge metagenome | biome: Activated sludge suspended growth; feature: Nitrification reactor; material: Wastewater; isolation source: activated sludge from nitrification reactor of wastewater...
GCACCGTCACGACAAGATCAATCAGACCAGAAATTGCCGTACCAACAATGCCAATGGCAAAACCAAGACCTTGAAAAATTGTCGTGATGACAAGCAAAGATTCTGGCGTGAAGCGAGACATCAGGTATTCCGCTTTACCAGCCATCATGTCAAACAATGGAGCAAGCCCATGTATTACAGTCATCAGCTTTTCTTCAAGCGCAACGCCAACCTGTGCGAACCTAGCCGACAATGTAGACATCATCACCGATGCCTGTTCGTTTGCTGTATTCGTGCCGGTTATTGATCGCGTGTAAGCGTCAATCTTCCCGCTTGCTGCTGTCAACATCTCGCCAGCTTTCGCGTATTCCATCCCGAATAATTCAGCAGACATCGCTGCCCTTTCAGTCGGGTCTTTTACCGCATCAAGCTGTTTTTTTATCTTCTCAAAAACTTTTCCGGCACCATCCTTGAAGTTGAACCCCTTTGTCTGCAATCTCATCAACATCGAATTAAGCGCATTGCCAGCCTCGCTTCCCTTAAGTCCGCCAAGTGCGAGCATCTCAATCGCGCCTACAGTTTGCTCAAGCGACAAGCCCGCAACCTTTGCAGCTGGACCAGCTTTCAACAACGCCTCACCTGTGTCGTTCACCTCTGATGCGCCGAGCTTTGATTCAGCAGCAAGCACATTCACAAAACGCGCCGCCTGATCTGCCCCTTCGCCAAAAATGTTTAACGATTGCGCCGTGAAGTTGGCAGCAGTTGCCATGTCAACACCGGACGCAACAGACAGCTTCAGAACTTCATTAGTCACTTTTTCAAGTGCCGGAATGTTCTCAAGCAATTCGGGCTTTGCGCTTGCCACCAGCTTGAACGCTTCGGAAACATCAACGCCAGTTTTCCCGAACTGCTTACCGAGCGCAAACGCTGATTTTTTCAGCCGGTCAAGGTCTGCGCCAGTTGCGCCAGTGATGGCAGACAATTCAGCAATCGAGTCCTCAAACTCTGAAAACTTCTTGATAGCAGCCATCGCCGCATCAACAGACACAAGTGACGCTGCAACACCCAAAAACCCTCCAGCGCCAAGCCCTTTGGTTTTTTTATCAACTCCGTCGATCTTTGCATTGATCTTGTCCAGCGGTGCAGAAAACTTATCAATGGCTTTGATTGTGTATGAAATGTTAAATGCCACGACTCGAAGCCCTCTTTTTTCTCACTGCAACGTCACGGTCACGCTCTAACAATCTGGCTTCGTCTGCAAGCCTCAACAGTTTGACGAGTGGTAGATTTTCCAAGTATTCCATTGACGCGCCACCTTTCATGTAGCACGCCAACCGGAACACCATCTTTTCTATTTCCCCGTCATCAGCCGCAATGCTAAAGCTGCGATAAAAAAAGCCATGTACTCTCCGAGCAATTTGTCACAGTCATAGGCTGAAAAGTCGTCGTATAATTTCTGCGTCAACTTTTCTTCACCCTCGACAAGACAAGCGCCATCGAACAACAACCGCTTGAACATCTCATTGAACTCACACATGTCAATATCTGACATCATCATTATCGACAACACTTCAGACGATGACATGGTAGAGTCTCCGTCTGAATCATCACCAGATGAGCCTGTGTTTCCAGTGTTTTTCGCACGCAACGACGCAACAGCCTGCATGAACATTTGCTGCATTTTCTGCCGAAGTGCATTCTGCCGTGACGTTGGCGCAATCAACACCAGCAACTCACCATCACGCTTTTCTCCCTTGTGATGGTAGGTTACTGGCTTTTCCAAACGATACTCAAAGCGGTCTTGTCCTAGCATTTTTCACCCGTTAGATAGTTGGTCGATCAGACTTGAACTCAATTTCAACAACGCCGTCAGAAGATAACGCAACGGTGTAATCACTCACGATTGCAGCGTTCGCAAAAGTGCGGGTGAATGTTCCGTCATCATTTGTCGCCGTTACTGTCACAGCATTGCGGTTCCTGTTCGCCTTCCATGAACGCACAAGGTTGATATTCTCAACTGTTGAACGCATGGAAAACTTCACCATGCCCAGTGAAGTCTCAACATTGTCGCTATACACCTGCTGCAATGCGCCGCCACCGGCAGACTGCACAAGTATCTCCTGCTCGCCGAATCCTTCAGAAAACTCAAGAGAGTTTGGTGCGATTGCGACGGCAACATTGTTGACCACCACCGATGGATCTGAAATCTGGTTAGCCATGTTTTAGCCCTCCGTTGTAAAGCTAATTTCGATTGTGCCAATGATTCTTCGCAACTGCGTAACAATCGGCATCTTCTGCGTGATGGTTGCCGTACCGGTCGCAAGGTCAAGCGTCACAACCAGATTTTGCTTGTAATACCTCAACGCCGCTTCACCGTCCTGCACCAATGCAAGATTGGCAAGACGCTGATACAACTCGGTGCAGTAAGCCTCAATTAACGCACCGTTCGCCATCGCACGACCAGCAATCAAACTGCCTTCGGTCAAACGATGCTGCGAGAATCTGGCACGCAAGTTGTTGAAGTAAAACTCACGAATCACGCTAGACGTGTCCACATATTCCAGATTCTTGAATGTCACATCTGGATTGCTTGCGGCATCCGTTTTGTATGTCGTGACCATCTCACCCATGATCACTTCAGTGCCGCCGGAATTGTTACCGATGTTTGACGCGCCATCGTCTTGCAAGTCGTCAACCTCATCAGCAGTGAATCCGTAACTCACGCCCATCAATGGAAGATCAGGAACAGGCGTGTTGAAGTACGGCAGTGAAGCAATAGCCATGCCGCCAAAACGATCCAGTGAGCCATCACGCGAAATCACAAACCGGCTGATGTTTGAGCCGTCCGTTAAACGCAATCCACGAATGCCAGCAACCTGTGCAGCAATCGCCCACGGATACTCAAGAATCGCACCGCCGTATTGTGTAGACGCACTCACCAGCTCGTTTGCAATCACACACAACGACTGGCTGTTTAGTGCAGACACCGCGCTTGAAATGTTCGCATAAGTGTCAACCAAGGTCATCACTGCAACGCCATCCAGCACAATGTTGGATACATTAAAACGCGCATCAAGAAAGTTTTTGACGGTGGAAATGTCAGCAGTCCACGGCCACACAATCGTCTGATACCGCATGTCGTCGATGACATCAAACAGCGTGGTGAGCGTAGGATCACCCGCACCAGCAACAGACTGCGCAACCGCATAGCTCACACCGGCAACCGTGCCAGACACAGCAACACCTGAAGCATCGCCAGCGTTGCCCTTGTGCACAAAGGTCGCAGTCATTACGCCAAGCGCAGCAGCAGCAGTGTATGGAACTTTGGTGTCCGCCGTGATCAACGCAGCAAGGTTTGTTGCCAGCGTTGAAACAGTGTCGCCACTCGTCACTACCAGCGTGTAAGTGTGGTCTGGCGAACCCATCGACACAGACAGCTCACCGCCTTCTGTAGCCGTGCCGGTGAATGTCACCGTGTACTGTGCGGCTGTACCTGACCCGTTGTCAGACAGTGAGATAGCGTCCATGCGCGTTTTCGTGTTGTACCTGCGCACATTGCGGCACATGTTCGCCAACTGCGAACGCGCACCAAACAATGTATCCCATGAATTATCATTCTGAATGTCTGTCACCAACGCGCCCGATGTTGCAGAACCGGCAGAAGTTTTCTGACCGACAACAAGAATGCGCTGTTCAGTGTTCTGAATTGTCGTAATGCCTGAAACAATCGACAGATCAACAAACGGTTCTCTGATTACTGTAGCCATTAGCCGTTACCTCTTTTTTTTGCTGGTTTTTCAGCAGTTTCAGCCACATCTACAACACTCGCGGCTACCAGTTTAACGCACCCGTCACGCTCTGAATCACGCAAACGCCTGCGCCAAAATCTATCAATAATCACGCCGTCCGCATCGACTGCACAACGCACAATCTTACCAGCAACATGACCACGAACATTCACAACTTCCAATTCAATTTCCACCTCATACCTCCGGCTCATCGTCCAAATTAACCAGCGCCGTGTATTCCGTCACATCGCTGAACTGGTTGAATATCGTCAAATCGACATCACGGAATGCCCTGTCGAACGAGACGATTGCTGTATCCCCTATTGTAATCTCATCTACCTGTTGAAACGAGAACTGATGCACATAAAAAGCATCGTTATACAGATGAAAATCATCACCGTTATAAGTGATAACGCCCTGCCCCTGTGCTGTCAGTGATGCGGGAGCTTTGATACCAAGCAACGACTGCAGCAGTGGCTTGCGTATGTCCTCGATCAGATCGCGCCCTGCCCTGCCGTTCGTTTTCGTCAGCACTTCTCCCTTATTCGGCACAAACACAAACACGCTGAAATTACAGATTATCTTCTGCTCAAAGTCACCCTGCCTGCCCTGCGTTGTTGTCGCGTCATTCACAGTGCGCCGATCCTTGTTCGCATCAACAGAATCCAGCACGACAAACGCCCATAGCTCATTGTTTGCCTGCTTTGTGTAACTGTCCATCAGCACATCGACACTCACCGCGCCGCTGATCCGATGCCGCAAATAAACCCATGACCCACTCACATAGTTTGGCTGCGGCAGTTCAAAGTCCATCACAAAAGTGAACGATGTCGCAGTGGGAACACTGGAAACCTGTTTAAGACCGTTGTATCCGATCAATGACGACTCTTGCAGATACAGCACGACCATCGGCAGTGCTTGCTGCCCATCTTTTTTGATCGTCAACCTGAACCTGTTGGGAACATCGGTTATCTCAAACACCTGATCATATCCAGCACCCGTTATCCTGATCGTTTTGCCAGTGTCCAGAACTGGGTGAAGCGTTTGATCGTGTGGCGTTAAAGTGGTCAGCTCATAACTTGTCGCAGTCTCTGTCACCGTGTCGATCTGAACGGGTGACAGCACCCCGTTTACCGTCACATACTCACCAACCACCAAGCCATGCGCGCCGGATGTCGTCACCGTCGCAACCAATGCGGCTTTTGATACGGAAACAACGCCAACCTTTGCACTGAAAAAATCAGTTTTCGTTGGCAAAACAGCCCGAAGCTGGCCAATCAAATCACTGGCTTTCATGGCGAAATCGCCTTAAAAACAGCTTCTTCCAGCATCTTCTCGATGTCACCAGTGTGCGCCTCGATTGTGTTTCTTAATCCTGGTCTTTCTGCCATCCGTGAAGTCCCTTCCTCAAGATATTTTGCATAATCAGCAGATGCCCCGAACTCCAATTCATCATAGCCATGCGCCTGAAAACCGACGCTCTTTCTGTATGTGCCTGAAATGTTCGCGGCAGTCTCGCCGGCAGCAGATGCACGATGATTCTTAACCCTCTTGCCGCGCCGGATTCTGTAAACACGACCAGTCTTAACGCCGCGCAATATCTCTTGCTGCATGTTTTTCTTCAGCATCTTGCCTGCATTCATCAGCCCACGGCGCAACCCACGCTGAACCCTAACATCCTGATCAATGATCGACTGTATCGCAGACCGTGTAGACCCGCTGGATTCTATGCTGATCATTGCGCATTCACCGATGAAGTCGAAACGCCACGGAACACGCAACGCATAACCATGTACTCGCCGCGCTCGTCGATATTCTCAACACTCACAACATCGTAACGATTGCCGTTAAACAGTATCCATGATTCAGCAGTCACGCCATCAAAAAACCGCGTGGTGATCTTGTGCGAAACAACACGCTCGACACCTGTCGTATCAAAAACAGTCTTGCCTGCCGTGCTTTCAATCATCGCCCACACATCACCAGCAACCAGACCAGAACTGGTAGACGATCCTGCAGAAAACAACTCGGTGTAATCAGGCTCATTAGTGGGCGACTGGATCGCACGATTCTGAATGCTGATCTGCCGATCAAGGTCAGCAATGCACACTCGCCGACGCTTTGACTGGATTTTTTGGCAGATAGCCATTACAGCACAAAGTCCACAATGCGCCGCTGATTGTATACAGCAAGCGAGACAGCTGGCGCAAACTCACACGCGCATGACGAACCGCCAGAATTGCAATCACCACGGTTCTGATAAACACTCGTCGCATGTGCAAGCAGCGCATTTTTAATGTCGGCAGGCACAGCAGCAGCAGCACCAAACCCACTAACAAAAGTGATCTGAACAGCCTGCATCCTGTCGTCAGGAGTTGGCCACAACGCATCACCAACAGGCACAACGAACGAAAATGCAGGCTTGCGAACAATCATGTAATCAGCAACATTAAGCGTGGTCAACACGCCGCCAGAGTAATACTGGATCAGTGACACAGACTGCAATGGCGACCGTCTCAAAACGATTGGCGCATTGTTGGAACTGTACCTGTACCGCATCGGTGGATTGCATACATACGCCGGTGACTCTGCATAGTCACCAAAAGAATCCCTGAATGTTTTATACGTCCGACTGACAAAATCCAGCTTGGTATAACGCTCTGCCTCAAGCGTAACGCCATTGATGATTTGCTGTAATAACGCATCTTCAGAAGTGCCGCTGATCTTCGCGAACAGCTTCAACTCTGAAACAGAAATAGGCGACTCACTGGCAGGAATCGTAACATCGTATAACTGTTGTCCCGTCGCGTATTCCATACGATCACCAGAAAAAGTGCCGCACCGTTTTACCAGTGCGGCTTGTTATTAAACAGGACGCAACTCCCCGCGCAATATGGCGGTAATAGCAATAGCACCGCCAGTTGTCACATCAGAGGCAGTAATGACGCTGCGAACATAACGCTTATTGGAGAACACGCCCAATTTGCCGAGTGTTTCACCTTCTGCGCTCAATGCTTCAATAGCAGCGATACTGCCAATGATTTTCTCGGCTGGAACGTTTGTGAATGTAACGTTGTCGCTCGATTCCTGCAACGTAACGACATATGTTCCATCGGTGTAGTTTACGCATTGCGCAGTAAACATAATGCCGCACTCATAGCCAGCAGTGTCTACAGCGTTCCCATTAGTTGTGCCATCTGCGGAAATAAGAGCCACGCTCTCTACAACTGGTTTTAAGTCGCTTGCAATGTCTTGGATAGCCATAATTTTTACCTCTCAAAAAATGCGCCCCTTTCGAGGCGCGTTTGATTACTGTTTGGTTTTCATCCGTTTGATTGCATCGTAATTTGTGACATCACCGCCCACGCGAGTGGTTGTGTAGAACAACACATAAGGCTTGGCAGTCACTTCGTCACGAATTACACGGAATCCAACGCGGTCAACGATGGTATACGCTTGCGAGAAATCAGCGTAAACAACAGACAGCGAGTTAGCAGCAACGGCAGGCATGTCGTCCATGAACACCACTTCTTTGCCGAGCAGGAACTTGTCAGAACCGTCTCTCAAGATTGAAGGGTTTAGCAAGTAGTCACCAGTTGCAGTGCTGCGCAAAGTCATCACGCTGGTGAATGTGGAACGCTTCATGCCCCAAACCGCACGCGCCTGATAATCTTCTTTCAGCAGGTTCTGCAACGCGATGAAATCGTCAGCGTCATCCAACAAAGCCGACGTGCCTGTGCTGGTCATCGTGCCGATCTTGCCGCGCTCATAAGCATCAGCAGAAGTGGCGTTTGCATAGTCATTCCAGCCGCGTGGTTTCTCGCTTCCGTTACCAACCACAAACGCGTTATTGCTCACGCGTGACAGCTTATCGCTGATCTTGTTCGTGATCCACGATTCGATGTCAAAGCCAGCATCATCAAGCATTTTCTGCGTAGCTCGCGGCATTGCATAAACCTCATGCACCGGAATTACCAGCTTGCCGATGTCAGCAGATGCACTAACAGGACGTGCTGAAACTTCACCAACCCAACCGCCTGATGCCACTTCGTTATCGTCAATGATGAACTCCATTGAATCGCTGACAGTGCTGACAACATTAGCAAATCTGCGAATCGGTGAAGTCTCAAACACGCGCTTGATCATCATGCTGGAACGATCTGGACGAATGAAATAGCCGCCAGACGGATTGCTGCCAGCCGCCCAATCTTTAACGATCAAATTGGTTTTCTCTTCTGTCTCGCCAAAGTACATCTTTTCAACGATGCGCCGAGAAATCTCCTCAAGTGCGCCAGCTTCAATCGCGTGACCTTTGCGCAAGTAGCGAGCAAACTGGTTGCCGTATTTTTTCTCGACTTCATCAACCATGTCGCCATTGCTGTTTGCAGTGCCTCGGGCGAGTTTCTTTTTCAGATACTCGACTTCGGCATCCATTGCAGCCTTTTCAGCAGCAGCAGCTTGCTTCATGTCCTGAACGGCTTGCAGTGCATCAGCAGCAGCTTTGCCTGCTTCTGCAATCATGCCTTTCTCAAGCCCTGTAATCTTGTCGCCAACCTCATCCGCTTTTTTCTGCGCGAATGAAACGGCATCAAGTACCTTGTCTAACTGTTCCGTGATCTTGTCACTCATGGTCATACCCTCAAACGGTTTTTGATAATGTTTGCAGTGTGCTGGTCATTGAACTCAAAGAGCCTTTTTTCCAGCATTTTTACAGCGTCATCATCGACGCTACCACCGCCCGTTTGATCGTCACAACCACCCAGACCCTTGATCTTGCTGATCAGCATTTTGGCTGATCTGCAACTCATTCCAATCCATTTTAACAACGATTCGGCATCCCGTATAGATTCGACCGTCTCGACAATAGAGGCATCCACCACGTCGTTGGAAAATGGCGAAGGCGCACCGATCAACTGATACAGCCGCTCCACGCTCGCAATCACCGCCTCCCTGTCATCATCCGGCAGATCAACTCCACCACGCGCACCCAGTAACGCAGCCGCAGCAGAAAACACAGCACGCGGCACGACCATCAACTGCCCGTCAATCACATCAGCAATCGGCAACTTGTACGCGGTAACATTGCCCGCGTTGTCATCATCGACCCACAGAAACGCCCGACGGTACTCTGGTGATGCGCCATCCAGCGACCCAGTAAAGGCACGCACACGCCCAACAGCAGCGTCCGCGTCCCAATCCCGCCCACGGTCAGCCACAGGCATCTCAAACAGCGGTAGCGCATTTTTCACGCTCAAGATATTAGCGTTCGCGTTCATCGGCTCGCCCACCAGCGACACCTCCCACAGATCAACCTGTTTGATAACGCGCACGGTTTTACCATCCTTCTCAATCGTTTTGATCTTGTCACGCGACGGCACAGAAAACCCCACGGAAAAATCAGACAAAACGCCCTGCTTTGCCAGCGCGTAAGCTTCCCGTCCTACCTGCGTCTCAAGGTTTATCTCGCCCACGACATACAAGCCACGCTCATCCTCTCGCATCTTTTCAGCAGGAAAGCCGCCGATCAACTGGTTGCCATTGTGTTGCCACAGCATCCGAACAGAGCGACCACGGGAAACATGATCAGCAATCGTCTTGGCAAACGCTCCGCGCTCAATGACATCAGCACCTCTGTCAATGTCCCAAGTCGAGGCATAACCCTCTATTATGCCAATCTCAACGCCATCACGATTCTGTTTCTTGACCTCGCCCGTGAAGGCAAATGTCTTTCTGACCATCTTCATACGATCACCTCACCCGTCCAGTCAGCCTTATCAAACGACCTGTTAACACTGTCAACAACAGGATCGCCGTTAACATCCACGCCAGAGGCACCAATGCTCAAGGTCATTGGATCACTCGCCAGATCACTCGACGTTGTGCCGGAATACTCAACCACACGCGCATCAATTCCAGATGCCGGTGACGTTTCGGTAAATCTCAAATTAGCCATTCCTAAACCCTCATCGTATGCACATCTGCAAATCTTCAACAATCGTATCAACACCAGACGAAATCAGCATAATCGCGGCTTCCACCGTGTCACCTGTTTGCAACTGTAATTGCAGCGTAATACCAAATTGCCGGTTCGTGTTGTTGATCGTAATACCTGCCATCGCGTTGTGTCCGCCGTCAGAAAACAGAGCGCCGTTCACAAACACAGAAACGCGACCAGCCTGATCACCTGATCCAGTTGCACGGCGCGCACACCCGCTCAACGTTAGCACGCAGTTAAAATCCTCATCACCGCTGTATTGCAGTTGGCATCGAGTGGGACGCGTGAACCGTTGCGATCCAGTAGACAACACTCCAGTAGCGTTGATTGAAGCATACACTGATGCGCCAGGATTCACCGTTGCCGTTGCGTTTCCAGAAACGATAACGCCACCGCCAACAGTTGAGTTTGATACTCCAGAGTTGCCGGTAAAAGTCCACTCGTCATCCGACACGCTCGCGCCTGTAATCAGATCGCCAAGCACGCCAGCGAGCTTTGTTGAGTTTGCGACAATCCCACGCGATACCGTGGCGCTGCCATCAACATCAATTAACGACTGCGCAACATTTGCTTGCTTAACGCACCTGTCAAAAGATAACTGGTCAAAGGTGCCGAGTATTTGCATCACATCGCCTGTTGGCTGAAAGAATCCGGCTTGGTCTTGCAAGCGCGAACACATCATTACTGAATTGCTACCGGTGATTTGCAATGGCGTGTTAACGCCTAGCATTGTCAAACCGTCAATAATCAGATTATTAAACCCGCTGATATTTCCGGCATCCAATCCAACAAGCCCACAATTAAAAATCTGTAAATTGTCTACTCCAGTAAAATCAAACACAACTGACGATACGGAATTGCTGCCAATACCAACACCTGACAACAACAGAGACGATGAGCCGTCATCCTGAAATAACGCGCCGCCGGTTATTCCGCTGTCGAGAAGCAGCTTGTCGCGCTGGAAATCACCAGATAACCCAACAATCGAAACGCCGTTACCCACAACAATCGCAGCACAAACAACCACTACCTCGTCATTTATCACCCACGTTGTGTTATCAGGCAAATATATTTTGCCGTCACTCGGATCAGGATCAGGAAACTTGTTGCCCTCGATGTTCCCAGATTTAACCACTGTCCGATTGTTATATTTCAGCTCAACGGAGCTGACAAAGTTGCGCAAATCTTCAGGCGTGATCTGCCCGTTGTTGTTGTCTGGGAAACTTGCGATTAACTGCGGGTAATTTTTCACTGTCATGGCGAACGCCTCTTATCTGAATAGTAATGCACGCCGGAACACCGGCAGTTGATCGTATTGCCTGGCGTTGCGCCAAGTGATGAATCGCCTGGCATCATCAAGCGCTGCCCGCCAACGATGAAAGGCTTGTCTGCATTCACCACCTGAAAGTCTGCCGATGCGTGCGCATCACGAACCTTGTCGTCTCCAACTGTCCGCCACTCTTTCACCTGCACTGCCACGCGAGGCTTGAACAGCTTTTCAAGCATTGACGCTGCTATCTGCTTTGACCCTTCAGCAGCGTTCTGTATTTCTGTCGCAGCAATCAGCTTTGCCCTGTACTCATCGCTGCGCATGAACGCACGAAACACTGCATCTTGTATCTGCTCCCTGCTGACGGGTTTGCGTGAAACATCAAACTGAACATCTCGCTTTGTGTACAGACTTTTTCCAGACACCTCTGCAACGGCTGACGCAATCGCATTACGCACAGATTCCGCGTTTGTTTCCTGAATCATGGCTGTACGCAACACAGCTGAATCGTCGATGAATCCTGATATTGCCGCGTTTTTCTGCTCGATATACTGCCGGATCGCATCGTCAGAACTCATTCCGTTTTCACTGGCGAATCTTATCAGCTCTGCACCAAGAACATTGTCATGATCGTCTTTCACATCGCGCAAATCATCAGCGAGAATGCTACCGAATACAGCAGCCGCATAACGGTATGCAGTGCGTAGCGTGTCCTCAATTTCCACCGTGTACTGCTCAACGCTGATCACCGTGCCAGACTCCGCATAAACAGCTCCGGCATCCGTTGCAATCTGCTCAAGAATCTCAAGCATGTTCGCAGCGAGGGGCTTTTCGAGTCGCAACTTCTCGCGCAGCTCTTTTTGAGCCTGCTTACCGCGCTGATCCTTCGTCTTGCTGTCAGCCATCGTAATGCGTCCTAGCTGATTTGGTTATGTACTCATCGCTGAACGCACGCGAACCGTCGGTATTTTTAATCTCGCGCATGTGTTCAACAAATCGCTTTTTTGCTTCCTCGATGTTGCTTCCTGTGTCGACATCTTGACCAACTTGCACAAGATTCGCTGGCTTGTAAATCACATCACCGCCAGTCACAGACTCGTACCCAAGCATCGTCCTCAATTCATTGTCTGTCAGCACGCCGATTTTTGACTGCAAGGAAACGCTATCAATCTCACGCGTGCGCAACGCATCAATATCCGATACAGAATAGCCAATCTTGTACCCAATCGCGTCACGATAATACGGCAGCAGCAGGTGAGACAATTCAGACAGAAAACCGTTTAACAACGGCAGCACAGCGTTATCGTAAAGCTGAATGCCTGAAACTTTCAGGTTGTCCATCGTCATGTTTTCGTCAGATACCATCGCCAGCGGAATGTTGTACATACTGAAAATATCTGCCCGCACCGTTTTACGATTTACAGAAAACTCCATGTCTCGATTATTAACGCTGATCATTTCAGGCTTCAGGTTATCTACCAGCACTTGCCTCCCTGCGTTTTGCGCTCCCTCGTATGCTTTGACCTGCTCGCGCCACCTCTCGAATTGTTCATCAGTCATGGGCTGATCGTGTTGCCATACCCACGCAACGGACGGACGCGAACCGCGTCGCAGCAATGAATAGTTGTTTGTATCAGCCTCAATAAATTGCTGAATCTGAAGCCACAACGGTGACGCTTTCGACAACCCACGATAATTGCCATATCCGTTTTCTGGGTTGTAATCGCTCCACTGCCACAGCTCGCGTGAGCCGTCTGCACTGTAATACCGGTATGAACCGCCAGTTTCATCACTCGAAAGATAAAATGTCTCGCTGCCAATTTGAGTCTGCCACCGCCACGATTCAGGTACGCCAATCATGCTGCTGATCGTTGCAGATGCCTGCATGTCCTGCGGGCGCAAAACGTAAACCTCTAGCGGAATGCCACGACTGTCACGCGTGACCATCAGGAACGACTCACCGCAAATGTCGAAAAACGACACGGCAGAACGGCAGAATGTTTCCCACGTCTGGCTTGGGCTGGGCTTGCGCAAAACACGCATCAGATCATGCGTTTCAATTTCGCCGTCTGGAGAGTAAACATTGATGGGTACAGATGATGCGGCTTCTGATCGCATAGAAACGGCTTGGAAAAACGGCGTGCATTTTTTGTATAAACGCACTAACTCGAAAGCAGCAAGATCGCCATGACCAGAAGTGAAAAGAAAATCAGCAAACGCAACGGATGGCGTGTAACTCTTGCGAAGAGTCGCGTTATCGGCTTGCCTCTTGAACCTGTCGAATAATCCCATCACGCCACCCTGAAAACTATGTCTTGATTAACTATGCCGACCAATTCTGTCAGTGCATACACCATTGCATCAAGTCTATCCGGTGAATGCGTCGCTGTCATTGGAGCGTACTCCGTCAGCTCTTCCTCCAGCGCATCCAGACCATCCGCGTGTGTGATCCTGTTCTGCTCGTACAGTGCGCTGATTGGCTCTGCCCGTGCCAGTTTTCCCTTTTTCGCGTGTACCAGTTTTATCGGTATTGATCGGTCGATGTTGTGGATAATCTGCCTCACCATCTCGCCACCCTGATTACTTTCAGCGATAACATGATTCGCGCCGTGCTTGTGATAGGCGTTAACAACACACTGCGCCCATGCGTTTGGGCTTGCTCTCAATGAGTAATCAGCCTCTACGATTGCGCCGCCTTGGTTGTCTGATGAGGCGACAACAATCCCGCACAGATCGCTGTCTGTGTTTCCCGTCACTGACGGGTCCACTCCCACCACTGTCCTCTGCGGTTTGCCGCTTGGTCTGGCTCTCGCCTGCGTGATCATGTCGATTGTCCACAGCGCGCCCTCAACATCTGAAAGGAAAAGCCCGTCAAGAAATCGTTTTCGTTGACGTTCTGGCAAGCCCATCAGCACGTTATCGATATAGCCATCGGCGATGTTCTGCTGATTGTCTCGCGGGTTCATTTGCAGTGCAGCGTATGCGTTTGGGTTGACTAACGGCTTGCCGTCGATTGGATCAACGCCCTCGACGAACATGCGGTATGTCCAGTGTTTTTTTGACGGTGGATTGCAGTCATAGAAAAACCGCATCCCCAAACCTGACTTTTCAGCAAGCCGTGTGACGAGCGTGCCGATTGCGTCGTATGACAATTGGCTGCATTCGTTTGCGAATATGGTCGAGTATTCGTGACCGAGTATTTTTTCCACTCGCTCCTTGTCGTCAATTCCACCCACCCAAATCTCGGAATCATTTGGCAGACTGATGAACCAATCTGACTTGTTTGTCGTGTATTTAATCTGCGGAAACGCCAGCGACATGACCTTGGGTAGCGTGTCACGAAAGATTGAGGTTTTCGCGTGGTGAAAATGCTTACGCACAATGAGATGACGGCTTGGCTTGAGCAATGCCCTGACGACGATGCCGTATACCCACCCAAATGTTTTGGCGGATCGACTCCCTCCATACGCCATGCAGTGCATGTGATTGCGCACAAGCGATAACTGCTGATCCTGCTTTTCAGTCCGCCTGAATGTCGCCATCGGGCAACCCTGCAAGACCTGCATCAATGTGATCTATAACAACGCGCATTACATTATCCGTTTTGATTGCTGCATACGCGCCAGTGTATTTTGCGCGACTTTCCATGATTTTCAGCATCCGGTCTATTGCCTGTATGTCACCAGTTGTCGCCGCATCCCACACCGCTGATTGCAGCTTGTCCAGTCTGTCCAGCTCCATGCTGCGCACCATCTCGGCTTTCTCTTCGCATTTTGCGATTAGCCGATCCATGCCACGCGAGACGAGGTTATGCGCGGCAGAAACTGAAATGCCGAGTATTTGTGCAATGTCTCTGTACGTTTTCCCCGCGCTGCGCAAATCCAGCGCCTTAACTTCGTTGTCTGCGCTTGCCACTCTATCGGGCTTTGCTTTTTGTCTTTGCAAGTTTGACATGTTCCGCTCTTATCTGTTCAGTCGATCACCAGCACATGCTCGCCGAACTCCGGCAGATTCTCGGTTTTGGCTACCGCCACTGACGCGACGTTAGTCAGCGGGACAAACACGTCTGCCAATACGCCGACGATCATCGCGCCTGCTTGTCCAAGCACTTCTGTTTCTTCCGCCTCACCAAAAATCGCGGTGTAGGTTGAGCCGTCTGGCTGCTGGGTTGGCGAACAAAGCTGGATCAGTAGTTTCATCGTTTTCACCCTCGATATAGTAATTTGAGTAGACCTGTTTTCGTGCCTTCAGTATTTCGTAATACTCTTTTGCTGTTATGTATCTGATTTTCCCGCCATTTTCGACGAACTTTTTAACATCCTCGTCAATCCGTGACATGGCTATTTACCTCTTGATTATATCATTTTTGATAGTTTTTATCACAAAAACGCACCCTGTTCAGGAATCGGCTTGATCCAGTTGACCCGCCTGCCGGTTATTGGGCATGGGTGCATACCGCACTCATGGTTGAATGTTGATCTATTATGTGAGTAATCGTTTACGCGCCACTTTTCTTTTTCCGTTTGATTTTAGGTAGGCCGTTAGGGAAAAAGATGGCCAGTTGGTTTGCGTAGTTATTTCGACCACATGCGGTGCATTCGTGGTAGATCATAATGATTTGGGCTTGCCGGATTACGTCGTGGCTGGTTGCTTCTGCGCCGCATGGACATTGCATGGAGTTTCCCGTTTTGGCAATTTTTTTGTGCGAGGCAGTCAGGTGGTAATCACTTTGTAAGATGGGTGTTTACCTAGTATCACCGCGTAGTTCCCCCTACCCCACAGACAGACGCTTGGGTGGGCTGGCGGTTGACACTCGGCATGTGTATCACCATGCGCGCTCACTATTGGTTACCTACTCGGCGATGCCTCGGTAATCCCCTCGGATGTGAGTTATAGCGTCCGGCTGGAGTATTTAGGATTTGCACCCGCTCACACGATTAGAGTGTGGCTTACCAGCTACTCGTTTCATTCCGCGCTGCCCGAGGTTGGCACTTGATAACGTTCGGAGTACGCTCCCGTTGAGTTGCGGCACAGTAACGGGAGGAAACTGGTTCGGTGGTTAGACCTAGCCGCGCCGTAAATGATAGCACAAAAAATACTGTTTGCAACGCCGTATTTGTCTGTATACTTCACCTTCCGCAACGGGAGGCACTTATGCTAATTGAGATTGTAAAAATCAACACAACTGGCACTCAATCAAGGGTAACAGTGAATGGGGACGTGGTTGCTGAATACGCACAGGCAATCGAGGACGGGCAGGATTTTCCGCCGGTGGCGGTATATCAATCAGGGGACGGGCAACTGTGGCTGGCAGACGGTTTCCACCGGCTGGCGGCTCACGTCAAAGCTGGAAAAACTGAAATTGCTGCAACCGTGCAGGATGGTGGGCAGCGTGCAGCGATACTGCACAGCGTTGGCGCTAATGCGTCCCACGGGTTGAGGCGGACAAACGCTGACAAACGCCGTGCTGTTGAGATGCTGCTGTCTGATCCAGAATGGGCGCAGTGGTCTGACAGAGAAATAGGCAGATTTTGTCGTGTCTCACAGCCATTTGTGTCATCAATTAGGGGACACGCCACTGATAATGTTATCAGTGAGCAGCAGGAGCGCACCTACACGACGAAACACGGCACGCAATCGACGATGGCGGTAGATGGTATCAATGCCGGTCGGAAACAGGCTCCAGCGCCCACACAGGCGGCGGTTAGTGATGAGCGTGATCATCAAATTGATGAGCTGGAGCAGCAGTTGCGTGAGGTGTCTGATGGGCTGGCTGATGCGATGGCTGCGCTGGATGATTTGCAGCACCCAGAGCGTGACCAGTATTTGTCGGAAATGGCAAAATTGCGAGCAGAGTTACATGCTGTCACGGAGTCGCGTGATGCGCTGATGAACGAAAATGCAGCGTTGAAAAAACACATTAGGATGTTGGAAAAACAGATTAAAAAATAACGGCAAAATCACATAAAATGCGAAACGGGAGATTTGCGCATGAAACAATTACGAGAGTATCAATCAGCGAGTATTGACGCGCTGCGGAATGGGTTTGCGGCTGGACACACACGGCAGGTTTTGTGTGCTGCTACGGGCGCAGGGAAAACGGTAATCAGCACTCACATGTTGCGGCTTGCTCTGGACAAGGGCAGCCGTGTCATGTTTGTGTGTGACCGTCGGATTTTGGTTGAGCAGTGTTCGCGCCAGTTGTGGGCAGAGAACATCCCACACGGGATGATCATGCAGGGTCATCCGCAACTGAATGAACCGTGTCAGGTTGCTAGTATACAGACGCTTGAACGGTGTGATGGTTGGTTTGACGCTGATTTGATTATCGTCGATGAGATTCACGCCGTGATGAGAAAATCGCTCATTGCGTACATGAAAAACCGTAGCAAAACAAAAATCATAGGGCTGACTGCAACGCCATTCAATCCAGCATTGGCAGAGAGTTTTTCTAACGTCGTGAATGTTGTAACGATGGAGCAGCTTGTTGGTGATGGTTTCCTTGTTCCGTTTCGCGTTTTCGCGGCAACTGAAATCAATACCGCCGGCGTGAAAGTTGTTGCAGGTGAATGGCAAAAAGACGAGTTGGAGCAGCGGAGCTTGCAGGTTATTGGCGATGTTGTTGCTGATTACGTCAAAATCAATAACGACGTGTTCAATGGCATTCCGCAAAAAACAATCGTGTTCTCGTCTGGCGTTGGTCATGGCGCAGAGTTGGTCAATGCGTTTGCTGGAATCGGTCTCAATTTTGTGCAGGTAAGCTATCTGGATTCCGACGAATACAAACGTGACGTTTTTGCAGAGTTCGCAAAACCTGATACGAGTATCAACGGAATAATATCGACGGATATTTTGACGCGAGGATTTGACCAGCCCGACGTGATGCACGTTGTTGTTGCGAAGCCATTGCGTAAATCATTTAGCCAGCACGTCCAGATGATTGGCAGAGGATCGCGTCCGTACACTGGAAAAGAGTTTTGCGTCATCCAGGATAATTCTGGCAACTGGATGCGGTTCGCTGAATCATACGAAAAGCTGTACGAAAACGGCGTGAAGTCATTGGCGAGCGATGAAGATAAAAAAACGCGCAAGGAAAAAACCGACAAGGAGAAAAAGGAAGCAAGGTGTCCGCAATGCAAACAGATTTGGGTTGGTAGAATTGTTGTTTGCCCTACATGCGGTTATGAGAGAAAACAAAAAAGCCTTGCTGAAACTGTAGCTGGTGAAATATCAGAAATCACGATGAAAAACCGGAAGGACACACAGGAATATAAAACCGGTTTTTACCGGCAGTTGCTACAGTACGCGTATGGCAAGGGGTATGCAGAAGGATGGGCTTACCACAAATATAAGGAGCGATTTGGGGTGTATCCTAACGGCATAAAAAAGGAGCGTGAGCCTGTGAATTATGAGACGTACAAATGGATTCAGTCACGCGCAATTCGTTACTCAAAACGGAGGGCTTAAAAATGGAGTTTATTGATTATTGCAGAGACAGGGGCTTGATACTGAATCACGTCAATGTTGATGGAAGATGGAATAGAGTGCCTACTGTTGACCATCCCAACAAACGCAATGGAGCATATCGGTTTTTAGGTGGCATTGGCTTTGTGCAGAATCACGCGACAATGACAGGAGTTGAAACATGGCGAGGTTCTGGTGATTTTGATGCAGCAAAATACCGTGAGATTGTGACGAAAGTTAACAAACAGAATGAGCAGCGCGCATTTAACGCTGCAACGAAAGCGCGTGAGTTATTGTCTAAATCCGTCACAAAAAAACACAACTACATGCACCTGAAAGGATGGTATGAACATGCTGTGAATGTATACCAGCGTGAGGATATGGACGTGGCGATTATTCCGATGTTCGTCAATGGCAATTTGTCATCGTTGCAGGAGATATATTTTCAGGATGCGAAGTGGCATAAAAAGTTTTTGTTTGGTGGGATTACAAAAAACGCGATACACGTTATTGGAAATGGCAGTGTTCCGATTTACTGTGAGGGTTTCGCTACTGGTGTTACTGTATTCCATGCGGCGAGGAAAGCAGGAATATCGTGTCAGGTGGTTGTGTGTTTCTCGGCAAACAACATGATTCAGATGGCGACAAAAAAAGGAATCGTAATTGCCGACAATGATGAAAGCCTGACCGGAGAAAACGCCGCAAGAAAAATTGGTCTGCCGTACTGGGTAAGTAAAAAAGTTGGCAATGATTTTAATGATGATTACATTGAACGCGGTTTGTTTGCAGTTGCGAACGAATTGAAATTATTGGGAATGAAACTATGACAGAGCTGCATTTGATTAAGCGCAATGGTCTTCTAGTGCCGTGCAGTGAGAAGGACGAAGAAATACTACAGAACATGACTAACGGTGCCGTGTACGTTGTGAAGGTGGCGAAGGTGCGCAATCCATTTTTCCACAGAAAGTTTTTTGCCTTGGTTGATGTGCTATACAACCTTTTCCATCCAGTCATCACGCCAATGAACAACGGCATGGTGCCGAAGAAAAACAGGGAGAGGTTCCGCAAGGATTTGATTATTGCTACTGGCAATTATGATTTGGTTGTGAATATAAAAAATGATGTTCGTGCCGAAGCAAAATCTATTTCATTTTCTGCGATGGATGAAGTTGAGTTCACACAGTTGTATAACAAAACTATCAACTACGGATTGCAGCACGTTGCGAAAGGCAAGACGCATGAAGAGATAGAAAACTGGGTGGCGCAAATTATGGACTTCACATGATTAAAATTGACGGGATGGACACAGATGACGGCAAAAAAAGAGAACGGGAATACAGAAGAGAAAACACCGCAGTCGGCTGGTGTTGCGACTACCTGTTGCGAGCCGAACAAAAATGCCAGTGGTGCGGTGAGAAAATTGAAGTCGAAAAAATGCCGAGAGTGCGGAGATAGATACACGCCAAGGTCGTCATTACAAATCGTGTGCGGTGTTAAATGCTCGATTGCACACGCTGGACGCAAACGCAAAAATCAGCACAGGGCAGACAAGATTGCAATAAACAAACAATCCCGAACATGGTGGCTGAAAAAGACACAATCAGCGGTGAACAAATGGGTACGGGATAGGGATGCTGGATTGCCGTGCATATCGTGTGGCTGTCCAGACGGAAAGGGCAAGCGCAACGCAGGACACTACAGGCCAGCCGGTGTCAATAGTGCGCTACGGTTTGACCCGCTGAACATACACGGGCAGTGCGAGAGGTGCAACACCTACCGGTCTGGCAATCTGACAGCATATCGTGATGGGCTGATTGCCAAAATAGGTATTGATGCCGTAGCTGCACTAGATGCCAGCCACGAAGTCAAATCGTGGTCAATACCAGAGCTGGAGGCAGTCTGTCAAGCGGTCAGACTAGGGGAATGTCCGTATACCTCGGCTCCGTGAGTCTTGATAAGCTGCACACATCGAGTCGCGCAGTGTGACTTGACAAACAGCGCCAAGGGCGCGGGGGATATGATATGAGTGACAACTACTCACATGATTTTGACGTGACAGACCGATTCGAGAGGGAGTCAAACCCGCTATCAATACTGCTCGACATGGTTGAGCTTGCCCACCGCCACGGAGCCAGTGGCGACAAAACGAAGTGGTGCAATGTCAGCGTGTCTGGCAGATATTTGTCGTGTTCCGTGTTTGACGAAGCTGCGAGAGCAGCGGTGATGGCGCGTGACGGCGCGGTCACGTCTGAAAATATAAGCGATTTGTTGTTGATGAAGCAGACGCTCATCGAAACTGATGACGCAAAAAAACTCACAGAGTGCTATGACGAGCTTAAAAAAGTGATTGGGAGGGCTGGCTGATGGGCGGTCATTTTGCAGTGCTGTCTGCTGTCGATTGCAGCAAGCACATAGAAAAAAAAGGCACGCTCTCTTATTTGAGCTGGACGTGGGCATGGGCTGTGTTGATGCAGCACTACCCTGATTCAGCGTTTGAGTTTCTGGTCGATGACAATCTTGCAGATGGAACCGTAATGGTGTCATGCACTGTGACAGTGTGCGACACGGTGCGCAAAATGTGGCTGCCGGTGATGGACAACCGGAACAATGCCATCGCGCATCCCAATGCGCGCCAGATTAGCGATGCGCGGATGCGGTGTCTGGTTAAGTGCATCGCCCTGCATGGGCTTGGGCTGTATATCTACGCCGGCGAAGATTTGCCTGAACAGATAGACACACTAATAAGTGACGCGCAGCGAGACGAAATACTGTCAATGCTGGCAGAGGTTGATGCAGACGTGGCGGCGTTTTGCAAGATTTTTAAGGTGTCGAGCGTTGCAGAGTTCCGCACGTCGATGCTGAACAAGGCATGTGATCTAATAGAGAAAAAACGGCAAAAAATGGAGGCAGGACAATGACTAATTTCCCAATTACGACGAGCGTTGCAGGATACGCTGCAACGATAAAGCCAGCGCCAAGCGGCAGATTCTGGCGGCTTGAACTGCCGCAGTTACGTCTAGTTTTTTTCGGGGACAATCCGAAAATTGTAGAGACAAAAGCCAATCAGTTTTTATGGGGTGAATTATGCTAGATGCACGCAGAAAAGGCGCGATTACCGCGTCGGAAATTGGAGCAATTTGCGGAGTTGGTCGATTCAACACGGCTGATGACATTCTCAAAAGAAAAATACTGGAGGAGTTGGGAACGCCGGAGGAGTTTCAGACTAACGCTGCAATGGATTGGGGACACGAACACGAGCAGGATGCAGTGGACATGTTCGCGTTTGAGCACGGCGGTAGCGTTGAAAAAACTGGCGAGAATCAGGAGTTTCGCGACACGATGATTACTGTCACAGTCAGCGGTAACGACGTTGAGTATCGTGCAGGCTGCACACCTGATGGAATTGTCAACGGTGACACCGTGTTGGAAATAAAATGCCCGTTTGGTAAACGGAATCAAGCGCCAGACGCTGAAAAATATCTAGCCGATGTGCTTGAGTACCGCTATCAGGTGCAGTGGCAGATGATGATTACTGGCCTGCAATCGTGCTGGCTTTGCGTGTGGACGACGCACGGAATCAGCACAATCAGAATTGACGCAGACCCAGAATTGCAGGCTGAATTACAGCAGCGTGGCGGTGAGTTTACAGCACGGTTGAGAGCGTTACTCGCTGATGCGGATGCGCGTGATGAGTTTTTATCATCGTGCGACGTGGATTATCGTGATGATGCTGATTTTGCAAATGCCGTTGCCGAGTACACGGCGGCTAATGACGCTGCTACAGCGGCAGAAAAAGCACTTAAAACGGCGCGGGAAAAACTGATTGGCATGTGTAAAAAATCAACTCGCGGTTGCGGTGTGAGCGTAACGAAAACAACGCGAGCCGGTGCTGTGCAGTACGATAAAATCCCAGAATTAAATGGCGTGGATTTGTCGAAATACAGGAAAAAACCGACGACGGTTTGGAGTGTGCGACATGTTAAATAAACATACAAATGACGTAAGCGGCAATGCCGCAGAGGAGGGGAAATGAGCATAAACAAGGTCATATTGATTGGCAATCTCGGGAAGGATCCCGAAACCCGTTATTCCGCCGACGGTGCGGCGATTACCAATATCACCATTGCCACCAGTGAAAGCTGGAAAGACAAAACCGGCGAACAACAAGAACGCACGGAATGGCATCGCGTGGTGTTCTTCGGCAAGTTGGCTGAAATCGCGGGTCAATACCTGAAAAAAGGCTCGCAGGTGTATGTGGAAGGCGCATTGCGCACCCGCAAATGGCAAGGGCAAGACGGCAAAGACAACTACACGACGGAAGTGGTCGCCAACGAGATGCAGATGTTGGGCAGCAAGGGCGGTTCGGGCAGCAATGAATATAGCCAGCCGGTCGGCGGCAGCAATACCTCACGCCGCCCTGACGCACCACAACCGGCATCATCTCCTGCGGGTGGCTTTGACCAGTTTGATGATGACATCCCGTTCTGAATGTCTAACGCAGAGCTATGGGGCGAGCGCCGACGGCGCGAGTCCAGTGACGAACACAGTGAGGAACGACCATGAGCGACACAAGCAACAACACGATAGCTGGCAGGTACATCGAGGTTAGTATTCAGATTCCTGTTTTTGCATACAGGATAAAGCAGCATAGGTTAGCCGCTGGAATGACGCAGAAGCAGCTTGCGGATGCTTTAGGAAT
>WBZL01001616.1_pt1 | contig 23174 bp, 25 predicted proteins | sample 5204291 | NCBI WGS metagenome assembly WBZL01 (sample SAMN12344345, study PRJNA552823) | activated sludge metagenome | biome: Activated sludge suspended growth; feature: Nitrification reactor; material: Wastewater; isolation source: activated sludge from nitrification reactor of wastewater...
CGGGCGTGAATTTCCTGTTTGACGAACACGACAGCGCTCTTCTGTCGTGTGAGGAGTTGAAATTCACGTAGCCAAAGCGAGCAATTTTAGGCAATTAGGATGCAGCCTGCCCGAAGAATACTGAACTACAGCACTTTTCGCAGGCGGGCGGGCGACTCGCTGCCCTGAGCCTGCCGAAGGGTTTCTTTGCCAAGCTTTCTTTTGGTCGTTCAAAAGAAAGCGGAATAACTTCTTGCAGCATATTTCGTCACACTTTTCACCTAAAGAATTTCAAACGTTTTGGACTGCAACGATACGCTTCCACAACGGATCAAATAAGAGTCTACCTTTATCTCAGATGAATCATCAATCGAATTAAAGAGCCCATTACATTCTGAATAGACTTCACAACCCAATAAAATTTTCCAATCTGTTCAAAATAAAAGAGTTTATTGACTTTCGAAAAATAGTTAACTTCGCCCTGAATAATTGGCTTAAGTGTTATGTTCCTCAAAGAGGCTGCTGAATTGAGATCAGGTAAATCGTTTTCTTACAATTGCTGCTAAGGCAGGAGTGAATTCCGATATTCGGGTTCAATAAGTAAATTAATCTTTCTCATTGTTTGAAGAATTCTTCCACACCACAGTAGAGTACATTGCGTCAGGGATTGAGTTTCTTGCTGTTATTCTAATTGCAATTGTATTCATCTATGCGCTGATTGGCAGTGTTGCTAATATCGGCAAAAGGGATATTTCCATTTACCGCAAGTATAAGTTAATAATTGCAAAAGTCTTGCAAACCGGACTTGAGTTTCTTGTTGCTGCAGACATTATCAGGACAGTAATTGTCAAACCGGATCTTGAAGAAGTTCTTGTTCTTGCTTTGCTTGTCTTAATAAGGACTTTCCTGAGCTGGACACTTATTCTTGAATCAGAGGGAAGATGGCCCTGGCAGCCGGAAGTTGAATCGAATCAAACCAAAGCAGAATGATTAGAAGTGAGAGAATATTCATTCATTGTTCATCCATGTTTGAGTTAATGGAATTGGTTCATTTCAAACTAATTGCAAATGACTGATACATCCGTACAGAAATCGGCCAATGAACTTGCAGAAGAGAGAACTGATCTCGCTTATGAAAGAACTGCCCTGGCCAATGACAGAAATCTGATGGCATGGATCAGAACTTCCATTTCACTGACATCATTTGGTTTTACTATTTATAAGTTCTTTCAGGAGATTGTCAAAAGTGAAAGCATTAAAGTAGAACATACTTTTTTCACACCCAGAATGGTAGGAATGATACTTATTGCTATGGGCTTTTTCGGATTGCTGTTTGGATTGATACAATACAAGAGTGATATGAAGAGACTGAAGCACTTGAGCAAGGACATCCCAAGATCTTTCACATCAATGTTTGCAATGATGTTCCTGTTGCTTGCGCTTGTACTTTTCTTTGCCGCCCTGTTAAGGCAATAGAGTAATAAATGCATGTCAAATAACAATCAATAATTAAAAAACAAAACAATGAAAAACATTCTTACGGCTTTCTTTGTAGTTGTAGTCCTGGCTCTGTCAGTCGGAGAGTCCAATGCGCAGTGGAGAGTGAATCTTTACGGAGGTTACGGTTTTGACGATAACATTGATGTCACAACCAGTAACGGCGCCTTTTTCAACGGCGAAATTAAAGGTACGGCATTTTGGGGCGGCGGCTTTGAATATGTGCTTCAAAGGAATTACGGAATTGAGTTGCTGTATATGAGAGAAGATACGGATGTTCCGATCAACTATACTTACAATTCCAACCTGAATGACACAGGTTATTCTCCCGGACTCGGCATGAACTTTATCATGCTCTCAGGAAACGGATATACGCCAATTCCAAATTCTCCAATGGAACTGTTCGGAAGCTTAATGCTTGGCATGGCAATATTTGAGAACAAAGATCCGCTTCCCGGAGCTGAAGAATCATCAACAGTTTTTGCATACGGTTTCAGAGCAGGAACTAACATCTGGTTTTCACAATCAGTCGGCATTAAACTCATGGGTCAGCTAGTTTCCGGCGCACAGGCCTTCGGAAGCGGCTTCTATGTGGGAACCGGCGGAATAAGCGCAGGCATCAATCCTGAATCATCGATGCTGCAGTTTGGAGTTGGCGGCGGACTGACATTCAAATTTGGCGGCACAAAGACCAAGAAGATGAAAGCTCCAAGAATGTAATTCGAACTCAATAGAAATCACAACAATTAAGAATGTCATCAACAGAGATCAATTTATCCGGCAAGGAAAACCAAACCGCATCTCCGCCATCAGAGAATATGGTGTGGATTCCCGGAGGTTCATTCATGATGGGCTCAAATGATCATTATGAAGAAGAATCACCTGCTCACAAAGTTACGGTTGACGGATTCTGGATGGATAAATACGAACTTACAAATTCAGAGTTCAGAAAATTTGTTGATGAAACAGGTTACATAACTTTCTGCGAAAAGCCCCCGAATCCGGAAGATTATCCGGGGGCTCTTCCGGAAATGCTTGTTCCGGCATCTGTAGTTTTTAACAAGCCGGACCACAGAGTTGACACCAGAGATTATTTCAACTGGTGGACGTACATTCCGGGAGCAAACTGGAAACATCCTTTCGGTCCGGATTCTTCAATCGAAGGAAAAGATAACTATCCTGTTGTTCATCTTGCTTATGAAGATGTTGAAGCTTATGCAAAGTGGGCAGGCAAAGAAATCCCAACCGAAGCTGAATGGGAATTTGCTTGTCGCGGCGGACTCGACGGAAAAGAGTACGCATGGGGAGATGAGATGTACCCCGATGAAAAAGCAATGGCAAACACATGGCAGGGAGAATTTCCTCATGAAAATATACTTACTGACGGATTCGAATTAATTGCGCCTGTAGGTTCTTTTCCTCCAAACGGATATGGACTGTATGACATCATAGGAAACGTATGGGAATGGACAACTGACTGGTATCAGCAGCACAACAAATTTGTAAACAGCTGCTGCTCTGACATTAACCCTCGCGGAGGAGTTCCGGAAACAAGCATTGACCCGCGCACTCCGGACATTCTGATTCCGAGAAAAGTAATGAAAGGCGGTTCTTATCTTTGTGCTCCGAATTATTGCAGAAGATACAGGCCGGCTGCAAGAATGGCTCAGCCGATTGACACTTCAACATGTCATCTTGGATGCAGGCTTATTGTAAGGACCAAAGCATAGCAGACCTTCATCAACATTTTCATCAATCCTACTCACAACTTCACCTCTTTTCAAAATCATCCAATTTGGATTTGACACTCTGTTTGGACAAGTTGTTACTTAACTTTAAGACAAATGAATTATCATATCCGTCCAAAACGTTTGAAACTCTTTAGGTGAATAGTTTGACGAAATATACTGCAAGAAGTTATTCCGCTTTCTTTTGAACGACCAAAAGAAAGCTTGGCAAAGAAAAGTCGCCCGCTGCATCCTAATTGCCTAAAATTGCTCGCTTTGGCTACGTGAATTTCAACTCCTCACACGACAGAAGAGCGCTGTCGTGTTCGTCAAACAGGAAATTCACGCTTACGCCAAAGCTCACAATTTCTTAACGGCATTAGGATGAGGCGGGTTGTTCTTACGATTTTCGCAAAAGGGTTTACTCTTGAACTGTTTTCGCAATAATTTCGTAATCTCAAAAATGTTTTTGACAGCAGTGTTGAAATGTTGAAAATGTACTTCATAAAAAAATTCACAAAATCTATTTCCGAAAAAATTCTGCATGACAATTGATTCAAGTGATTTGTAAATTGATAAAACTAATTATTAAAATTATATTAAACTTAATGATAGAAGGACTTTCCAAGAATTACGAATCCGTCAGAGAAGGAATTACACTTGCCTGCCAGAATTGTGCACGAAATCCGCACGAGATAACAATTGTAGCAATAAGCAAAACCTTTCCGTTTTCATCAGTAATAGATCTTAACAGGATTGGCCATGTTGATTTTGGTGAGAATAAAGTGAAGGAATTGAGAGATAAATACTACAATATTTCATTTCAGTATTCAGGGCAGATAAACTGGCACTTTGTAGGGCATCTTCAGACAAACAAGGTAAAAGATATTGTTGCATTTATTCATTTGATTCATTCAGTTGACAGTTTTCATCTGGCTGAAGAGATAGAGAGATGTGCAAAAAAGATCAAGAAATCCATCGATGTGCTTGTTCAGGTGAATACGAGCAACGAATCACAGAAGTACGGAGTTGCACCTGATCTTGCTGAATCCTTATGCAAGCAAATTTCGCTGCTTGAGAATGTGAAAGTTAAAGGACTGATGACAATGGCAAAGCTTACCGAGGATAAAGACGAGATAAGAAGAAGCTTCAAGTTGGCAAAAGAATTATATGATAACATAAAGAAGGACATTCCTGATTTTCAGCATCTTTCAATGGGAATGTCAAATGATTACGACATTGCAATAGAAGAGGGTTCAAACATGCTCAGAATAGGAACTTCGATCTTTGGTAACAGAAAGCCGGAGCAATAAGGGATTCAAAGAACAAAACAAATTCTAAAATGAACAACATTTCTCCAAAAGAGATCAAGAAAACAGATTTCAAAAAATCTTTCCGCGGTTATGATAATTATGAAGTCGATGCGTTTCTGGAAGCATTGAGTCTTAGATTTGAGAGGCTTGTTGAAGAAAATGCCGATTTGGTTTCAAGAGTGAATACTCTGACAACCGATATTGAAGTCTATAAGGAAAACGAGGCAACTCTGCAGAGAGCAATAGTTAAGATGCAGGATTTGGCCGAAGAGATTGTTGAATCGGCAAAGAAGAAGGCCGAGAATATTATACGAGAGGCTCAACTGAACGCACAGAAAGTTTCGCAGGACACTGAGAAAGAGATCATTACAAGAAAAAATGAACTTGAAGAATTAAGGCTGAGGAATGACAAGCTTGTAGAAGATGTAAAGTTGTTCTTCATGGAAAAGCTGAATGAAATGGATGAGTTTGTTAAAGGTAGAAACATTTTTAAGATGGAACTGACACGCCACGTACCGTCAGGCGAATATTCCGGAGACACAGATTCAGAGTCACAGGAAGAACCAACCCTCAAGAAAATCTCAATCAATACATCGGGCTCAGGTTTCTCAGAGTAGTTCATAGCCAATGAAAAGAAAGCATCAGGAAGCCATAGAATTTCTATCCGGAAAATCATCTAAGAATTGTGAAGTAGGAATAATCCTGGGTACAGGACTAGGAGGTCTTGTTAAGGATATTGATATCAGCGAGTCAGTAGATTATTCACATATTCCAAATTTCCCGGTATCCACAGTAGAGTCGCATTCTGGCAAACTGATCTTTGGAAAGCTTTCCGGAAAGAATATTGTAGCAATGCAAGGGAGATTTCATTTCTACGAAGGTTACTCGATGAATCAGGTCACTTTTCCGATCCATGTGATGAAAGAACTTGGCGTTAAGTATCTGATTGCTTCAAATGCTTGCGGCGCGCTTAATCCTCAGTTCAGAAAGACTGACCTTATGATCATGACATCGCATATCAATCTTCTTTTTGACACGCCTCTGAAGAAGCAGCAATTCTGCTTTACTGACGGAAGGAGTTTCTATTCGAAAAAGCTTATTGAACTTGCGGAACAAACTGCCATTGAAAACGGAATCGGGATTCAGAAAGGAAGCTATGTTCCGGTACAAGGTCCTAATCTTGAAACATCATCCGAGTACAGAATGATCAGACGATTTGGCGGCGATACTGTCGGCATGTCAACCATTCCGGAAGTCATGATTGCCAACAGTCTTGGTATTGAATGCCTGGGTTTGTCAATCATCACCGATGAAGGATTTCCTGATACGCTGAAAGTCGCAATCTTAAAAGACATTCTGCACGCAGCTTCAATAGCCGAACCAAAACTGACATTGCTAATCAGAAATCTCGTAAAGAAACTCGATTGAAAAATTTAACACCCAAATTCTGACATGATAGATTTCATCTCGAAGATCAAAGGATCCTCAAGCGTAATAGAATCAATGCTTCCGAAAAAATTTAAAGCTGACCTTGCGATCATAAAAAGCAAATCCATTCCGATTCCGAAAGGAATAAAAATACTTTCGGAAATTAAGTATTCGGAGATTCCGCATTTTGAGATTACTGAAGGAAGCAAAACAGGAAGCGTGCTCTTTTGCAGATCAGGAAACAGGGACATTATAATATACAACGGCAGACTTCATTATTATGACGGCGTAAGCATGAGAAGCATAGCACACAAGATCTATGTTTTGAAGTATCTCAGGATCAAGAAGATCCTTTCGCTTGATGAGGTTGGACACCTTGATCCAAGGTTCAGAACAGGAGAGCTTGCGGTCATCTATGATCATATTAATTTGATGGGAGACAATCCGTTGATCGGAAAGAACGAAGACAGTCTTGGCGTGAGATTTCCGGACATGAGCAATGCTTATGACAAGAAGATGTTTGAAAGTATGGTCTCGGTTCTTACGGAAAATAAAATACGCGTAAATGAATCCGTTTATCTCGGCATTACAGGTCCAAACAGCGAAACCGATGCAGAGGCAAGGTTCTTCAGAGAAGCGGGAAGCGATGTACTTGGATATTCAATAGTTCCGGAAAACATTACAGCGGTACATACAGGTATCAAGTTTGCGGCAATCGGATTGATCACAAGAGAACTTGTTGCCGATAAGATGATGGAAGAAACCAAGAGCAACAAAGAACTTGAGGCACAGCGGCTCAGGAATTTTGCCAAGGCCTCAGCCATCATTGAGCAGATTTTACAAGGAATAATTAAGGTCATTTGACTATTTTGACATCCCTGAAAAATAATCAATCATGAGAATCGCTGTTCCTAAAATGTATAAGCTTTTCATCGGCGGCAAGTTCACACGCACCGAATCGGAAAGATACACTGATGTAATTTCACCACGCAGCGGAGAGAAGATCTGCAACATTTCAAGAGCATCGAGAAAGGATGTACGCAATGCAGTGGTTTCGGCAAGAAGCGGATTCAATGAATGGAGTTCCAGGACAGGTTATGAAAGGGCTCAGATTCTTTACCGGCTTGCAGAAATGCTTGAAGAAAGAAAAGAACAATTTGCTGAAAGCATATTCGCTTCAACAAAAATGTCCAAATCTGAAAGTCTATCTGAAGTGAGCCGTTCTGTTGACAGGATAATATTCTTTGCCGGTCTTGCAGATAAGTGGCAGCAATTGTCGGGTACGGTGAACCCAGTGCAGGCAGGATATTTCAATTTTTCCATGGCAGAACCGACCGGAATTGTCGGAATAATTTTGCCTGAGTCTGCTTCTTTGCTGGCTCCTGTTTCAAGGATCTGCAACTCATTAGTTACCGGCAACTCATGCATTCTCATATCCTCGGAGACATCGCCGCTTCCGGTGCTGTCATTTTCTGAAGTAATTGCTACCAGTGACGTTCCGGCAGGCGTCATAAATATTCTTACAGGAAGCAAGAAGGAACTTGTACCGCATCTGACAGGACATTTTGATATTAACGCAATAGACTTTTGCGATACTGATGCAGGGCTTGAGAAAGAGTCAAAACTACTTTGCGCAAATAACGTAAAGAGATTTCATGCTCTTGCAAAGCAATGGAACTGGATGTCAGATGAACAAAACGAGAACATATATGAACCGGGAAAATTTTCCGAGATTAAGACAGTTTGGCACACGATGGGAATGTAGAAATCGATGATCCGAAAGAACAAAACATTTATTGAGATAAAAAGAGCATGTCAAATATTCTGAAGTTAATAATAAGCATTGTTATTTGTCTGGCCGCAGGAGCAATCGGTTCGATATTCACTGCAGATGCTATTCCCGGTTGGTATGCAACACTGAACAAGCCGTCATTCAACCCTCCAAACTGGCTGTTTGGTCCTGTATGGACTGCACTTTATATAATGATGGGGATTTCACTCTTTCTTATTTGGAAAGAAGGCACGGGGAACACACTTGTCAGGCCTGCTTTGACAATATTTATTGCGCAACTGATTCTGAATCTTCTTTGGTCAATCGTATTTTTCGGAATGCAGTCAATTTCCGGGGGACTGGTGATCATAATCCTGTTGTGGATTGCAATAGTCTTCACAATTACTAAATTTTACAAAATCTCTTCGGTTGCAGGAATTCTGCTGATACCATACCTGTTGTGGGTAACATTCGCATCTGTTCTCAATTTTTTCTTTTACCGGCTAAACTAAAATCTTTAAAGTAAATCCAATGATCTTGAGGTTCTTCAGACACTCGCTGATTGTATTATCCGTTTTCATTTATCTAAATGGATTCTCTAACAACAGCCCTGACAATTCAGGGCCGGAAAGAGATTCAGAAGTTTTGTTCTTTGAAATTGATACGCCTGAAGCTGCAGATGATGTCATCACCGAACACCTTCGCGACATATTCCCCATTATTTCTGACAGTGACATTAGACGGATAATATCAGGGAAAGAAGTCAAGTCAACAAAAAACATTTCTGCAGATACCTTAGCGGAAAGTGTGGCCACAGATGTATATAAAGTTTCATTTGAAGTGCCGAAGAACTTTCTGGCTGACACTGCAAAGATATTGTGGGAGCTGAACATACCGGAATTCAAGTCGAGAATTTATCAACTCTACAATGGTCAAAAGATCTACATTGATACATGGCCAAATGTTGTCGGCACTATCAAAGACAAGACTTACACCGGAAACTTTGAAGCATACAGAATAAGGAACTGGCCTTTCTACAAAGATCCAGATCCCAAGAAGAGTCACCTTGCACCTACAAAACCCGGACCCGGCAATCCGCTTGGATTATTTGTTGTTCACTATGACGAAAACTCGTTGAGATATTTTCACGGAACAAACAAGAACAATCTTCTTTACAGCGAAAGAAGAAGTCTCTCGCACGGATGTGTAAGAAATGACAACGACAATATTGAAAAGATGAAGCAGTTCATTATCAAGAGGGTTGTGAAGTCTGAAGACCTGTCATCATGGCTTGGAAGCAAGAAGACTATGATCTATGATTTTCAGGAAATTGACAAGTTTCCGGTAAGGATAATTTATAAGACATTTGATATTGATCTGGACGAAAACGGTTACTACGTGACCATTTTTGATGACATCTACAAATACGCAGACCGGTCAAGGATTGACCCGGTAAGAGATGTGGACTCTCTGGTAATTATCGGAGACAATGAAAACATAAAGGCCGAGTTTAACAGTAAAATCAGGAATCACGGAATACCAGATGATGCTTTAAGCCTGATGATAGATTACCTATTGAACAGTGCGCAGAGATATGAAAAGATCTATGTTGCGGAACTGAAAGAGAAATTCATGCTGAAATAATCAAAAACTTTCATCCCGCCAGCGAGTAATTTTCCATACGCTTTCTGATGAATTTCTTGTAAGTGTCATGTCAGCAAAACCATTTAGTCTGACAATATCACTCGGATTGAATGTGATAGTAAGATTGAAACTGCGTTTGACATTCTGTATCAATGAATCTCCACCCTGAAAAATTATATTGTTCCAGACCACTTCAAGTTTCTGCGCATTATTGAAGAGCCCGTTTGTAGTTCTCATATCAGTAGCCCTGTCCCATGACACGTCAAATCCCGAAACATAATCCCTGTAAGTGAATACGAATTCTTCTCCGAGAAGATTGCCGTACACTGTTGTATCTTTGAATGTATAAGCATATTTGAAATTCTGAAAGAGCCCTTCAACTGTTTTCTGATCAGTTAAAATAGAAGCAGGTGTAGTTTCATCAAGGCCGGGAGAAAATATGTTATCACACGAAGCGAATGCCAGAGAAAGCACGGCAGCTATGAAGAAGAGTTTCGATACACTTAAATACTTTTCCAACATTTGCTTCAGTTTACAAAGTTTGCTTTGACATTGCTCCATGTAGTGTCAGTTGATGTAAGTATGAAATCATACCACGCATGAATTGACCAGAGGCTTCTTGTATCGGGAGACATAATGAAGCGAAGCTTGCCCTTTGTTACTTTTGCAATCCCTTGTCTGTTGTGATCGAATACGAGTGTATAATCGGAGTCCACCACGGTTGAATCAATTCCCGTTGAAAACGAAACATTCGAGAGAAATAGGTTTGATGAGGCATTTTCATTTGTCAGCGATACGAGATTATTGTAATAAGATCTTTCGTTTGTTAGTGTCCAGCCGTTAAACACCGGATAAGATGCTGCGGAAACCGCATCAGCAAAATACTTGAACCTTCTGGGTGAGAATGCAGTGTCAACAAAGCATCTCATGTAATTGTCAAGATTTTTTTCTGCAATGGCAAAGTTAAGATTTGAGATCACAATGTCGGGAGTGGTCGGCTGTGTAAAAGTTGATCTTGGCTGAGATGGCGTTTGTACATCGCGGGTATCAAAGAGTCCGCATGAGTGAAGACACAAGGCGAGAAAAATCAATGCCGGTATTCTATAATTTCTTTGCAAAAGCAATGAATCTTTGTGAATCTTTTCTGACAAACCTGTTTCCAAAATAATCTCCAAAAGTTTTATCAACTTCAAACCCGAACAACGTAAGTGACTTTTTGATTTCATCTGGAGAATACAATTTCAATCTTTCTTCAAAACTTGCAGAAAACTTGCCGTCTTTTATTATGATTTCCTTGTGTACATAATCACCGGATACCCGCCTCTTCTGAGTTATCCTGTATTTCCCTTTAGATTGTGTACTTGCAGGAACAATGTTCTTCAGGAGATAATCTCTGTTGAGATAATCAAACATGAAATAACCTCCCTGCCTCAGTGAGGCGGCAGCATTTTCAAATACGCTGAAGTTTGTAATATCATCTTCGAAATATCCGAAACTCGAAAATATATTCATCGCAATATCGAAAGTTTCCTTATAATCAAAATGTCTCATATCCTTGATCTGCAGTTTCAGAATAAGACCTTTCTCTTTTGACTGCTTCAGTGCCTTTCGTGCTTCGCTGATGAGATATGGTGACAGATCGAATCCTGTCACATCAAATCCCCTTCTTGCAAGTTCAATGGAATGTCTTCCCGCTCCGCAGGCTATGTCGAGCACTCTTGACCTGGTGCTGAAAGGAATATTCCTTTGCATGAGATTTATGATCCATCTTGCATCTTCTTCATCCCTGTGGCTATACAGTTCCAGATAATACTTGCTCGAGAACCATTTCTCAAACCATTCACTGCTCATATCAGACTGCGACCCTTCCTTCAATTGCTTTTGCTATTGTAACCTCGTCTGCAAATTCAAGATCAGAGCCGATAGGAATTCCTCTGGCAATGCGAGTAACTCTTATGCCCAGAGGTCTTATAAGTTTGGTCAGGTAGAGAATTGTCGTCTCTCCCTCAACGGTCGGATTCAATGCAAGAATAATTTCCTCAACTTTGTCAGCGGAATCATCCTCGAGTCTTACTAGAAGTTCCTTCACACGAATTTCGTTGGGTCCAATCCCATCAAGCGGTGAAATTATTCCGTGAAGAACATGATATTTGCCTTTGAACTCATTTGCTTTTTCAATTGCAAAAACATCCTGAGGTTCCTCAACTATACAGATCACTTTGTTGCTTCTTGAAGATGCTCTGCAGATCCTGCATTCTTCATCTTCAGTAATATTGCAGCATACTCTGCAGAATCTGATCTTGTCTTTTGTTTCAAGCAATGCCCTGGAGAACTTCTCTACTTCTTCTCTCGGCATTCTTGTGATGTGCATTGAAAGCCGCTGAGCAGTCTTTCTGCCTATCTGAGGCAGTTTAGAAAACTCGTCAATCAGATTTTCCAATGCATCGGAAATATTCAGCATTTAACAGTGAGTGATTAGAATTTCGGGAGATCAAGTCCGGGAATATTCGGAATCATGCCGGCAGTAGCTTTTGACATTTCATCATTTGCCATCTTGCCTGCGCTTTCAAGCGCCTTGTTGATCGCAGCAATAAGCAGGTCTTCAAGCATCTGCGGATCTTCCGGATTGATGATCTCTTTTTCGATCTCGATCTTTGTGATGATACTCTTTCCGTTTGCCGTGACCTTCACCATACCACCGCCTGATTCTTCCGTAATGGTCTTGCCTTCAAGCTCTGATTGTATCTTGTCAATTTTCTCCTGCATTTTCTTAACCTGCTTAAGCATTCCTTGCATTTGTCCGGGATTCATTTTTATCTCCTTGTTATTATTTTTTTGTTTTCAGAAAAGATCTAGCTTACATTGTGAACAGATTTTCTGCTTCTGCTCTCAGGGGTTCGTAGCTGAAATAGGGTTCGCCAAACTCAACGCCTATCTTAAAGCCAAAATGCCGGGCTCTCGATTCTATTTCATATTCGAAGAGTTTCGTGCTTATAAAAGTTTCAGGCAACTTGCTTTGCGAGTCATGAAATTGCGACTTGTAGCATTTCAAAGCTTCGAGTTTTTTCTCATAAGTTCTGGAAATATCAAACACAAAACTCAGCGGAATGTCAATTGCGCTTCTGTAGTAAAAAGTTCTCCTGGGCCTGAACGGCTTAAGATCACCTGTTTTGATTCGGGAAAGTCCGGAAAAAAATATTGCTTCCCTTACCAGGTTACCGGTCTGAATATGATCAGGATGCCTGTCAAACGGATACGGGGCAAATATAACATCCGGCTGTGCCTCACGAATTGCCTTAATTACTTTCTTTCTTGAAAGCGGATCATTTCCGATGTGCCCGTCTCTGAGTTTCATATTGTCCCTGAAAGAGATTCCAAGAACTTTTGTTGCATTTTTTGTCTCAGTCTCCCTTGATTTCAGAGTTCCTCTTGTACTCAGTTCTCCCCTTGTCAGGTCAATGACTCCGGCCTTCCGCCCCGATTCAACAAGGCTGATCAGAGTTCCTCCGCAATTCAGTTCAACATCGTCGGGATGTGCCCCGAAAAAAAGTACGTCGAGTTTAATGAGTAACTGCCTTTCTTAAAATTGAAGGTCAATATACTCAATATGGCTATTGGAATAAATTTATTTCGCGGGAGAATTGCTCTAAACAAAGATAATATCTATGCAAGCATTGCTGTCAAAAAACGTTATGAGATTTCGAAAATTCTTTTGAAATCAAACCGGAAAGTTTGAAAATATTCAGTTCGGAAAAAACAACCCGCCTCAGCCTAATTGCCGTTATGAAATTGCGAGGGACGGCGTGAACGAGAATTTCCTGTTTGACGAACCCAAACGTGCATTCGTTTGGGTGAGGAGTTGAAATTCTCGTAGCCGTACCGAGCAATTTTAGGCAATTAGGATGCAGCGGGCGACTTTTCTTTGCCAAGCTTTCTTTTGGTCGTTCAAAAGAAAGCGGAATAACTTCTTGCTTCATATATTGTTAAACATTTCAGCTAAAGAATTTCAATCATTTTGGACATATATGCTATGCAAGCTGACTTTTTAAAACTTTCGTCTTTAAACTTTACGTCAATTAAAGTAATTTTGCATAAATTATCCTCAAAACGAATAGATGCTTAAAGAATTTGCACGAGACCTGAAAACGATCAGGGAACAAAAGGACATTTCACTAAAGAGTATTTCACAACAAACGCGTCTCAATCTTTCAGTGCTTGAAAGCCTGGAAAGCGGAGATTTTACTTTCCAGCCTCAAACATATATCAGGGCATTCCTTAAGCAATATATTGCTGCTCTTGATCTTGATGTTGAAGAGGTTCTTTTTGATTATGATCTTGCAAGAAGCGGTAAATACAGACCGAAGTTTGTTCATGAACCGGAAGCAATTCCCGAAGAAGAAACAAGATCTGATCAGAAGAATGAAGATGAAAGCGTGTATGAAGAGCTGCCGGGAAAAGTTGAGACTGTTAAGTTAAATACTGACAAAGACAAACCGGAGAAAGAAGGTTCCAGTGAGGTTTATCACGAGTTGCCTGAAGTCGGAAACAAGGTTAGGATTATAAGAGATCAACCGGTAAAGCCGCCGACAACAAGAACAGAGACTGTCAGCGAAGGTCCCTCGTTCAATTTTATGGGATCAAAGGTTGTTAGAAATATTATTTTCGTAATTCTTGGGTTACTTATACTTGCCGGTATTTATTCACTTATCAATATTCTGTTCCTTGAAGGAAGCAAAGACAATCCTGAAATAATCAGACAGAATTTTGACGAAGTTGTTAAGGAACAGGAAAAGCGACTGCTCGGAAAGAAGACTCCTGAGGAGATCAAGGACTCCATAAAGAAGGCAAATGATGCTGCAAAGCTTGCAAACGACTCAGTCACCTTAAAGATCAATGCTCTTGAGTACGGCGAGATCTATGTGGTCACTGATTCCGTAAATTATTCCGACCCGAAGAAAGTGACTTACAATGAGGGAGATGTAAAAATATTCAAAGCAAAAACAAGTCTTCACATAACCACCGGAAACACAAAGACGTTTGAAGCGACGCTCAACGGCAATCCGCTTGTATTTGATACTAAAGCTGTCAGAAAGGTCAAGCTTACAAAGGAAGGATTGCAGAAATAAAGTCATACTCTAAAGGAGCATCCGTCCGGAATTGCGGCAAATAACTTCTTTCCAGAAAACAATACAGTTTCATGGCTTCTGAAGATATAAGTAAAAAGATCCGCTTGCTGAGAGATAAGATTGCCGATGCGGATTACAGATACTACGTTCTGGCAGAGCCGGCCATTGATGATTACAAATATGACCTGCTTCTGAAAGAATTAAGTGACCTTGAGAAACTTCATCCCGAACTGATAACAGAAGATTCACCCACACAAAGAGTTTCAGGTATTCCCACCAAAGAGTTCAGGACAATAGAGCATCGAGTTGCAATGCTTTCATTATCAAACTCTTACAATTTCGAAGAGCTGAATGAATTTGATAACCGTGTCAGAAACATTCTCGGTAATGAAAAATATGAGTATGCATGTGAATTGAAATTCGACGGCATTGCAGTCTCGCTGGTTTATGCGGAAGGAAAGCTTTTATCTGCCGCTACCAGAGGAGACGGCTTTAAGGGTGATGAGATAACTCAGAATATAAAAACAATAAGATCAATTCCGCTCACAATAGGTAACAGCACTGTCAGAAATTTTGAGGTCCGCGGTGAAGTGTTAATCCGCAAAGAGGATTTCCTGAAGATAAATGAACAGCAGGAAGCAAAGGGAGGAAAGATCTTTGCAAATGCGAGGAACACTGCTGCAGGAACACTGAAGCTGAAAGATTCCAGGACAGTTGCTTCCCGTCCGCTGAATTTCTTTTCATATTACATTTTTACCGAAGAGAAGAGATTGCGATCGCATACTGAAGGCATTGAACTCCTGAAGCAGTTGAAGTTTCCTGTGAACTCGATGTACAGAACGGCAAAATCAATTGATGAGGTGAGAGCATTTTGTGATGAAGTTGAGAGCATGCGTGACGGATTGCCGTATGAAATTGACGGTGTAGTAGTGAAGGTAAATTCTCTTGCTCAGCAGGAATCACTTGGCAATGTTTCCAGATCTCCGAGATGGGCAATTGCGTATAAGTTCAAGTCAAAGGAAGCAATAACAAAATTGAAGCAAATCATATTGCAGGTAGGAAGGACAGGCGCAATTACTCCGGTTGCTGAACTTCAGCCGGTGTTTCTTGCCGGCTCAACTATCTCACGCGCTACATTACACAACTTTGACGAGATCAAAAGAAAAGACATTCGCGAAGGTGATTATGTGAAGATCGAGAAAGGCGGAGATGTCATTCCAAAAGTTTCGGAAGTGCTTTTGGACAAGCGGCAGAAGGAATCAAAACCATTTCCCGTTCCTAAGAATTGTCCGGTATGCCGGCAGAAGCTTGTAAAACCGGATGATGAGGTCTATCTGTATTGTGTTAATTATGATTGCCCCGCTCAGAAGATCGGAAGATTCATACACTTCGTCGGAAGAAATGCAATGGAGATCGAAGGACTTGGCGACAGCATTCTTGAGGCTTTCATTGAAAAGGGTTTCCTGAATGACATAGCTGATATTTACTTGCTGAAAGATCATCGCACTGAACTCATTGGCATGGAGAGATTCGGCGAGAAAAGTATTGATAACATTCTTATTGCCATAGAGGAATCGAAAAAGAAATCATTCGACAAAGTGCTTTTCGGATTGGGCATCAGACATGTAGGAGAAAGAGTAGCAAAACTGCTTGCCGATGCATTCATATCTTATGAGAAACTTTCTTCCGCATCCGAGGAGGAAATAATGTCAGTGAATGAAATTGGTCCGAAGATAGCTGCAAGTGTGTATTCTTTTGTCAATGATGAGAAGAGCAGAAAACTCGTTGAGAGATTAATGAACTCCGGGCTGAATTTCGAAAAGCAAATAAAAGCAGGTGAAAGTTCATCTAACGCGCTCATTGCAGGGAAGACATTTGTTTTGACCGGCACACTTGATAAATACAAACGCGAAGAAGCTCAGGAGATCATTGAGAATTCGGGAGGCAAGGTCACTTCTTCAGTAAGCAAGAAAACAGATTTTGTTCTTGCCGGCAGTGATGCAGGGAGCAAACTGGAAAAGGCAAAGGCGCTTGGTGTTAAGGTAATTGATGAGAATGAATTTGAAAAGATGCTTGCTCAAAAATCAGAAAACACTTAGAAGAAATTATGTCCATTCAGTTGATTGATACCGCAGGAATTGCCAAGGAGGAAATTTATGAACTGGTTGTCAGGCAAGTCAGCCACCTTATCTCTGACGAATGGGATCTGATTGCAACTCTGAGCAATGTTTCTTCATTGCTCAGCAGCTCTTTCAATGAGTTTCTGTGGACCGGATTTTATATCACATCAAAATCTGATCCTGAGGAACTCATTCTTGGGCCGTTTCAGGGCAGACCCGCCTGCACAAGAATAAAATTCGGGAAAGGTGTCTGCGGAACGGCGGCACTTAGAAAAGAGACTATAATTGTTGAAGATGTCGATGCGTTTCCCGGTCATATTGTTTGTGATTCATTATCGAAGTCTGAGATAGTTGTACCAATAGTATTGGACGGCCTGACAAAAGCTGTAATTGATGTTGACAGCGGAGTTGTTGCCAATTTCAATGGCACTGATGCAAAGTATCTTGAAAAGATAGCAGAACTTTTAATACCTGTATTTGCTGATGAACAACGATGATATAATTGAACGGCTTTCTGACAAAGCGGGAATCAGGAAAAAAGTAAGCGGCAAAGTTGTATCAATCATCACATCATCAATTGAATCCGATCTTCTTCAGGGAATACAAGTCACTCTAAGCGAAATAGGCAAGCTCAAGAGAATAAGAGTGAAGACTTCAGTTCATGAAAACCCTGACGGAAGTTGCAAAGTAATGCCTCCATTTGAGTATGCGGAGTTTTTGGCTTACAAAGAAACTGATCAGTTGAATGCATTGCATACTGCGCAGAGAATCATTTCACGACTTGCTTCGGAAGCAGTTGAGGCATACAAAGACGCCGAAGTCGCATACAAGCAGTTCTGCAAGATCATAAGAAAGAATCTTAATAAAGGAAGAAGGGTAAAGCTTTCGGGACTCGGAGCATTCAGCACACTTACTGAAGGTGAAGACCAAAATGAGTCTTCGATCAAGTTTGAAATCTCTCAAAAGCTGCAAAAAAGGCTCAACGAAAACTTCGAGGACCTCAAAGAGAAAGTGATCTTTCCAATACCTCCGGTGTTACTCATTGAAAGCCGCAAACAACAGGAAGTTAAAGGACAATTGAGCAATGAACCGGTTAGCGATGACAATAATTTTTTACAGAGAAAGTTAGCGATGATCTCGCAGGATCTGATACGCCTAAACGAGGAAATCAACAACAAGGCTAAGAAGAAAGACGGCGGCGGTCTTTGGGGTTGAGTTTGGAAATTCTTCTGAATCCAAATGCAAAAACTGTCAAAACCAAAGTTCCCCAGATGCATGAATCTGCAAACACATCTCCGTTAACAGAGTAAAAAGTTTTATCTGTAATGTATCCGACTTCTCTGCTGATCAGAGCTTTTTCATTTATCTCTGTTTCATCATACATATTTCCGTAAGGATCAATGAAAGAAGAGATCCCTGTATTTGCACTTCTGACTATCCATCTTCTGTTTTCAATTGCACGCAATACTGCATACTGACTGTGCTGATAAGTGCCGGCAAGTTTTCCCCACCAGCCGTCATTTGTAATGATCACACAAAATCCTGCACCGCGTTTTACAAATTCAGCGAAGAAAGCCGGATAAACTGATTCATAGCAGATAGCAGTGTTGAAGAATCTTTCGTCATCAATCCTGAAGAGAATAGTATCTCTTCCTATCTGCCAGCTCCCTAGTCCAACTCCCCATTCAATCAGATTCTTGATGAACGGAAAGTGCTCCTGATAAGGCATTCTCTCGCTTCCCGGAACGAGTTTCATTTTGTGATATACTTCGTATGAATCTTTGCCCAGTCCCGGCTCAAACAAGACTGCAGAATTGTAAGTATCAAATTTTTCTCCGCTATGTTTTCTGATGCGCGCATCCTTTGGAGCAGTGGATGGATCTGAGTAGTATTCAAGGTCAGGAGTTCCTGCAAGAATCGGGACATTAATGCTGTCACACAATCCTTTCAGCTTCAGATAAGATTCCTCAAAAAGACTTTCCTTGAAATAATACGGCAATGCAGTTTCGGGTATCACTATCAACTTCATTCCCGTGTCCTTATCATGAATCTCTTTGATCATTGTTACATAATCACTTATGAGGTCGCCTTGTTTGCCTCTCCATTTTCTCCATGGATTAACATTCGGCTGAACAATTCCTATGTCATAAGAAGCAACAGCTTTGTATTCCTTTCTCATCAATGGATTGATGATGTCGGGAAGGAAGTAAACCATAACCGCAGCAAGCAAAGTAAGTGCAGTGCTCTTGACGGTACGTCTTTCATTTCCATCTGCCTTGCTGAAAAGTGAAATGTATATAAGCACACTTATGATGCTTATCCAAAGAGAGATTCCGTAAACACCTGTATATTCAATGAACTGAATTTTGCTGAGCAAGGTTGTATGCGAGTTGCCGGAGAGAAGCCATGGGAATGTGATCTGCCCCCAGGTAGACAAGTACTCGAACGCAGTCCAAACGACCGGAAATGAGATCAGCGGAATTAACCGAAGATCATTTCTGTCAAATGTCTTAAAGAGAATGAACATCAAACCTGCCGCAGGCAGAAAGAATAGCGGATAGATTATCAGCACAGAAATACCTGCGACAATGAGAAACGGATCAGCATTCTCCTGCATGCCGCTGACTGAAATCCAGGAAATGGCTGTAAGACTGGCGACAAAGAAAGTCATATACGTTCTTCCCAATACTCTCAACAATGATTTGGCCGTGAAGATGAGATGTATAAGAATTGCAAGTGAGAAGAAGATGAGTAAGTGAAAATTCAATGGAGGATAGGACAGTCCGTACAACAATCCGGATACAATTATCAGAAGCAATGGTCTTGAAGGCTTGGCAAATTTTATCATATCAACTTTTGACTGTCTTCTTCTTCTTCCCAAACAATCCTTCGATATAAGTCCATAACCATATCACAATAAATGCAAAGACCATTCCAATGATTGCACCTCCAATGATATCAAACGGGTAATGAACCCCGCACATTACTCTTGAGAGAGCTATTATAGATGCTCCGGTAAAAAGAAATCCTTTCATGCCCGGATAGAAATGAGAGAAGAGAGTTGCTGCCGCAAAATTATTCACCGCATGATTGGAAGGAAAAGAGAATGCCTCTGAACAATTTATCAGCAAATGCACTCCGGGCAATGTATGGCAAGGCCGGATTCTTTCGAAGAATGGTTTTAGAATATTGTCCGAAACCTGGTCTGACATAAGTATCAGCGGCAGTATCAGAAAAGCAGAGACCCTGCCGGTCCTTCCGCCTTTGAAAACAAGGTAAAGCCAAACAAGTACATAAAATATGAACCAATGATTTCTTTCCGTGATAAAAGGCATCAGCTTATCAGTTACCGGATTTGCAAGAGTAACATTAAGAAAATAGAAAAGCTGTGCGTCAATATTCTGAAGAAATTCCAAGAGATGAGTTTAGTTTAGAACTTAGCAAGGAGTACGGAAGAATATGCCGCGCATCCGTCATTACTGCCGATGAATCCGAGTCCTTCCGAAGTAGTTGCCTTGATCGAAACGTTGCTGCAATTGATTTCATTGATGATAACAGATTTCATTTCAGGAATGAACGGATAGATCTTCGGAGATTCCAATATGATCACGCTGTCAGTATTAACGACCTTCCATCCCAAGTCAGACAGCAGATTCATTGTAGTCCTGAGAAGAATGATGCTTGAGATGTCTTTGTACTTATTGTCAGTATTTGGAAACTGGTGTCCGATATCTTCAAGTCCTGCAGCGCCGAGCAAAGCATCACAAAGAGAATGCAAGAGCACATCTGCATCCGAATGACCTTCGAGTCCTTTGGAATGAGGAATTTCAACGCCGCCAAGGATGAGTTTCCTGTTTGCGGCAAATCTGTGCACATCATATCCAAGCCCTGTTCTTATATCTTTCATATAAAAGTATTTGCAACTTATCTTTTTTTGATTTGTAATACAATTCGACAATATCTTCTCAACCTGAATAAGATCATCAGCATATCTGATATTACCTAAAAGGAATCATGAGAAGTACTATTTTTGAAGAAACCAAAACACAAAGGAGGAATTCAATGTACTACACAGGAATAGATCTTCACAAAGACAACTGTTATTTAACAACCAAGACAGAAAGCGGAGAAACGATAAGTCAGTGCCGGCTAAAGAATGAACCGGATATGATAGTGAACTATTTCGAAGAGTTAGGAATGGATCAGAAGGTAGTAATAGAAACAACGAGCAGCTGGTATTGGCTTAATGATCTGTTGGAGAGCAAGAAGATGAAAGTAATTCTGGCACACGCCAAAGAGCTGAAGGCGATAGCCAATGCAAAAGTGAAGACAGACAAAGTAGATTCATCAACCCTTGCCGATCTTCTGCGTGCAGATCTGGTAAGTCCGGCACACAAGATAAGCAAGGAGTTAAGGGGACTGCGTGACACAATGCGCATGCGACTTCGTTTGGTTCAAAAGCGCACATCAAGCTACAACAGCATACACCGAATCGCAGAGAAATTCAATTGTGACACGGAAGTGGAGTTATCGAAGCGGACAATACCGAAAGATTTACCGGAGGAATATCGTAGTCAGATGGAGTTTTACTACCAGCACTCAGACCTACTTGATGAGCAGGTGAAGAGAATTGAAAAGCAGCTTCGCACAAGTTTAAGGACAAATGAAGATATAGAGAGGCTGCAGGGAGTTCCGGGAATCGGAATGATAACAGCATACAGTGCATACCTGGAAATAGACGGGATTGAAAGATTCCCGGCAGAGAAGAACTTTTTGTCTTACTGCCGCTTAGTTCCGGGAGCAAAAGATTCAAACAAGACGAAGCGGCACAGATCAGGCAACAAGGAAGGAAATGTGTATTTGAAAATAGCATTCACGAATGCTGCTGTACATAGCATAAGATACAGTGAGGAAATAAGAAAATTCTATCACAAGATGCTGAGAAGAACAAATAAGTCAATAGCATTGACACTGGTGGCAAAGGAGCTTGCGAAGATAACATATCACATTCTGAAAGATAAAACAGAATACAGAGGATTCAAGCTATCAGGGAAATGACAGGGAATTCGCTTAACTTAATCGGCCACGCCTGGCAAGCCCGCGTTTTGGACTGGGACAATAACCCGTATTACTGATTGGGACGCCAGGCGTTATGCCATAGTTATATCTGGGACAGATCAGATTTTACTGATCAATGCTTACTTCTAGAATAAGAAAGCATCAAGCCCGAAAAGGTGTCTGGCTGCCGGAGCGACAGCCTAGCAAGATATCAATGGTGCGCACGAAAAGTAAGCGAAAAGGCGCAGAAAAAAATATCAAGAAAAACACCGGACCACAAAATATTTTGTGATGGAATACTTTTTTCTCTTGATAGATTCCTTTTAAAAGGTGTCCAAAACGTTTGAAATTCTTTAGGTGAAAAGTTTGACGAAATGTGCTGCAAGAAGTTATTCCGCTTTCTTTTGAACCCTTCGGCAAGCTCAGGGCAGGCAAAAGAAAGCTTGGCAAAGAAACCCTTCGGCAGGCTCAGGGCAGAGAGTCGCCCGCCCGCCTGCGAAAAGTGTTGAAGTTCAATATTCTTCGGGCAGGCCCGTCTGCCTCACACTTTCTGCATCTGGATAATTGATGCCGGGCAGGCTGCATCCTAATTGCCTAAAATTGCTCGCTTTGGCTACGTGAATTTCAACTCCTCACACGACAGAAGAGCGCTGTCGTGTTCGTCAAACAGGAAATTCACGCCCGCCTGCGAAAAGTGTTGTAGTTCAGTATTCTTCGGGCAGGTTTACGCCAAAGCTCACAATTTCTTAACGGCATTAGGATGAGGCCTGTCCGCCGTTTGTTCTTTGATCAAAGTTTAAATTGGCCAGGCGGGCGGGTTGTTCTTACGACTTTCGCAAAAGGGTTCACTCTTGAACTGTTTTGGCAATAATTTCGTAATTTCGAAAATGTTTTGGACAGCAGAGGATCGTCAGACATAATTTACAATAGTAAATCTTTTATATGAATTGTATCTTGCCTCACTTCAAAAGTTGCCCGGGTGGCGGAACTGGTAGACGCGCAGGACTTAAAATCCTGTTGGCTGCAAAGTCAGTATCGGTTCGATTCCGATCCCGGGCACTTTCATTTTCAGAGCAAAAAAAATACCCTGCCACATATTGTTGTAGGGTATTTCTTTTTGAACCAAGTAGTCTTATTTGATTAACAACATTCTCGTCCCCGCTGAGTCTCCCGCTTGAAGTAAAAGGTCATAGGTTGCATCTTTGCAGAGGGGACTCAGCGGATTTGAACTTCCCGTGTTACTAATGAATAGGAACTATTGTGAATTAGAATTTGATTGTCGCATGTCTACTAAGAAAAGATACCGTGTAGTGGATACATTCTATTCATCACGTTCACCTGTTTCATGTATTCCGCTGAGTCCCCTCTGAAAACTCAAGATTAGATTAAAGGCAAATAAGGCGGGAGACTCGTATGATTGCATGCAGAGATTTGAGAGGTGTAGTTTCGGGAAAAAGTTCTTAGAATTAGTTCTTGTTACAGGCTTAAGGAATGGGAGAACCATTGGGAGA
>WBZL01001617.1_pt1 | contig 23173 bp, 15 predicted proteins | sample 5204291 | NCBI WGS metagenome assembly WBZL01 (sample SAMN12344345, study PRJNA552823) | activated sludge metagenome | biome: Activated sludge suspended growth; feature: Nitrification reactor; material: Wastewater; isolation source: activated sludge from nitrification reactor of wastewater...
TCAGACAACACACTTTGGAATTTCTAGAGGCATTCTATTCAGATGAGTGCAAGATAAATTATCTTTTGCATTGGCTCAGCAAGGAGATAGAGTTTCAATCAAAGAAATATTCCCGGGATGATTTTACAATGATACTGATGATGATCCATGAAGCGAGGGGTCCTTTCACTTTCAGATCAGCTAAGATAGAAGAAATAGAATTCAACCTTGAAACCTGCGTTGCATCTGTAAAGGGCAGCCTGGAATATCTCAGCTCAGAAGGTGAATGCAAGAAGCAGTTTGAGTTTGGATTTCTGCTTGAACATGATTGGTGGAGCATAAAAAAAGTTTGGGACGAGATCTGAAAAAGATCATCGCCCCAAAATTTTCAGCGAGCAACTGCTATCAATTTGCTCAACAATCTGACTAACCTGAATCCTATTTCACCATGATCATCTTCATCGTTTCGCTCTTTCCTGCATAGGAGATCCTGCAGTAATATATGCCGCTTGCAAATCCTGATGCATTCCATTTCACGCTGTATGTTCCGGCAGGCTGAAATGAATTCACGAGCGTCATCTGTTCAATTCCAGCCGCGTCAAAGATCTTCATGCTCACATTGCCCGGCGCGGGAAGTGAATATGAAATTGATGTGGACGGATTGAACGGATTCGGATAATTCTGCTCAAGCCGGAACTGCTGCGGGATCTCTGAACTGACCTGGGTTATGCCTGTAGGTGTATCCACATAATCAACGACTCTGAAGTTGTCCATATAGAAACCATCTCCGGGCACGCCGTTGTCTGTGATGAAGTTGAATCTGATTCTGATCCGCTGTCCTATGTACGGATTAAGATTCATCTGCTCGCGTTTCCAGTGCTTGATGTCAGTGTATGAGGGCTGTCCTGAAACTGTTTTTGTAAATCTTCCCGAGAGATTCGTCCAGCTCGTACCGAAGTTTGTGCTGACCTGCACTCTTATGTAGTCAAACGTCGCTTCCATCGCCCACTTTGCCGTAAACTCTATTCGCGGATTTACTGCGCCTGCAAGATCGATCGTATCTGCCAATGTGAAATAGTTGTTCGAATTGTCCTTTGCATTTCCGTATCTCGAATCGGAAAAATTCTTACTGCCTTCTACCGGATCTACAAAAGTAGTATCCCATTGTGTGCCGGTTCCTGATTTGATCCATCTCGATGTTCCGTTTTCCGCTCCGTCACTCACGAGTATCATTGTCTTTCCGACATTGATAAGAATCGTATCAACGGATGTAACTATTCCTTCCTGCTTTGTAGTGAGGATGTATTTCATTTCATCCATGTACGATGCAGTGTTGGAAATTCTGAATGCAAAATAATTGGACGAATTTGTTTTCAGTTGTCTTGCCTGAATGCTGTCGAAGTTTACTGTTGCTACCAGCGGAGTTGCATTAGGGTATGATGTTGTAAGTTCTGCTGTAACATTCTTGGCAGTCTGCGAGAGACCTCTGTTTTTCAATGTCACCTGAAGAAGAAGTGTATCATTTTTTGTAACGTAACCGTCGCCCGGGATCTTGTAATTCTGCAAATCAGCGAAGGCACCGCCAACCCAGCAAAGATATTTGATACCGTATAGATTCTGACTTGCAACCGGAATAATCTGAGTTTGCGATGGCCAGAAGCTTCCGCCGCCGACTTCCGGTGTCCAGCAATATCCTCCAATTGAATGAAGATAGTCACGGGTTGTTCCGCTTGAATAATATGCAAGCATTTCATTGACCGTGCCGTAAGTGTAATTGTTTGATGCGGCAAAGTCGGAAGAAAACTCGGAATAAATATCGTAACTGACGGAAGAATCATTGTAACCGTATGGATTCAGATATCTTCCTGCAACTGAGTGGAATGACAATCCGATCTTTGGCCTGATCTGATTTACATAAGCTGTGATCGCCTGTGTTTCAGGTTCGGATGAAGCGGAGAGTCCTCTGTAAGTTTCAGAACACGGATCATTGCTCGAACCGCTGTTCAATCCCCAGCCATAACTGTAGTTCCTGTTGAGATCAATACCGTAACAAGTGCCGTTGTTTCTCCTGTTCTTTCTCCATGAACCGCCGCCGTTTGGATTGGTTGTCTGATTATATCTGTATCCGTCCGGATTGACCACCGGCACAAAGAAAATTTCCCTGTTGTTTACAAGATAAGTTGCTTCCGGATCGGTTCCGTAATTTTCCAGAATCCAATACATGAAGTACATGACTGAAGCCATTGCCTGCGGCTCACGTGCATGATGAAGAGCATCAAAATAGATCGGTGCTTCAGTTGATGATTCATTGACTTCAGGATTGTCGGAAATCTTTACCGCCCATATAGTTCTGTTCTCAACCGATGCTCCAATGTTCTGCTTTGCGGTGATGATGTTAGGAAATCTCAGTCTCATCGAATCAAGCTTCTGAACAACTTCATCATAAGTATAATATCCTCCCATGCTGCCGTAAGAGAATCCGTCAACACCGTCTTTCTGAGAGATCATTCTTGAAGGAAGAAGTTCTTCGATTGTGGGCGCCTCTCTTTGTGCATAATAATTGTCAAGATCTTGAATCATGATTTCGTAATTGAGTCCGGATGTCATCAGGCGTGCCAGTTCGCTTTGATTGATCACTAATTCTATTCCTTCACTGAAGTGACCTGTATAGTGTTCAACCGTTATGTCGTTGTCTGCAAGTCTCTTTACGTCTTCGCGTGAGTTGATGTTGACTTTTACGAGACTGTATGTGTCGAAGTCATTTCTTACAACCGGCTCGTCCGATTGTATGCCGCTTCCGGTAATGAGAATGGAAAAAATCATCACCGGAAAAAGCATCGTAAACAGCTTTTTCATTTTTGTGGTTTGATACTTAGTTGTTGGGTAAAACATAGTCTATTTGCAAGCACTATTAAAGGAATTTATTCCTTCTGAATCAACTTTTGTGATTCGGCTTCAGAATTCCTTTTTTCTTTCAGGAAACTATTACACAGAGATCCACTGAGATTACACAGAGTTCCACTGAGACGACATGTCCGCCGTTCATTGTGACGTTAGGACATACGAGTCTGTCCAAGAATCAATCTGCTCTGTCATTCCTGCGCATGCCTGCCCGAAGAATACTGAACTTGAACACTTTTCGCAGGCGGACAGGGGGCACCTTCCGGGTCATCTCCGAGGAATGATTATACTATTCCACTGTGGCGTCAGGACTTTCCTGCCTGCAGCAGGCAGGCCTGCCTGGCATCAGACAGGCGTCCTGATGCATAGCAAATGTTAGCGCAAACTTTTTGAGCAGTCTCAAAAATTTGTAATGTATCTTAACTCTTCATTCTGCATTTTGCAGCTCTTTGACAACCCCGGAAATTTCATCTCAAACAGAATCGAGGCACAAATGGAAAAACCGAAAACTTACTGCGATGCAGTTGCTGCAATGGACAAGGACAATGTTCACAGAGTCTATCATGACACTGCCTATGGCTTTCCTATTCATGATGACAATGAACTATTCGGAAGGCTCATACTCGAGATCAATCAGGCGGGACTCAGCTGGACAACGATCCTTAACAAGCAGGAGAATTTCAGAAAAGCTTATCACCGGTTTGACATAAAAAAAGTTTCAGCATACAAAGACAAGGACAGGAACAGACTCCTCAATGACGCAGGCATAATCCGCAACCGGCTGAAAGTAGATGCCGCAATTCACAATGCAAATGTGATCAGATCTCTGCAGAAGGAGCATGGATCATTTAAGAATTGGCTGGATAAGAATCATCCACTGTCGAAATTGGAATGGACCAAATTATTTAAGAAGACATTTAAGTTTACGGGCGGTGAGATTGTCAACGAGTTTCTGCTGAGCACCGGATATTTACCCGGCGCTCATACAGATGATTGTCCAATCTATAAGAAAATTGTAAAGTCTAAACCTCCGCACTTATTGCGGAGCTGAGATTCCCGGACACTGTTGTCAGAATTTCGCTTTCTGTGAATTTACAGGAAAGAATCCCGAAGGGATTCAATGTTTGTAGGTTAACGATTTGTGTGAAACATGCGACCCCGAAGGGGTCGAATATTCGCAATGCATCATTGCAACAAACATTCGATGCCCTCGGCATCGGCTCAAAAATTATTAATCATAGAACTTCTGATTGATTTTTTGATATCAACAGAACAATTACGAAGAGAATCCCGAAGGGATTCAATGTTAACAAAGATCACCTCAAAACAACAAGCTTCTCCGTTGCTGTTTCTTTCTTTGTATCATCTTCCGTTACCAGCTTGTAGAGATAAACTCCGTTTGCTATGACATCTCCGTCATCATCTCTTCCGTCCCAATACACCTGATTGAACCCGACATTTGCAGCATGATCAATTTCTCTTATGAGCCGCCCTGCTGATGTGAATATTCTTATCTTACAGTTCCGTGGAGATTCAGCGCCCGTGAGATTGAACATGAAGTTTGTTTCATTCTTCATCGGGTTCGGGAAGTTGTAGAAGTCTTTAACAAACATTTCATCACTCACTATCAGGCTGTATTCGCTCAGATTTTCTTCACCTGCTTCGTTTCTGTAAACTATCTTCAACTTGTTTTCACCCGTAAGAAGCTTTGCATTGTAATAAAGACTCTTCCCTGTTCCAGGCTGTCCGTCAATATCAACCTTGTCTTCGGATGATCTTAACATCTTATCACCTTTTCCAAAGTAAGGTATGTAAGTATCATTCAGACTTACCGCTACCTGTGTCGTATCTAAGAACAGTGAGATCTTCGGATCAAGATCCTTAAGATCTATCCTCAATTCGGGATTAGCGCTTACATAATCACCGCTTCTTACCGGCCTGCCGTCACTGTAAAGCTCTACCAACGGAGATCCGGTGACTACATTCAGATTGACCGAGAAGCTTGCACTATTATTATATGTATAGCTTTCGTTGTAATTTCCTTTGGGAATTACCTCAACGTAAAATGTAGCTTTCCCCGCAACAGGTTTGAGATACGGAACTTTGAACTTGTGAGTTGTAGAAATACTGCTATCCACTTTCAGTTCTCTGTGCACTGTGTCAATGCTGATTAGATTCAGAGGAGAAATGCTTGACTTGTATATTCTGCTGATTGCTCCCGGAAGATTGATGAAGCCGGCATTCGCAAAACTTATCGTAACTTTCATTTCATCGCCCGGCTTAAAAGAAGTATCAGAACGGATTATCGAGTGCTTGTCTGCAACTATCTCTGCAGAAGGTGTGTATTTTAATTTCAAACTGTTCAGCAGGGACGACTGAAATCCGGTCAATGTATCAATCACAAATTTTGCCTGCAGATTGAGGGTAGGATATTGGTATGCATCAATGCTACCAAGTCCCACAGATTGATTTGTATTTTGATTAGCAAGCAACACGGTGCTTCCGCCATTCCTGTCAATTCCAATTACATCGAACAATACATTGCTCTGCGGATACAATACCTGCCCCCATGACAGATCATTCCATTGCTGTGCAGGTCCAAAGTAGTTGTCAACAGTTCCGTAAGTCTTGCTATAGATAGAAGTCTTTGAGCTGTTGGATTCTACCCAGCCTGCAGAGCCTGTGTACTTGTGAAACATTTCCGAAACTGCTGATTGCTGTGCACCAAGATATCCTATGAAGCTCCATGTATCAAACCATCCGAACACACTGAAGCTGTCGATCTTCGTGCTTCCGAATGCTCTTATCTTAGCTTTTGCAGTTGCGTTAAGAGGAACTGCTCCTCCAACATAGGATGCATTCAACGCCATCAGATAGTGAGTGCTGTCAAATGTGTTCAGGAAATTAATCACTGAATCTGATGACTGCCCGCTTGTTGTCGCGAAATTCTTGTACTCGAGAATTGAACCGTTAAGCCTTCTCACCTTAAGCATGCTGAGTCCGGGAGATCTTCCGCCGTCTATGTTTATGTTCTGATAATTTACGGTGAACAAGGATGCCTCCGCTCCGCTGCTGCCCATAGATCTTACTGCGAGATTGAGCGGATATTGATTCAGCAAAATTCCATTAGGACCAAATCCTGTATTGTAATAATCTATCACCGAAAATTGTCTGTCATCTGATTTGAAAAAAACAACCTGTCCTGTGTCAGGCAACAGAGACTGTGTTCCGGAGTTCCTTGATGCAAGCTCGTTTATGTACAGTGAAGGATTGTATGTGAATGTCAGAGGAGTGGTCCATCCGGAACTGTCTGAATTGATGATCGCGTTTGTCCGCCAGAAGTAAACAACTTCCGGATTAAGTATCGGCACTGTTGTCTTAAATTTTGTAACCGCGCCTGTTGCATTACTGTTTTGAAATGTTCTCTTCAAAGGAGAATTGAAACTGAGAGTAGTATCCATCTCAACGATCACCTTGACAATCTGCTGCGGATTGTTCTTCAGCGGGTTAAGTCCGGTCAATGTGACTGTATCAGAACTAAGCACGGAATTATTTATAGGCTTCAACGGAACAAAAGATATTTCCTTCAGAGGTATGTTAACCGTCAGAAAATTGTTTGTCTTGAGTTCTCTCGGGTTCCAGTTGTCAGGATCAATGACTGCTGAAATGGAATAGTCAGCAAGTGAATCCGGTTTGAAAGTAAACCTTACTGAATCGCTGAATCTGAACGATTTTATGATCGTATCTTTATTTGTTTGAGTTACATTGTTTCTCTTGAGTGTGAATCTGATCTTGCACGAATCCGAAAACAGTCCGAAGTTTTTCGGATAGAGTGTCATTGTCAATGGCTGATTCACTTCGGGAAAAGTGTTCGATAGTTTATAATAACTTTCAGCGATAGCAAACTCAGGAACTGCAGGTATCTGAAGTTTGCATGCGGGATCACCAAGCAGTCCGTAAGAATTTACAGTATGCCTGACAGTTGAAGATGATGAGTCAATTACAAGATCACTCTTTCCTTCTTTCATTATCTCCCCAAATCTTCTTATGGTATCTTTTGCAATAGCATGGTACATTCCTTCATGCATGCGGGTCTGACTGCTCAGCCATCCCCAGCCGGAGCAACCAATGAAACCAACTGATCCGCGATTAAGCATATTTACAAACTCTTCGCCAAAAGTCCTCTTTTGCGGATCAGCATTCTTGCCTGTATAACAAGTCATGCTCATTATAAACGGAAACTTTCCATAATTGGCAAGCGTGCCCGGATCCTGCATGCCATCTTCCCAGTTCTCATAACCTGCATGTCCGAGAAAGTTCACAATCGCAGTTCCGTTATTTATGTCTCTTCTGATTGAATCTTTGTAGTTGAAGGTTACCGTAGTTGTAGTATCGCTTCTGAAGATCTTATGGTCCTCTCCGGCAAGTGGAGGCGGAATGACAAACTCATTGATTATTGCAGTATCAATATCCTGAAAAGTCTTCTGGTCGTTTGAAGTACCCCCGCCGACAATGAATGTGTTTGCCTTAAGCCATGACTCCGGAGGATTTGTTTCGTATGTAATTATATTTTCAACCATGGCATCAGCTTCGCCGGATGTATATGCCGGAAGCCTGCCGATATGAATTTGCGGATAATAAAAGAATGAACCGTAATTGAAATTGGCAAAGTACGCGTCTGTGGTCGGATTGCCGTATGTGGGTACAAGGTTTTGGTAATAAACTGATGATGTGGCATTTTTCTTCGCATCGGTTGAGCCCCTTCCCAGAAGAACAGCATATTTAAGCTTGGGCAATGTCCAGTTATCATAAACATATTTCAGAAAATTCCTAAGCGCTACGGGATTCTCAATTCCATAATTAAAAATGTCGTAGATATCTCTTATCTCTGCCTTCACTACACGAAAGTCATCATAGGTCTCGCGATGATTCTGCAGTTGAAATGCCTGCTGCAGAAAGTTTGAATGATAAACGATCATGTAATCAGCACCATTGGATGACGAAACAAGATCCGGCACCTGCCGTTGTATCATTTTGAACGGCTTCTTTGTGATCGTCTTGTTTACTATCTCAAGCCGCGCATTGCTCTTTGCCGTTAGTATAAGAGTATCCGAGCTCGATGAGTAGTTAGCTATTCTCACATTATTGACCACATCATAAATGTTGGTCTGATTCCCCGGCACATATCCGCTGATCCTGAATTGCTTTGATGTTGTATCCGTATTTCCAAGGTTTGCAGAAATTGTGTTGGCATTGAATCTGAATGACTTCGGGACCTGCATCTGAAACATGTCAAAATACATGTTCCCGTTGAACGACGAATTGCTGAAGTAAAATACTCTCACAGTATTTACGGAAGTACTGCTAAGCACTGAACTCAGAAAAGTCTGCACAGTATCAATTCTTTTCAGGTCATTCGTAAATACCTGTGGAAGAAATGTGCTGTTGACCTGCACCTGAATGCTGTGTTCATTGTTTATGGAGAATGTCCTGTTGGATGGATACGCAAAGAGTTTGATCCTTGCATTCTGCACCTGAGATGTCAGTGTTTTCACCGAGAAAGTATCAGAGACAAACTGGTTCGTCGTCATTAATGTCCAATACCATCCCTCACCCTGAAAATTCTCATTGTTGAAATACCTGAAGTCGTTTGCATCTGCTCTCTCTCCTTGAGTATACACCCTATCTCTTTCAAACTGAAGATTATCATAATAATACTGAAGAGAGTATGGATTGGTAGTTGAGAAAGTAGCATTTGAATACCTTAGTCCGTTGCTTACTCCCCATTCTACCCAATACACATTTGTGTCTGAATACAAAGTATGATACTCATCTTTGGTATAGACAAGCCCGTTGTCCTGATTATAATATTTTGTGTTCCCGCCGTAAGTTCTTGTTCCGAAGAAATCAAAGTAATCCGCGTTGTCAAATACTCCATCACTCTCTCCTTCGAAGTAAATCGGGATCTGCTGTCCTTTGTTGAAAACTTTAACGGTTCTTGGGTCTATTGTTGCAGTATTTATTCCGGCATTTGAAAAATCTGTTCTGTTTATTCTGTAAACCGCATCTTCAATAACACTGAGCTTCAGGTAAGCTTTGTTTGGAATGATCCAATTGTAACTCTGCGACAAGCTTGTTCCGGCTGCAATCAATAGAAATGCAATTACAGAGAAAATTTTTACAGACAATCTGGTATTCATTTGTTAGAGATTAGCTTTTTGAACTGAACTTCCGAATAGAGAAATGGTAGAAAAGTCTGCCGGGTAAAGGTTTTTAGTTGAGTCAAAAATATAACTTTTTTATCAAAAATGATATACGGGTGTTTAGCTTGATTTAAAGATATTCTTTTCTGATTGTTGTTCAAACTGTTCCGAAATTTAATGATGATCTTCAAATGAAAAGAGATACTGTTTCAAGATTCAGCAACAGGGTTGAGAACTATGTAAAATACAGGCCTCATTATCCGCCGGGAATGTTAAGACTGCTTGAAGAAAAGTTTAACATCAACAAATCTTTTAAAGTGGCAGATATAGGTTCGGGCACGGGTATCTCTTCGGAACAATTTGTTCAGGCGGGCTATGATGTATTCGGCGTTGATCCGAATCCTGAAATGCGAATGTGCGCAGAAGAATACTTTGCCGGAAGGAAGAATTACTTCAGCGTAAACGGTTCTGCGGAAGCGACTACACTCGACGCAGACAGCATGGATATAATTGTCGCAGGTCAGGCATTCCATTGGTTTGATAAGGCTGAATCCCGGGTTGAGTTTGAGAGGATCATCAAAAGTGAGCGCATGGTCTTTCTGATATGGAACAAGAAGGTTAATTCAGAGGGATTTATGGATTTGTATTTCGGATTACTTAAGAAGTATGGAACTGATTACGAAAATGTAAAGCATGAAAACTTTGACTCGCATACTATAAGCGATTTCTTTGCACCAATGAGTTTTGAATTCATTGCCATGAGCAATGAACAGTTGCTTGATTATGAAGGGCTTAAAGGAAGGCTGCTTTCTTCGTCATACATCCCGTCTGAAGGAGAGAAGTACGAAAAAATGCTTGAAGAACTCAAATCAATGTATTCGGAATTCAATCAGAATGGAATTATCCGGATTGATTACAACACGGAAATCTATGCAGGCAAATTAAAATGAAGTGTGACTATTACTCGGCAGAAGCAAGTCTCTCTGCTCTGTCTGTGGTCTTAAGCTTGTCAATGAAATCTTCGCCGTTGTTGGTGCCTGCCCGGCTCAGTCGGGTTCCCAAAAGTTTGCAGAGTGACAAGAAAAAATATCAATATGTATACTGCAAACTTTCCCCAAAGGTGTGGATTCCCATGGGTCACCCCGCCTGCAGACAGTACAGCTTTATTTGGTTTCAGCGGGCAGGCAACAACTTACCACAGCCAATGAATCACATAACCACCGCACGCATTAAACTTGAAGAGCAATGCTAAATAAAAAATGAAATTCACTGAGGAGATGAAAGATATAGTAAAGGGTAAGTTGTTGCCTGCCCGCAGTCGTTTAATCTAGTTCACTCTCCGCAGGCGGGGTGACCCTCACTGCGTTCGGGAACACCAACAACGGCGGAATGATAAAATATGGAAGACACCTCTTGAAGAATTCATTAAAGAACTAATTTACTAACAATGTTATTGCTGGAAATATTAAGAGATGTTATTTTTTTCCACATCGGAAAATTTTTTTTCAATTAATCACTCGCAACAAGTATCCAAATGAGAGTACAACTATTACCGAAAAAGTCTTCTTAATATACTCCGGAGGTATAATTTTTTTCATTATTTTGTTTGTTGTTCTGTATTTCGTAGGGGCAATGTTCTGAAAATTTATTGTGGTGTCGGGACTTCCGAGTCTGTCCGAGAACCGATTTATTTAGAAAATTAGAATGGGCGAAGGTATGTTCTTTGAAAATCGGATATTGGCTTTTTATTATTTTTATCTTATGCTCTCATAAGCAAGGGTGCTAATTTCTTTATGTTGTGGCAACTGCAGATTAAACTAAATTCTGTTCTTGCTTTTTCCAATCCTCTTAACAAAAATTCTTTAAACTGCATTACTTGTTTGATGTGAGCAAACACCGGCTCAACCGTGGTCTGCCTTTTCATATACCGCTTTTTACCTGCTCTGCTCAGGAGCTTTTTCCTTTGTGCTGTTCTTATGTCATCAATTTCATATATCTGTATCTGCCGGCAATTAGATTCTTTCAGATGCTGAGAGCTTATGCACTCATTTCTTTTCAAACAATCATGGCAACCGATACCTTTATATATTCTGAAGTTTACTCCGTTTCGCCTGCTGTTCTTTAAAAATATCATTTGCTTTCCCTCAGGACAAACATAGAAGTCACCTGATTTGTCATAACTGAAATTTCTTCTGTCATAAGTGACCAATTCCTCTTTTGATGTTCTTTCGTCTACTTCCTTGTTCATTCTTCCGTCTGGCATATAAGTATCTATTTGATTCTCGCCGATATACTTTAATGCCCTTCCGCTGCAATAACCTGCATCGGCTGAAACCTCCTTCGGCTTTTGATTTGTGTTGGAGACTGTCTGCTGATACATCCTTTCAAACTGCCCGTAATCATTTGAATCATTTACTACATCACATGCCAATATTATCTGGCCATGGCTGTCAACGGAAATCTGTGTGTTATAACTCATATTGTATCCTCCGTTGGACATCTTCATTAGTCTGCTGTCTGTATCGCTTACACTTACTTTCTTTAACTTATCTTTCTCCATCTCTTCTTTTGCCTTCTTAATCTTTTTGAGCATTTTCTCCGCGTCTGACAATTCGTCGGGCAGTTCATCTCCCCGCTTTGATGAACCGTATTTTTTGTCTTCCAGAGCATCTGTTGTCTCGCTATTGTCCATCATCTCCTTCACTTTTTGCTCAAGATACTCTTCTGTGGACTCAAGCTGCTGTTTAGTTTGCTGACTTCCCTTTGAAGCACATGACTTGATCTTACTTCCGTCAAGTGATATATGTCCCAGATTTATCACTCCCATTCTTCTGCATAAATCCAATATTTGAACAAAGTACTCGACTATGTATTGACCTTTCAATTTACGGAAATCACTTATCGTTCGAAAATCAGGACACTGCATTGCCGACAAATACATAAAATGTACATCGCTCTCTGTAGCTTGGGACAGCTTTCTGGAACTGCGTATCCCGATGCTGTAACCATACAACAATATCTTTATCAACAATTTCGGATGATATCCGGGTTGACCTTCTTCACTGTAGCTCTCGTACAACTTTGTCAGATCTAATTGCTCTACTACCAGGTTTATGGCTCTCGAAGTGTGATTTGAAGGTATCATTTCCTGAATATCCGGTGGCAAGAGCATTATCTGATCTTGAAAATAATCTCTGAACTTCATTCTCTACTCTTTTTTACAAAAATATAAAAAACGAAAAACTTATTCCTTAGTTCTCGGACAGACTCTTCCGTCCCGACACATGTTAACTATTTGCGTCAGGACGCCTGCCTGCCTACTGCAGGCAGGAAAGTCCTGACGCCACATGGAATACATTTAGAATGGAATTATCCGGATTGATTACAACACGAAAATCTATGCAGGCAAATTAAAATGAAGTGCGAATATCACTCGGCTGAAGCAAGTCTCTCTGCTCTGTCTGCGGTCTTTAGCTTGTCAATGATCTCATCAAGATCACCCTCCATAATATCAGAAAGGTTGTAAAGCGTTAGACCTATTCTGTGATCGGTAAGCCTGTTCTGCGGAAAGTTGTAAGTTCTGATCTTATCACTTCTGTCACCTGACTTCACCATCTTCTTTCTTTGCGAAGTCAGCTCTTTATCACGCTTTTCAAGTTCAAGCTCATAAAGCCGTGACCTTAGCACTTTCATTGCCTTTGTCTTATTCTTCAACTGTGATCTTTCATCCTGACATTGCACTACTATTCCGGTTGGAATGTGTGTAATGCGGATGGCAGTCTCAACCTTGTTCACATTCTGACCACCGGCGCCGCCTGACCTGAAAACATCTATCCTCAGATCATTCTCATTTATCTCAACATCAACATCTTCAGCTTCCGGAAATACGGCAACAGATGCGGCCGATGTATGAACCCTTCCGCTTGATTCAGTCTGCGGAACTCTCTGCACACGATGAACTCCGCTCTCGTATTTGAGATCACCATATATGCTCTTTCCGGAAACACTTATGACAACCTCCTTGACTCCTCCCGGAATTGAAGACTCATTAAAATCCATAAGCTCGGTCTTCCAGTTCTTTCTCTCAAAATATCTAGTGTACATTCTGTAAAGATCTGCCGCAAACAAAGCGGCTTCTTCACCTCCTGTACCTGCCCTGATCTCAAAAATTGCATTCTTGTCATCAGCCGGATCTTTAGGAATCAGGAGTTCCTTTATGTGAGCTTCAATTTTTTCAAGCCGCAGATCAAGTTCTTCCTGTTCTGCCTTTGCAAGCTCTTTCAATTCCTGATCGTTTGAAGAATACATGAGTTCACGGTTTTCTTCGGAGAGTCTTTTTGTCGAAACGTACTTGTCATAAGCCTCAACAACTTCGCCCAGATCAGAATACTCCTTTGATAACTTCCTGTATTCATTCTGATTACCTGTGATGCCCGGATCTGCAAGCAGAACGGCGATCTCTTCGTAACGTGATTTAACTCTTTCCAACTTTTCAAACATGGGAACTGATGCTTTCTTCTAGATTCATATTAATAGATGCCTCTCTCCTGAAGGAAAGTTTTTGTGCTGTCGCCGCCGATGTTATTCAAAGTGATGATACCGAAGACGAAGCTTACTATATTTCCTGTGAGTATGGTTACGATCTGAAACACTGCAGCGGTCTGAATTGTGCTGTATGTTCCTGTTCTGTTGAGCGTGTTGAGTTTATTGTATGCGATGAAGTCGAGTATGCAGCTAATGATGTTCAGCACCGGGAGTATTCCGACAATACAGCCGAGTCCGCACGAAAACGCACCTCCAATGATTGTTGAAGTTCCCCAGCCAAGAAATGCAAGTATGTTAATAATTCCCGACACCAGGAAAAATGTCCTGGCGGTTTGTAACTCAGATGGCATGTTATACATAGATGTTTTTATTCGGAGATACGAGCAAAATGCAATAATGTTTAAGCAAAGTCACGGAAAAAATTATTGTGACCTTTGTGCGTTCGGACATTTAAACATCACTCTTATCACTGTTAATTGGACTGGACTTCATTTCGAATCAACGGAGGAGATAAATCTTGATTAAAGCATTGTGAAACGGGTCGACCATCTAAAGAAAGAGAGCAATTGAATCTTCCTACTCCATGCAAGATGATTTTCAAGCGTCAATCTAATTCAGGACAAATAATGCCTTGTCTTATTCTAATGCGAGAGCAAAATCACTTGTCCTTTGCTCTGATTCAAGGATTCACTTTCAAACTTCCATCACTTTCAATGGTAGAAGGAGTAATTCTGCCGACAAAATTAAATGCATTATTATCTACGATGGATGCATCAGAAGCGTCCACTGTTCCGTCACCGTTTACGTCGGTGGGAACATATCCTGTGGCGAAGCCAAAAACTGCATTATCTATTAGGCTAAGATCGGAAGCTTCTACAGACCCGTCCTGATTCACGTCACCGCTGTATGCAGCATACTTCAAAGGCGAACTGTCAACCTGTTTCATGTTATTCCCAAATGCATTTCCCGCTGCCGAAGTGAAATCATAACTCATAACAGAACTGACAAAAGAAACGGCAACCGAACTCCATGTCTCAATCGTATTTCTGTGTTTGATCTGCAGAAAGTAAGGAGTATTGTTTGCAGCATTTGCAAAAATGAACATTCCGGTTCCGCTTGAACTGAGATATGCCTTGGCAGAATCAACAATGGCATAAGGTGATAAATTGCTTCTGAGGTAAACCCGAACAGTATCCCGCGTCAATGAATTGGTAACTGCGTCATAGAAACCCTGTGTAAGAACAGAAAGAGTGAGGTACTTTGGACTGAACTGAGTAACCGGTTCTGTTACTGTAACATGTCCCCCGCCCGGTCCGGTATTACCTGCAACAACCTCACCATAAAATGTGCTACCTATTATATAAGGATATTCCGGATTCCCTAGCGAATCCAGCGCAATGAAATATGCATACGTTCCTGCCGGATAATCAGGTGTCACACTGAACCTTCCATTGTGTGAATCAAGATCAGTACCGCTTGAAGCAAGCTCGTAATCTTCTATGAAACAACCAAGCGGATAAGATGAACTCACGGCGGGACCATACTGACTCGGCGGAAGGACTGTACCGTTCGGGAGAGTTGTTCTTGTAGTGATGTTTCTTTTCTTGTAACCGCTTTTCATTCTCCTTATTCCGCCCGTGCCGTTTGTGTTTGAGTAAGCGTAAGGTCCGTACAAAGGGAATCCGTCAAACATATACCCGAGTATTGGCGAATGCTCGTTCGCATTAGGAGTATATAGCTTCTTCATGTTGATATGATAATGATAAACACCTCCGGGCGCCGGGTGTCCGCCTGAAGTATCAAAGCTTACCGCTTCAAAATATTGCGCAACCCTGTGCCAGATATTCTGATTGTTATAAGACATTGCATCTCCGGCATTGAACAATACCACTCCGTTTATCAGAACACCCAATTGACCGTTACCCGCATTAGCAGGTGTGGGATCGTAAACAGGAAATCTCGCAATCTTGAACGTCCAGTTCTGATTACTCGGAAGATTCGGATTCATAGCCCATGGACCTATCGTGTAGGACGGAATCCCGGTGCTGCTAACATAAGTATAATTGGTTGAATACCGAACTTGCTGAACATCAGCAGGTATTCCGTTATAACCGGTTGCACCGTTAAGATTGATCTTCCATGAATACAAGTCTGGTGTTATCTGAGAATTCACAAACGACGCAGAGAGCAATGCAAGCGCCAGGAAAAGTTTTTTCATTTCTTACTATTGTTTAGGAAAAATTCATTTTTGAATTCCATTTAAGAACACGCCTGATCTCGATCATCTGACTGCGATCTGATTCTTGAAGCTGTCAAGAAGCCGGGCATTTTCTTCTGACAATGCAATCGCTATAAGTTTGCCTTTGTAATTGAATGCAATATGTCTGAAATCAGGTGTAGTATTGAAAACCATTTCGATTATTACTGAGCTGTCCCTGCAAAACGCCATCGTTCCGGTTGACAAGCAATATTGATAATCGAATGGGATGGTTGAGACCGTTGCTCTAAGTTGTGAGATTTCTCCCGGCTCAGTGATTTCAAGGTCTTTCAATATGATCTTTCCCGCCGAATCAAAATCAGTCTTGTATGTCAGTTTTACTTTGTCTGCCTTTGAAATGTCCGGAAGTTTCATCTCCTCTTTTTCTTTACTGCATGAGCATATCAGCATTAGAAAGAGCAATGCACATATTCTCATCCGGCAAAACAAATTTTTAGTTCCTGAAGAATTAAGGATGTGTTTTCCATATTTGTCCTTAGATGTTTTTAGAATATGCAAAGCAGTAACATATGCCTATTCAGCAACTATGACAATTGGAAACAATGATTGGTTTAATGATGGAGAAGAAATTCCTGGATTCGTGATGTTATTTCACGAGATTGAACTTCTCACCGTATTGTCCGATGACCGGAAGCGGTTTCATTTCACCGTTTGATGCATTCATTATACCCATGATAAGAAATATTACCCACGGGATATAAAGGATCAATCCGATGCCGCATGTCAGTGAGCCGACAATTCCGGCAGCTATGTTGAGGAGCAATAATACAATTGATTGTTCAGTGTGAAACATTACAAAAGGATTCTTTCTCATGTCGTCCATAAGGAGAGGAATGAAGAAGATCAGATAAGAAACAATTGCCATTGTCTTGCCTGATTCGATTTGTTCAGGTGTAGCACTCACATTGCGAGTTGTTTCTGACATAGAATTCCCCCTTCGCTTGTTTTATTGTTAAAGATAAATTCCGGTTCTATCTGAAAATCGCCTTGATGCTGCCCCAGGTGCTTCTTATTCCGGAGACGGTATGAGTAACGGTAATGTGATTTGTATAAGTATAGTTACCGTTTGACTCGATGCACTTTAATCTGTAAAAATACAAAGCAGATGTTCTTCCGTTTCCGAAGTCAACCGAATTATCCTGATATGAGTAGAATGAATTATTGCCTGTGGCTGTCTTGTTGTCAATGTATATGAAATTGTCCGGACTGTCTGCGCTTCTTTCAATTTCAAACTTTACTGTTCCGGCTTCATCTCCTGTTTTCCATTCAACCAGAACACCGTTTGCATTATCTCTTGCCGTAAAGTATTGAAGAGTAACCGCGGCAAACAATAAACCGTTTAATAACAAGGCACCCGCAAGGGCAATTAAGAAGTACTTATTTTTCATACGCCCAAAATTATACCTAAATGGCAATAATATCAAGTCTTAACTTGTAACTGCCTGAAATTTTTTTAGAGACCCAATGAGGGAAGTGTTGAATGAATTCTTTCCATTTGTATTTGGATATGTTGATTGTCGGTATCCAATTATTGCAACATGCCTTAATTATAGTATTCAAGAGAACTTGATGCTGATTCAGTGTCTTGTGAAAAATGATTATCCGAAAGTCGCACACTTTGGATATTCCAGATTAGCTTCAACAGAAATACAGAATTTTAATATCTGTCCAGAACGTTTGTAATTCTTAATTGAAATGTTTAACAAGATATGATGCAAGAAGTTATTCCGCTTTCTTTTGAACGACCAAAAGAAAGCTTGGCAAAGAAAAGTCGCCCGCCCGCCTGCGAAAAGTGTTGTAGATCAGTTTTCTTCGGGCAGGCTGCATCCTAATTGCCTAAAATTGCTCGCTTTGGCTACGTGAATTTCAACTCCTCACACGACAGAAGAGCGCTGTCGTGTTCGTCAGACAGGAAATTCACGCTTACGCCAAAGCTCACAATTTCTTAACGGCATTAGGATGAGGCGGGTTGTTTCTCCGATATTCGAAGAGGATTTTAACATTGAACTGTTTTAGCAATAATTTCGTCACTTCGAAAAAGTTTTGGACCGATATGGGTACATTCATGAATCTTACTCAAAATACCATTCAAATTTACCTATATAATTCCTAAATTCACAACTACCCAAACGAGAAAACACCTTTTTATCCCGGTGCTATGAAAAAAATCATTACCCGGTTAAAAAAATAAATAATTAAACTTCAGGAGACAAAAAACTTAATGAAAAAGATCGGCATATTATTTGGCCAGGAAAACACTTTTCCGCAGGCATTCGTTGAAAGAGTCAATGAAAAGAATGTTGACGGAATTGTTGCAGAGTTCGTATCAATAGACAAAGTTGTACAGGGTGAATACATGGGCTATGATGTTATCTTCGACAGGATTTCCCAGGACGTTCCGTTTTACAGAGGTATGCTTAAAAATGCTGCAATTGGAGGCACTGCTGTTGTCAATAATCCTTTCTGGTGGAATGCAGACGACAAGTTTTTCAACAATGCATTGGCTACAAAGATAGGAGTACCGGTTCCTAAAACCGTTCTGCTTCCTTCCAATCAGCATCCGACTGATACAAGTTCAAATTCATTCCGTAATCTCTCTTTCCCGCTTGACTGGGAAGGTATCTTCAATTACACAGGATTTCCCGCTTACTTCAAGCCCTTCTCCGGAGGCGGCTGGAAGAGTGTATATAAAGTTGAAGACGCGGCGGATTTTTTCAACAAGTACAATGAGACCGAACAGCTTGTGATGATGCTTCAGGAAGAGATTACATTTGATCTTTATTTCAGATGCTACTGCATTGACAGGAAAGATGTTCTTATCATGCCTTATGAGCCAAGAAATCCTCATCACCTGAGATATGTTTCTAATGCAGGACCTGCTGAACAAAAGCTCCTTGATCTCATAAAAGAATACACTTTGAAACTCAATGTTGCATTGGGTTATGATTTCAACACAGTTGAATTTGCCGTAAGGAACGGAGTTCCATATGCAATTGATTTCTGCAATCCTGCTCCGGATGCAGATGTAAATTCAGTTGGACAGGAAAACTTTGACTGGGTTGTTGAAGCTGCAGCAAATATGGCTATCAATAAGGCGAAGATACACAGAGAAGGAATGAATAATCTCACATGGGGCTTGTTTGTCAAGGCATCTGTAAATGATGAACTGCTCTCATTTACGAACGGTGAAAAAAAAAAGGCAGCATCCTCTAAACCGAAAGCAAAGAAATCGAAATCTTAAATCGATAGAATCATAAGGAGGAATTGATGAGTACTGAGGAAAAATATACTCTGGGAATTGAAGAGGAGTTTATGATCATTGATCCTGAAACAAGAGAACTCCAGTCTCACATTCAGGCGATCTTTGAAGAAGGGAAACTTCTTCTCAAAGAAAACTTCAAACCGGAGATGCATGCATCCGTTATTGAAACCGGCACCAACATCTGTGCTAACATTCAGGAGGCAAGAAAAGAAGTAACGGAACTCAGAAGAAGCCTTGCCATGCTGTCTGAGCAGCACGGACTGAAGATCGCATCGGCAGGAACTCATCCTTTCTCTCATTGGCGTGATCAGGCAATTACCGACCACCCGAGATACAAGGAAATACTTCGCGAGATGCAGGATGCCGCAAGGGCAAATCTTATATTCGGACTTCATGTGCATGTGGGTATTGCCAACAGAGAGATAGGCATCCACATAATGAATGCAGCGAGATATTTCCTTCCGCATATTTTTGCGTTGTCAACCAATTCACCCTTCTGGCTTGGAAGAGATACCGGATTCAAGTCATACAGAGTAAAGGTGTTTGATAAATTCCCGAGAACCGGCATACCGGATTACTTCTCGAGTCTTGCAGACTATGACAATTTCATTAACATGCTGATCAAGACCAACTGTATTGACAACGCCAAAAAAGTATGGTGGGATGTAAGAACTCATCCGTTCTTCAACACTCTTGAATTCAGGATCTGTGACGTTCAGATGAGAGTTGACGAAACCATAGCGTTGGCAGCCTTGATTCAGGCAGTTGTTGTAAAGCTTCACAAATTGATTCAGCAGAACCTTGGCTTCAGGATATACAGAAGAGCACTGATCAACGAAAACAAATGGAGAGCAGCAAGATACGGCATTCACGGCAAACTGATTGATTTCGGGAAGCAAAAAGAAGTTCCGTTCACAGAACTGGTAAACGAGCTTCTCGAATTCATAGACGATGTGGTAGATGAACTTGGAAGCAGAGAAGAAATCAATTACATCTTCAAAATGATGGAACAAGGCACGGGAGCTGACAGGCAACTCAAACAATGGTATAATTCAGGCCAGGATTTTAAGAAACTGGTTGATTTCATTGTTGATGAAACAAATGTGGGACTTGGCTTAGAGTCCGACAAAAAAAAATCTAAACAATCCGTATAAAAATTTAATCTACATCAGTTAAATGAAAAACTCGTTCATCTCGGAAGTTGACTTTGATCAGGACCTTGTAGAAGGTGCTTACAATGCCATCAATGTCTGTCTCCGACTAAAGCCGGAAGAAAGAATAACAGTTATCACAGACAATGATTCTCTTGAAATTGCCTGTGCCCTGATTCACGAAATAAAGAAAGTTGGTTCAGATCATAGTCTCATGGTGATCGAGGATTATGCTTCAAGACCCACGCCGAACATGCCTCAGCAGATACTTGATGATCTTTCCAAATCACAGGTAAGCATCTTCTGCGCACTTGCACAGACAGGTGAATTGAGCATGAGGATACAGATGACTTCAATAGTCAATGCTCATAGGATCCGCCATGGCCACATGGTCAATATCAATAAGCAGATCATGAAGGAAGGTATGCGCGCGGATTTTCTCAAAGTGGACGAACTCAGCCAGAAGCTGATTGAGAAAGCGCGCAAGGCAAGATATATAAAGGCAAAGTCAAAGGGCGGAACAGATATAGTTGCAGAGTTTTCTCCAAGACTCAACTGGCTGAAGACCAGCGGCATCATTTCTCCTGACAAGTGGGGCAATCTTCCCGGAGGAGAAATATTTACATCACCGCTGAATGTCGAGGGATTGTTTGTAGTTGACGGTGTTGTAGGTGATTACCTATGTCAGAAATACGGCGATCTCAAAGACTCCCCTCTTTTCATAGATATAGTTGACTCAAGGATCAAGAGCATGAATTCGAACAATTCATATCTGGTAGATGAGATGACATCATACACAATGACCGATGAAAACAGCAACAGGGTTGGCGAGTTTGCCATAGGCACAAACATTGCGCTGAACGGAGTTATCGGACAAATTCTTCAGGACGAGAAACTTCCGAGCATTCACATGGCATTTGGACATCCTTACTCCGAGCATACAGGTGCTGACTGGGTATCTACAACTCATATTGATTGCGTCGGAATTGATTTTGATATCTGGCTTGAAGATGAGAAGGTGATGGAGAACGGAAGATTCCTGATCTGAACTCAACTTCTATTTTCTATTATAGATACAGAGCACACGGAGAAGTCACAGAGGTCCACAGATAAATCACATATAATGTCGATTTGATTCAAGATTGCCGGTGGTAGTGCGGAAAGCTATTTGAGTGTGGCAATTCAAATTGTCCCTTTGACTATTCCGGCAAACGATAATTTTGTAACCTTTGCGCCGGTACTGTTCTCTCCTTGCTACAATCAAAATTAGAATCCAATAACTGAAAGACCTTTCATGATAAGAGAATACAGAGAGAAGTATAATTCCGAATTCAACGAAAAGACATACGGCGAGTTCATCAAATATCTTGACGGAATGTGCGGACACAAGATCGAATTCAGAATTGCCGAGACACCGATATTCATTCCGGACCAACTTCTTACGGAGATCATTTCGGCATCGGATGAACTTACTTCGGCAATTTCCACAAAGGAGTTTCATGACTTCACAAAGAACGCAATTCCTCCGGGGCTGGAGACTCCCAACGAAGAACCGCATCCGTCATTACTATCGATTGATTTTGCGATCTGCAAAGGTGAAGACGGAAATCTTCATCCGCAACTGATAGAGCTTCAGGGATTTGCTTCTTTGTACTGTTACCAGGAACTGTTGAACGAAGCGATGAGGAAATTCTTTTTCGTACCCGAACGCGGCAAGAGTTATTTTTATGTGAATAATCATGAGGAATATGTGGAAGAAGTAAGGAAGGCCATCGTTGGAGATTCAGATCCGGAGAATGTCATACTGATGGACATTGAACCCGAAAAGCAGAAGACATACATAGATTTTCTTGCGACCGAAAAATACATAGGCGTAAAGCCGGTCTGCCTGACGGAAGTTATTAAGAGAGGCAGAAAACTTTTTTATAAAAGAGACGGCAGGGAAATTCCCATTGACAGAATTTACAACCGTGTCATCAATGATGAACTTGAGAGAAGAAGTGATATAAAATATAATTTTAGTTTTCAGGATGATCTTGATGTGAAGTGGATCGCCCATCCAAACTGGTTTTACAGACTGAGTAAATATTCCATGCCGTTTTACAAGAGCAAGTATGTGCCTGAGACAAGATTTCTGAATGAGTATGAAAAATTTCCCGATGATCTTGAGAACTATGTTCTTAAACCACTCTTCTCATTTGCCGGAGTCGGCGTGATGTTTGATATTGACCGCAAAGTGCTTGAATCCATAAAGGACAGGGAGAATTACATACTGCAAAAGAAGGTTGTTTACGAGCCGATCATAGAGACGCCTGACATTCCTGCCAAAGCGGAGTTGCGATTGTTGTATGCATGGGATGACAAGCCGAAATTGCTGAACAATCTCGTAAGATTGAGCAAGGGAAAGATGATGGGGGTTGACTTCAACAAGAATCAGAGCTGGGTTGGATCGAGCATTGCGTATCACAACAGAACATTCTGAGTTTTTAGGCGAAGTTTGGATTGAATAAAACAGTACAATTGACTAATTTGCCTTGTTCAAAAACGGAGTCGTAGTTCAGTTTGGTTAGAACGCCTGATCCCGAGTCCTCGGGAGAGGTCGAAGATGAAATGTAAGGCTACACAAAACGGAGTCGTAGTTCAGTTTGGTTAGAACGCCTGATCCCGAGTCCTCGGGAGAGGTCGCAGATGAAATGTAAGGCTACACAAAACGGAGTCGTAGTTCAGTTTGGTTAGAACGCCTGATCCCGAGTCTTCGGGAGAGGTCGAAGATGAAATGTAAGGCTACACAAAACGGAGTCGTAGTTCAGTTTGGTTAGAACGCCTGATCCCGAGTCCTCGGGAGAGGTCGCAG
>WBZL01001618.1_pt1 | contig 23155 bp, 18 predicted proteins | sample 5204291 | NCBI WGS metagenome assembly WBZL01 (sample SAMN12344345, study PRJNA552823) | activated sludge metagenome | biome: Activated sludge suspended growth; feature: Nitrification reactor; material: Wastewater; isolation source: activated sludge from nitrification reactor of wastewater...
TCGTCATCGTCGTCTCCGATCTCTAACTACCGAGATAGTACTACCATGGTAGTTGATCGTCAAGCGTCCCCAGACCTAGACCTCTGACCCAGGCCTCTGACTCAGGCCTCTGACTGAGGAGAGACGACGCGATGCGGGGCTCGCCGGTTGCACCGGCGAGCCGATCAAGCAGAGCGGAAGAGAGGCAAGGTGGGGCCGACGAAGCCCGGGAAGAGGCGGGTGCGATCGCTCACCCCGAGGTGCCGGGCCGCCACCTCGGCGAAGACGCTGCGGAAGTCGACCTGCACGGGCAGGTCGCGGCCTTCGTAGAGCGCATCGCGGTCGAGGCTCTCGATGCCACCGTGGACCCGCCCGCCGGCCACCCGGTTACCGACCACGAAGAGGCAGGAGCCGTGGCCGTGGTCGGTGCCGCCGGAGCCGTTCTCGGCCACCGTCCGCCCGAACTCGGTCATTGTCATCAGCACGACGTCGTCCTGGTGGCTGCCGAGATCGCTCCAGAAGGCGGCGATGGCCCGCGCGAGGTCGCTCGCCCGCCGCGCGAAGCTGCCCTGCGCCGCCCCCTGCTGCACGTGGGTGTCCCAGCCGGCCGTCTCGGCGAAGGCCACCTCGAGACCGACGTCGGCGCGGATCAGCCGGGCGATCTGTCGCAGGGCCTGGCCGAGCGGCGACGGTGGATAGCCGGCCCTGGTGGCATCCTGCAAGGCCGCGGGGCCCTCCGCCGCCAGCAGCCGCACCGCCTCGAAGGTGTCGGCGGCAGCCGACCGCAGCGCCGGGTCGGTCGCCTGCCGGTAGAGCGCCTCGAAGCCGCCGCCGGACGTACCGCCGCCCGGGGCCCGCAGCTCGGCGAGGTCGGCGACGGCAATCGCCGCCGCCGGGCCGCTCAACGAGCGCGGCATGCTGGCGGTCAACGCCATCGCCTTGAGCGGCGTACCCTCGTGGCCCAGCTCGCCCACTACCCGGTTGAGCCAGCCGCTGGGGGCCGCCCGCCGGCCGGGCAACCCGGACTCCATGAAGTCCTGCGCGTCGAAGTGCGAGCGGGTCGGGTCCGGTGAGCCCACGCCGTGGACGATCGCCAGGCGACCTTCGCCGAACAGCGGCCGCAGGGCCGCGAAGCCGGGATGCAGCCCGAAGCGGCCGTCGAGGTCGAGCACTCGTTCCGTACCTGCGCTTGCGGCCGCGCCGAGGGCGAGGCGGGGGCGCAGACGGCGCAGAGCAGCCTCCTCGGCGACCAGCGGCACTGCCGCGAGGCCGTCCATGGCCCCGCGCTGGAAGATCGCGACGAGAACGCGGCGGCCCCCGAGCTGGCGCGGCGGGGCTGCCGCCAGCGCGGCGCGGCGCAGGAAGTCCGGCCCAACGCCGAAGCTCAGGAGCGACAAGCCAGAGGCCTTGAGAAACGCACGGCGGGTGGTCATCGCTGCCTCCTCAACGGCGCTGGAACTCGGGAGAGCCGAGGATGGCGGCGAGCACGCGCTGCTCCTCGGTGGGCGGCGCGAGGCGCACGGGGGGCGCCTCGCGGCGGGGGAAGAGCCGTTCGATGGGCGTGCGGAGCATTGCCCCGTCCCCTTCGCGCCGGCGGCGGGGAGCGGCGGCGGCTGGGGCCGGTGAGCTGAGGTCGAGGCTGGCGGCGGCGGCCTCCAGCTCGGTGAGCAACGCAGGGCTCTCTCGTTCGGGTAGGAGGCGCGGGAGATAGCGCGCCAAGAGCTCCCGGCGGGTAGCTCGTTCCCCCGCCGCGGCAGGAGGCAGCCTTACGCCAGCGATCCGCCCTGCGGCCAGCTCGGCGGCGAAGCTCATGCGCTCGAGGAGAGAGCCCGTGCTCACCCAGGCCTCGGCCTGGTCGGGGTAGCCGGTCGGCGCCGGGTGGAGATACAGCGGCTGGCCCATGCGGGCGACCCACTCGAGGGTGGCCGCCGGGTCTTCGACATCGGCGTCGAGGCCGCGCAGGGCTGAGGCGGCAAGCTCGAAGGGGGACTTGATCTTCGCCCGGCGGGCCGCCGGCGCCCACAGCTCGGGCGAGCAAGCCAGGGCGAGCACCACCGCCCGCAGGTCGCCGCCGGTGGACGTGAAAGTCGCCGCCAGGCGGTCCACGAGGGCGGGCGGCGGATCGTCGCTCACGAAGCGGACGGCCAGCTTGCGGGCCAGGTGGCGAGCCGTCGCTGGGTGGCGAGCGAGGAGCGCCAGCACCTCTTCTCCATCCTCGATGCCCCGCCCGGCGGCGAGCCGCTGGCCCAGGACGGTCTTCGCGCCGGCGTCGTGAGCGTCCGGCCGGAAGAGGAACTCGCCGTCGACGATCAGGCCATGGACCCCCTGCCGGCGGGCGCGGGCGATGCGTTCTTCGACCATCTCCCGGCGCGGTCCGGGCGGGATCACCGTCCAGCCGGTGAAGGCGCGGGCGACCTCGACGACGTCCTGCTGGCCGTAGCCACCGTCGACGCCGAGGGTGTGGAGCTCCAAGAGCTCGCGGGCGTAGTTCTCGTTGAGCCCGTCGGCCCGCCGGCGTGGCGCCGCCTCGCGTGGGGAGCGCTGGCCGCGCTCCCCACGGCCCTCCCGGCGCGCTGGCACGAGGGTCGGCTGGCCGGGATTGGCCACCGAGCGAGCGTTGTCGAGGTAGAGCAGCATGGCAGGGTGGCGGGCGGTCGCCGCCAGTAGCTCGCCGAAGCTGCCCAGCAGATGCGGCCGCACCGCGTCGCGCTCGAAGGCCGGGACGTAGCTGCGCGTCTCGGCATCGGCGAGCGAGACGTAGAAGTGATTGAGCCAGAAGTCGGCCAGCACCTCGTGCAGCTGTCCCTCGGCGTAGACGGCGCGGTAGAGCCGCTGCGCCAGGAGCTCGCCGAGCAGCTGGCGTTGCGAGCGGTAGCCCATCTCGCGGGCATAGCGCATCACCTCCCGGCGCTGCTCGCGGCGCTGGCCCTCGTCGCCGCCCTCCCGGTCCGGCAGCTCGCTGAGAGCACCGGCCGCGTAGGCCTCGCGCAGCAAGAGTCCGGGGTCGCGGTAACGCTCGACGACAGTGCTGAGCGAGAGGTCCAGGGTCTCGAGGGGTTCCAGGCGACGCGCCAGCTCACGGTCGGCCGGCGAGCCATCGAGCTGGCGGAGGAACCAAGGCTCGAGGCCCTCGGCAACCACCGCGTCCACCTCGCCGGGCCGTGCTCCATAGCTGAAACGATCAAGCAGATGGGCCGCCGCCTGCCGCTCGCTCAGGCCCGCTTGCCGCCACGGAAAGTGGAGCGCCGTCTCGAGGCCGACCTCGGGGTCGAGCGGGCGGGCCGGGCTGGCCCAGGCGGGGTCGAAGCCGAGGGCGAAGGCCAGGAGCAGGACCGGAAAGCGCGGCCGGGTTCGCATCGCCACCTCCTTGGCGCGCCCCATGGCGCGCAGTGGCTGTGAAACAATCCCTCGGCCTCGATCTTGCGCCCCGCGCCGGACCGCCATGTCGCGCCCCTCCTCGCCACGCCCGCCTTCGCCGCTCAAGCGCCGGTTGATGCTCGCCTTCTTCAGCTGGTACCCGCCCTACGCCGGCGCCGGTATCCGGGTGGTGACCAAGCAGCCGGAGCGCGGTCTCTACGAGGCCGAGATGCGGCTACGCAGCTGGAACCGCAACTATCTCGGCACCCACTTCGGGGGCTCGCTCTACTCGATGTGCGACCCCTTCTACCTGCTCATCCTGAGCGATCAGCTGGGGCCCGACTACGTGGTGTGGGACAAGGCGGCGAGCATCCGCTTCCGGCGGCCCGGCCGCGGCCGGGTGCGCGCTCGCTTCGAGGTCTCGCCGGCGGCGGTGGCCGAGATCCGCCGGCGGGTCGAGGCCGAGGGCAAGGTCGAGCCGACCTTCTCGACGCAGGTGCTCGACGACGCCGGCCAGGTGATCGCAGAGGTCGAGAAGGTGCTTCACGTGCGACGGCGCGACACCGCGCCATAACCCAAGGCGCGCCCGCCCGTATCCTTCCGAACGGAGCCCTGAAGGGAAGTGGCGGCCGGGTGGCGAATAGCCTCTCTCGCCTCGCGTATAGACTTCCCGTGAACGTAGCGATGGCCCTGCCCCCGACCTCCCTCACTGCCGTCGCCGGCAACGACGACCGCGATCTCGTGGCGCGCGCCCGGCGGGGCGACGAAGACGCCGCCGGCGAGCTGGTGCAGCGCTTCCGCCGCCCGGCCTATCTGCTGGCGCTACAGCTGCTCGGCAACCCCGACGACGCCTTCGACGTGGCGCAGGACTCGCTGCTGCGTTTCTTCTCAAAGCTCAACCGCTTCGAGACCGAGCGGCCGGTCAAGCCCTGGCTGCTCGCCATCGTCCGCAACCGTGCCCGTGACCTCCTGCGCCGCAAGCGGGTGCGCAAGACCGAACCGCTGGAGAGCGAGCCGGAGCATTTCCGCCCCGAGCTGATCGACGCCACGGCCAACCCCGAGCGCGACGTCGCCCAGCAACAGCTGCGCGAGAAGCTCTGGCAGGCGCTCGCCGCCTTACCGCCGGCCCAGCGGGAGATCCTCGTGCTGCGCGACTACCAGGACCTCTCCTACGCCGAGATCGCGCACGTTCTCGCCATCCCCATCGGCACGGTGATGTCGCGGCTGCACCGCGCCCGCGCCACCCTGCGCCAGCTTCTGGTCAGCGGCGGTGGCTGGGAGAACGAGGACGGCGCGGCGCGAGGTGATGTGTGAGTGAGCCCCGTCTCCCCTTCGACGAGTCGCTCCTCTCCGGCTACGTGGACGGCGAGCTGACCCAGGCCGAGGAACAGAGGGTGCGGGTCTACCTGGAGGACCATCCAGCTGCCCGCGCCCAGGTCGAAGAGATGCAGCGGCTGCGGACGGCCACCCTTGGCACCGGCTTCCACTTCCCCGGCGACACCCAATGGAGCGAGCTTCCCCGCGGCAAGGCGAGCTCGCTCGCCCGCACCCTCGGCTGGGCGGCGCTCGTCGCCTCCAGCCTGTCGGTCGTCGGCTCCGGCTTCTGGTACCTCGCCACCAGCCCCCACGGTCTGCTGCCGAAGCTGGTGGGCCTGGGCGCCGTCAGCGGCTTTCTGCTGCTCTTTCTCTCGGTGCTGATCGATCGCCTGCGAACGCTCGGCAGTGATCGCTATCGGAGGGTGCAGAAATGATCCTCGCCTCCAGCGAGACCATCGCCGGCCGGCGCATCGTGCGCACCCTCGGCCTCGTCCGCGGCAACGCCATCCGCGCCCGCCACCTCGGTCTCGACTTGATGGCCAAGCTGCGCAACCTGGTGGGCGGCGAGATCTCCGAGTACACCAAGCTGATGGCCGAGGTCCGCGAGCAGGCCCTCGACCGCCTGGTGGAGGAGGCTCGCGACCTCGGTGCCAACGCCGTGGTGGCCCTCCGCTTCACCACCACCGAAGTCGCCACCGGTGCCGCCGAGCTCCTCGCCTATGGCACCGCCGTGGTCGTCGAGGACGATCCCGCCGCCTGATCTCCGGCGGCTCGCCGCCCCCTTCAGATCTCCATGATCTCGGCGAGCCGGCGCTCGCAGAGGGGCACGCCTGCCGGCAACCAGGCGCGGAAGCCCGCCGAGGCGAAGAGCTCCGCATCTCCCGGGTAGGTCGCCACCAGATAGAGCGGAAAGCGCTCGAAGATCTCGCCGTCGGCGCGCCGCCGCCGGGCCTGGACCCGCGCCCGCTTCTCGGCCGCGGCATCGAGATGGCCGGCGAGATAGGAGATCGCCCGCAGCTGCGCCACCGACCTCTCGTCCGTGAGGGTGGGCGGCGGCGGCCCGGCCGGCGGGCCGCCGAGGACGCGGTTCGCCGCCTTGATCAAGCCGCGGCGCAGCGCCTCGCGGGGGCCCAGCTCCTGCCAGCGCTGCCGCCAGCGCGCCAGGCGCTGGTCGAGCTCCGGCGCCGCCGGCACCTCGGCACCGCCAGCCGCCCGCGGCGCGGTGTTGGCGATATGCCCGGCGTAGGGGTCGAGCCGGAAGCTGTCGCCACCCGGGTTGTTGCGCTCGAGGAGGGCCTGGGTGCGAGCCGTCAAAGTCAGCATCACGGCCGGCATCAGCCGGCCCCAATGGCTGGCGTCGTAGTTCTTGTAGGCGGTGAGGAAGGCGTTGCGCTCGAAGAGGAAGCCGCGGTTGAACAGGCCGAGGAGGTCGCTCGTCGCGCTCGAGCGATGGTGCACCACCGCCCGCGGCGCGAAGACCACTCGCTCCCCCCCGGCCCACAGGCGCCAGCCGAGATCGACGTCCTCGAGGTAGGCGAAGTAGTCGGCGTCGAAGCCGCCGGCGGCGAGGAACGAGTCGCGGCGCACCAGCAGGTTGCCACCGCAGGCGAAGGGCAGCTCGGCCCCTTCGGCCGGCACCTGGGCCTCGCCTAGCCGCCGCCGAAAATCGAGCTGGAAGGCGTGGCCGTCGAAAGTCATCACGCCGCGCCCGAAGTCCAAGCGCTCACCGTCCCAGTCGACGATCAGCCCCGAGACCGCCGCGACGTCCGGCCCGGCCTCGGCGAGACCGGCCACCAGCTCCTTCAGCCAGGCGGGCTGGGGGCGGGTGTCGTTGTTGAGCAGGGCCACGGCGTCGCCCTGCGCCAGCTCCACCAGGCGGTTGTTGCCAGCACAGAAGCCGAGGTTGACCGGGCTCTCCACCAGCCGCACGGCCGGGTGGTGCTGGCCGAGCCAGGCGGCCGTGCCGTCCGTCGAGCCGTTGTCGAGAACGATCACCTCCCAGGGCACACCGGGGTCCTGCTGCGCGGCGAGGGCCTCGAGGCAGGTCGCGAGGTGGTGCCTGCCGTTCCAGGACAGGATGGCGACGGAGACGTGCTGGGGGCGGGAGGGCATCGCGATCTCGGTGGGTCTAGCGGCGGCCGGCGAGCCTGCGGGCCCAACGGCGCAGCCGGAAAGAGAAGCTGTCAGGGGGAGCGACGGTGGCCGGCCGGAAGGCGAAGCGCTCCTTGCTAGTGTCCTGGCGCGGCGCCCGGCAGAAGGCGACGAGGGGGGCAAGCACCCGCTCCCAGGCAAAGTGCGCCGCGAGCGCGCGGCCGGCCCGGCTCCGTGCCGCCACCTCGGCCGGTTCGTCGAGGAGCTGGGCGAGGGCCGCGGCCAGCGCCGGCACGTCCGCCGGTGGGACCACCCAGCCCGCCCGCTCCTCGGCAAGCAGGCGGGCGACGGTGCCACCTTCGCTGGTCACCGCCGGGCAACCGGCGGCGAGGGCGTCGAGGAAGCGGGTGCGCAGGGCGAGATCGGTCTCGATCGACGGCCGGTGGGTGGCGACCAGGGCATCGACGTCGCGCAGCAGGTCGTAGCGCCGCTCGAACGGCACCCAGGGGATCGCCTGCACCCGTGCCCCCCACCAGCCGCGCCGCCGGCACCAGGCCTCCACCTCGGCGAAGAGGCGTTGGGGGGTCGCCTCACGATTGGGGTTCTCGACCAGCAAGAGGGTCCAGGGCCGCTCTGCCAGCTCGCCGAGGGCGCTCAGCAGCGTCCAGGGGTCGTACCAATCGTAGAGGCCGCCGAAAAGCAGACGGCGCTCCCCGGCCGCCCGCGACGGCAGCACGGGTTGGTGAGGCGGCAGCTCGTCGGGCACCCCGAACGGCACCTCGGCGATCAGCCCGGCGAGGGCCGGATCGGCCGCCGTGCGCTCGGGGTTGAGCCGCCCCAGCGCCGTCAGCAGGCCGAGGTAGTAGAGGCGCTGCTCAGCCGAGGAGCAGAGGAAGAAGTCCCCCCGCGACATCTGCAGCACCCAGGTGGCGTGGTCGTTGCGGTAGGGGTCGAGGCCGAGCGTGGCGCTGTAGTGGAGGTTCTCGACCAACCAGGGGTCGTAGAGGTCGATCGCCACCGGCAGCGCCGGGCATTCGAGCAGCAGATCGTTGGCGAGCTGGCCCTGGGCCACGGCGCCGTCGCAGTCAGCGAGGAGCTCGGCGAGCTTGCCGCGCTCGAAACGCCGCACCGGGGAGCTGAGCGGCGGCACCTCGACCGGGTCGCCGGCGGTCATCACCACCACCTCCAGGCCCGGCCGCGGCAAGCGGCGGGCGAGCTCGAGGTAGCGCAGGCCGATGCCAGCCATCCGCGCCCGCAGGGGCTCGCTCGCGAGAAGGGCGATGCGGCTCATCGTCGGCAGAGACCTCGCGCCCTAGCGGAAGCGCCGCTGCCACCATTGGTGGAAACGCCAGGCGCGGGTGCCCTCCATCGCCTCGATCTGCTCCTTCTGGCGAGCGATCTCGGTGTAGAGGCGGCCCACCAGCTCGGTCTGCCTGCCGAGGTCGTGGGTGAGCCGCTCCTCCTCGACGTAGAGGCGCTCCAGCTCGCTCTTGGCATCGTCGAGGCCCTGGCGCACTCCAGCGAGCTCACCGTTGAGGCGGTGGTAGCGCTCCTCGCCCGCGAAACGCTCGCGAACGGCGGTGGCATGGCGCTCCACCCACTCGCGGGCCTCCCGTCGCACGGCCGAGCGTTCCTCGGCCACCACCACCAGCTCTTCGCGCAGGCGGTCGATGGCGGCGGCCAGTCGCTCTGGGCGCAAGAAGTCGGCGTGCTTGGCGAGCACCGCGGCCTTGAGGCGCAGGAAGTCGCCTCGGCTGCGCGGCGCATCCCCCAGGATGTGGTGCCCGGCGCCGCGGAAGTGGCGGTACTCGCAGGTCACCTGGCGCAGATGGTGGAAGGGGACGAGCCGCGCCAGGCGGATGAGCAGGTCCCAGTCCTCGAAGAAGGGCAGCTCCGGGTCGAAGGGGCCGACCCGGGCGAGCAGCGGGCGGGCGACGATCAAGGTGTTGAAGGGGATGTAGTTGTCGAGCAGCAGCAGGTCCGGGTCGAAGTCCCGGCTGTAGGGCAGGCGGCGCTCCACGGCCTTCCAGCCCTTCTCGCCATCCGGCGCGTAGACCCCCACAGCGGCATCCGTGTAGGCGACCTCGATGCCGGCGCCGCCCACCAGGCCGGCGAGGGTCGCCAGATGCTCCGGCGCCACCAGGTCGTCGTCGTCGAGGAAGGCGACGTGGCTGCCGCTCGCCGCCTCGACGCCGGCCTGGGCCGCCCGCGCCCGCCCGCCCGTCTGCGGCAGGTCCACACGCCGGACGGGCAGAGGAAAGTCACCGGGCACCACCGGCGGCCGGCCGCCGTCGTTGACCAGCACCACCTCGGCCCGCGAGTACGTGCTCGCCGCCAGGCTGGCAAGGGCCTCGCCGAGCAGCTGGGGGCGGTCCAGGGTGCGGACGACAACCGAGACGAGCGGCCCCTCGCGCACGCTGGCGAGCTCCGGCACGCCGCCGAGGGTGGCGATGAGCTGCGCCGGGCTACGGCAGGCGAAGTCCTCGGGAGCGAGCTGGCGATAGGCCTCGGCGGCCTCGACCTCGGCCGGCAGCGACAGCGTGCGAAAACGCGATAGCCCCAGGCAGGCGCGCCAATAGGCGTGGCGGGCGAGCTGGCTCGGATAGAGGGCCACCAACGCCTCGAGCTCGGCGAGCTCGCCCGAGATGTCGACCAAGAGATCGGGATAGAGCGGGCGGTTGACCTCGTAGGCGAGGACGCGCAGGTTGGCCGTCACCGCCGCGAAATCGCCGGCGTCCGCCGCACCCGACTCGCTGGGCCGCAGGCCGCCGAGCACGCGGTGCAGGGCCGCAAAGGTCGCCTGGTGATCCGGCGAGACCTCGAGCGGCGACGGCACCAGGACGAGCTCGGGGCGGTGGCGCACAAGGGCCGCCGCGATGGCGTCGGCCGCGGCCGCGAGGTGGTGGACGAGGTGGCCGTCCGGCAAGCCCAGGTGCTCGCAGCCGGCAACGCCGAGGCGCGCCGCCACCCGCTCGGCCTCCGCCCGGCGCTCGGCGATGTAGGCAGCCGGCGCCGTCTCGGTCGCCGCAGCCCGCGAGTCGGCGCCGCTGTCGGTCAGGTAGAGCACCCGCACCTGCGCGCCAGCGCGCACCAGCTGCAGCAGCAAGCCGCCGCAGCCGAGGACCTCGTCGTCGTAGTGCGGCGCGAGGACGAGGGCGCTCGTCGCCTCGACCCGCTGGCAGCGGCCGGGGGGTTGGATCCGGGGCTGGATCATTGGATGTAGCCCAGGGCGCGCAAGCTCTTCTCCACCTCGGCGTCGACGCCGGCCACTTCAGCCGTTGCCTGGCCTTGCCGTACCCACAATCGGAGCAGCGGCCCGTCGCCGACCGAGGGACGGCCGCTCGTCAGGAGGTCGGCAGGCTCGATGGGGCCGCCGCGGTAGGCCGTGCCGGCGCCGAGCCGCACACTTGGGATGGGGCCCCCTGCCGGCGCGGGATCGAGCACCAGCTCGCGGATCGCCAGGTGCTCGCCGACCAGGAGCGCGCCCTTCTCGAGCGGCGCGGCCCCGACGGGCTCGCCCACCAGCTCGAAGCGCAGAGTGTCGCCGGCGAGGTCGATACGGTCCTCCGGGGAGAGGAAGAGAGGGGTCAGTGCCGGCGGCCCGGCGCTCGCGGCAAGATCGAAGCGAATCCTACCAGACAGCCGCCGGCCCGCCGGCAGCCCGGAGACCGCCAACCGCAGCCCCGGCAGCACGCGGTCGAGGTGCTCGCCGAGAGCCGGCGCCAGGGCGCGGACGAGCTCCGGGCGCTCGGCCGCCAGGTTGTGCTTTTCGGCCGGGTCCCCACCGAGGTCGTAGAGCTCACTCCTGGCCATGCGGCCGACGTCCAGGCGCCAGAGGTGGTCGATCAAGGCGTTGCCGGCGTGAAACGGCTCCTCGCGGTTGAACACCATGAGCTTCTTGCCCTCGGCGACCACGGCTGCCCGCAGCGGCCCGGAGGCGAGGTGCTGGGCGAAGGCCGGGTGGCGAGGCAACGGCGCGTCGCCGCGCAGGGCGGCGAGAAGGCTCTCCCCCTGGCACTCGGCGCAGGGCGGCGCGCCCACCGCCTCCAGCACGGTGGGCACGAGGTCGACGAGGCGCACCGTCCCGGCGAGGCTGCGGCCGGCCGGGAGGTGGCCGTCCCAGCGCAGCAGCAGCGGCACGTGGATCTGCTCCTGGTAGAGGGTCTGGCCGTGCTTCCAGCCACCGTGGTCGTAGAGCTCCTCGCCGTGGTCAGAGGTCAGGACGATGAGCGTGTTGGCGGCGACCACCGGGTCCAGCCGGTCGAGCAGCTCGCCGATCGCCCGGTCGACGTAATGGATCTCGGTGTCGTAGAGGGCCGCGAGGTGCTTGACGTCCTGCTCGACGTCGCCCAGAGCGATGCCACCGGTGTAGACCCCGTGCACCCACTGCCCGGAGAGCGAGCCGGCATACTCGGGGAAGAAGGGCGACCGGCCGTCGACCACCTCGGGGTTGTCGTAGGGGTCGTGAGGGTCCATGTAGTGAACGTAGAGGAAGAAGGGTTCGTGCTGGTGCGCGGCGAGCCAGGGCAAGGCCCGGCGGTTGACTGAGTCGGCATGCAGGAGGTTCGACTCCGGCACCGCCGGCGGCGTGTAGCGGTTGGCGAAACCGCGGCCGAAGCCGTTGGCATCGCGCAGCACGAAGTTGCCGAAGAAAGCCGCCGTCCGATACCCGGCCGCCGCCAGCCGCTCGGCAAGAGTGGGTACAGCGGCGGGGATGGCGTAGGTCTCGAGCGGGCCGTGGAGGATCTCGCCCGGGTAGCGGCTGGTGAGAAAGGAAGCCACGGACGGCACCGTCCACGGCGCCTGCGAGTAGGCCGTCTCCACCCGGACCCCACGCTCGCTGAGCGCCCGGCTTAGGTGCGGGTCGGTGTCGCGGCCGTAGCCGTAGGTGCCGAGGTGGTCGGCCCGCAGCGTGTCGACGACGATCAGCAGGACGTTCGGCCGGCTCGGCGCGACCTCCGGCAGGCCGCGGATGGAGGCCTCGCTCCAGGCGACGAGCCCGCCGCCGCCGTCGCTGCGCCGGGCCGTGACCTCGAGCCGCACCCGCCGGCCGGCGTAAGGAGCTAGGTCGGCCCGCAGGTCCACCCAGCCCGTGCCGCGCCCGAGGTCGAGCACCTCGCGGAGCTCACCCGTCGCCAGCTCGGCCCGCACCTCGAGGGCCGGCGACGCTCCCTCGCTGCGGGGGACCGCCAGGGCGCCGGCGGCAAAGAGCGCCCGCGGCGGCACCACACCCTGCCAGCTCCACGTCCCGGCTGGCAGCGAGACGACCTGCCGCCGTTCGCCGTCGGCTTCCGCCTCACCCGGCACAGCCGGCCCCGGCAGCTGCAGGCCGGAGCCGGCCGGCTCCCCTGCCACCACCTGGCCGAGGTCGAAACCCGTACCGCCGCCACCGCCGCAGGCGGCGAGGAGCAGCGCGAGGAGCATCCCGCTCGCCCGGTGGACGCGCCGGCGCTCAGCGGATGTCATGGTCCCCCATGGCGAGCGCGAAGTCGCTCAGCGCCGCCGGTGGCACCGCGCCGTGCGAGGGATCGGCCGCGGCTCGATAGCCCGTGAAGACCTCGTCGATCCTGTCAAGACCCGGTGGCGGCGGCTCGACCCTGGCCGGCAGGTCCCAGAACTGCCAGCTCTCGAGGCCACTCGCCCGGAGGTCCGCGGCGATCGCGGGCCAGACGGCGCCGAGACCACGCCCGGCCGGCAACCAGGCCTCGGTGACCCAGGCCTCGCGGCCGACGAAGGCCACGACGACGAAGCCCGCCGCCGCCCCGCTGGCGACACGATAGAAGCGGTAGTAGCGCTCGGGGCGCGCGTGGTAGCGCCAGTTGAGAAAGGCCGTCGTGCGGCGGACACCGAAGCACGTGCAACGGGCCCAAAGCTCTTCGGCGTCGGCAGGTGCCGTGTCGCCAACGACGAGATCGAGGGCTCCGCCGTCGGCCGTCGGCCTCGCGGCCATGCCCGCGGCCGCCAGGCTCGCGGCCAGCACGCCGAGGCGGCCCAGGGGCCGGTAGCCGAAGGCGTGCGCGCCGAGCCTGAAGTGCCGCTCGCTGGGAAAGCCGAAGAGGAAGGGGGCGTCCCCCGGCGCCGGGAGCTCGGCGAGCAGGGCACGCCCGAGGTCCGTCATCGGGGCGCGCAGGCCGTGGCCTCGCGTGGTCCCCATGAAGTCGACCAGCTGCCAGGCGAGGCCTGCGCCGCCGCGCCAACGGGCCGGCAAGCCCAAGGCACCGGCGTGCGCAAGGAGCTCACCACCTTGCCCCTCCGCCACCCAGCTGCGGCTGGCGCCGGGAGACTGCCGGTACTTCCACTCCCACTCCGCGCGGCTGAACGGCCGCCCGAAGCGTTCGGCAAAGAGGCTCCCGAGCCGCGGCAGGTCCGCCTCTACGGCGGGGCGCAGATGGGCAGCCGGGGCCCCGCCGCTCACCGCTGCCGCCAGCGCCGCAAACGCAGCTTGAGCACGTCCCAGAGCATGCGCGCGGAGTCACGCAACGGGTCGACGCGCGACGATGGTGAGTCCGCCCAGCGCACGCCCACCTCGGCCACCGCCAGCCCTCGCCGGCGAGCCAGGTCCACCAGCTCGACGTCGTAGGCGAAACGATCGACGGTGAGCTCGGCGAAGAGGTGGCGCGCCTGCTCGCCGTCGAGCAGCTTGAAACCACATTGAGTGTCCCGGAAGGGCCCGAACCCCAGCAGGCGGAGGATGAGGTTGAAGGTCCGCCCCATCCACTCGCGATAGAACGGCTGGTGCCGGCTGATCTCGGCACCGGCGACCGCGCGGCTGCCCAGCACGAGAGGGCTCTCCTCCAGGTGCCGCTCGAGCCGCTCGAGGTCGGCGATCGGAGTGGAGAGATCGGCATCGGTGAGGAGGACGCGGCGCCCCTTGCTCGCCAGCACCCCGCGCCGTAGCGCCGCACCCTTGCCACGGTTGATGTCCTGGCGTAGCAGGGTCACGCCGCGGGCGGCGTAGCGGCCGGCGAGCGCCGCCGTGCCGTCCTGCGAGCCGTCGTCGACCACCAGGACCTCGTAGCCACCTCCGCGGGCGGCGAGAAAGCGCAGGACTTCCTCGAGGGTGTCGCCGAGGCGCTTCTCCTCGTTGTAGGCGGGGATCACTACGGAGAGCTCGACACCCACGGCGAGGCATTCTATCCGCGAAGGCGGCCGGCCCCGGCGGACGTTTGACCCCCTCCGCCACCGCCCGCTATGCTGGCACGGCAAAGCCCCGACCTGCACGGACACTGCTGGAGACCCATGCTGTTCAACGCCGATCCTCACGCCCTGCGGCCGCGCTACTCGGGCGCCGAACCCTTCCCCCACATCGCTCTCGACGGCCTGTTCGAGGACGCCGTGCTCGAGCGCGTCCTGGCGGAGTTTCCGGCTCCGGGGGAAATCGCCTGGGCGGTGTTCGACAATCCGCAGGAGAAGAAGCTCGGCTACCGCCACACGGAGGCGCTGGGCAACGAGCTCGCTCGGTTCATGACGGCCATGAGCTCGCCACCGGCGTTGGAGTTCCTGGAGGCGCTCACCGGCATCGAGGGCCTGATCCCCGACCCCTACTTCGGCGGCGGTGGCCCGCACCAGATCCTGCCAGGGGGCTTCCTGAAGATCCACGCCGACTTCAACTGGCACCCCAAGCTCAAGCTCGACCGCCGGCTCAATGTGCTCGTCTACCTCAACCGGGACTGGCCGGAGAGCTACGGCGGCCATCTCGAGCTCTGGGACACAGCGATGGGTCGCTGTGTCCAGCGCATCCTGCCGATCTTCAACCGCACCGTGGTGTTCAGCACCACCGACGTCTCGTACCACGGCCATCCGACGCCGCTCAGCTGTCCGCCGGATCGCGCCCGTCGCTCGGTGTCGTTCTACTACTACACCGTCGGTCGCCCGGCGGAGGAGCGCTCGGCCCCGCACGACACGCTCTTCCTCAAGCGGCACGAAGGCGACTGGTAGGGCTCCCTCCGTCCCGATGCCCTTGACCCGGCCGACGCTCTGGTTGCGGGCGAGCCCCGGCCGCGCGACGGTCGCCGCCCATCTGCGGGCCCTGGCCGGCCGCTTCCGTTCCGCTGGCTGGGCGATCGTCGCGGGCCCAGCCTTGGAGACCATCCCGGACGGCGCCGTGGCGGTGGTCGACGACCCCTGGGTTGAGCTGCTACCGGCGCAGGCCTCGGCCCTGGCCGCGGCCGCCGCGCCGGGTCCGCCGTGCTGGCGGGTGCCGCGGCTCGCCGGCTTGCCAGGACCCCAGGGCTGGACGCCTCGCTACGCGCCGGAAACGCTCCTCGACTACGAGCGCGAGAGCCTGCGCCGCCGCTCCGCGGTGGTGCGCCCCCTGGGTGTGGATCCATGGTTGGGCGTGGCGGTGGCCGCTCCCGGCGAAGCCGCGGCACTGCTCACCACCGGCTGGCCCCCCGCCGCCGTGGCGGTCGGCCTGGTCACAGGCGTCTGCCTCTACCGCTACGGCGACCCGGCAGCGCACCCGCGCGAGGAGCTCGCCCGCTTCGTGCCCCCCGAGGCGCGGCTCGTGGTCGACGTCGGCTGCGGCGCCGGCCTCTTCGGTGCCCGGCTGCGCACGGCGGAGCGCCGGGTGATCGGCATCGAGCCGGCCTGGGACCTGGCCGTCGCCGCCTCCCGCCGGCTCGATCTCGTGCTCCCCCTCACCGCCGAGCAGGGCCTGCCCCTCCTCCGACGCGGTGCCGACGTGATCGTCTTCGCCGACGTGCTCGAGCACACTCTCGACCCGGCCGCGGTCCTGGAGGTGGCGCGCGCCGCGCTGGCGCCCGGCGGCCGGATCATCGCCTCGGTCCCCAATGCCAGCTTCGCGCCGGCCCTGCGGGCCCTGGCGGCTGGCCGCTGGGACGCGACGCTCGCCGGGGTCCAGGCGCGCGATCACTACGTGCCCTTCACACCCGCGTCCTTCGCCGAGCTGGCGAGCGGCTGCGGCCTGCGGCTGCTCGCGGCGGAGCCACTGCGGGTAGCGCTGCCCTGGGGCCTGCGCTGGTGGGCCCGCCTCGCGGCCTGGACGGCAGGCGGCTCAGCGCAGGCGCTCGACGCGCCCCAGTGGGTCGCCGTGCTCGCCGCTTCATAGCGCTCAGGGAACGGGAGATGGCGGGGCGAACCGCCATGGCCCTTCGAGGCGAGCCGTCGCCGCGTCCCAGGCCGAGACCACCAGAGGCCCGGCGTGCGGGTGCTGCTGGCGGAAGGCCTTCGCCGCTCCGCTTGGCGTCCACCGCTGGTCCGGCGCGCCGGCGGCCGGGAAGCCCACCTCCGCTGGGGAGACCAGCCAGAGGCGAGCGCGAGGGAGGCCTTCAGTATCCTGGAGCACCACCCTGGCCGGCATCCCGCGATGGCGCAGGCGAGCAGCGAGCCTGCCGCGGAGGCCGAAGTGCCGACCGTAGTAGCGCCGGCGGGAACGAGCGAAGACCTCGGGGAGGTCTCCCTGCCGGCCGCCGTGGGCCCAGGCATGGTGAACCATGGCGGCCGGCACCACCGCCTTGGCCCCCGTCTCCCGGCGTAGCCAGTCGGTCTCCTCGAAATAGAGGAAGTAGCCGTCGTCGAGCGGCCCGAGGCGGGCTGCGGTCACCGCTCGCAGGGCGAGGAGCGCGCCCGACAGCGTCTCGACGGCAACCGGTCGTCCGGCCTGCCAGACAGCGTTCCAGCGACGGACCTCGGCAGCCAGCTGGCGGCGCCAAGCCCCGGCCGAGCGGCCGGCCAACCAGCGGCGCAGCTCCGCGGCCGGGCGCTGCGGGTCCGCCGGCGGGTGAAGGAAGGCGCCGGAGACGAACTGCGGCCCGACGACGCTCCAGCCCTCGTCGAGCCCCCCGAGGAGGGCGGCGAGACAGCCAGGGTTGAGGCGCAGGTCCGGGTTGGCCAGCAGGAGCGTCTTGCCGCGCGCCAAGGCGATGCCGGCGTTGAGGCCGGCAGCGTAGCCACGGTTGGCTCGCGGGATAAGGTGCTCGGGAGCCAGCGCCGCGGCGGCGGCGAGCTCCCGCCCGTCTTCCGAGTGCTCGACGACCACGACCTCGCCAGCGAGCCCATGCCGAGCGAGCTCATCGCGAAAGCTTGCGATGGCGCCGGGGAGGAACGACGACGAGTGAAAGGCGACGGTGACGAAGGAGACGTCGACGCTCACACCGCGACCGGCTCCAGCACCTCGACCGTTGCAGGGAGGGCAGCGGCAGCGGCGACAGCCCAGCGGACGGCCGCTTCGAGCTCGTCTGCAGCGGCGGCGCGGGCGTAATGAGCCAGCCGAACGCGGCCACGGCGGCGGGCCTCCCGCCACGCAGCTGGCTGGCTGAGGAGCTCCGACGCCGCCCGGGCCATGGCTTCACCATCACCTTCGGGCACGAAACGGAACGCCTTGGCGCCGATCTCGCGCGCCGACGGGATGTCCGTCGAGACCACCGGTACCCCGCTTGCCATCGCTTCGAGCAGGGGCAGGCCGAAGCCCTCCTCGGCGCGAGCCGGGAAGAGGAGGAGGTCGCAGCGGCGGAGGGCTCGCGCCACCTCGGCCGGCGTGACCCCCGACAGGAACGTCTGGGCGGGGAGCCGCCGTTGCTCCGCCTCGCTGGGCGGGAAGGTCGAGACGCGAAGCAGCCGGACCTCATGGCCGAGGCTGCGCAGCCGCGCGACGGCGGTCAGAGCCGTCGAAACGCCCTTGACCTCGGCCTCGAAGATGCCGGGCACGGCAACCCAGGGCCGGCGGCGCGGCCCCAGCCGCGGCCGAGGGTGGAAGCGGGGATCGGCGAAGGGGCGGACGCTACGGCAGCTGCGACCGTGCCGCGCCGACACCAGCTTCGCCAGGTGCTGCGTGACGGTCAGGGTGGGCAACGGCAGATCGTAGACGGCCTCGATGTCCGCTCGCTGGTCCGCGAGATGAGAAAAGCTCGCCTCGTAGCCCTGGCAGAAGTGGACGAGGGGCGCGAGGCCCAGCTGCCGGGCGATCGGCACGCTGGTCCAGTAGGTACAAACGACCGCGTCCCAGCGGGCCGGCGGCAGGGCCTCCAAGGCGTAGTTCACCCAGGGCAGGTCGAAGTCGATCCAGCCTGGCCGGGCGCCGTTGGCGAGCAGGGTGACGGCATGCCCGCGGTCGGCCAGGGCCTGCGCGTGCTCGATCGCGACCTTGTTGCCACCGTTGAGCTCGGGGCCGTCGAAGAGGTAGGCGAGGCGCATGCGGGGTGGTCAGCTGCCGGCACCGGCCGGCGGCGGCAGCTCGCGGGTCAGAGAGAAGCTGCACTTGCGACAGATGAAGCCGGCCGGCGGGTCTTCGAGGCCGTAGATCCAACGCCGCATCTGCGCCAGCTTGTCGCCGCGGAGGATTTCGTCGATGGTGCTCTCGGTGAGGTCACCGACGACGTACTTCTCGTCGTAGTCCTCGCAGCAGAGCAGCGCCTTGCCACGCGGCGTGATGTGCATGTGCTGGAGTGGACGGGAACCGAGGTTGTCGCAACCGGCGAGGCGGCGCCGAGCCGCTTTGAGGCCGATCTGCAGATAGCCCGCGCGATCCATCAGGGCATAGCGCCGGACCTCGAAACGGCTGCCGCGGAAGTGATCGCTGATGGCCGCGAAATCGCTGTCGTGCTGCCCATCATCGTGCCCGAGAACGGCGATCACCATCTCCTCGGCGACCGGCCGGTCCTTTGCGTAGTCGAGGTTGCGCAGCACCAGCTCCAGCTGATCGTGGCCACGGTCCCGGCGGTACTTCTCGCGATCGAGCGTCGACAGGTTGACGGAGAGAAAACGCAAGGGCCCGGCGGCGACCAGAGCGTCGACGCGCGCCGGCGTGAGGCCGGTGGCGTTGGTGTTCACGGCCGTCGGCATCCCGGCCGCGAGCAAGGTCCGGCACTGCTCGAGAAAACGCCGGTCGACCGTCGGCTCGTTGTAGTTCATCAGGAACACGCCCTCGAGGCTCGCGCGGTAGGCGCCGAGCTGCTCGACGAGGCTCGCAAAGAGCTCGCTGGGCATGAAGTAGCTCTGCCGCGGGTCGACCGAGACCGGGCAGAAGTAGCACGACTGATTGCAGAGGGTGTGGGTCTCGATGGCGACGACCTTGAGCCGGTGCCGGCGATCGAGGTCGTCCGCCTCGCCGACCAGCCAACCAGCCGCGGCCAGCGACTCGCTGAGCGCAGGGCCCAAAGCAAGCGTGGTGCCGCCAACGGCGAGGAGACCGCGCAGGGCCCCATAGCCCTCGTCTTCGGGGCGCAGCGTGCGGTCGGTCAGCGGGTTGTAGATCGCCTCGGCCAGCAGATGCAGATACGGCTCGACGATCCAGGGCCGAGCCGGCTCGGGGTCGAGGCAGCGCGCAGCGGGGCTCCACATGGCGAGCTACCGCCCTCCCGCCGCTCGCAAGGCCGGCGGCCCCTCGAGCTCCCAGCTGTGGGGCAGCTCGAGCACGCCTACCCGGTAGCGGTCCGGCTCGATGCGGAAGGCGCGGGGCTCGACGACGCGGTCCCAGACGTGCAGCCCTTCTTCGTCGAGCAGGAAGACGGTCAGCGCGTACTCGCCCTTGAGCAGCGCCAGCTCGGGCACCCGCAGCCGCAAACGATAGTGATGCTGCCCCGAGAACGGCCCGGCCTCGTGGTCTTGGGTCGCGAACGCGCAGACCTGCACGCCGTCGACTCGGTCGATCCCGACGGCGAGGTGGAAGGCGCGGCGCGCATCGTCGCTCTCCCACTCGATCTCTAGCTCCCAGGGATCACGGTAGGGCAACAGCGGTGCGGCGGCGGCTAACGGCCCTGCCGCACCAGCCTGGCGCAAGGCGAGGATTCGCGCTGGCTGAATGCCGCGAGGCGTACTGACCTCGCTCCGCGCAGCAGCTGCGGCCGACTTGGCGAGGAGGTAGTTCTCGTATTCCCGGACCACCTCCGCCGCACTGCCGAGAACGGCCGGCTGCCCGTGGCGCAGCCAGAGAGCGCGCTGGCAGAAGTGGGAGATGTAGTACATGGCGTGGGAGCAGAAGAGGAGCGTCCGGCCCTGGGCGACCAGCTCGAGGAGGCGGTCCATGCACTTCTTCTGGAAGTAGCCGTCCCCCACCGACAGCGCCTCATCGATGATCAGGATGTCCGGCTCGACCTGGGTGGCGATCGCGAAGCCCAGCCGCATCGTCATCCCCGTCGAGTAGCACTTCACCGGCTGGTCGATGAAGTCGCCGAGCTCGCTGAAGTCCAGGATCGAGGGCAGGCGCGCTGCCACATCCGCGGCCGAGAGGCCCAGCATCGCCGCGTTCAGGACGATGTTCTGCCGCCCGGTCATCTCGGGATGAAAGCCCGATCCCAGCTCGAGGATCGAGGCGATCCGACCGTGCGACGCGAGTGTCCCGGAGGTCGGCTGGACGATGCCGGCGAGGATCTTGAGCAAGGTGGACTTGCCGGCGCCGTTCTCGCCGATGATCCCGAGGCTCTCGCCTGCCTGCAGTTCGAAGCTCACCTCGCTCAGGGCCACGAAGGGGCGATGGAGCGAGCGGCGGAAGAGCGCCTCCCGCAGCCGGTCCCAGGGCCGAGAGTAGACGCGGTAGGTCTTGCTGAGGCCGCGCGCGGTGATCAGGGGGGCAGGCATCGACGGACTATTGTAGAGCCCTTCGCCTCGTGCAGGAGCGCCCGCGGAGGGCCGCCACCGTGGGTGCGTCCTCTCGCGGGCGCGGGCAGAGGGGGCGCCGAAGCTAGCGGACGGCGCCCGTGACGTAGGCCGGGTCGTTGGACTGGTTGATCACCACCTGCCCACCGGCGAACAGCTGGCCCGACTTGACCTCGATGGCCACTGTGAAGCCGCCCGCTACCCCGCCGGCCGGCAAGGGGTGACGAGAAGGATTGAGCTGCCGGATACCTCCCGGTGGCACGCCGTAGTCTGCCAGGCGTCCCAGCTCATGGCCCTCGAGCGAGTAGTAGACGACGTCGTAGAGGCCGGCGTCTTCGCTCGGGTTGAACAGCCAGATCGTCGTGTTGAAGGCATCGTCGAGCTGGCGCAGCCCGGAGAGGAAGACGCGCTGGCCAACGTTGGCGATCTCGCGCTCGGCGCGGGCCGGCATGAACAGCCCGTACTGGGTTCCCGGCCCGGTGTTCTGGTAGGTCTCACCGTGGATGAGGGGGAAGCGCCCGTTCGCACCCTCTCCCTCGAGGATCAGCACGCCGACGCTGTTGACGACGCCGAAGCGGTCGAAGAGCACGTCGGTGATCCGCTGCGTCTCGTTCGGTAGCAGGGTGATCGTCACCGGCCCGAGCGTGGTGTTCGAGTTGCCCACGTTGCGGTAAGAGACGTCGAGTTGCATCACCTGCGAGGTCGGGTTCGAAAGCACCGCGTCGGTGAGGAAGAACGCGTTGTTGAAGCCTGGCGTGCTCGCCGCTCCCACCAGATAGACCTTGGACAGCGTCGGCAGGCTGACCTGCACGAACGCCGGGTCCTGCGTCCCCTGGCGGATGATGCCGCCGTAGGCGTAGAGACTGAGGCCGCTGGTCTGCACGATCTCGACCCGGTAGTCCTCCAGGCCCTCAACGCCGAAGCTGTCCCGCAGCTCCTGGATCTGGAACTGCTTCTGGCCCCAGGGGCCGAGGCCAAGGTCTTGCGAGCTCGCCGCCACCACGTTGCCGAGCTTGTCGAGGAAGCGCAGGCGGTAGGTCGCACCCTGGCCGTGGGGGTTGGTGAGACCGATGAAGGAGTGTTTCTCGTCGGTGTCGGTCAGCCCGAGCAGGAACTGCGTGCTCCCGACGCCGCCAGCAACCTGGTCGAGCTCGTCCATGCCGATTCCGAGCACGGACTGGCCGTAGGTGCTGCCGTCGCTCTGCAAGGTCTCGTTGAGGGAGACCACGACCGGCTCCTCGGCCGCCTGCTCCGCCGTGATCACCAGGAAGCCGACACTGTCGCCGCGACCAAAGGCCTCTTCCAGTAGGTTGGGGCTGTAGAACGTCGCGTTGGGAGCGATGGTCTGGCGCAGCGTCGGCGGCTCGTCCTCCGGCGTCCCACGCTTGCGGAACACGACCTCGACGTCCATGGCCTCGTTCGAAGGGTTGGTGACGTAGACATCGCTCTTCTGGTTGAGCGCACCACTGGTGTCGGCGATCCAGGGCAGGACGACGACGCGATCGGCGACCGCTGGCTGAGTGATCTCGAGCAGCCGACTGGTCTGCGAGCTGCCGCCCGTGGCATTGCGCGCCGTGAGCGTGACGTTGTAGGTGCCGACCTGGTTCCAGGTGTGGCTCACGTTGATGCCACTCGCCGTGGTGCCGTCCCCGAAGTTCCAATCGTGCTGGGTCGTGTTCGTCGAGGTCGAGGTGAAGGTGACCGCCTGGCGAGCGTTGGCCGTGCAGGTGAAGGCGCCGCAGGTCGCACTGGTCGTGAAGCTGGCGCCGGGCTGCGGGTCACCGCCTACCACGACGGAGGCCGTCTGGCTGTTGGTGCAGAGATTGAGCGGCTGGCTCGAACAGGCATTTGCGTCGACCTTGCTGACCTCGAGGGTCACGGTGTAGGTACCCGCGTTCGCGTAGCTGTGCGTCACCTGCGCACCGTTGGCCGTGCCGCCGTCGCCGAAGTTCCACAGGTAGCCGGTCGGGCTGCCAGCGGATGACGTGCCGTCGAAGCTGACCTGCTGACCCGCCGCCGGGCTGGTCGGCGTGAAGGTGAAGTTGGCGTCGAGAGTTCCCCCTCCGCCACCACCACCGCCACTCGAGATCGTGACCGAGCGGCTACCGCTCGTGCCGTTGCAGCCGCCGCTCGCGGCGGTTGCCCGCACGGACTTGGTGCCCGTGGCGCCGAAGGAGACGGCGATCGTGCTGCCGGTCGCCGAGCCGCTGATCGTGCCGTCGGAGCCAACGTCCCAGGTCCAGGTCGTCGGGCTCGGCGAGCAGTTGGTGGCATTGGCGGTGTAGGAGAGCGACTGCCCGACCTGGCCGCTCGACGGACCGCTGACGGTGACCACCGGGTTGCTCGAACCGCCGCCAGTGCTGATCGTCAGCAGGGGATGGAGGTAGATGTCCGTCTCGGTCCCCCGGATCACCTTGAGGCAGGGGCGGAAATTGCCCACCGCGGAGTAGGTATGGCTGGTCACCGGGTTGGTGCTGGGTGTGCCGAAGCTGCAGCCGCTCTCGGTGGAGCCGGTGTTGTTGAAGTCGTAGGCGTAGCCCGTCGGGTTGCCCGTCGAGGAGTCGACGAAGGTGATCGGTGTGCCGACCCGCCCTTCACAGAAGTTGCCGAAGCAACTCACCCCCGTCGTCGCCTGGAAGCTGGCGACGAGCGGATCGACTTGAGTGATGACCACCGTGAGGGGTGCACTGGTGCGCACGCCTTCGACGCAGTTGCGGATCTGGACGCTGACGGTGTAGGTGTTGGCGATGGTGTACGAATGCGTCGGGTTCGGACCAGCCACCGGGTCGTTGCTGAACAGGGCTGGGTTGGAGGTGCAGCCCGTGGGGAAGGTGGTGCCGTCGCCGAAGGACCAGCA
>WBZL01001621.1_pt1 | contig 23125 bp, 23 predicted proteins | sample 5204291 | NCBI WGS metagenome assembly WBZL01 (sample SAMN12344345, study PRJNA552823) | activated sludge metagenome | biome: Activated sludge suspended growth; feature: Nitrification reactor; material: Wastewater; isolation source: activated sludge from nitrification reactor of wastewater...
GCACCCTGGCTCCAACCCGTCTACGACGAAGGAGAGTTCATCGTCCGCAACGTGATCCGCTTCTACGGGGGCTGGTACTCGGGTCGCCCCAGCGAGTTGAAGCCGGCGCCACGGGCCGAGCTGGCCGCCGCGGTCGCTGAGCTCGCCGGCGGCGCCTTCGCGCTGGCGACCATCGCCGCCGAGAAGGCCGCAACCGGCGAGCTGGCCGTGGCCTGCCACCTCGCCGACTTCGCCCTCGAGGCCGACCCGAACGATGTCGCGACGAGGGAGGCCGTGGCTGCGATCTACGACCGACGCGCCGATACCGAAACCTCGCTCATGGCGGTCAACCTCATGAACAGCGCTGCGGCCTACGCCCGGGCCGGACAGCCGTACGCCTGAGCATGCGGAGCAGATCACCCGAGCGCCCGGACCAACGAAACGACGACAGCGAAGCCGCGCCCCGCAACGACGGTCGGATGGTCGGGTTAGCGTCGCCGTCCATGCGCGAGCCGGTCCTGCACGCCTTCTCCGATGATGCCCTCGGTGACGCCGATGCCGTCGAGTTGGCCCGCCGCATCCGGGCGCGGGAGGTGACCGCTGCGGAGGTCCTCGACGCCGTCATCGCCCGGGCCGAGGTCGTCGAACCCCTGGCCGCGGTGGTCATCGACGCCTTCGCCTCGGCCATGGTCGAGGCGAGAGCGCACGTGCCCGACGCCGGCCCGGGTGCGTTCGAGGGCGTGCCGACCTTCATCAAGGATCAGATCGACGTCGCCGGGCTGCCCACCCGCTACGGCTCCGAGGCCCACTCGGGGAAGCGGTCGGCCACGCGGACCGACCCGATCGCCCAGCAACTGTTCGACATGGGGATGATCTGCGCGGGCAAGAGCAGCCTGCCCGAGTACGGCTTCGTGCCCTCCACCGAGTTCCCCTCGGCCGCCCCCACCCGCAACCCGTGGAACTCGGCCCGCACGGCCGGCGGCTCCTCCGGCGGGGCCGCCGTGCTGGTGGCCAGCGGCGTGGTGCCCATCGCCCACGCCGCCGACGGCGGAGGGTCGATCCGAGTCCCGGCCTCGTGCTGCGGCCTGGTCGGACTCAAGCCCAGCAGGGGGCGCCTGCCCCACTCGGGCATGCACGAGCCCCTGGTGGGCCTGGTCACCGACGGGGTGGTGACCCGGTCGGTGCGCGACACCGCCGTCTACCTGGCCGAGGCCGAGCGCCTCGACCCGGCCAAGCGCCTGCCTCCCGTCGGGCTGGTCATCGACCCCGTGACCCGACCGCAGCGCATCGGGCTGGTGACCGAGTCGCCCACCGGCGCCGTGCTCGACGCGCCCACCCGGGCGGCCGTGCGGGCCGCGGTCGAGCTACTGGCCTCGCTCGGCCACCACGTCGAGGAGTTCCGGCCGCCGGTCGACGAGCGCTTCGCCGAGGACTTCGCCCTCGTGTGGTCGACGTTGGCGCTGTTGACCCGCGAGACGGCGGCCGTGCGGGTCGACCGCAACTTCGACAAGGCGGGCCTGGCCCGCTTCACCCACGGCCTGGCCGACAACGCCCGCGGATCGTTGCGCCGGGTCCCCGGCGCGGTGCGGCGGCTGCGGGCCTCGAAGGCAACCTTGGCCCAGATCCATCCCGACCTCGACATCATCGTCAGCCCCACCGTGGGGCAGGTCCCACCCGAGCTGGGCGAGCTGTCCATCGACCAGGACTTCGACGAGCTGCTGCCCAAGCTCACCGAGTGGACGTGCTTCACGCCACTGGCCAACGCCACCGGAGCACCGGCGGTCAGCCTCCCGTTGGGCTTTCACGAACCCACCGGCATGCCCATCGGAGTGATGTTCTCTGCTGACCTCGGTCGGGAGCGGGCCCTGCTGGCGCTGGCCCTGCAGATCGAGCAGGCCGCCCCGTTCCGACGCATCCAGGACCAGGCCTGACCGTGAGAACGGGGCATGCCGGCACCGTTGCACCCGAGCGCGATGAGATCGGAGCGGCAAGCCCGTCACCCTGACATGAGCGAGATCAGCGAGCGCTACGAGCGCATCACCCAGCAGTTCAGCGAGCGGGTCCGGGGCGTGCCGCCCGGCGCGTGGGAGAACCCGTCGCCGTGCGACGGGTGGACCGCCCGAGACGTGGTGGGCCACCTCACCGTGTGGATCCCGGACTTCTTCGGCCGGCAAGGGGTCTCCTTCCCGGCCATCCCGTCGGTCCAGGACGACCCCGTGGGGGCGTGGGAGGCGATCCGGCCCGCGCTCGCCGCGGCGCTCGCCGATCCGGCGCTGGCCGAGCGGACGGTGCAGATGCCGTTCGGCCCGTTGCCGCTGGCGGAGGCGGTGGACATGATCGTGACCGGTGACGTGTTCACCCACACGTGGGACCTGGCCCGGGCCACCGGCCAGGACGAGACGCTGGACCCGGAGCAGCTCCAGCGCATGCTCACCTCGATGGGAGCCATGCCCGACGAGGTGCTCCGGTCCGGTGGCATGTTCGGGCCCCGCATCGAGGTGCCCGACGACGCCGACGACCAGACCGCCTTCCTCGCCCTGGTCGGTCGCCGGGCCTAGACCGGGACCGCCTCGCGGAGGCGGTCCCGGTCGGGCCCAGCAGGGTCGGGGCTCAGGCCGCGGTGGCGGCCCGGTCGGCGGTGGCCTCAGCCGCCGCGCCCGCCTCGGCCAGCCGGGCCCGGCGCCGGACCTTGGCGATCTCGATCTCCAGGTAGGCGAGCAGGCGCAGCGCCAGGGCGACGCACACCGCGAAGTCGGCCAGGGTGAGCGGCTCCAGGTCGAGGAACCCGCGACGACGTCGGTGCTCGTCGTGGTCGTCACCGTGCTCCCCCGAGCGCGGCCACGCGCTCGCTGATCATCCCTGCGCTGGAGGCCGATCGGGTGCTGTCACGGTGCTCGCCGAGCGAGCGCTGAGGTCCGCTAGATGACGCCGAGCCAGCGGCTGGCCAGTTCCGGCGTGCATGCCGCCGACGGGCGCACCGGCGTGAAGATCGGTGCGGTCAGCGATGCTCCCGGAGGTGCGACGCTGACCCGGACCGTTCGGGAGTCGATCGGTTGGACGTCGAGGACGGTTCCGGCCGGTGGGGTGCGGGACGGCAGCTCCTCACCGAGGTCGCCGGACGCGCTGCCGGTCGCCTCGGTCATCCGGAACCAGTGCACGTCGAGATCCAGGCGCCGCAGCTGCTTGTCCACCGCGGCAGCGGTGACGGGCAGGTCGAGCGATTCGAGGGCGCAGTGCAGGCCACCGAGTACCTCACCAGGAGCGAACGCCGACTCTGCGACGACGTACGGTTCATCCGGTTCGGGCTCCACGCCGATCTCGATCTGGATCGAATCCCGGAACTGCGTCGGGTCGATCCGCCAGGTGAACACCTCGTCGGTGCCGTCCGCACCCCAGGACACGCCGGGTGGCATCTCGCCGGCTTCCACGCCGTTCACGGCGACGGTGAGCACCCGCCCGACGCGGCTGGGCGACGCCGGGACGGCGCGGACCGTCGCATCCACGCCGTAGGCAGCGAGGCCCTCGCCGATCGCCGACCCGTCGCGGAGGTCTCGTACCCAGTTCACGACCACCACCTCACCGTCGAGGGTGATGGCGTACGCCGGTTCGGACGTTCCTGGCAGTAGGGCGACCACTGCGGCCGTCACGGCGATGACCGCCAGACAGGCTGCTGCAGCGATCAGGGGCCACGTCCGTCGACGCAGAGGTGCCACGCTCGCCGACGCGCCCACCGTGAGCGCGGGGCGGGTACCCGCCGGCGCCTCTGCGGAGCCGGCGGTGATCTCGGCGATGACGTCGCCTGCGACCGGTCCGATCCGATCGGTCAGGATCTGCTCGTCGATCGGGTCGGTGGCGGCCAGTTCGGTGATCAGCACGTCGAACGACAGCTTCTGGTTCATGACAACTCCTTGAGCCCGGTCGACACCGCGGGGCCGGCGAACGGCTCGTGGTTGCGAGGCGTGTGAGATCCCTCTTGGTGCGCCGCGAACGCCGCACGGAACCGGGATCCGGCGCGATGGAGCCGGACCCGCAGGGTGGCGGGACTGCACCCCACGACCTGCGCGATCTCGGCTCGCGTCAGGTCTTCCCATGCGACCAGCATCAGCAGCTCGCGATCGGCCTCGCTGAGCGCTTCGAGGGCCGCGAGGACGATCGGGTCGCCGAAGGTGTCGCCGAGTGGGCCACCGGCCATCCGTCCGGTGCGACCGTCGGCACATTCGTGGGTGACTGCGCTGGCCTGCACCGCCTGGGCCAGCTCGGTGGTCACCCGCTCGGACAACCGGCGCTGCCGGCGCACGCCGCGGTGGTGGTTGGCGAGCACGCCGCGCGTCACGCCGTACAGCCACGGCCGGGCCTCGTCGCCGGCGGGGACGTCGTCGATCCGACGCCAGGCGACGGCGAACGCCTCCGCCATGACATCCGCCGCGTCCTGCGGCGAGGCGGTGTGCCTTGCCGCGTAGGCGAGGATCGGCGCCCCCAACGAGCGATACAGCTCGGCGAACCGCTGGTGTGCGTCGCGCTCTGCAGACACAGTTCGAGATCCTCTCACCAGCCGGCGGATGTCGTTCGGAGGTCGATCAACCCGGTTCAATCGGGGCCGTCGGACACCGCCTTCATGTCCGGCTCGGCCGAAGGCGTTGCAGCAGCCTCGTTCGTGGCGAGCGAGACGGACGCCACGCCGTCGCCGAGCAGCGCGGTGTCAGCCAGCTCCCGCGGCCGAAGCTCCCCTCTGCTCGCCGCGATCGCCACGGCTTCGATCGTCGACATAGCGCCGAGTCGCAGACGGATCGCGGTCAGGCGGCGGCGGATGGTCCGCTCGCTCCAGTGGAGCGCGGCGGCGATCTCGAAGTGGTTCGCGCCCTGGCCGCCAGATGACCGGACGTGACCGAGACCGGCCGGGGTTCGGCCCGCGTGGCCCAACCCGCGGCCGCCCATGACGTTCGGCCCTGGCGGGACGGTGGCTGGGGATGCATCGTCGACAGCATGACGGACCGGACCGCGAGTAAGGCCGCGCCCGCTCCCGATGACACCGGCGACGGCCAGCGCGGGACCCCTGTCGACAGCGGGCGCCCACCGCCGGCCGAGGTGGTGCTGCTGGTCGCGTCGGTGGCCCTGACCGTGGCGGGGATCGCGCTGTACACACTGGACCGCAGCGGTCCGGCCGATGCGGCGTGGACGGCGACCGCAGCCATCGGCACGGTGGCGGCGACCTGGTGGGTGGTGGAGGCGGCCCGGGAGGGGAGGCTCGGGGTCGATGTCGTGACGATCCTGGCGATCGTCGGTGCGGTGCTGGTCGGTGAGCCGTTCGCCGCCGCGGTGATCACCGTGATGCTGGCCTCGGGACGGACGCTCGAGGCGCAGGCGGCCGGTCGGGCCCGCCGCGAGCTCCGTGCGCTGCTCGAGCGGGCGCCGAGGGTCGTGCATCGCTACGTCGACGGCGAGCTGACCGAGCCGACGATCGACCAGGTCGTGAAGGGCGACCTGCTCCTCGTCCGCCCCGGCGAGGTGGTGCCCGTCGACGGCCTGCTCGAGGGTGCGAGCGCCGTGCTCGACGAGGCCGCGCTCACCGGCGAGCCCCTCCCGGTCGAACGGGTCCCGGGCGACGCGATCCGTAGTGGCACGGTCAACGCCGGCGCCCCGTTCGACCTGCGCGCCACCACGAGCGCAGCCGAGAGCACCTACGCCGGGATCATCCGCCTGGTCGAGGAGGCCCAGGCATCCAGCTCGCCGTTCGTGCGGCTCGCCGACCGGTTCGCCGTGGTCTTCCTCACCGTCAGCGTGGGCCTCGCCGGGGCCGCGTGGCTGCTCTCGGGCGACCCGGTGCGAGCCGTGGCGGTCCTGGTGGTGGCCACGCCCTGCCCGCTGATCCTCGCGGCACCGGTCGCCATGGTGTCCGGGCTGGCCCGCGCCGCCAAGCGGGGCGTGGTGGTGAAGGGCGGTGGCGTCCTCGAGCGTCTGGCGGGAGCCGAGGTCCTGCTCTTCGACAAGACCGGCACGCTCACCGAGGGCCGGCCGACGGTGGCCGACGTCGTCACCGACGGGACGATCGACGCGCAGGACGTGCTCCAGCTCGCCGCCTCGCTCGACCAGGTGTCGCCGCACGTCCTCGCCTCGGCCGTGGTCCGGGCCGCCCGCGACCAGGACCTCGACCTGACCCTGCCCACCGGTGTCGAGGAGATCGCCGGCCACGGCGTACGTGGTCAGGTCGGCACGCGGACGGTGGCGGTCGGCAAGGCCAGCTGGCTCCTGACCGGCGCACCGCCGTCCTGGGCCCGGTCCGTCCGGCGCCGTGCCGACCTCGACGGGGCGCTCACCATGGTGGTGGCGGTGGACGGGGAGGTGGTCGCGGCCATCGTGCTCGACGACCCCATCCGGGCCGATGCCGCTCGGACGATCCGCGACCTCCGTCGCCAGGGCATGAGCCGGATCACCATGGTCACCGGCGACCGCGCCGACGTGGCGTCGACGGTGGGAGCGGTCATCGGCGTCGACGAGGTCCTGGCCGAGCGGACGCCCGCCGAGAAGGTCGAGGCCGTCCGCAGTGCCAGCCTGACGCACCGCTCGATCATGGTCGGCGACGGAATCAACGACGCGCCGGCGCTGGCCATGGCGGACATCGGCGTGGCCATCGGCGCCCGGGGCTCCACCGCATCGTCCGAGGCCGCCGACGTGGTGCTCACCGTCGACCGGCTCAGCCGGCTCAGCGAAGCCATCACCATCGCCCGCCGCACCCGCCGGATCACGCGCCAGAGCGTCTACACCGGCATCGGCCTCTCCGCCGTGGCCATGGTGTTCGCCGCCTTCGGGGCGCTGCCCCCGTTGGCGGGTGCGCTGCTACAGGAGGCCATCGACGTGGCCGTCATCGTGAACGCCCTCCGTGTGCTGCGCACCCCGTCACCCGACCTCGAGGTCCGTCCGGGCGAGCAGGAACTGGTCGATCGGTTCAACGAGGAGCACGCCACGCTGCGCCCCGACCTCGACCAGCTGCGGCGCACCGCCGATCAGATCGGCACGGTGCCGACCGCCGAGTTGCTCGAAGCGCTCCAGACCGTGCATCGGTTCCTGGTCGACGACCTGCTCCCGCACGAGCAGGCCGAAGACGCCCAGCTCTACCCGGTGTTCGACCGGATCCTGGGCGGCTCCGACCCCACCGGCACCATGAGCCGGGCCCACGTCGAGATCGCCCACCACATCCGACGAATCGGCCACCTGATCGAAGACCTCGACCCCACGGCCCCCGAGCCCGAGGACCTGATCGATCTCCGGCGCTCGCTCTACGGGCTCCACGCCATCCTCCTGCTGCACTTCGCACAGGAGGACGAGGGCTACCTCAACCTGATCGACCAGCCCCAAGCGGCGGGTTGACCCGGCTCGACCCCGCACTCCGGCCCGTAGGCCCGCACCTGTGCGAACGCGTACGGAGACGCCCGGTTCCTTGCCAAACCCTTGCCTTGCGCGGCAACGCTGCTGGCACGGCGATCCGTACGGTCAAAGCATGACCAGCCCCAACACGCCGAGCACCCCCGGGCCGGATGTCGCCGCCAGCTCGGCCGCCCGACAGGACCGAGTCGCAACGCTCACCCAGGTACGCCGCACCAAGCGCCGGCACCCCGCACAAGGGTCCCGCATCGCAACGGTGGGGCTGGCAGCCACGACGACGCTCGGCCTCGTCGCGGTCATGGGTTACAGCGCAAGCCCGACCTCGGACCCAGCACCGGCACCGGCCCCTGCTCCTGCTCCTGCTCCTGCACCGGTCACCCGGCCCTCGATCATCGTCATGGTGCGTGGCACCGGAACTCCCGACACGATCGCCACCACCGTCACCCCATCGGCCGGGGCGACGACCACCCTCACCGCCCGTCCGACCGTCCGAGCGGCCACATCCCAGGCCCAGGCACCAGCAGCGTCGACCAGTGGCAGCAACTGAGCACCGTGGCACGGTGATGGCCTGCCAGCTCCACATCATCGTCAACCAACCCGACGGCCGAGCACCGGTCGATCTCGATGGAGCCGTCGATCTGCTCGATCACCTCGAGGCGCGCTGGAGCCGCTTCCTCCCCGACAGCGACATCACCCGGATCAACGATGGTGCAGGGACGCCCGTGGCGGTCGCTCCCGAGACGGTCAGGCTCGTCGAGACCATGAGAGCGGCCTGGGACCTGACCCAGGGCCGCTACGACCCCACGATCCTGCCGATCCTCGTGGCCAACGGCTACGCCACCAGCAGGGTCGACGCCGCGCGGTCCACGGTCCTGCCGGCAGGACCGTTCCGCGTCGGGGCCACGGACCAGATCACCGTGGATCCAGCCGCATCCACGGTCACGATCCCGACCGGTGTCGCGCTCGATCCCGGTGGCATCGGCAAGGGCCTGGCCGCCGACACGGCAGTGGCGCTCCTGCTCGATGGCGGAGCCGACGGAGCCCTGGTCAGCATCGGTGGCGACCTCGCGTGCGCGGGCAGCGCCCCGGAACCCGACGGTTGGCGCGTGAACATCGAACGCGCCGACCCTGGTGAGACCCCGCTGTGCCGGACGATGATCGACCACGGAGGCGTCGCCACCTCGAGCACGCGCTCCCGCAGGTGGGACCACGAGGGCCGACCCCGGCACCACGCCATCGATCCGGCCACCGGGGATCAGTCCGACACGGACCTCGCCGCCGTGACCGTGTTCGCCACGAGCGGATGGCGGGCCGAGGCGTTCGCCACCGCCGCCCTGCTCGCCGGTAGCCGGTCGGTGATCGCCTACCTGGACAGCCACCACCTCAGCGGACTTGCGATCACCGGCGACGGCGACGTCCTCCGCACCGGAGACCTCAGCGACCTCGAGCTCAGCCTGGCAGGTGGGCGATGAGCGGCCAGTTCTGGTGGTACGTCGCACGCGCCTCGGGCATCGTCGCGTGGCTCCTGCTCACCGCCGCGGTCCTGTGGGGCATCGTCTTGTCCACCAAGGCGTTCCCCGAGCACCGCCGCCCGGCGTGGCTCCTCGATCTGCACCGCTGGCTCGGTGGCCTCACCGTGGGCTTCGTCGCCATCCACCTCATCGCCCTGGTCGCGGACAGCTACGCCACCTTCACCCTCGCCGATCTCGCCATCCCCTACGCATCGGACTGGAAGCCCGGCGCGGTCGCCCTCGGGGTCATCGCCGCCTGGTCCCTGATCGTCGTCGAAGCCACGTCGCTGGCCATGCGACGCCTCCCCCGCAAGGTCTGGCACGCCATCCACCTCATCAGCTACCTCACGTTCTGGCTCACGACCCTGCATGCGGCATTCGCCGGCACCGACCGATCACACCTCCTCTACCAGGCCACCTCGGCGATCTCGATCGTGGTGGTCGCCTGGGCGGTCGTCTACCGGATCACCCACCAGAAGCCCGCACGACAGGCCCGGCCCGCTCCCACGTCCTCGGCGACCTGACGACCATCCGCCGGCGGGGGCCAGCGATCCCCCAGGTACGCATGGCCCGCTCTCCTGGTGGGCGTGGCGGTGTGGTGATCGGAGGGGCTACGGGCCGAGGTCGGCGAGGGCCGGGATGATCCGCTCGGCGACCTCGGTGGTGTACGCGACCGGGTCGCCCATGGGCATCAGCTCGACGAGCTCGACACCGTGCCGGGCGTAGGCGGTCATCGAGGCGACGAACCCGTCGGGGTCCTCGAGCGGGTTGCCCATGGCGAGGATGGTTCGTTCGATCTCGGCGGGATCTCGGCCCTGGTCGGCGCAGTGGGCTTCGAGCACCTCGAGCTTGTGGGCGACCTCGTCGGGTGAGGAGGCGAACAGGTTGCAGGCGTCTGCGTAGCGGGCGACGAGTCGCAGGGTCTTGCGTTCGCCGCTGCCGCCGATGAGCACACGGGGCCGGGGCTGACTGATCGGCGCCGGCGAGCAGATGGTCTCGGCCAGTTGGTAGTGGGTGCCGTGGAAGGGGCCGTCGTCGTCGCTCCACATCTGTCGGCAGATCTGCAGGGTCTCCTCGAGGCGCTCGAAGCGCTCGGCGAGGGGTGGGAACGGCACGCCCAGGCCGAGGTGCTCGCGCTCGTACCAGGCCGCCCCGATGCCGAGCTGCGCCCGACCACCCGAGAGCACGTCGAGGGTGGTGACGGTCTTGGCCAGCAGGCCCGGATGCCGGTAGGTGACGCCGGTGACGAGCAGACCGAGACGCATGCGTCGGGTCTGCCCGGCGAGGAACCCCAGCGTGGTGTAGCCCTCCAACATGGGGTCGGTGGCGTTGGCGAAGGCCTCCATCTGGAACCAGTGGTCCATGACGGTGAAGGTCGAGGCACCACCTTCCTCGGCGATCTGCGCCGTCTCGGCCAGCGTCGAGGGCAGCGACGCCGGGGCGCCCGGGAGGTTGAAGTTGACGAAGTGGATGCCGACCTGCACGGGAGGCTCCTCTCAGCGGGCCCAGGGACCGACGTCGACCGCGACGTCGTCGAGGAGCACGGACGGGGTCATGTCCCGATGCTGCCAGAGAAGGAGGGTGCCCGACTGGATATGTGCTTGACTACTCACGTATCTTACAAGGAGTAGAGAAGTGTCTGCCTTTGCCACCTGTCTGCAACTCGTCCGGGCCACTGCGGAGGTCCGCCGCCGCTTCGACGCCGGGCTGTCGATCCACGGCCTCTCGCTGAGCGACTACACGATCCTGCGCATCCTCGCCGATGCTCCAGCCGGGCAGCTTCGCCGGGTCGACGTCGCGGAGCGGCTCGGCATGACACCGTCGGGCGCCACGCGCCTCCTCGCCCCCCTCGAGGCCCGGGGACTGGCCGTTCGCCTCCAGCACCCGTCCGACGCCCGTGCGTCCCTGTCAGCGCTGACCGATGAGGGCCGGCATCTCGTCGAAGACGCCACGACCACCGCCGAGGAGGTGGCCGACCGCTTCGTCGAGGCGCGACTCGCCAGCGCCGAGATCGTGTCGCTGTCGGAGCTGCTCGTTCGCCTCGTTCCCCCCTCGTACTGACCCGACGGGAGGCGGGCGCCCTCGACCGTCAGCCCGACCGGGTCCAGGGGCCGACGCCACCGATCCGCTCGGGCGTGATGTGGATGACGTGACCCGGGGGCGGGTCGTCGAAGGGAGGGAAGCGCACGCCGGGGCCGACGTACGTCTCGGCGAGGCGCTGCAACAGCTCGGGCGCGCCGCCTTCGACGAGGTGGCCGGTGCCGTACACGATCAGGTAGTTGGCCATGCCGACCGGGTTGGCGCCGGCGGCTTCGACCGTCAGCGCGACGCGAGGATCGCGGGCGATGTTGGTGACCTTGCGGCCACCCATGAGGTGGCCGACCACGAGGTCGTCGCCATCGAGGCCGACCCACACCACGCTCATCTGCGGGCTGCCGTCGGGGTTGAGGGTGGTGAGGTGCGCCAGCCGGCCAGCGGTCAGCGCGCCGCGCACGTCGTCGGTGAGCACGGAGGAGGTCATGCCCCGATGCTGCCAGAGAATGAGGTTGACCACTGGTGGATCAGGTCCCGCACGGTCCATCGCACGGTGTGATCCGAGCGCCGTCCTGGCACCCCTCGTACTCTCCCGACGGTGCCCCCGAGATGAGAGGTCGGTCCATGAAACCCTGTTCTGGCGACGTCGCCGCCATCACCTGCCCCATGGCGCTGCCAACGCGCGGCCACTGCGTCGTACCGACCCGCGAGGAGGGGTCGCCTTGACCGGGCCGGCCCCCCATCCGAACGTCGAGCTCGTTCGCCGCCTCTACGCGGCCCTCGAAGCGGTCGACCTTGAGGCGATCCTCGAGATCTTCGATCCCGAGGTCGAGGTGTTCCAGACCCCGGAACTGCCGTGGGGCGGCGACTTCCACGGACACGACGGGCTTGGCCGGTTCTTCGGCCTGCTGCGCGAGAACATCACCTCGAAGGTGACCATCCAGACGGTGTACGCCGCCGGCGACGAGGTCGTACAGATCGGACGCACGGCGGGCACGGTGAACGCCAACGGTGCCCCGTTCGACGTCCAGGAGATGCACCTGCTCACCGTCCGCGACGGCAGGGTCGTGCGCTTCGAGGCCCACATCGACACGCCCGCGATGCTTGAGGCACTCCAGGCCACAGCGCCGCCTGGGTGAACCCCCAGCCCGTACCGCTCCGTCCTGCGCCCGAGCGGCCGAGGCCTCAGAGCGCCGCGATCGACTCCAGTGGTGAGCGGCGAGCCGCCACGATCGCCGGGGGAAGGGTGGCGAGGATCCCGGCGACGACACCGATGAACGCGATCACGGCGAGCCTGTCGACCGGGATCACCGGTGACGTGATGGCGGCGTTGTCGAGCAGCGTCACGGTCGGGAACGAGACACCGATGCCGATGGCCAACCCCAGTGCGACCCCGAGGACCGTCGTGATCGACGCTTCCAGGAGCACGGACGAGACGACCTGGGCCCGGGTCGTCCCGATGGCCCGCGCCACGCCGATCTCTGCCGTTCGTTCCCGGACCGAGAGCGCCATCGTGTTGGCCAGCCCGACGAGCGCGATCACGACCGCGATGGCGAGCAGGGCGTAGATGAGGTTGAGGATGGTGTCGACCGGTGACGAGCTGGCACTGGCGTACTGCTCTGCGGTCTGGAACCGACCTGACCCGTTCGCCGCCTGGGCCACGGCGTCGAGTGTGGACTGCTGACCGTCGGTGGCCAGGAAGACCACAGCAGTTCCTGGGTCGCTGAACACCGCCGAGTAGGTCTGCTGGTCCAGGAGCACCTTCGGGGACGCGAACCCTGGGAGCGGCGTGGCGAACGAACCCACCACGGTGCCCTGCGCAACGCCGGCGACACTGCGGATGGCGAGTTTCGAGCCGACGGGGTGGGCCGCCAGCTCGGACGAGGCGACCATCATCTGACCGGGTTCGAGGTCGGCCGCGTCGGCCCCGGTGGCCTCGATGTCGTAGAGCTCGTCGAGGTCGCCCGCCTCGATCATCCCGACGGGGATCGCGGCCGGCGTCGTGGTCGTGGCCTGCGACGGGTCTACGAGGAGGCCGCCCGTGATGTAGACGGCGGCAAGATCTTCCACCCCGGGCACGGCGGCGAGCTCCGGGGTGAGATCACCCGGGACCTTCCCAGCGGGGGCCCCGAGGGGTGTGACGACGTGGTCGGCGCGGAGCGCGGTCGTCGGGCCGACCTGGAGGGTCTTGACGGTCCCGCCGAGGATGCTGAAGAACGACACGACGGCTATGCCGATCATCAGGCCCGCCGCGGCCGACGACACGCGTCGCGGCGATCGGGCCGCGTTCCGTGCCGCGATGCGGCCCGTCGACCCGGCGACGACCGCGAGGACCGGTCGGGCCGAGCGCGCGGCCAGCGAGGCGAGCAACGGACCGGCGAGGTAGGTCCCGATGACGGCCAGGACCGTTCCGGTCAACATGAGCTGGTCCCGCTGCGATGCGATCCCCGCGCTGGTGGCAGCCACCCCGATCACCACGAGGACCGGTGCCACACCCCGCCGCCACCAGGGGTCCGAGGACTCCTCGACGGCAGCATCGCGGAGCGCCGCCGCGGGCGGAACCCGTGAACCGGCGACGGCGGCGCGCAACGCGGAGAGGAGCGTGATGACGACCCCGATGAAGACCGTCGTGACGAGTGTTCCGGCGGTGATGACGACCGGGCCGTTGAAGGCCTCGACGCCGGCCCGATCGAACAGCTGTTGGATGAGGATCACCACGAATCGCCCCAGCACGAGCCCCAGGGCCGTGGCGGCGACCCCGAGGGCGAGCGCTTCGGTGAGGACCGATCGGACGAGCTCGGATCGGGTGTTGCCGATCGCCCGCATCAGGGCGAGCTCCCGACGTCGCTGCACCATGGAGATGGCGAAGGTGTTGGTGATGATCAGCATCCCGGTGAGCGCAGCGACGACGGTGAACACCGTGAGCAACCTCGCCAAGATGGTGCTCTCGACGGCGATCCGGGCCAGTTCGGCCGCGGCCGCGGCCTCGCCGCTGCGGACCCGCACCGTCTGACCGGCTGCTTCGAGATCGGCGCGAAGCCCGTCGACCAGTTCGTCCGAGCTCACACCGGGCACAGCGCGCACGACGATCTGTGTCGCCACGTCTCCCTGACCGGTGAGCGCCGGCTCGTCCGGGGCCACCAGGACGGTGGTCCGCGACGGGAGGCGATCGGCGGTGCCGTACCGGGCGATGCCCACCACGGTGAGCGACGGCGAGGCGTGCTCGGTGGCGAGTCGGTACTGGTCACCGAGCTCCACACCGAAGTCCCGGGCGGTGGCGGCATCGAGGGCCATCTCACCGGGTCGGACCGGGGCGCGACCCACTTCGATGTGCCACCGGGCCGTCTCGGCATCGGTGATCCAGGTCTCGGCCTCGTTGAACGGGCCGCGTGTCTGCCCGATGATCGACCCGTCGGCCGAGAGGAGTGACGCGTTGGCGTGCCAGACCGCCTGCGCCGTGGCGACGTCGGGATCGGCCGTGACGGTGTCGAGGACGGACGTCGGGATCCCGATGCCGGCGGACACCATCTCCGCTGGACCGGAGAACCCTCCGGAGGTCGCACCCGGAACGGCGTCGATGACCGCGTCGATGCCCGCCTCGCCCTCCTTCACGGTGGCCTCGTCACCGGCGCCGATCGACTCGGTGAGGGTGAGCGTCGCGTTCACGAACGCCACACCCATCACGATCGCGAGGAAGGTGAGGAGGTACCGGCTCCGACTGAACCACAGCTGACGGATCACCCGGCGGGTCATCGGTCGGCTCCGAGCGACTTCATGCGTTCCAGCACCCCGTCCGCGGTGGGCCGGGCCAGCTCACCGACGGGAGCGCCGTCCTGGAAGAACACCACGTTGTGGGTGTGGGCCGCGGCGTATGGGTCATGGGTGACCATCACGATCGTCTGACCGAGATCCGCTGCCTCCCGCAGGTACGACAGGATCTCGCCGGAGGTGTGGGAGTCCAACGAGCCCGTCGGCTCATCGGCGAAGACGACCTCCGGCTTCGACACCAGGGCTCGGGCGACCGCGACGCGTTGTTGCTGCCCACCACTCAGCTGCGAGGGCCGGTGGTCGAGACGATCACCGAGGTCGAGCACCCCGATCAGCTCGTCGAACCGTTGGGGGTCCACCGGACTGCGGGACAGGTCGAGCGGATAGGTGATGTTCTCCCGGGCCGTCAGGGCCGCCAGGAGGTTGAACGATTGGAAGACGAAGCCGAGACGATTGCGCCGCAGGATCGTGAGCTCGCGGTCGCTGAGGTCTCGCAGATCGACGCCACCGATCTCGACCGTGCCCGAGGTCAACCGGTCGAGTCCGGCCATGCAGTGCAACAGCGTCGACTTACCCGAGCCCGACGGCCCCATGACCGCGGTGAACCGGCCCCGCGGAAAGGCCATGGTGACATCGTCGAGCGCCCGCACCTCGGCCCCGACGGCCCCGTAGATCTTCGTGGCTGCAAACAGGGCAACCGACGGCGTGTCGGCCCGCATCGCGACGTCGTGCTTCGCGTCCGCTTTCATCACGTTCTCCTTGTGGGACACTGCGCATCCTCCTTGTGGGACACTGCGCATCACTCTGAGACATACTGTATCGAAGCGAAGTCGGATACACTCTGTCTCATGTCCTCGACCGGCGAGACCCGGCCCGATCCACGGATCACGGCGACCCGCAGCCGAGTCCTCGCCGCGGTCTCGACGCTCCTCGAGTCGGGCGGTCCGAGCGAGGTCACCCACTCCTCCGTGGCCCGGGCGGCTGGTGTCGGGCGCGCCACCGTCTACCGGCACTGGCCCCGGATCGACGATCTGCTGGCTGACGCCATCGAGACGCGCCTGGGCGTCACCCCGCCCGGGGCGACCGGCGACGCCTTCACCGATCTCCGGTCGATGCTCCTGGCGATCGTCGCCGGCGTGTTCTCCGACGACAGCGCCGTCTTCTTCACCACGCTCCTGGTCCAGGGGGGCGACACCCCGCAGCTGGATGCCCTCCGGCGAGAGATCATCGGACGCCGGATCGGCGCGATCCGCGCCCTGGTCGAACGCGGGGCCGTCGACGGATCGATCGACCCGACCCTCGACCCCGATCGGGCCGTCTCCTACCTGGCCGGCCCGATCATGCACCGCCGCATCGTCCTCGGTCAGCCGGTCACCCCGGCGTTCATCGACGACCTGCTCCTCCGGGTCGCCGCCACGCCCGCCTGACCGCGTCCATCGCAGCCCGTCCGCACCCTCTCCGGGAACGCTCCCCGAACAGCTCTGCCACACACCAGCGAGTCGACGGTCGCCCCCGACGGTCAGATCGTGACCGTTGTCGTCAGCTCATCCGTCGCCCGGCGGTGCCGAGGACGCCGCGGAGGCAACCAGCTCATCGACGACGGCGGTGTACGCCGGCTTGGGCTCGAAGTCGTGGTCGAACAGCAGCGGCGAGGTGCGTGCTCGCCCGAGGAAGTCATCGAGCCACGTCGCGCCGTCGTACACGCCCCACACGGTGATCTCGGTGCAACCGGCCTCGAGGCACTCGCGCACGATCTGGCGGTAGCCGTCGGCCTGGGCGGCCAGGTCGCCATCCTCCGACAGGGGAAGGTCGAGCTCGGTGATGGCGACGTCCAGACCGAGGTCCGAGAACCGCCTCACGAGCGCCTCGAGGACCCCGGCCTCGGGCGGCTGGCCCGAGAACTGGTGGGCCTGCAGCCCGACACCGTGGATCGGCACGCCGTCGGCGACCAGCCCTTCGACGAGCGCGACCAACGCGTCGGCCTTGGCCGGGACGACCTCCACCGAGTGCTCGTTGAGGAACAGGCGGGCCTCGGGGTCAGCGCGGTGCGCGGCCTCGAAGGCGCTCGCGATGTAGTCCGGACCGAGCACCTCCAGGAAGTGGTTGGCATCGAGCGCCGCGCCCAGGGACTCGAGCGGCTCGTTGACCACGTCCCAGCGATCGACCCGACCGGCGTACCTACCGACGAGAGTCGAGATGTGGTCGTCGATGACCGCCTGCAGCTCGTCGAGGTCGTCGATGGCGGCAACCCAGTCCGGCAGCCCGTTGCCGACGGCCTGGCCCCACACCAACGTGTGCCCTCTCACCGCCAGGTCGTGCTCCTCGGCGAAGGCCACGAGCCGGTCGGCGGGCTCGAACACCCAGACGTCGGGCTCAGGATGCACCAGCGGCCACTTCATGTGGTTCTCCGGCGTCAACGAGCTGAACTCCTCGGCGACGAGACGCGCGTACGCCGGGTCGTCGAGCCGGCCTGGTGCCACCGCGGCACCCACCAGCACACCGGCCGCGTCCCCCGCGCCGCGGAGGGTGCAGGCCTCGGGGTCGATCGGACACTCGCGCACGACGGTGGTCGTGGTCGTGGTCGGCCCGGCCGCACCGTCGCCTCCGTCTCGTCCGTCTCCTGCGCACGCGCCGGCGACCAGCGTCACCGCCATGGCGGCTGCAAGCAGCGACAGGTGGCGACCCCTCATCACCTCGCGTCCCGGCTATGTGATGTCTTCCCTTCGGCCTCGCCGGCCCGAGCCACCACCCGGTCGACGCAGCGCTGCATGGCCGGGTGCAGCTCCTGGATCAGCTCCTGGGGGTCGGTGCTGGCGACTGGGATGGGCAGGCCCAGGTGCACCAGGGGGGTGTGCCGACCGGGGAGCACTGGCCGCTGATAGTCATCGGGCTCCCCGCCGTAGTAGAAGCCCACGGGCAACAGCGCGACCGGCACCCGCTCGGCGGCGGCGATCACGGTGTGGGCGATGCCCTTGCGGAGGGGCTGGATCACGCGGTAGTCGCTTCGGTTGCGGGTGCCCTCCCAGAAGCCGGCCATCGAGTGGCCAGCCACCAGCTTGGCCACCTGCGTCTCGCTGGCCCGTACGATGGCCTGCCGATACCGCTCCTCGACCTCGGGCGTCACCTCGATACCTCGGCGGCGGAGGTCCTCGAGCCGGAAGGTGGGCACGGCCCCCAGGCCATCGACGGCCGATCGCAGCAGTCGGCCCTGCAACCCCGGGCGGGAGAAGAGCGACGGCTCGGCGGGGATGAAGGCCCGCCCCCGCAACGGGTGCAGGGCCTTGACCTTCTCCGCCATCGACACGATCACGTACTGGTCATCGGCTGTGGTGTGGTTGGGTGAGATCACGAGCCGGGTTCCGGCCCGAAGTGCCTCGGCGATGGCATCGTCCACCCCGTCGTCGCCGGTGACCGCTGTGCGGTAGACCCGGGACAGGACGAGGTGGCCGAAGCGGGCGAAGGCCCGGCTCTGCTCGTGTGGCTCATAGAAGTCGTAGACGGTCTCGAAGCCGTCCAATGTCACGCTTGGTCGTCTCACCTGGGCGATCCTGCTCGGTTCACGTGCCGCTCGGCCGGTTGGTGGGCGGTGTCAGCCGTGGCGACCTGGGTACCGAGGCTTTCATCGTCAGGTCGACGACGGCCATGCCAGTCCAGGGCCGGGGCCCTGGACTCCGCGGAGACGTCTCCAGACGTGGCCGAGACCTGCCAGCCGGTGCGCCGGGACCTGGGCTCACCCAGCCTGCTCCGCCCGAACGTGGGCGACGATCGCGTTGGCATGACCGTGCCCGAGGCCGTGCTCGGACTTGAGCCACTCGACCGACTCCATGTGCTTGTCGTCGTCACGGGCGGCGACGAGGTCGAGCCAGTGTTCGATCGGCTGGCCGTACTTCTTCTCGATCGATGGGAAGTACGACGCCGGCCCCTTCGGCTTGTCGGAAGCAGACGGGTCGGGCATGTCGGGCGTCCTCCAGCGTGCGGGTTTCGTGGAACGGGTGACCCACGAGCGTACGGCCCGCCTCCCACCGTCGTGGGCAGCGACCAGTCGAGGGGGAGCGTCCGGAAGCTCGCGCAGGCAGCGTGATCTGAGCATCCGCGAACACCGCCACGCCGGCCCACGTGTCGTTGAGGAGGCCAACGCCGCAACGAGCAGAACATCCTTGTACTCAATAATGTTCTGTTCTACATTGCTGGACATGAGCCCGGCTCGGACCATCGCCCCGAGCGCCGCTGGAGACCCCGTCCCCCGCCGGCGCTACGACTCGTCGCTGCGGGCGAAGCGGGCCGAGGAGACGAAGGCGGCGATCACCAGCGCGGCAACCGCGCTGTTCACATCGAAGGGCTGGGCCAACACCGGCATGCGAGAGGTGGCCCGTGACGCCGGGGTCGCGGTCGAGACGCTCTACTCGCACTTCTCGTCGAAGCGGAAGCTCCTCGATGCGGTCGTGGATCAGGCTGTGGTGGGCGACGACCAGCCGCTGGCAGTCGCGGAGCGGCCCGAGTTCGTCGCCATGGGCCACGGCGGCCGTGCCGATCGCCTCGCCGCGGCCGCAACGCTCCTGGCCTCCATCCATGAACGAACGGCGCCGTTCGCCAAGCTCGTGCGCGAAGCAGCGATGAGGGACCAGGAGGTCGCCGAGCTGCTGGCGGCCACCCGCGAACGCCAGCGCAAGGACGTCGAGGCCGGGCTGGAGCTCATCGTGGGACGTCCCCCGTCCGTCGACGAACGCGACGGCGCCTGGGCGATCGTGAGCCCCGAGGTGTACCTGCTGCTGGTCGAAGGGTCCGGCTGGTCACCCGACCAGTACCAGCGCTGGCTGTCCGACACGTTGGAGCGCATCCTGCCCCACCGGTGACCAGAGGAGTGTGCCGTGCCTGTCGATCCGAATGCACCCGCAGACACCACGATGATGCGAATCGTCCACGACGCGCTGCGACGAGACCTCGAGCGGGCACGCGTGGCGCTCACGAGGGGCTCGCCTCCCGACGACCGCCAGCGGATGGCCATCGCCGAGCACCTGCGCTGGGTGATGGCCTTCCTCCACGCGCACCACCGGTCCGAAGACGAGGGCCTCTACCCCGTCGTGCGCGAACGAGACGCGGCAGCCGCCGCACTGCTCGACGACATGGCGACCGATCACGAGGCCGTGGCCGTCGCGATCATCGAGGTCGAGGCCGCGGCAGCCGCCTATGCAGAGCGAGACGAGCGCGAGCCGGTCGTCGCGGCATTGGAGGACCTGACCGGGGTCCTGATCCCGCACCTTCGACGCGAGGAGGACGAGGTGATGCCACTGGTGTCCCGCGCCATCACCAACGCGGAGTGGAGCGCCATCGAGCAGGCCCAGAACCTCGACGGCACGTCGATGGCGCAGCTCGGCCGGGAAGGTCACTGGCTGATCGACGACGCCGGAGCCGACGATCGCGCTCGGGTGCTCGGGCTCGTCCCGCTGGTGCCGCGCCTGCTGCTCCTCTACGGCTTCGGACCCTCCTACCGCCGGCGCACACGTGCCTGCTGGAACCCTCGCCGTCGCCGGGTGCAGCACCACGGCTCGACCGCCGTCGTGGTGGATGCCGGGATCGACGCGCTGTGGGACGTCGTTCGCGACCCCACCCGGGTCGGCGAGTGGAGCCACGAGTGCGTCGACGGTGAGTGGGTCGGCGAAGCCACCGAAGCCCGGCCCGGTGCCCGGTTCCGGGGCAAGAACGAGCAGGGCATCTTCCGGTGGGGACGGCTGTGTGAGGTCGTCAGCGCCGAGCCGTACGAGCTCGTGTGGCGCACCGTTCCCACGCGGCTCTACCCCGACAGCACCGAATGGGCGATCCGGCTCGCACCGGTGGACCGCGGCACGAGGATCGAGCAGACCTTCCAGGTCGTGGCGCGGACCATGCTCGAGCCCCTCTACGCCACGATCCTGCCCGCGCACCGCGACCGCACGGATGCCTTGCGCCAGGACCTCGAGCGGATCGGCACGCTTGCGATCCACTCGAGCGGTGCACGCTCCGGTGGGCTCGGCGCGGCGGCTCGGCCCTAACCGGTGGTCACGATGGTCCCGGCGCTCCCGGCGAGGATCTGCCGGACGTCCTGCAATCGCCCGATGCCGGCCAATCCTCCGGTGGACTCCACGAACTGGCAGGCCGCCTCGACCTTCGGCCCCATCGAGCCGGCCGGAAACCCGAGGCCGCGCAGTTCCGGTGGCGTAGTGCGGCCGATCGGCTCCTGGTCGGGGGTGCCGAAGGCGCGGAACACGTTGGCCACGTCGGTGAGGATGAGCAGGGCATCGGCGCCCAGGGCCTGGGCGAGCACCGCGGCCGTGTGGTCCTTGTCCACCACGGCCTCGACTCCCTCCAGACGGCCGCCATCGGTGCGGACCACCGGGACCCCACCACCGCCGGCGCACACCACCACCGCGCCGCTGTCGAGGAGCAGCCGTATCACCGGCGTCTCGACCACTTCCCTGGGCGCGGGCGATCCCACCACCCGCCGCCAACCCGTGCCGTCGGGCTTCACGGTCCAGCCCCGCTCGGCAGCGATCAGACGGGCCCGGGCTTCGTCGTAGATCTCGCCGATGAACTTGCTGGGGTCGGCGAAAGCCGGATCGTCGACATCGACGAGGGTCTGGTTGATGATGCAGGCGATTTCCCGCCCGGGCAGCTCGTTCTGCAGCGCCTGGAGCAGCCAGTACCCGATCATCCCCTGGGTCTGGGCGCCGAGCACGTCGAAGGGAAAGGGCAGGGTCAGGTTGGGGTCCGAGGCGCTCTCCAGGGCCAACACACCGATCTGCGGACCGTTGCCGTGCGTGACCACGATCTCGTGATCGTGGGCCAGGGGCGCGAGCGACTCGACCGCACGGACCACGTTGGCCTCCTGCAGCGAGGCATCTGGCCTCTGTCCCCGCTGCAGCAGGGCGTTGCCGCCGAGCGCCACGACCACCCGCACGTCAGTCGCCCCACGTGGCGACCATGATCGCCTTCGCCGTGTCGAACATGGCCGACCTCAGATCCCGTCCCGCTCGATGGGGCAGGTCATGCAGCGGGGACCACCCCGACCCCGACCCAGCTCGTTGCCGGTGATGGTGATGACTTCGATGCCGTTCTTGCGGAGGTGGGTGTTGGAGGTGACGTTGCGCTCGTAGGCCATCACCACACCGGGTTGCACGGCGAGGACGTTGCACCCGTCGTCCCACTGCTCCCGCTCGGCCTCGCGCACGTCCTGTGTGGGCGTGAGGATGTTGATCTTGTCGATGCCGAGGGCGGCCGCGATCACCTGGTGCATGTCTTCGGGCGGGTGGGCGGTGATGGCCAACTCCTTGTCGGTGTCGCCCGGCTTGATCGTGTACGACGGCAGCATCCCCAGCCCGGCGTACTTGGTGAAGGTGTCCTGGCTCACCATGGTCATCACCGTGTCGAGGTGCATGACGCTGCGGGCCTGTGGCATCTGCACGGCCACAATGGTGTGGGCCGCGTCGGCGGCGAAGAGGCGGGCGGCGAGCCGCTCGACGCTGGGAGGACGGGTGCGTTCGCTCATCCCGACCAGGACCGCACCCCGCCCCAACACCAGCAGGTCACCGCCCTCGGTGGTGGCAACGCCGCTGGCTGTTCCCGGCGACCAGACGTCGAACTCGGCGGCGGCGAAATCGGGGTGGTAGCGGTAGATCGCCTCGTAATGGACGGTTTCGCGCTTCCGGGCCTTCTTGCGCATGGAATTGATCGACACCCCGCCGTAGATCCAGGCCGACGTGTCGCGCGTGTAGAGGGTGTTGGGCAGCGGCGGAAGCGCCAGGGCGTCGATGTCGAGCGCCGCGAACCACACCGATTTCGGACCGTCGATCCGGTCGAGGATCTCACGCTTGGAGATGCCGCCGATCAGGTGCGTGGCCAGATCGTCCTGCTCCATGCCTTCGAACAGGTTGCGGAGCGGGTCGATGGCCATGGGGCCGTACACCCGCTCGTCGAGCACGCCGTCGAGGATGTGCTTCTTGGCCTCCGGGAGAGCCAGCGTCTGGCGCAGCAGCTCATCGAAGTGGTGAACCGTCACCCCTGCTTCACGGAGGGCGTCGGCGAACGCATCGTGCTCCTGGCGGGCCCGCTTCACCCAGAGGATCTCGTCGAACAGGAGGTCGTCCTTGTTGGTGGGGGTCAACCGCTTCAGCTCGAGGTCGGGGCGGTGGATGATCGCCTGACGAAGTTGCCCGACCTCGGAATCGACTCGGTAGCTCATGGATGATCACTCCGTTCGCTCGACCCCGGAACGGGGGATGGTGAGAGGTACGCCGCGTGGCCGCGTCGAGAAGGGATTCACCGTCACCATCGTGGTGGGTGCGGAATCCAGACCCGCGCACCTGAACCGCCCTGGGTCTGTTGGAGGCTCCTGACCTTGGAAACGAGGATGGAGCCATGCCGAAAGAGACGACACCTGGGAAGCCGACGACGCGTCGCTACAGCGAGGCGGAGAAGGA
>WBZL01001622.1_pt1 | contig 23125 bp, 19 predicted proteins | sample 5204291 | NCBI WGS metagenome assembly WBZL01 (sample SAMN12344345, study PRJNA552823) | activated sludge metagenome | biome: Activated sludge suspended growth; feature: Nitrification reactor; material: Wastewater; isolation source: activated sludge from nitrification reactor of wastewater...
AGCTCTGGAAATACTGGTAGCCGAGGAAGTCCTGGGCCACCTTCGAGACAGCGTAGGGCGACAACGGCCGCAACGGGTTGTCTTCGGTGATCGGCACCTCGTCGGGCAGCACCAGGCCGTACTGCTCGCTCGAGCAGGCGATCTGGATCGAGGGGTCCAGCCCGAGGATGCGGCAGGCCTCGAAGAGGTGGGTCTGCGAGTTCACGTTGATCGCCAGGGTGTCGGCCGGCGAGCTCCAGCTGGTGGGCACGAAACTCTGCGCCGCGAGGTGGAAGATGAAGTCCGGCTGCGCCGCCTTCACCGCCTCGAGCACCGAGCCCTGGTCGCGCAGCTCGCACTCGAGGAGGCGCACCTTGCCCTCGAGGTGGCTGATGTTGTCCCGCCGGCTGCGCCAGCGGTAGGTCCCGAACACCTCGACCTGCGGCTGCTCGGCGAGGAGATAGTCCGCCAGATGGGAACCGGCAAACCCGGTGATGCCGGTGATCAAAGCCTTCATCGTCTTCCTCCGTCTAGCCGGCGGCCTGGGTGAGGCCGGCGAGATACTCGGCGAGCCCACACGACCACGCTTCCACGGGGCGGCCCACGAGGGCCTCGAAGCGCGAGGTGTCGAGCACCGAGTAGGCCGGCCGGCGCGCCGGGCGGGGGAACTCGGCCGTGGTGATCGGCCTCACCCCGCGGCTCGCCCGGCACAGGCGAGCGATCTCTCGAGCGAACCCGTACCAGGAACAGGGTTCGCGGTTGCTGTAGTTCACACGGCCCGTGGCCCCCACGCGGGCGAGGTCCCAGAGGGCACGGGCGAGATAGACCGTGTAGGTGGGGCAACCCACCTGGTCATCGACCACCCCGAGCGCAGGCTCGTCGTGGCCGAGGAGGCGGCGGATGGTGGCGACGAAGTTGGGGCCGCCAGGGCCGAAGAGCCAGCTCGAGCGCACCACCAAGTGGTCCCCGGCGGCGAGCACCCGCCGCTCGCCGGCGAGCTTGCTCTCGCCGTAGACCGAAAGCGGCCCGGTCTCGGCGTCCTCCGTCAGCGGCAGGCAGCCGTCACCCGGGAAGACGTAGTCGCTCGAGACGTGCAGCAGCCGAGCGCCGGTCCGGCTGGCCTCCTCGGCCAGCAGTTGAGGCCCCAGCTCATTGACCGCAAAGGCGGTCGCCGGGTTCCCCTCGCAATCATCCACCTTGGTGTAGGCAGCGCAGTTGACCACCCACTGAGGCTGGAAGGCCCGCAGCCAGTGGCGGACCACCTCGCGATCGGTGATCTCGGCGAGCGCGTGGGGCAGGGCGAGCACGGGAACGCCCCGCCGGCGGCCCTCGGCCGTGAAGGCGCGGCCGAGCATGCCGCGGCCGCCGAAGACCAGCGTGCGCTCTCTCACGGGATCGCCACCTCGGAGTTGTCCCCGAGCACGAAGCGGTAGGCGCGCGGCTTGTGGTCGCGACGGGTGATCCGCGCGTTGCGGCCCACCAAGGCGCCGTCGATGCGCAGCTCGAGGTCGCGGATCTCACTGCCCTCCATGAGGATCGAGTTCTCGATCTCGCACTGCGCCAGGTGGCAGCCGTCGCCGATCGCCGTGTAGGGACCGACGAAGGCATGCTCGATCACCACCCCGTCGCCGATCACCACCGGGCCGCGCACCAGCGCGTCGCGCAGCACGACACCCTCGCCCAGCACCACCCGCCCCTCGACGCTGGAGCGCTCGAGGCTCACCCGCCCCTGCCGCGGCTCCATCGTCTCGAGGACGATGCGGTTGGCCTCCAGGATGTCCTCCGGCTTGCCGGTGTCTTTCCACCAGCCGCGCACCAGGTGCGGGTGGACGGCGAGGCCACGGTCGATGAGGTCCTGGATGGCGTCGGTGATCTCCAGCTCGCCGCGGGCCGAGGGCCGGATGCGACGGGCCGAGTCCAGGATGTTGTGGTCGAACATGTAGACGCCGACCAGGGCGAGGTTCGACTTCGGGTCCTTGGGCTTCTCCTCGAGGCGCTCCACCCGGCCGTCCGCCGTCAGCTGAGCGACGCCGAACTGCTGCGGGTTGGGCACCTCGGCGAGGAGGATCTGCGAGTTGCAGCCGAGCTCCTTGAACTCCTCGACCAGGCTGGTGATGCCACCGGCGATCAGGTTGTCGCCGAGGTACATCACGAAGGGCTCACCGGCGAGGAAGGGCTCGGCGGTGAGCACGGCGTGGGCGAGGCCGAGCGGGGCCTCCTGCTCGACATAGGTGACGCGGGCGCCCCAGCGCGAGCCGTCCTCGACGGCAGCGCGAATCTCGTCCTTGGTGTCGCCGACGATGATCCCGATGTCGGTGATGCCGGCGGCGACGATCGCCTCGATGGCGTAGAAGAGGACGGGCTTGTTGGCGACCGGTACCAGCTGCTTGGCCGAGGTGTGGGTGAGCGGGCGCAGGCGCGTACCCTTGCCCCCAGCGAGAATGAGACCTTTCAACGTGAACTCCGCGAGGACTGGCTCGGCTAGTAGCTGCTGGTGCCGGTATGGCTGTTGAGGTCGAGGAAGGTGCCGACGTTCTTGAGCGTCAGCAGGAAGCGGTAGTCGCGCTCGCGGCGCTGGAACTGCCGCACGAACTCGCGCGCTTCGAGGCGGAAGCCATAGCACTGCGAGGTCCAGCCGAGGACGTAGCGCTGCTGCAGGATCTCGCTGTTCTCGAGGTCGTAGCTCAGCTGGGTCTCGAGCTGGAGCTTGCGGGGGATGACCGGCAGGCTGGCCCACAGCCGCGCCTGGTCGCTCAGCGTCTTGCCGCTGTTGGCATCGAACGAGGTGAACCAGGTCAGGCCCACGGTGGTCGAACCGAGGCCGAGGCTGCCGGAGAGCGAGCGCTGGGTGAGCTTGCTGGTCAGGGTGCTGTAACGGGCCTGCGCCGTGAAGCTGGTGCCGGCGCTGGGCTCGAAGCGCAGCAGGGCCTCCAGCGGGCCGGCCGAGGTGGTGTCCGTGCCGGAACGCTGCAGAGGCTGCGTCGAGTCGAAGCTGTAGTTGCGGGCCAGCTCGAAGGAGAAGATCTCGCGGGCCGCGTCGCTGCCGATCTTCTTGCCCTCGGCGTCGGTGCGCACCTTGGGCTTGGCGAGGATGCGGTTGACCAGCGACACCCGGCCGATGTTGGTCGAGCGCAGAGCGTCCACCTCGTCGAAGAACGGGATCTCGGCCAGGGTGTCGGCGTCGATGTCCCCGACGTAGCTCCAGGTGAAGCGCGGCTCGAGGATGTGCTTGAGCTTGCTGAAGCCGCCGATCTCGCGGTTGAAGATCCGCGAGAAGGACGGGCCCACGATCTGCGCCCCCGCCACCGGCACGTCGCGGGTGGTCGTCTCGCCGAGGAAGCTCAGGCCGGCGGCCGGGCAGGGGCGGGTCGCTGCCGCCCCGGGCTCGCAGACCGAGTCGCCGTACCAGGTGTAGCGCTCGCCGACGTTGACCGACGCCGAGAGCCAGGGCAGCGAGAGGAGTGCGGCGCGCAGCCCGGGCTGCAGGTCGACGCGGCCGTAGGAGCCGCTGTAGCGGCCGCCGCGATCGATCTCCAGATACGAGGCCGAGCCGTCGAAATCGAGGTAAAGCGGCAGCTTGCCGAGGCGGGTGGGCCGCAGCCGGTACTCGATCTCCGGCAACCGGCGCTGGGTGATGATGTTGTCGAGGGTGATGATCGTCTGGCGGTCTTCGACCAGCAGGTTGAGCGAGTGGGCGCCCCAGTTGCCGCTGGCGAAGCCCCGCGAGACGATCGAGCGCAAGCTGTTGCGGTCGACGTCGCGCTCGAAGTCCGGCAGGAAGTCGAAGTCCGAGTAGTCGCGGTAGGCGATCACCCCGCGCATGCCGAACGGCAGGTCGTTCGTCGTGTGGTCGAGCGAGACCTTCCAGCGCCAGGCGCTCTCGCCGGGGCGGATCTGCGCGTAGTTCGGGTCGCGGATGGCGTAGCCCTGGAAGACGCCGTGCGTGCCCTCGGTGGGCGCGTAGCGGAACTCGTTGCCGAGGCCGAGGAAGTTCTTCGAGTAGAGGTCGGCGTAGAGCGTGGTGTCGTAGCTGCGCCCCAGGGTCTGGTAGTAGGCGAGCGACAGCGAGGCGCCGCGCTTGTTCGAGTAGCCCGGCTGCGGCACCAGCAGGCCCGAGGCGCGGTCCCGTTTGGCCGGCCAGATCACATAGGGCAGATAGAGCACGGGCAGCTTCTTCACCCGCATCTGCGCCCCTTTGATGTGCGCATAGCCCTCGACCTCGACCCGCGCGCTCGACAGCCGGAAGCTCCAGTCCGGCACCTCCTGGGTGCAGGCGGAGAAAACGCCCTTCTCGACGGTGAAGAGGTCGTCGCCCACCTTGGACAGCTGCTCGCCGCTGAAATAGAAGTCGGGGTCGACGTAGGCCGTGGCCTCGGTGAGCGTGCCCGTCTTCTTCTCGAGGTCGTAGGTCGCGGTGGCGCCGGTCAGCCGCTGCGGCCCCTGGTCGATGATCACGTCGCCCCTGGCGGTGAGCACCTGCGTCTTGAGGTCGACCTCCACCTCCTCGGCGCGGATCACCACGTCCTGGTAATGCAGCTCCACGCCGCCCCGCAGCACGGCGGATTGCTCGCGCTGGAACTCGACGCCGCCGGCAGAGCCGGTGGCGATACCGCCACCCCGCTCCTCGGGGAAGGGCAGCTGGAACTCGATGCGGGCCGCCGCACCGAGGCTCGGCACCGGCGCCGCAGGAGCTTCCGGCGCTGGCTCGGCCGGGACCTGGGCGGCCTCGGCTTCCTGGCCTTGGGCCGATGATGGATCTGCCAGCGGCTGAGCGCAAACGAGGACGAGGGCGAGGGCACCCGGCGAGACGAGCCAACCGCAAAGGCGACGCAGGGCAAAGGTGTGCAAGCTCAGGGCTCCCGTTCCACCAGGATGGCCGTGGCCTCGCCGCCGCCGAGGCAGATCGCGGCGCAGCCGCGGCGCAGGTTGCGCTCGCGCAGGGCATGGAGAAGGGTGACGATGATGCGGGCCCCCGAGGCGCCGATCGGGTGGCCGAGGGCGACGGCCCCACCGCGGACGTTGATCCGCTCCTGGGGGATGCCCAGCTGGCGGCCGAAGGCGAGAGCCACCACCGCGAAGGCCTCGTTGACCTCGAAGAGGTCGATGTCAGCGAGCCCGACGCCGGTCCTCGCGAGCAGGTTCTGAACCGCCGCGATCGGCGCCGTGGTGAACCACTCGGGCTCCTGGGCCGCCGTCGCGTGGCCGACGATGCGGGCCAGCGGCTGGCGCCCGAGGCTCGCGGCACGCGCGGCCGTGGTGAGCACCAGGGCGGCGGCGCCGTCGTTGATCTTGCTGGCGTTGCCGGCGGTGATCGTGCCACCGTCCTCGAACGCGGCCTTGAGCGTGGTGAGGCGCTCGAGGTCGACCCGGAAGGGCTCCTCGTCGCGGTCGATCAGCTGCGGCGGCCCCTTGCGCTGGGGGATCTCGACCGGCACGATCTCCTCGGCCGCGAGGCCCGACTCGGCGGCGGCGCGGGCCCGCCGGTAGCTCTCGAGGGAGAAGGCGTCCTGGTCCTCACGGGAGATCGCGTGCTCGCGCGCGCAGAGCTCGCCGCAGCTGCCCATGTGAACGTCTTTGTAGGGGTCCCAGAGGCCGTCGTGGATCATCGAGTCGATGAGCTTGCCGTGGCCGAGGCGGAAGCCGTCGCGCAGGCCGGGCGCCAGGTAGGGCGCCTGGCTCATGTTCTCCATCCCGCCGGCGACGGCGATCTCGTAGTCGCCGCAGCGTAGGTCGTTGGCGGCCATCATCACGGCCTTCATGCCCGAGCCGCAGACCTTGTGCACGGTCACCGCACCGGTGGCCGGCGGGCAGCCGGCAGCGAGAGAGGCCTGGCGGGCCGGGGCCTGGCCCTGGCCGGCCTGCAGCACACAGCCCATGTAGACCTGGCCGACGTCGGCGGGGGCGATGCCCGCGCGCTCGATGGCACCGGCAATGGCGCGCCCGCCGAGCTTCGGTGCGGCGAGGTTGCGAAACGCGCCCTGGAAGGCGCCGATGGGCGTACGGGCGGCACTCAGGATGACGATCTCGTCCATATCGGTTCCTTGCTGACTCGCGGCTGACTCGCGGCTGATGGTCGGTGCTGGTCCCTGCTCGTCGGGTTCTGCTCGCCGGATTCTGCTCGAAACGGCCCTCCGTGAGGGGGCCCCGCGTGGCTCGCGCCGGCCGTCGGCAGGCGCGGAAACGGCCCTGAGACTGGCCATTCTGCGGAGCTTCCGATGCTAGCACAGGGGCTGCTGCGGCTCGGCCCTGCCGCAGCCCCTGGACGGCCGCCCGTGAGCCCGCCGGGAGCCACCGAACGAGACGCTACAATGCCCCCATGCGGGCCCTCGGCATCGACTTCGGCGAACGACGGATCGGCCTCGCGGTTGCCGACCTCGACACCCGGCTGGCCTTCGCCCTCACCACCCTTGAGCGCACCACCGACCGCCGGGCCGTGGCCCAGATCGCCGACCTCGCGCGGGCCGAGGGGGTCGCGATGCTGGTCCTCGGCGAGCCGCGCAACCTCGACGGCAGCGCGCACGAGCGCGGCGAGCGGATCCGCCGCTTCGGCGCCAAGCTCGAACGCTCGACGGGCCTGCCCCTGCGGCTGGCCGAGGAGACCCTGACCAGCGTCGCGGCCGAAGAGCGCCTGCGGGAGGCCGGGGTCGACACGCGCAAGGACCGCCAGCGCATCGACGCCGTGGCGGCGCAGATCCTCCTCGAGCAGGCGCTGCTGAGCCCCACCACCGGGGCCGCGAGCTGAGATGGCCGGCAAGAAGCGCGGACGCGCCCGGCACCCCTGGCGCCGCCGGGCCTGGCTGGCCCTGGGTACGCTGGTGCTGCTGGCGCTGGGCCTCGCCGCCGGGGCGGCCTGGGCCTGGCAGCAGGTGACGGTTCCCTACCGCGGCTTTGCCGGCACCGAGCAGCGGTTCAGCGTCGAGCCCGGGACGAGCGCCCGTCGCATCCTCGACCAGGCGCAGGCGGCCGGCATCATCGCCGACGCCCGCCTGGCCCGCCTCTATCTCCGCTTCTGGCTCGACGACCGCCCCCTGCAAGCCGGCGAGTACGCCTTCCGCGGCGCCACCAGCCTGCAGCAGGTGCTCGACAAGCTCGCCCGCGGTGACGTCGAGCCGCTGATCGTCACCCTCGTCGAGGGCCTCACCCTCGCCGAGACGGCGCAGGCCCTGGCCGCCGCCGGCCTGGGGCCCGAGCCCGAGCTGGCGCGCTGGATGGGCGACCCGACCCCGATCCGCGACCTCGACCCCGCGGCGCCGAACCTCGAGGGCTACCTCTTTCCCGACACCTACCGCTTCGCGCCGGGGACGCCGGCCCGTGAGGTGGTGGCGACGCTCGTGCGCACCTTCCGGCAGCGGTTCGAGACCGACGTCCGGCCGCTCCTCGCCGCCGCCACGCCGAGCGACCTGCGCCCCCTGGTGATCCTCGCCAGCATCGTCGAGAAGGAGGCCCAGGCCGACGCCGAGCGACCGCTGATCGCCGCCGTCTACCGCAACCGCCTCGACCGCGGCATCGGGCTCTACGCCGACCCCACGATCATCTACGCCCTGAAGCTCGCCGGCCGCTGGGACGGCAACCTCCGCAAGCCGGACCTCGACCTCGACTCGCCGTACAACACCTACCGCCGGGCCGGCCTGCCACCGGGGCCGATTGGCTCACCCGGCCTCGCCAGCCTGGTCGCCGCCGCCAGGCCGGCCGCGGTGCCGTACCTCTACTTCGTGAGCCGCAACGACGGCACCCACGTCTTCGCCCGCACGCTCGCCGAGCACAACGCCAACGTCGAGCGCTGGCAGCGCCGCTACTGGCGGGAGAGGTGGGCGGCCGAGCGCCGAGCGGGCGGCCGGCGGTGAGGGCGGCAGGATCGGCGCGAGGAATCGCCATTGACTGGCCCGCCGCTCTGGTATAACTAAGAGAAATTTGCCAGACATGGCTCGACACGCCTTGCCGGTGGCGTGCTCTCCCTCGTTGTCGGCTCGACCAGGAGGCTCCATGAACCCCCGTGATCTGCGCACCCGTGAAGAGTTTGGGAGCTACATCCTCCTCAAGAAGCTGTTCGAGGACCCGATGGGAGAGACTTTCCGCGCCGGCAAGACCGGCCGGGACGGGCTCGAGGAGGTCCTCCTCCTGCGCGTCTTCAACGGTCCCGGGGTCGACGCCGAACGACTGTGGAGCCGCTTGCTCGACCGCCGCCCCGTCCAGGAGGCGCTGAAGAGCCCGAACCTCGGCCATGGCATCGACCTCGGCCGGGTCCGCAACGTGCCCTACGTCGCCTACGAGTACATCTCCGGCAAACCCCTCTCGAACCTGATGGCCAAGGCCGAGCACGACCGCTCGCCGATCCCCACCGATCTCGCCCTGTTGATCGCCGAGCGCATCGCCCTCGGCCTGACCGTCGGCTACGAGACCCGGGTCAACGACCAACGCCTGCACCACGGCTTCCTGGCGCCGCACCTGGTGATGCTGGGCAACGAGGGCGACATCCGGGTGCTCGGCTACGAGGCCGCCCCGGGCCTGCGCGAGCAGGCGCGCTCGGGGGCCCTGGCGAGCGAGTTCGCCCGCTACCTCTCCCCCGAGGCGCTCGCCGGCCAGGCGGTCCACAAGGCGGACGACGTCTACTCCCTGGGCGCCGTGCTCTTCGAGCTGCTCACCGGCCGGCGGGCCACCACCGGCGCCGGCGCCAACCAGGTGACGGGCACCGTGCTCGCCGCCGAGGGTTCGCCGCTGCCCGAGGAGGTCGCCCAGCTGCTGCGCCGGAGCCTGTCGCCGCAGGCCGAGCGGATCCCCGACGTGATGGCCTGGCACAAGGCGCTCTCCAAGCTGATGGCCGACGGTCAGTACCGGCCCACCACCTTCAACCTCGCCTTCTTCATGCACAACCTCTTCCGTGACGAGATCGAGGCGGAGAGCAAGGAGATCGAGAAGGAAAAGACCCTGGTGGGCCCGGCGCGCGACCTCATCGCACCGGCGGCGCCACCGCCGGCCGCCGCGACCGCCCCGCCGTCACCCGCGGCTGCCCCGGCGTTCCAGGGCTTCGAGGCGACCGATCACGGGACCACCAAGCCGGGCCCGAACAAGGCCCTCCTCGGCGCCATCGCCGCTCTCGTGCTGGTGGGGGCCGGCGCCGGGATCTACTTCGGCTTCCTGCGCGGTGACAAGGCCACCCCGGCAGCGACCCCGCCGACGGACGAGACGATCACCGTCCCCGAGTCGCTCGATCCAGCCGCCACGCCGCCCGCCGAGAGCGCGCCCGCGCAACAACCCGCCGGGATCTCGCAAGAAGAGCTGCGCGCCCAGCTCGAGCAGCTGGTCGCCGAACGCTACGCCGTGGCGGAGAAGAACCTGCGGGCGCAGTACGACGACAAGATCAAGTCCCTGCAGACGAGCCTCGAGCAGGCCCAGCGGCAGCCGGAGCGGCCGGCACAGCCGGCCACGGTCCCGGTGACGCCGGCGGCCGGTGCCGGCACGCCCCCCGCCGGAGCCGCAGCCGGCGGCGAGGCCGCAACGCCGTCGGCCGCGAACCCGCCCTCCGGCCCGGCGGCGACCCCTGCCCAGCCGAGCCAGGAGCCGGCGGCCAGCCCGCCACCGGCGCCGGTACGCAACGAGCCGGCGCCGCCGCCCACAGCGGCCCCGGCACGCCAGCAAGTGCGTGTCGGCGACCTCGTCGACACCGGCACTCCCGGCCTCGTCCAGGCCAAGCTGCGCAGCATGACGGACCCGCGCTACCCACCGGCGGCCCGCCAGCTCAACAAGTCGACCGGGGTGGTGGCCGTCCGCGTGCGGGTCTTGGTGGATGAGAACGGCCGGGTGGCGCGCGCCGAGCTCTCCGGCAGCGATCCCGGCTACGGCTTCGTCGACGCCGCCATCGCCGCCGCCCGCTCGGCCCGCTTCGATCCGGCGACGGTCAACGGCGTGCGGGTCAAGATGTGGACGGTCATGCGGGTGGACTTCAAGCCCTGAGCGGCAGGCCCCCGACCGCCCTGCCGCCCCCCCTCTGCTGGTAGCGCCAGCAGCCCCTCTCGCGGCCGGCCCGAGCGCCGGCCGCTCGCGTTGCGCGTGATACCATCGCGGCAATCGTCACCCCATTGTCACCTCTTCGATCCCATTCCAGGACCCACCGAGGGCTGCCGTGAAGCTCGACACGCTGATCCGCTGGTTCATGCCCAAAGAGGAGCGTTTCCACGACCTCTTCGCCAAGACCACTGCCAACCTGGCCGCCGCCGCCCGCGTCTTCGCAGAGATCGCCAAGGCCTCCGACCTCGAGACTCGTCGCGTCAAGATGACCGAGCTCAAGGACCTCGAGCACAAGGGCGATCACCTCACCCGCCAGATCTTCGAGGCCCTGAACTCGACCTTCATCACCCCGCTCGACCGCGAGGACATCCGCTCGCTGGCCAACGACCTCGACGATGTCCTCGACTACTCCGACGGCGTCGCCCGCTACATCATCCTCTTCGAGCTGGACGAGGCGCCCGAGGCGTTGCAGCAGTTCGCCGAGATCCTGGTCAAGATGGTCGACCAGGTGGAGACGGCGACCTCGCTGATCTGGGACCTCTCCAACACCCGGCCCGTCAACCAGGCACTGGTGGCGATCTCCGAGCTCGAGAACCGCGCCGACCAGCTCTACCAGACGGTGATCGCCGGCCTCTTCAAGGGCCAGACCGCGGCGGTCACCGGCAAGGCCTTGCCGCCGGGGACCAGCCTCGACCCCCTCGTGCTGCTGAAGTGGAAGGAGGTCTACGACGGCCTCGAGAACGCCTGCGACGCCTGCAAGGCGACCACCTACATCCTCGGCAACATCCTGATCAAAGGGGTCTAGCCGCCGTGGGCATCGAGACCGCCGTCATCGCCATCATCCTAGTGGCGCTGACCTTCGACTTCCTCAACGGCTTCCACGACGCCGCCAACTCGATCGCCACCGTCGTCTCGACGCGGGTGCTGTCGCCCCAGAAGGCGGTGGCGTGGGCGGCCTTCTTCAACTTCGTCGCCGCCTTCGTCCTCGGCACCCACGTCGCGAAGACGATCGGCAAGGGGATGATCGACATCTCCGTGGTGACCCAGGAGGTGGTCCTTGCCGGCCTCCTGGGCGCCATCTTCTGGAACCTCTTCACCTGGTACTTCGGCCTGCCGGTCTCCTCCTCGCACGCGCTGATCGGCGGCTACGCCGGTGCCGCGGTGGCGAAGGCGGGGTTCAGCGCCATCCTCTACACGGGCTGGACCAAGACGCTGCTCTTCATCGTCCTCGCTCCGACCATCGGCTTCAGCCTCGCCCTGCTGCTCACCATCGGGGTCACCTGGATCTTCCGCCGCTGGATCCCCTACAAGCTCGACAAACTGTTCCGCCGCCTGCAGCTGCTGTCGGCCGCGGTCTACAGCCTGGGCCACGGCGGCAACGACGCGCAGAAGACGATGGGTATCATCACCGGTTTGCTGGTCGCCGGCGGCTACCTGCAGAAGTTCGAGGTCCCGATCTGGGTGGTGCTGATCAGCCACGCGGCGATCGCTGCCGGCACCCTCTTCGGCGGCTGGCGGATCGTCAAGACGATGGGCTCCGGGATCACCAAGCTGCAGCCCTTCGGCGGCTTCTGCGCCGAGACCGCCGGCGCCATCACCCTGATCGGTGCCACTCTCGCCGGCATCCCGGTGTCGACCACCCACACCATCACCGGCGCCATCATCGGCGTCGGCTCGACGCGGCGGGTCTCGGCCGTGCGCTGGGGGGTGGCCGGGCGGATCGTCTGGGCCTGGGTGCTGACCATCCCGATCGCCGCGCTGGTCGCCGCCGGCTGCTTCTGGCTGCTCGAGCTCCTCGGCTGAGGCGCCGCCTCAGGGCGCGAGCGGCAGGCGGGCGACGAGCGGGTCGTGGTCGCTCGCCCGCCAGCCGGCCGGAAAGTCGGCATCGGCGTGCACCGAATCGATCTCGGCGCCCGCCGCCAGCGCCGGGCTCACCAGGATGTGGTCGAGGAGGGCCGCACCGCCCTCGAAGACGTGGCTGTAGCGGTCCGCCGCCGGCAAGGCGGTGGCGAGATCGACCAGCCCGGCAGCGGTGAGGGCGGCGAGGGGCGGCCGGCCAGGCAGCTCGTTCAAGTCTCCAAGGACGATCAACCGCGCGCCGGGATCGGCCGCCAGAACCTCCCTCGCCCACGCCGCCACCCGTTCCGCCTGGCAGGTCCGCTGCGCCTCGCTGTGGCGCTCCGGCGGCTGGCGGCTGCCCAGCCGCCGGTCGTCCGACCCCTTCGACGACAGGTGGTTGTCGACGGCGAACCAGCGCTGGCCGGCGATCTCCAGCTCAACGGCGAGGGGCCGCCGGCTGGCCTCGTAGGCCAGCGCCGGATCGCCGGCGAAACACGGGTCCAGCGGTGCCAGGAGCGCCGGCGACACGGCGAGCCGCGGGCCCTCGGCCGTCGCCTCCAGGCGGGCCGCCGTCGTCGCGTCGGGCGTGCCGCGAGTGACGAGCCGTACCGTGCGCGGATCGTAGAGCCAGACCGGCCGGATGTTGCCGCCCGGCTGGCCGCCGACGCTCTTGTCGAGGGGGTCGATCTGGCTCGCCTGGTAGGCCGGACCGCCAGCGGCGACGATCGCGGCCAGCAGCCGTTCAAGGGTACGGTCGGCGCTGCTTACCCCGTCGTCGGCCGGCCCCGAATCGTCCTGCACCTCCTGCAGGCCGAGGAGCTGCGGGGAAGCGAGGTTCTCGACGATGACCCTGGCGACCTGCGCGAGCTTGTCGTCGCTGGCGTCACCACCGAGGTTCTCGACGTTGAAGGTGGCGACCGTCAGGCTGCCCTCGCGGGGGAGTAGCTCGGTCGTTTCCGCTTCCGGCACCGGCGACGGCGCGGCCGGAAACCGGGTGGCAAGGAGCCGGTAGGCGCCATAGCGGTAGTCGAGCATCCCCTCGAAGCCGCCGGCGACCCGCTGCCCCACCGCCCACCGCCGGGCCGGTGACCCCAGCAGAGTGCTATCGATGAGCAGGCGGTGGGGGGCCGGCTTCTCATCGCTCTCGAGCAGGCCGCCACGGACCGTCTGCACGGTGGCCTGGCCGGTGCCGCCAGGGATCACCACGAGGCCCCCTCGCTCGTCGCTCGGCCCCACCACGCGGGCCTCGTCGAGCGCCACCCGCATGCCCTCCAGGCTCTCGAAGAAGTCGAGCGCGTCGTCCATGGGCTCGTAGCGGCGAAGGCCGTCGTCGTCGACGTGGCCGGTGGGCGGCACCACGCCACCCTTGCCGATGACCACCGCCGCCGGCAGCCGTGCGGCCATCCCCGCCAGGGTGACGGTCGAGGCATTGATGCGGGTCAGGGTGAGCTCGCCAGCGCGGCCGGCCGCCTCCTCGACGCGACCACTCACCTGCGCGACCCAGCCAGGCCGCAGCGGGTCCGGCAGGGCGCCGGTGACGAAGAGGCCGTCGGACGTCGCGGGGTCGCCGTCTCCCACTGGGTCCTGGAACCAGAAGCCGGCACCCTTGGGCGCCACCGCCGTCACCACCCCTTCGACCCCGAACACCCAGCTGCCGGCGAGCGGCGAACCGTGGCCGGCGCCCTGGATCTCTGGGATGGTCACCGCCTCCTCGCTCACCCCGAAGGCGAGGACCTGGGTGATCTCCTCGGGGTTGAAGTTGTCATCGCTCACCACCAGCAGGCTGCGGCGCCCGTCGGCGAGCCGCGGTCCCCAGCTCATGCCTTCCAGGTTGTCGAGCTGGATACCGAGCTCGCCGAGGTCGAAGAGGAGCTGCTTGCGCACCGCCAGGATGGTGCTGCGGCGCGGCGCCAGGCTGGGCAAAGCGGCGGTGTCGTCGGCCTTCGCGAGGTCCACCAGGAAGAGCCGGATGCGATAGCCGACGCCGAGGGCGAAGGCGCGCTCGAGGGCAAGGAGATGGCTGTCGTCGACCGCCAGCAGGTCGACCAGGCCGTTGACGGCGATGCCGTCGGGCGTGGTGGCGGCGGCGAACAGCGGATCGGTCCAGTAGAGGTGCTCGGCGACCAGCCGGCGGCTGGCCAGGTCCCAGCGCTGGAGACGGACGGGGCTCGGTGTGTCGAGCCCGGCCGCCAGGCCGTCCTGGACCAGGGCGTTCTCGATCCCGGCGTAGAGCGAGCGGCCGTCGGCCGAGACGGTGAGGGACTCGAAGCCGAGGTTCGGCCGCACCCCGCCGGTGCCGTCGGCAGCGGGCGCAAACCAGGCCGGCAGCTCGAAGCTCGCGACGACCGAGCCGTCGAGCGCGAGCTCACGGATGAAGGGCGGCACGCCGTCCTTGGCCCGTCCCTCCGAGGAGAGGAAGAGGCGCCCGCCCGCGGCGAGCGCGATCCCTTCGGGGTCGAGGCTGTGGGGTGGGTAGGGTTGGCCGTTCGGCGCTAGCTCCGTGGTCACCCCGGTCACGGTGACGCCGTCGGTGGCCAGGGTGCCGCCCGAGAGGTCCACGCGGAGGGCGTAGAAGCGGGCCGGGGCCCGCTCGCTCTGATCATCGCTCTGGGCGAGGAAGAGGCCTCGCTCCGCGTCATACACCAGCCCCGAGAGGCCGCCCACCGGCGTGCCGTCGACATCGAGCGCGTGCGGCAGCCGGGCCTCGCCGAGAAAATCCAGGCGGCTGGGCAGAGCAGCGGCGGGGCGAGAATGCCAGGAAAAGAAGAACAGGAGCACCCAGGAAAGCAGCGGCGGCGTACGTCTCGTCATCACGAACCTCGGGAAACGGCGGGCGGGAAGGCGATGCTACTTGGCGTAGCGGGGCTGGTAGAGCTGGATCTTGAAACCACCGGGGGCGCGGAAGTGCGTCACCAGGCCGTAGCTGCGAGCCTCGACCTCGCCCTCGAACTCGACCCCCTTGGCTCGCTGCTCGGCCACGGTGGCGGCGATGTCGTCGCAGTAGAAGGAGATGTCGGCCGTGCCCGAGGGCACATCCTCACCGTCTGTGGGATGGACGCCGAGGTCGGCCTCCGGGGCGTCGAAGATCAGCCAACCACCCCCCACGTCGACCGCCGGCAGGCCCAACTTGTCGCGCAAGAAAGCCCGCAGGGCCTCGGCCTCGGTCGAGTAGAACATCGCGTGCAGGCCACGGATCATCGTCATCTCCTCCTCGTAGGCGAAACCTACCAGAGCGCTGCGACAGCGGCGAGGCGACGCTGGCCCCTCGGGCCGCCGGCCTGCGTTGTCCCCGGCAGGGAGCCTCGCGGCGCTCGCGCGGCTCCGACCTCGGAGGATCCCGCATGCCGCGCCACATCCGCTCCGCCTTCCTCTCGGGCCTCGCTGTCATGTCCCTGCTCTCCGGTCTCCCTCTCGCTGCCCAGCCAGCGTGCGCCCCAGACCCGTTCGCCGACGACGGCTTCGTCACCGCGGTCGGCGATCGCCTGATGGTCGGCGGCCAGACGCTACGCCTGCGCGGGGTGAACTTCACCGGCGGCCGCGGCACGCCGCAGTTCCCCCTCAAGGCCGTGATCCACCCGGACGGCAGCGCGCACGACGAGGAGGTCTACCCCTACACGCCGTGGACCTCCTCCTACGACTCCGAGCGCACCTACGCCGAGCTCGCCCTGCTGCGCGACCGCCTGGGGATCAATGCCCTCCGCGTGCTGACCCCCAGGCCCAGCGCCGAACCACCCTACGGCGACGACGATCCGGCGAAGTGGTTCCTGCCGGGTGGCAGCATCAAACCGCTCTGGCTCGCCCGTTTCACCGACTTCCTCTGCTCGTGCCGGCGCCTCGGCCTCAAGGTGCAGGTCTCGCTGCTCCTCCACATCGAACGGGACGGCAACGGCGCCTACGCCAACCTGCCGTATCCGCCGGAATTCGTCACCGCCCTCGACACCTATCTCGCGAGCTTCGTCCCCCATTTCGCCGGCGACCCCACGATCCTCGCCTGGGAGATCAGCAACGAGACGCTGAGCTGGACGGCGGACCCGCAACCGATCCACGCTGAGGTCTTGAAGCTCACCCGCCACCTCAGCGAAGAGGTGCGCCTCCACGACCCCAACCACCTGCTGACGAGCGGCGAGGTGGCAGTGCCCACCACCCACGCGACCTGGACCTCCTGGCGCTACCCCACCCCCGAGCTGGCCCGTTTCGACCTCGACGGGACCGGCACGCTGACCGGCCTCGTCGACCTGGTGGACTACCTCTCACCACACTTCTATTCGTTTGGCTACTTCGACGACGTCAACGGCTCCCCCTTCGACTTCGGGCCGATGACACCGGTCGTCGCCGCGATCAAGAAGCAGACCACCAAGCCCGTGGCGATGGGCGAGATGAACCGCGCGATGGGCCCCGGCCACCAGGGCCCCGACGAGGACGATGCCATCCGCCGGACCTTCTTCGAGCTCGCCCGCGACGCCATGGTCAACGCCTGCCGCAACGACCCCAGCTGCCCGGACGGGCGCACGCCGGGCGGCTCCGGCTACCTCGCCTGGGAGGCCGAGCCGATCCTCGACCTGCGGCCCGGCGCCTACGTTCGCGAGTGGCATTGCAAGTCCTCGCCGCCGGAGCCGATCGAGTCCTGCGACGTGCCCTGGCCGTACCTCCGCTTCCTCGCCGAGGAACGCGGCGTCCACTACCAGGACTCCTGGGAGCTCCTCTACTACCCCACGGCCGCCTCGCCCACCCTCGAGCCGCTGGCGCCCGGCCGCGTGCTGCGCACATCTCTCGCCGCCGCGGCCGACTTCGGCGGCAACGGCAGCTCCGACCTCGCCCTCTTCCGGCCGGCGAGCGGGCAATGGCTGGTCCCGGGCAAGGGACCGGTCGCCTTCGGGGCGGCGAGCGACCGCCCGCTCGGCCTCGACTGGGACGGCGATGGGCGCGCCGAGCCGGCCTTCTTCCGTCCCGCCTCGCTCGATCCTGGCCAGCCGGCCGCCGAATGGTGGTTTCTCGACGACCGCGAGCCCACCCTCTTCGGCCACGCCGGCGACTTGCCGGTACCGGCCGACTACGACGGCGATGGCGACCGCGAGATCGCGATCTTCCGGCCTCACGCCGACGACGACCCCAACGTCGCCGCCTGGTTCGTGCGAGGGCAGATCTCCAACCAGCACTACGGCCAGCCCACCGACGTGCCGGTGCCAGCCGACTACGACGGCGACGGCGATGCCGACCTCGCCGTCTACCGCCCGGCGAGCGGCCAGTGGTTCGTCCGGGGCCAGGTGAACGGGACCGTGATCACCACACCGGCCGCGGGCGACCTCCCCGTCCCGGCCGACTACGACGCCGACGGCGCCGCCGACCTCGCGCTCTTCCGACCCGGGACCGGCGAGTGGTTCGTGGACGGCGTGCTCACGGGTTTGGTGCTCACGGCTCCCCAGGCGGGCGACCTGCCCGTGCCAGCGGACTACGACGGCGACGGCGCCACCGAGCCGGCACTCTTTCGCCCTTCGACGGGCCAGTGGTTCTTCGCCGACGGCTCGACCGCAAGCTTCGGTTCCGTAGGCGACATGCCGGTGGTGCGAGTGCCGTGAGCGAAGGAGTGGGGTGCTTCGGGGCGCTTGCTGGGCAGGTCTTCGGCGTCACACCCCCGGCACCCTGCCGCTCTCTCGATTTTGTGTAGACTCGCTTCGGAACCTTCTGTCAAGCGGTTGCGACGTGGCCCGGAACCTTCTCCCGGCAGCTCTGCGCCGGAGGAGCTCCCTTGTGGTGGCATTTCACGACTTGGATGTTGCCCTTGCAAATCGTCCGCGGGTTCCTGATCGCGCTCGTGCTGTACCCGTTCTTGTGGACGTTGCGCTCGTGGGGAGACTGGCAGCGTCTCGCCTCGATCGCGGGCCTCGATGTCATGCTGGCTCAATGGGCGAGCACGCTCCATGATGTCTACCTCGTTGGCTTTCTCCGCCTCTGAGGCAACCCCCAGCATGCCGACCTAACCCCAAGGAGACACCGGATGGTCAAACGCATGGACAACGTCGGCATCGTGGTCGAAGACCTCGACGCCGCCGTTGAGTTCTTCACCGAGCTTGGTCTCGAGCTCGAGGGGCGCGCCCCGATCGAAGGCGATTGGGCCGATGGCGTCACGGGGCTGCACGCGATGCGCGTCGAGATTGCCATGCTGCGGACGCCCGACGGCCACGGCCGACTCGAGCTATCTCGATTCCTCGCGCCGCCCGTGGTCGCCGACCACCGGAGCACCCCCGTGAACTCTCTCGGCTACCTGCGCGTGATGTTCGCCGTCGACGACATCGACGAGACGCTGGCCCGTCTAGCCAAACGTGGAGCCACGGTCGTCGACAAGGTAGTCCAGTATCAGGACAGCTACAGGCTCTGCTACATCCGCGGCCCCGAGGGGATCCTCATCGGACTGGCTCAGGAGCTCCGGCCTGCCTGAGCGCAGGCACGGCACGACGCAGGTCGCGCTCCCCACGGCCACGGAAGCTGACCGCCATGGAATAGAATCACCACCCGAAGCTCGGGACAAGATCAGGACATTGCGCATGCCTTCACGCGCGCGGAAGTAGGGAGGGAGATGCCATAGCCTTGCCTGGACAGGTTCAATCTGCACCCCCGGAGGTGGTGGGGTTCGACACCTTCGCGGTCGTTGACTCTGCGACCGCCCAACAGGCGTACCGCGACGGCTACAGGTTCTGCCTCCGGTACCTTTCCTTGAGCTCGGCCGAAGACCAGGAATATCTCAGTCATGACGAGGCCCTGGGGATCCTGGAAGCGGGTCTCGCCTTGATGGCCGTCCAACAAATGCCCTCCTCGAACGAAAGTCCCACCGCGAGCCTGGGCACCACCGACGGCACGAATGCGGCAGCCAACGCCCAGACGATCGGCCTTCCCGGCGGTGTCAACATTTGGCTTGCTTCGGCCGCCGCCGGCAAGGCCACGTCCGCGGACGCCATGATTTCCTACTGCAACGCCTGGTCCCAGGCGGTCACCGTTGGTGGCTACGTGCCTGGTCTCTATGTCAGCGACAGCACGGGGCTGAGCAGCAATCAGTTGTACTACGACCTGCAGTTCACTCACTATTGGGCGTCGGCCGACAAAGTGCCGGAAGTTGCCGTCCGTGGATACCAACTGATCCAGTCTGACCCTGATACGAGGATCAATGGCGTTGTCGTCAGCCGGGATACGACGCAGACGGACAGTCTGGGAGGACGAGCCCTCTGGTTGGTCGATGTTTCGCAATGCGCCCGCTAGCCCTGGGCGCGGGCAGGCCTGCGGCGCGCTGAGCCGGCCAGGCCTTCCGGCGGTGACGACCGTGGCTCCAGAACACCTCAGTCCGCTCCGCCCCCTGCGGCCAAGCTGGGCCTTGGGAGTCCCCTTTCTCTCTTCGTCGCACACTGGCATCTCGATGAAAGCAATTGCAGCCCTCGTTGTACTGCTGGTCGCCTGCGCGGAGGCTCCGCAAGCCCCCGAACCGAAGCTGTGGACGCCCGAAGAGATCTCTACCGAGGAGTACGAGTCCTCTCCCGCGTTCACCCCCGACGGAAGCGAGCTCTTCTTCATGAGAGCTGACCAGCGCTTTCGGAACTATCGCCTACTTTGGTCCAGGTGCACGCCGTCGGGATGGTCAACCCCGGTGCCGCCGCCGTTTGCGGCCGCGGCACCCGTGCAAGAGGGCGATCCCTTCGTCACGCCCGATGGTCGACGGATCTACTTCATCTCCTCGAGGTACGCCTTCGGCGCCAGCGGCATCAATGATGATTTCGACATTTGGTACGCAGAGCGCAAGGCTGACGGCAGCTGGTCGGGGCAAGCGGAACGACTACCCGCTCCCGTCAACACGACCGCGTCTGAGTTGTTGCCGAGAGTGACGCGCGATGGGGCGCTCTACTTCGGCTCGAGCCGTCCGGGCGGGTTGGGCGACACCGACATCTACGAGGGCCGGAGGAACGAGGGTGGTGAATGGTCCGTCGCCAACCTCGGCGGGCCGGTCAACTCCGCACACAGCGAGTACGAGGCGGCTGTCTCGCTGGACGGGCAGACGCTGGTTGTAGTCGCCGATCGGGGCGACCGCTCGCACCTGTACTGGTTCTCGCGAGATGCGGCCCAGGGCAAATGGACGGAGAAAATGCGTCTGCCGGCTTCGCCGTCGGTGTTTCAGGTCGGGCCCCTCCTGTCGCCGAACGCAGATCGGGTGTTGTTTGCACAAGCATTCGGCGACCGGTCCGGCGAGATGTTCCTCCTGGACCTGGCGCCAAACCTGGAGCCGGGGTGGCCACCAGCCTGCCCGCGGCGCTGAGAGGGACGCTGCGGTCGCCAGCGGTTGATCCGCGATTTCGCCGTCGAGCATCTCCCGGTCGACACTCTCGTGCCATTCGGCGCGTACCGATTGGCCTGGGCTGGCTCACCTGCCTTCACCCGCTCCTCGTGAGGCGGCTGGGCGCCATCGCGAAGGCACCGACAGGCAATGCGCGGCAGAGGACGGTGGCGGAGATATAGGCTGGCGGCTCGACCGGACGCACTCTGATGAAAGTCCTCGCGACCCTCTGGAACGTGCTCGCTCTCGGCGTGCATCTCTTCGCCTTGTGGGTCGCGTTCGCCTTGGTGACGGGCCGGCTCGACCCGTCGGGCTCGCCCTACTACGGTGTCGTATGGAGTCTGCGGATGGCCGTTCTGCTCGCCTTGCTGGCAGCGTTCCAGGCCCTGTGGACCATCGACGCCGTGGTCCTCGGGCGGCGCCTCAAGAGGGGGCTCGCCTGGGTGCTGCTCGGCCTCGGCGCTCTCGTGGGGCCCTTCTCCCTGGTCACCACGCTGGGGCAACTGGATGCGTGGCGCTTCGCGCAGCGGTCGGCAGGGGCGGCCCTGCTGGCTGGAGCGGCCATGGCCCTCGTGATCGTCGCGGTGACCGTGCTCAGAACGTGGGCCTATCGGCGCACCGCGCCGGGGCGCGGCAGGCCTGAATGATTCTCGGCTGCTCGGCGCTGAGCTGGGGGTGAGCCGCCGTGGGAGAAACCATGCGACCTCTTCGATACTCCATCAACGTGACCTTGGACGGCTGCTGTGATCATCGGGCGATGATCGCGGACGAAGCGATGCACCGGCACGCGATCGAGAACCTCGCGCAAGCCGATGCTCTCCTCTTCGGCCGCATCACTTACCAGATGATGGAAGCCGGGTGGCGCTGGTCGCCCCCCGCGGGCCCGCGGCCCGGTTGGATGGAGCCTTTCGCCCGCACGATCGGCGAGGCCAAGAAGTACGTCGTGTCGAGCACGCTGGAGCAGGTCGACTGGAATGCCGAGCTCGTGCGCGGCGACCTGGGCAAGGCCGTTCAGAAGCTCAAGCAGCAGCCGGGCAAGGGCCTGTTCGTGGCAGGTGTGACACTGCCGCAGGCCTTGGCGGAGCTGGGGTTGATCGATGAGTACGAGCTCGTAGTGCATCCCCGGCTCGCCGGCCATGGGCCGACGCTCTTCGCGGGGCTCTCGAAGTGCCTCGACCTCGAGCTCGTGGGCCGGCAGGAGTTCGGCTCGGGGGCGGTAGCGCTCAAGTATGCCCCGCGCGGGTAGGCGGCAGGCGGCCCGACGCTCGCCCGGCCCTGCTGCTGGCTACGGCACTTGCCACAGGCCGTAGACGTAGAAGGGGGCGTGCTCTCTGACCCGCGCGTCGGCCACCGCCTTGAAACGGCAGGCCGCAGCGCGGGAGGTGAGCAGGTGGTGCGCGTCGAGCTCGCCCGCCCAGGCCGCGCGCAACGCCACAACGTCCTCTCCCGGAGGCTGGAAGCCGCAGTTGCTGAGGCTACTGATCCCACCGAGGTCCGCGACATCGTAGCCCAGCCACTCCCAGGCGGGGTCGATCGCGGCCGGCGTGGCGAGCTCCTCGGGGGCTGGCAGGGGCGCCGGGGTGCCGTCCGGGTAGGTCCCGCAGAGACGCTCCGAGAGGGCCACCTGATCGGCCGCTGAGCCGCAGCCGCGGTCCACGGCCACGGCGAGCAAGATGGCGTCCACCCCACCCACTGCGTCCTTGAGCTCTTCGAGGTCTCGCCACAGGGGGTTCAGGGGACCGATCCAGGCCGGCAGCCGCCAGCCCGGCCGGTCGAAGAGCGAAGGCCAGACCAGCGTGTCGAGGGACAGCGGGCAGGGAGCGTCAGGGCGGTAGAGATAGCCCTCGCGGCGGGCGGCGGACCAGTGGCCCGCGAGCCCTGAGAGCGGCTCGCGGGCGTCGTAACCGAGGACCAGCCAGTCGGCGTTCACAGTCCAGGGAGACTAGCAAGCTCTCCGCGGTGCCCCGAGGCGCGCGGCGTCGCGCGCCCCGGCTGATGCCTCAGATCGGCGGGCAAGGCACCGGCACCGGTGGCGGGATGCAGTCGCCCAGGTACCAGCTGGAGAGGAAGTTCCGGCACGCCGGGGCCGGCCCCTGGTTCCACACCTGGTAGTGCCAGTGGCTGCCGGGGCAGGGCCAGTGCGGCACGGAGGGTGGCACCAGGTCCACCCGGCACGGTGGCGGTGGTGGCAACGGCGGACAGTTGCAGGGGTCTGCCTGGTTGCCGCTCACCAGGCCGCCGGCGGCGTAGGCGGGCGCCGTGGAGAGTGCCATGGCGATCAATGCTGCGATCGCCCGCGCCAGGGCCGGGATGGCGGCGCCGGCACCAGCCAGGGCGCCGGCGATCACCGGCCACAGCCACCAGATGAGGGCGATGATCAGGATGATCACCAGGATCACGATCAGCACGGGCACGAGGTCCGGCAGGCAGTCGAAGAGGCCACCGCCGGCCTGGCCGCCGGCGATCAGGTAGGCGGCGGCGCCGGTCTCCGGGTCCTCCACGATGTAGCCGAGGCCGCGGTAGTTGTCCTTCAGGAAGTCGTTCTCGGGGACCAGCACCGTCTTGCCCGCCGCGATGGCGTTGACGATGTCGGTGCGCACGGCACCCGGCACATGGAGCAGGGGCAGGACTTGCGAGGCGTTGGCGGGCGTCACGTGGTAGATGGGGATGTTGCCGAGGATGGCGTCCTGCATCAGCTGCACGGCGGACACGCCAGCGCCCAGCCGTCGCTGGTAGAGCTGGTCGAGGACCGAGCCTTCGAGGTAGGAGCCCTGGAGGCCCGAGGTACGCACGAAGGTGCGTCGCCGCCCTTCGTCGACCGCCGCCACGCCGACCAGGGAGCGCTTCACGTCCATCACCCGGCTCTGGTAGACGCCGCTACGGGGTGAGCCGAAGAAGTAGCTCACCGTGAGCGGGGCGAAGAAGAGGCCCACCGAGAGCCGCCGCACGTTGTGCACACCGAGGTTGCGCGCCGCCAGCATGCCCAGC